>Ga0134122_10003558_pt1 | contig 11565 bp, 10 predicted proteins | sample KB302_FD_96461 | JGI IMG/M metagenome (GOLD analysis project Ga0134122, IMG submission 96461) | Terrestrial soil microbial communities without Nitrogen fertilizer from Kellogg Biological Station, Michigan, USA - KB3-0-2 | ecosystem: Environmental > Terrestrial > Soil > Unclassified ...
CCACTGATGGGAGCGGCCGCGGAGGTACGCCCTCTACCGAACTGTGAGACTGTCCTTGATGATCTTTGGCGTCACGAAGATCAGCAGTTCGTTTTTGTTGTTGTTCCTTAAATCCTGCCTGAAAAAGAACCCGAGAATGGGGATATCTCCCAGTAGCGGCACCTTTGTTATTGTGCTGGACTCGTCCTGAGTGTAAATGCCACCAAGACCTACAGTACCGCCATTTTCTACCAAGACTTCAGTTGAGACCTGTTTGGTGTCTATCGCAGGCCCGGCGCTGGTCGCCGCACCAACGCTGTCTTTGTTGACGTTTAATTTCATTATGATGTTGTCGTCGGGCGTTATTTGAGGCTTGACCTTCAGGCTGAGCGTAGCCTTGCGGAAAGAGACGCTTGTCGCTCCACTGCTGGTGGCCTGCTGATATGGAATTTCCGTTCCCTGTTCGATTGTCGCTTCGGCGTTGTCCGCCGTGATCACCCGTGGACTTGAAATGATCTTGCCCTTGCCGTCTGCCTGCAAGGCAGTTATCTCCAGATTCAGAAACTTGGTCATGGCATCATTCATTAAAATCAACGACGCCTGTCCAGGCAGCACGCCGCCAAGTCCTGGAGCCGCCATGTTTGAAAACAAGGAATCGGTGATGAAATTTGGAGTGTTAGACGTCTGACCGGTATGTGCCCCTGTGTCGGCTAAGCCGCCGCCGATAAGTGCCCGATGATCGCTCCCGGCCGCAGAGCCACGCCCGGTGAGGTCGTGATAGCCCAACCGAGTACCGATGTTTCGACTGAATGTATCCGTTGCCTCCACGATGCGCGCCTCGATCAGTACTTGCCGAATCGCGCGATCGGTCTTTTTCAGTAGTTCACGAACCTCTTCAAGCTTGGTAGGAGTGTCTTGCACGAAAATCTGGTTGGTTCTTGCGTCAACGACAGCACTGCCGCGTTTGGACAGAATTCTTTGGTTCGGATCGGTTATGACCTTCTGAAAGTCCTCTGCCTTCTGGTAATTCAACTGGAAACTTTCCGTGCGAACCGGCTCCAGATCGGAGATTTGCTGTCTGGATTCCAGCGCGAGTTTCTCCTTCGTAGCAAGTTCGTCGCGTGGCGCTATCCAGACGACGTTGCCGGTCTTGCGCATGTCCAGACCCTTGGCCTGCAGGATGATATCCAATGCTTGATCCCATGGCACATCCTTGAGTCTCAAGGTCAGGTTACCGCTCACCGTATCACTCGTGATGATGTTCAAGCTGGTGAAGTCAGCAATCACCTGCAACACCGCCCGCACTTCGATGTTCTGAAAGTTCAATGACAGTTTGTCACCGGTGTAGCCGCCGGCCGATTTAGGTTTGCCTGCCTCTTCTATTACCGGTTTTACTTCGATGATGAAGCGGTTGTCGGTCTGGTAAGCCGATTGTTCCCAGCGGCCTTTGGGTGCAACCGTTATCCGGGTGTTACCTCCCGACCGGATAACGTCGAATGAATCGACCAGGGTTCCGAAGTCGCTGACGTCAAAGCGCCGTTCCAGTGAGGGCGGCAGGGCGGCGTGAATGAAATCGACCAGTATGCTTTTTCCTTGCTGGCGCAAATCAATCCCTGTCGTCGCATCGGAAAGATCAACTATGATTTGTGCTTCACCATTTCTGCCGCGTCTGAAATCTACGTCCCGAACGGCGTGCCCCTCGCCGCCCGCCTTGGGTTCAGCAAATGATGGCGCTGTCTCGGTGGAGGAGGCTGATGCAGTACCGCCGCTTTGCAGCGTGATGATAACGGTGTTGCCTTCTATCTTGGTCTCGTACTTGACCATTTTGGCCAAGTTAAGAACAACGCGCGTGCGCCCGCCCGATTGTCCTAACCTGATCGTTCGCAAATCCCCCTGGTTGACTTCCTGAGAATTCTTGCCCAGTCCGTTAGTGGTACCGGGGAAATCGAATGCGACGCGCGGTGGATTATTGACGGTAAACGCAGCTGGTGGGTTGGTCGGCGCATCCTTAAGGCCAAACTTTATCGTAACAGCACCTGGCTGGCTGGAGACGTCTATGGACTGGATAACATTACCTGTAGTGGCAGGCGCTGCCGCCTTGTCTTGCCCATAGACTGAGGCGCTCAGCAGCAGCCCCAGTAGCGTGGGCACAACCGCCAAGTTCATCACACCCGCGATGCCTTTCATATTTCCGTGCTCCTTAGGTCATTGCTCGAGCAACTGCAGACTGCTAGTGCGCTCGGTCCAGGAACCGGACGATGAGTCCTGGATTACTTCCTTGAGGGTCACCGTTGATTCGCTGACCGAAGTGACGACACCGAAATTCTGGCCTAGATAGTTACCAAATTTCACCCTATAGAGATTGTTGTCAGGAGTCTTGATCAGCGCGAAGCGAACTTGTTTCTGCTCAAGGGTCCCCACCATCTGTAGGCTTTCCAGCGGGAACGCCTCAAGGGCTTCCTTGCGCCGGTTCAAATCTGGGCGTGGTCCACTACCACCTGCAGCCCCCGAGCGCGTGTCCGCAAGAGTCTTTCGGGGTCTGAACGGATCGGGCAAGTCAAAGGCGTTATAGGCGAATGGCTCGAATTGCTTCACTTCCGGAATCGGCTCAACACGCCCTCGCAGTCCCTCACCCGAATCCTTCACGAATTGCTTGAGATCCGAAAATTGTTCGCCTCCACAACCGGATAAAACCAGGGCCACAATCGCGAATATTGAACGAAGCCGCATCATTTTTTCTTCGCGGCAGCAGCGTCGCGTGCCGCTTTACGTTGAGCCGCAACTTCACTGTCGTCCAGATAACGAAACGTTTTTGCTGTGGCATCCAGAGTCAAGCCACTCTTGCTGGAACTTAACGCAATATCATTCAAGGTAACGATGCGGGACAATTGCGAAATGTCGCTGGCAAAAGCGCCAATGTCATGATAGTTGCCTGCAAGCTTGATGGTAATGGGCAATTCCGCATAGAACTCCGACCGTGTTTCTGCGGGCGCAGGTCGGAACAGTTCAAACTGCAGGCCGCGACCTAAGCCCGCCTGGTTGATGTCCGTCAGCAGCGCTTCCATCTCAGATTTATTTGGCAGCTGTTTGAGCATTTCACCGAAAGATTCCTCGATTTCGGCAAGTTGCTTGCGATACGCCTCAAGGTTCACGGCTTGTTTTTTCTTATCAAGAAACGCCGTGCGCAGATCTTGTTCTTTCGCCCGATCTCGGGCCAATGTCTCAAGTTGGTTCTGCCAGTCAAACCAGTAGCCCGCAAATACCAGCAGCAGTAAAAGAATGAACAGCGCCCCGAGTTTTGGCAACGCGGGCCAGCTGCCGATATCGCGCGGATTAAGTCTTCGCAGGTCGTCGAGCGTCATGACGTTACGTCTTTGGTGTGGCGGGTGCTGTGGGAGAACCGGTTGCTGGTCGCGGCACGTTTTCCTCTTTGGGCCGCGAAATGTTGACGTTCAAATTAAATTCATTCAGCGGCGCTGCATCGACTGTTACCGCCTTGATTTCGATCAAAGACGGGCTCTCCAGCCACGGCGATGCCTCGAAGTTGCGCATCAGCGTAGGAACTCGTGCGTTTGAAGTCGCGTATCCGATGACATTAACTCTTTGCCCGGTTTGCCTGATCGCTTTGAGATATATGCCGTCCGGAAGCTGCCGCACCAGCTGGTCGAGTAATCGTACGGTTTCCGTTCGGTTTGTCTGCAAAGACTCGACTACACGTTTACGTGCCAGAAGGGCTTGCGTCTGTTCCTTTAGTTTCCGGATTTCATCTATCTGCTTATCGAGCAATACGATTTCGGATTCCAGATACTTGTTGCGTTCAACTTGGGTCTCTATGCGTCCAGCAAAAAAAGTGTGCACAGCAACGACGATGGCAGCGGCCAAGCCGACCGTCATGCCCGCGAGTACAAAAAACTGCTGCTGCTGGGCTTTGCGTCGCGCTGCGCGGTGAGGCAGTAAGTTGATTGGGATCATTCGTCAAACCTCCGCAGCGCTAGCCCACAGGCTACTAACAGTGCCGGCGCATCAATCGTCAATTGCGCTTGCCGCACTTTCGAGGCTACTTCCATTCCAACAAATGGATTTGCTATGAGTGTATTGACTTGCGTGCGCTCAGCGACCACTTCAGGAAGCCCGGGTATGGTCGCCGAGCCCCCAGACAGAAATATGTGATGAACCTGGTTAAACTGCGTCGAAGTGAAGAAGAATTGCAGCGCTCTTGCAATCTCGAGCGCCAGAGTATCCATGAACGGGGCAAGCACTTCGGAGTCGTAAGTGTCCGGCAGGCCTCCATTGCGCTTTGCCGCTTCGGCCTCTTCTACGGAGAGGCTGTAATGGCGCATGATTTCCTGGGTCAATTGGTTACCGCCGAAGGGTTGCTCTCGCATATACACGGATTGGCCATTGCGCAGCACATTGATGTTCATCATCGATGCGCCAACATCAACTACCGCAATCGTTTGATCGTGCCCGGCATCGGGCAATTGTCCCTGCATTAATTCGAAGGCATTTTGGGAGGCAAAAGAATCTATATCCATCACCGTAGCCTTGAGGCCCACCGATTCTGCGACTGCAACGCGGTCCTCGACCTTTTCCTTCCGGGATGCCGCGATAAGCACCTCAACGTCTTCCGTACTGTTCGGTGCAGGTCCGAGCGTCTGAAAATCAAGATTGACTTCTTCGAGCGCGAACGGGATGTATTGATTTGCCTCGGTCTCGACTTGGGCTTCGAGTTGTTCCTCAGTCTGTCCAGCCGGCACAATTATTTTCTTGGTGATTACGGCGGCAGATGGCAACGCCATCGCCAGGTTCTTTGCTCTACTGCCCATGCGCTTCCAGCCGCGGCGCAAGGCATCGCCCACTTCCTCAAGGTTCATGATGTTGCCGTCCACGACGGCATCCTTGGGCAAGGGCTCAATTGTGTAGCGTTCAAGCCGATACCGGCCCCTGCCGGATCCGGCAAGTTCGACCATTTTCACTGACGAAGAGCTGATGTCTACCCCAATTAGCGGGGCCGACTTTGGTTTCAGCAGGTTGCCGATAAAATCCGCGTCAAACGCAATTTTTCCTTTGAACATTGGCCCTTTAGACGCGATACGTATAATCTACATTAAATGCTAGCAACAACTATTTTGCATGTAAAGCGTTTTTATGGACCCGGGTGTTGCCCGATGGCAACACCTTATATAATCACGCTCCTTCCGGTACTTGACCCTTCTGCGGCTCGTCGATGATTTTTTCCCGTTGGTGGATTTACCCAATTATTGGATTTGCTGCTCTTGCAGTTTTGCTTGCCCTTGTAGCGGGTTATGCCGCTGCGGTGGCTTACCCGAACTTACCTTCGCTTGACGCGCTCACTTCGTATCAACCGAAGATACCGCTGCAGATTTTCAGCATGGAAGGGGATCTCATCGGTGAATTCGGGGAGGAGAAGAGGGCGTTCGTGAAGATTGACCAGACGCCCGACTTACTGCGCAAAGCAATACTTGCAGCCGAGGACGAGCGCTTCTATGAGCATGGGGGCGTCGATTACATCGGCGTCATGCGGGCAGCGCTCTCTAACTTTGCATCTGCAAGCGCGCGCCAAGGCGCCAGTACGATAACGATGCAAGTGGCTCGAAATTTTTTCCTGAGCACTGAAAAAACATTCAGCCGGAAATTTAACGAAGCGTTGCTCGCATTCAAAATCGAGCACAGCCTCACGAAAGACGAAATCCTGCAACTGTATATCAATCAGATCTATCTGGGGCAACGAGCTTACGGCTTTGGTGCGGCCTCACAAGTTTATTTCGGCAAGCAGCTTGATCAATTGAGTTTGGCGGAGCTTGCCATGCTTGCTGGACTGCCAAAGGCACCATCCCGATACAACCCAGTCGTGAACATGACCCGCGCCAAGATCAGACAGCGCTATGTGCTGCGACGAATGGCGGATCTCGGGCACATAAATGACGATCAACTTAAGAAGGCAGAGTCGCAGCTGATTGTGATCTCGCGCCAGGTGCAGGAATTTTCCACCCGTGCCGACCACTTTGCGGAAATGGTTCGCCAAGCTATTTTCGATGCTTACAAGGAGGAAGCCTACACGCGTGGCTTTCGCGTATACACAACGCTGTCAAAGCTCCATCAGGACGCGGCCTATCGCGCGCTGCGCCAGGGCGTAATGGATTACGACAAACGCCAGGGATACCGGGGTGCCGAAGGTTATTTCAACCTTCCGAAAGAAGAAGTTAGCGAGGAAGCGCTGGAAGATTCACTGCAGGAGGAACTCGAGAGCGATGATATTTATCCCGCCATCGCGCTGGAAATCGATCCAAAGGCCGTTAAGGCATATCGCAAGGGAGGGGAGACGCTCACAATTACCGGTGACGGGCTCAAGTTTGCTGGGCGAATGATTGGCAGCAAGGCGCCAGCAAAGACTCGGCTCAAGCGCGGATCATTGATTCGAGTTCAGCGGGATGCCAAGGGTAACTGGCAGATCGTACAACTACCGCAAGTCGAATCGGCCCTGGTCTCCGTCGATACCGATACTGGAGCAATCAGAGCCCTTGTCGGCGGCTTCGATTTTTACCGAAATAAGTACAACCATGTTACTCAAGCGCGTCGACAGCCAGGCTCAAGCTTCAAGCCTTTCATTTATTCAGCGGCACTAGAGAAAGGATTTACGCCAGCTACTATCATCAATGACGCCCCTTTGACCATAGATGCAAGCGAAACCGGGTCCGTCAACTGGCAGCCGCGTAATTTCGATGGCAGTTTCGATGGACCGATTCGTATGCGTACAGCGCTTACGAAGTCGAAGAATCTGGTATCCATTCGCATCCTGCAAGCCATTACACCGCAATACGCACAGGACTACATTTCGCGATTCGGCTTCGATCCAAAGCAACATCCGGCGTATCTGACGATGGCGCTGGGCGCGGGATCGACCACGCCGCTGGAAATGGTGATGGGCTATAGCGTCTTTGCCAACGGCGGCTACCGAATGACCCCCTACTTCATCGAGCGCATCGAGGACACAGGGGGTAATGTGCTGGGTAAAGCAAACCCGGTGGTCGTTGGTAAAGGCGCGGAACGGGTGCTTGATCCTCGCAACGCATTTATCATGACTAATATGATGCAGGACGTAATCCGGGGCGGGACCGGGGCGCGCGCGATGGCACTTGGCAGAATCGATCTCGCAGGTAAAACCGGCACCACGAATGAACAGTTGGATGCTTGGTTTGCGGGGTTCCAACGCCATTTGGCTTCAGTCGTTTGGGTTGGATACGATATACCGCGCACGCTTGGCGACCGGGAAACCGGTGCCGTGGTTGCGTTGCCAATCTGGATGTCTTACGTGGGCGTCGTATTGAAAGGCCAACCGGAGGAACTACCTATTGCGCCCGAAGGCGTAGTCGCGGTGGCAGTCAATCCCGAGACCGGATTGCGCGACAAGCATGCGGCGGCGCCAATGATAGAGTACTTTTTTCGTGAGAATGTGCCTCCTGAACAAGAAGCCGGACCGGAAATTGAAGGGGGAGATACGCCAAAACCTCAGGAAGAGGTGAAGGACCAGTTGTACTGACTCGCATGCCTAAAGACAACGGCCATAACAGACAAATGCGAGAGCGCATAGCACATTTGGCAGCTCGGCTGATGGCAGTCGACGGAATCGACGACTATGCATTGGCAAAACGGAAAGCGGCGCGTCAGGCCGGTGCTCCAGAAACCAGAAACCTCCCAAACAACGATGAAGTTGAGCACGCGTTGCGCGCTTACCAGCAACTGTATCAGGCTGACGAGCAACGAGCGCGTTTACTCCACCTGCGAAAAAGTGCGCGTCACATGATGGAATTGCTTGCGCGCTTCAATCCTTATCTCTCTGGCGCGGTACTGTCTGGCCGTGCTGGCAAGTATTCCGAAATCGAATTGCTTTTGTTCACGGATAGCATGAAGGATGTCGAATTGTTCCTGCTGAACCGCCGCATTGTGTACTCGTGTGGGGAACGCCGAATGCGGATAAGCGATGAGTCGCGCAGCGTACCCGTTTTCAGGGTCGGTACGGACGATGCGGATTTTGATATCGCTGTCCTGGAACCGCGCGATTTGCGATCGCAGATTCGCAACGCGCCCGAGGGCCGTCCGCTGGAACGTGTCCGAATTGACTGGCTGGAGGCGGAACTTGCCAAGCCCGATGGATTTGCCGCTTGAGCCGTATCAATTTTCTTTGAGCCACATGGCGGCATCCAGCGCGAAGTAGGACAGAACCGCATCGGCCCCGGCACGTTTGAATGAAAGCAAAGATTCCATAACGCATTTGCGTTCGTCGATCCAGCCGTTCTGTCCAGCCGCCTTCAGCATGGCGTATTCCCCGCTTACCTGATACACCAGCGTCGGTGCGCCAAATTCCTCCTTTACCCGGCGGACAATATCCAAATATGGCATCCCGGGCTTGACCATCACCATGTCCGCGCCTTCTGCCAGGTCCAAGCCAACCTCCCACAGTGCCTCGTTGGAATTGGCTGGATCGACCTGATAGGTATATTTGTTTGCTTTTCCCAATGTGGCGGAAGATCCGACCGCATCGCGGAAAGGGCCATAGAAGCTGGATGCGAATTTGGCCGCATAGGCCAGAATTCTGGTGTGGATATGCGCGGCCGCGTCCAAGGCTTCGCGCAAGGCAAAGATACGTCCATCCATCATGTCCGACGGTGCGACGATGTCCACTCCCGCTTCGGCATGGGAGAGCGCTTGCTTTACCAAGACCTGGATGGTTTCATCATTGAGAACATAGCCACCGGCATCGACCAAGCCGTCTTGTCCGTGACTCGTATAAGGATCCAGGGCGATGTCAGTAATGACACCCAACTCAGGAAATTCTTTCTTTAGTGCGCGAATGGCTTTCGGCGCCAATCCTTCCGGATTGAACGCCTCCTTTGCATCAGTGGTTCTGAGCCGATGGTCCACCACCGGGAACAAAGCAATGGCAGGAATACCAAACCGGACACACTCTTCAGCCCGACGCAGCAGCCGGTCTGTGGACATTCGTTCCACGCCAGGCATCGAAGGAACGGCTTCAGTTTTATTTTGCCCATCGACCACGAACACGGGATAGATCAGATCATCGGCCGAAAGGCGGTGTTCCCGCACCAAGCGGCGAGAAAAATCATCGTGACGAAGCCTTCGCATCCTACGCCGCGGGAATCTTCCGAGAACCTGCATGTAAATATTCCTGTCTGCCGTTTGAGGCTAGTAGCTTATTGATTTTATTCCTTAAAACTGTCTGGAACTTTTCATGGGGCACGGTACTCTTACACCGTAGACAGCAATGTCTCCCGCTTCTCCTCCCTGAGCGGGTGCCTTAATCCAATTGAGGCTTTGCTTGACCCCCCGGTTTTAGTCCCCTTTAACCGGGGGTTTTTTATTGTACTGACTACTTATCTGCGGCGTACCAGCGGTTCAATACTGCTTCAGCCTCAACCAGCCCAATGCCGCCTTGTGCTGAAAATAATTGAACCGATACCCCGGGGAAATTTGCCGCGAGCGTCTTCGTGGTAGCACGCAGTCGTTCCGCGGCGGGTTGCCGTCCCAGCTTGTCGGCTTTGGCAAGCAGAACATGCGCCGGTTTCCCCGTGCTTCCATACCAGGATAATAATTGGTGGTCGATTTCCTTCAAGGGATGACGGATATCCATCACAACGATAAGACCCCGCAACTGAAGGCGCAGCAGCAGATAGCTGGATATGAATTGCTCCCAGTCCTGCTTTATATTTTGCGGAACCTTGGCGTAGCCATAGCCCGGCAAATCCACCAGATAGCGTTCGTTTCCCAAACTAAAGAAATTGATTTGCTGCGTTCGTCCAGGCGTCTTGCTCACAAACGCCAACTTATGGCGGCGGGCAAGTGCGTTGATCGCGCTCGATTTCCCGGCATTGGATCGTCCGGCAAAAGCAACCTCCATTTTCGAAGGCGGCAAGCCGGTTTCATCGGCAGCCGAACCGAAGAATTCAATATCCCGAAACAGCCCTGACTGACTCATGAGTTACGATAAAATGCATATTTTTTTTGGGGCCGTTGTTGTTCGCGGCGTCGCGATATTAGGGAGAGCATGAATGCAACGTTGTATCAGGGCAACAATGGCGCTGGCATACATTGTAATGACATCCGCCTACGCTCAAGGCGAGCCAGCGAAAGCACCAGCTATTGCTAACCAGGTTTGTGCTGCATGTCACGGGTTCGACGGAAACAGCCCGCTTCCTTCAAATCCGAGCATTGCGGGTCAGCATGCGGACTACTTGCTGAAGCAGCTGACTGAATTCAAGTCGGCGTTGCGCAAGAATCCGATCATGACGCCTATAGCGGCAAGCCTTTCCCCCGATGACATGCGTGATTTGGCCAACTACTACAGTTCTCTGCCGCCGAAACAGATGGCAGCCAAAGATGAAACCTTGGTTGAACAAGGACGCAAGCTTTACCGCGGCGGCAATGCGTCGAATGGAGTTGCCGCATGTGCCGGCTGTCATTCCCCTAATGGAGCAGGAATACCCTCTCAGTTTCCGCGTCTCGCGAGCCAGCATGCCGACTATGTTGCCACGCAATTGAAGGCATTTCGCGCGGGAGATCGCGCCAACGATCCTAACCAGATGATGCGCACCACCGCAATCAAACTAACTGACAAGGATATTTCCGCGCTAGCAGAATACATCTCTGGATTGCACTAAGCCGTTCGCGAGGCTGACGCTCCGGGGATGTTTGTGAACGCGATTCCGGCTGCGGACACGGTCTCCTCAATTTGGGCATCGCCGTGCGCATCTGACACGAATCCCGCTTCATAAGCCGAAGGCGCCAAGTAGATTCCCTGCGCCAAAAGCGCGTGAAAAAAGTGATTGAAAGCCAACTTATCACACTGCATTACCTCTGCGTAACTCTCCGGGGGGGCCGGCCGAAAGTAAACACCGAACATTCCCCCGACTGATTGAGCGGAAAATACAATTCCCTTATCTCGCGCCATGGCCTGCAGTCGTTCTGTGAGTTTGGTCGCGGTTGCGGTCAGGCGCTCAAAAAAACCCGGGGCCTGGATCAGCTCAAGCGTTTTTAGGCCGGCCGCGACGGCAACGGGATTGCCGGAAAGAGTGCCGGCCTGATAAACCGGCCCAAGCGGTGCAATCAACTGCATGATATCCCGTCGGCCTCCAAATGCACCCACCGGCATGCCACCGCCGATTACTTTGCCAAGCGTAGTCAGATCAGGCGTAATGTCGAATAGTCCCTGCGCACCCCGCAGCCCCACACGGAAGCCAGTCATTACTTCGTCGAAAATCAAGATCGATCCGTAACGCGTGCACAAATCACGCAATGTGGCTAAAAATTCGCGGGTAGGCTTAACCAAGTTCATATTGCCTGCAACCGGTTCCACTATGACTGCAGCGATAGTGTCGCCCTTCAGCTTAAAAGCCGATTCCAGCATCGCGGAATCGTTATAGTCGAGAACCAGCGTGTGCGCCGTGATCTCGGGCGGCACGCCTGCAGAACTTGGTTGGCCAAGCGTCAAAGCGCCAGAACCGGCTTTCACCAGCAGTGAATCGGCATGGCCGTGGTAACAGCCCTCGA
>Ga0134122_10003560_pt1 | contig 11562 bp, 11 predicted proteins | sample KB302_FD_96461 | JGI IMG/M metagenome (GOLD analysis project Ga0134122, IMG submission 96461) | Terrestrial soil microbial communities without Nitrogen fertilizer from Kellogg Biological Station, Michigan, USA - KB3-0-2 | ecosystem: Environmental > Terrestrial > Soil > Unclassified ...
TCCAGATTGATGGTCGGCGGCGCGATCTGATCGCGGATCGCCAACACGGAGAAAATCGCCTCCACCGCGCCAGCCGCTCCTAATAGATGTCCAATCGCGGATTTCGTAGAGGACATGGAAATGCGTCCGGCTGCGTTTCCCACGATTGTCTGCACGGCGTTCAACTCGATTTCGTCGCCCATCGGCGTCGAGGTCCCGTGCGCGTTGATGTAATCGACCTCCGCCGGAGCAATCCCCGCCCGTTTGATCGCCATCGTCATGCATCGCTTGGCGCCGTCGCCGTCCTGAGCTGGGGCAGTAATGTGAAACGCATCGCCGGATAGGCCATAGCCGACCAGCTCCGCGTATATTTTCGCGCCGCGCGCCTTGGCGTGCTCATATTCTTCAAGCACCACGACGCCGGCTCCCTCGCCCATGACAAAACCGTCGCGGTCGCGATCATACGGCCGCGAAGCTTTTTCAGGCGTATCGTTGAACCCCGTGGACAGCGCCTTGCAGGAGCAAAATCCGGCCACTGCGAGACGGTTGATCGGCGACTCCGTGCCGCCAGCGAGCATAACGTTAGCGTCTCCCAGCGCGATCAAACGGCCGGCGTCGCCGATAGCGTGCGCGCCAGTCGAGCATGCAGTGACGACCGCATGATTTGGTCCCTTTAATCCATGCGTGATCGACACATATCCCGACGCCAGATTGATCAAGCGGCCAGGGATAAAAAACGGAGAAATCCGGCGCGGGCCTTTTTCCTTGAGAGTTAGGGAAGCTTCGGCAATGCCTTCGATGCCGCCAATGCCGGAGCCTATCAATACGCCCGTGTTGGTCTGTTCTTCGTAACTTTTCGGCTGCCAGCCAGAATCCTTCAACGCCTGCGTCGCCGCAGCCATCGCGAAAATAATGAAATCGTCGACCTTGCGCTGTTCTTTCGGCTCCATCCATTGATCGGCATTGAACGACGCGTTGGAGCCATCTCCGCGTTTTACCTGAGCGGCAATCTTGCAGGGAAGATCGGAGACATCGAATTTTTCGATACGGCCCGCGCCGCTCTTACCTTCGAGTATGTGTTTCCACGTCGTGTCGACGCCGGCACCTAGCGGCGTAACCATTCCGAGCCCTGTGACGACGACACGCCGCATGCGGAATCTCCGGGCGCGGCGCTAACCGCGCCCTAGATGTGAATTTCCTTGGTTGAACCACTCATTGCCCGTCCAAGGAATTGATACAAGAGAGAGGGCAATGGAAGGCCTCGGCGCGTTACGCCTTGTCAGCGATTTATGCCGCGCTCTTTTCGAGAAACTTGATAGCATCGCCGACGGTGAGAATTGTCTCCGCGGCATCGTCAGGAATTTCGCAACCGAATTCTTCTTCGAAGGCCATAACGAGTTCGACAGTATCCAGGCTGTCCGCGCCGAGATCGTCGATAAAGCTTGCTTTCTCAGTCACCTTTTCGGGATCGACACCGAGGTGTTCGACGACAATCTTTTTAACGCGCTCTGGAATATCACTCATCGCTTCACCCTTGGTCGGTCCAAACTTTTTTGCTTCGCCCCAGCGAGGCTGTTGAGGTGGTTACCATAGTTGATTTCCGTTGACTAGCGTCATGGCGGCGTGCCGCCAGAACGAAAAGCCTTTTTAGATCATTGCCATACCGCCATTCACATGAATGGTGGAGCCGGTCACATAGGAGGCTTCGTCGGAAGCCAGATAGACCACGGCGGCGGCAATGTCGTCAGGCGTGCCGAGACGATTAGCCGGCACCCGGGACATGATCGCTTCGCGCTGTTTCTCGTTTAGCTTGTCGGTCATGGCCGTGGCGATGAACCCAGGCGCCACGCAATTCGCCGTTACGCCCCGCTTTGAATATTCCGCTGCGATCGATTTCATCATTCCGATCATTCCGGCTTTGGCGGCTACATAATTTCCCTGTCCCGGGTTGCCCACCACGCCGACCACCGAGCTGATTCCGATGATCCGGCCGAAGCGGCGGCGCATCATTCCCATTGTTGCCTTACGTGCGAGCCGGAACGTGGCCGTGAGATTGATCGCAATCACCTGGTCCCAATCTTCATCCTTCAATTGTACAAAAAGATTGTCGCGCGTGATGCCGGCGTTACACACGAGGATATCAAGCTTTTCCATCGCTTTTTCGACCGCGGGAACGAGCGCCTCGACCTCGGTGGATTTCGACAGGTCGCATTGAAATACATGGACGCGCGAGCCGAGCTCGGTCGCGAGTTTGTCGAGCGCATCGCGCCGTGTGCCGGAAATCGCGACGGTGGCGCCTTGCTTGTGCAGCGCGCGCGCGATTCCGCCTCCGATTCCGCCGGAGGCACCGGTGACAAGGGCGGTTTTGCCCATAAGTTCGAACATCGTGTTTCCCTACCTAACGGCTAAGTCTTGGCTTTGAAAGCGGCAACATCCTCGACTGTACCGACATTCACAGCCGTGACTTCCTTGGCAATTCTTTTCATCAAGCCCGCGAGTACCTTACCGGAGCCGACCTCGACGACTTTGGTAACGCCATTCGCCGCAAGATAACCGGCGGACTCGCGCCAGCGCACCGTGCCCGTAACTTGCGCAACTAACAGCTTCACGATTTCGGCCGGATCTTTCACCGGCAGCGCCGTAACATTGGCGATGACAGGCACATTCGGCGCGCGAACGCTTACCTTCGAGAGAGCTTCCGCCATCGCATCCGCTGCTGGCTTCATCAGCGCGCAATGGAATGGCGCGGATACCGGTAGCATCAGCGCCCGCGAACCGCGGGCTTTGGCGATCTCAATTGCGCGCTCGACGGCGGTCTTATGACCCGAGACGACGATTTGCCCCGGGGCATTGTCGTTTGCGACTTCGCAAATCTCACCTTGTGCGGCTTCGCTGGCGACAGCTTTTGCAGCGTCGCCATCAAGTCCCAGGAGTGCCGCCATCGCTCCCACCCCTACCGGCACCGCCTGTTGCATGGCACGGCCGCGAGTGCGTACGAGCCGGGCGGCATCGGCGAGCGCGAAACTTCCCGCCGCGGCATGCGCCGAATATTCGCCAAGCGAATGGCCGGCGAGGAACGTAACATCCCGTTTCAAATCGACTCCCGCCTCGGCCTCTAGAACACGCAGCGCCGCAATCGACACTGCAAGCAACGCTGGCTGCGTGTTCTCAGTAAGTGTGAGCTTGTCGGCCGGGCCCTGCCACATCGTTTGCGTCAGCTTTTCGCCGAGTGCCGTATCGATCTCGTCGAACACAGCGCGGGCGGACGTGAAATTGTCGGCAAGGCTCTTGCCCATGCCGACGACCTGGCTGCCCTGGCCCGGAAATACGAACGCTGTAGTCACGACGGAATCCTTTGGAAGGCCGACTGAGAGGCCATGGGCGCGCAATATCTGTCAAGCTGAGGGTGGCAAAACGTTATGAAATTCCCCGAAAACCAGTGCGGACGCTGGCGGTTGCACCGCCCCCGAAATCGCGTATAAACCCCGCCTTCGCTGGTTTCGGCCGGGGGCTGAACGGATGGCCGCGCAAGCGGTAGGGCAATCGCCCGGCATCCCGTGTCCCCGCCTTCGGGAATTTTCGAGCCTTTCCCGAGGCTCGAAGGGCTCGGCGCCGAGAGAGTGATGGAAAAGGAAAGGCCTACCCATGCCGCTCTATGAGCATGTATTTCTTGCGCGTCAGGACGTGACCGCGCAGCAAGTCGAAGAACTGTCCGCCCAATACAAAGGCATCATTGAAAAGAACGGTGGCAAGGTCGTCGGCGAGCCCGAATATTGGGGCATCAAGTCGCTGACCTTCCGCATCAAGAAGAATCGCAAGGCGCATTTTGCAATGCTCCGTCTCGATTCACCCCCGGCCGCAGTGACCGAAGTGGAACGGCTTGAGGGCATCAGCGAAGACGTCATCCGTTTCATGACGGTCCGCGTCGATCAGCACGAGGAAGGTCCCTCGATCATGCTGCAGAAGCGCGACCGCGATGAACGCCGCGACGAGCGCCGTGGTGAACGCCGCCGCGACCGCGACGGCGAAGAGTTCGACGTGCCCGAAATCATTGAAGCGATAGAGGAGAACGCCTGATGAGCGCAGCTCCCGCTTCCGGTGGACGCCGGCCGTTCTTTCGCCGCCGCAAGACTTGTCCGTTCTCAGGGGCCAACGCTCCGAAGATCGACTACAAAGATGCTAAGCTTCTACAGCGCTACGTTTCCGAGCGCGGCAAGATCGTGCCGAGCCGCATCACTGCGGTTTCCGCGAGCAAGCAACGCGAACTTGCCGCCGCGATTAAGCGTGCGCGGTTTTTGGGCTTGCTACCCTACGTAATTCGCTGAGGCGGGATACCGCCTCAGTCTTGAAGTCGTAAGCCGCCGGGTTGGTCCGTCGGCGATGGTTGGGGCAGAAGCGCCTCTAACCGCTCAACAGCGGGACAGCTGACGATGCTGCGAGTTTTAGTGATCGGCCTCGGTGCGGGCGCGGGTTCGGCGCTCTTATTCGCGTCGCTCGCCACGGGCTCGGCGTTTTCGATTGCCCTCTTCTATCTCGCACCACTCCCGATCATGCTCGCGGGCATCGGCTGGAGCCATGTCGCGGCATTGATTGCGGCTGCTGCCGCTGCAGCTGGACTCGGAATCGGCGGAGGCTTCTGGTTTTTCCTTTCGCATCTCGTGAGCGTCGGTATTCCCGCCTACATCCTTTGTTATCTTGGAATGCTTGCACGCCATTCGGATAACGGCGGAGACTTCGAGTGGTATCCGCCGGGGCGGGTCGTTCTTGCCGCCGCCATTATCGCGACGATCACGACTTCTCTTACCATTCCCATATTCGGGCTCGACATCGAAACGTATCGCGCGACGCTGAAGGAAATCTTCGAGCGGATCTTGCGCGCACAGCTTTCGATCCCTGCCGGAGAGCCGCTGAAGCTGCCTAACAGCGCCAATCCTGCCGCTACATTGAATCTTCTCGCCACCATCGTTCCACCGACAGCCGCCGCGATCTCCATGGTGACGAATCTGATTAATCTCTGGCTTGCCGCGAGAATCGCCCGTGTGTCGGGATTGTTGCAGCGCCCCTGGCCAGATCTTCCCGCCGTGAGTTTTCCGAATACGACGCCGATCGTGCTTCTTGCCGCGATCGGAATTTCATTTCTCGGCACCATTGTCGGTCTGGTCGCGGGCGTGCTCTCCGCTTGCTTGTTGATGGGCTACGCCATTCTGGGCTTCGCGGTGCTGCACACGATTACCCGAACTATTACCGCTCGTGGTCTTATTCTCGGAGCTGCATGGCTGATGGTTATCATCTTGGGCTGGCCGATCGTGGTTGTGGCGCTGATCGGACTTGCCGACGGCCTGCTCGATTTGCGCGGGCGAATGAGCCCTCCACCGAATTTTCCAACCAAAAAACCGAACGTCTGAACAAATAGGAGTCTGTGATGGAAGTGATTTTGATCGAACGCGTCGCCAAGCTCGGCCAAATTGGCGATGTCGTGCGTGTGCGCGACGGCTTCGCGCGTAATTTCCTGCTGCCGCAGGGGAAGGCATTGCGCGCAACGAAGCAAAACAAGGAAAAATTCGAGTCGATGAAGGCGGACCTTGAGGCGAAGAACTCCACCAAAAAGTCGAGCGCCAGCGAAGCCGGACAAAAACTCGACGGGCAAAGCTTTGTGCTCGTCCGTCAGGCCGGCGAGACCGGCCAGCTCTACGGCTCCGTTTCCACGCGTGACATCGCGGAAGTGATCGCAAAATCCGGCCATGTGGTTGATCGCCAACAAGTCGTATTAAACATGCCAATCAAGATTATTGGCCTGCACAAGATTCCAGTCGAGCTTCATGCGGAAGTCGTGGTGAGCGTCACAATTAACGTCGCGCGCAGCGAAGATGAGGCAAGGCGCCAAGCGCGCGGTGAAGACCTCACGGTCACGCGTAGCGATGAAGAAGAGGCCAAAGCCGAGGCGCGCATCAAGGCCGAGAAGTTCTTCGAGAAAGCGCCGGAAGGTAAAGAGGCCGAAGGCGGCGAAGCGGCGGAAAAGCCTGTGCGGGAAAAGAAAGCAAAGAAGTCGAAGGGCGACGGCGCGGGCGAGCAAGCCGACGCCAAACCCTCAGCGGCCAAGGCTACGCGCGGACAGAAAAAAGCTGAGCCCGCGACTGAACAGGCCGACGCCAAACCATCAAAGAAGGGCAAGAAGGAAAAGAAGTAGCTGAACTTGCGTCATGGCCGAGGTATCGCCCGGCCATGACGAACGTGAGAATAAAGAACATGCAGTTCTCGATTGGGTCCGAAGCTATCTGCCGCGGCTCATACAATGTCTTGCATTTAACGAATTTTTTATCACGACAAATGACCGCATGCAGTCGTAGAGCAGATCCCCTGCCACTTGCGATCAAGCGTGTGTATCAAATCGGGATTCCCGGATTAACTCATTTATCGATTTAATTTTAGGCAAGAAATGCCCGTTAGTCTCGAATCAATTCCGCTCCTCGAAAGGGGGAGTCATTTCCATGGTCGTAGAATATAGAAAAAGCCCACGCCACCGGACCTTGAAGGCTGGAAAAATCGTCTACAACCGCGGTCTGTTCGCCGTCGATTGTAGAGTGCGCAATATTTCGGAAGGCGGCGCTTGTCTGGAAGCGCAGACGATCGCTCTGCCGGACACGTTTGAACTTTCGATCCCGATCGACAATTTCACACGGCCGTGTCGGGTCGCATGGAAAACGCCCACCCGTGTCGGTGTCGCGTTTGTGGAAGCGACCCGCGCTGCCTAAGCGCGCGGTTATTTCTCGCAGATATCTGTACTGCGAATGACGCAACCAGTGTTCTTGCCGCTGCATTTGAATTGAGCGCCGCACGCTCGGGCTGCTTCGCCTTTGCGGCACTGCCAACGCCGAGCAGCAACGCGCACGTCGACGCAATACTTGCGCAATGTAACCTGCCCACCGACTTCGAAACGCTGAAAAGTGCTCGCAAAGGGCGGCGTGGCATCTCTGTTATCAAAATGCCGCTGAGCGAAGGCTCGCAGGCCTGAAAACATAACGGCCCGGCGTGCGAACCGGGCCGTTGTGGGGACTTCTTGGGGGTCGTGCAGTTCAGGCGGAACAATGACCGTCTAAGCTAGTTAGGTGACAGGCCAGTGACAGATAGTGGGGGGCAACGTATTGCCGCGTTGGTATTCCTTTGCTTAAATCTCTGGAACCTCCGGGAACGGGGCCAGCTACCCTCGCGCCAGGCGGGCGGGAAAACCTGAAGTCACAGGCGTGTGGCGTCATGGAGCGTTGGTTCGAACACGTCTTCAAGAGGATTGTCCGCCGGGGGACGCTCACCGTCTCGTCTGCCCCGGGGCGCTCCTTTACGGTTGGCAACGGTACCGGCAAATCGCATACCATCGCCTTCGATAGCCCCTTCGTCCTGCTCTCCGTCCTTGCCGATCCTGATCTCAAGCTCGGCGAAGCCTACATGGATGGAACCTTCCGTGTCACCGAAGGCACGCTCGCGGACTTTATGGACCTGGTTGAGTCGCAGTCCAAAACCACCATCACCTGGTCCTCGGTCGCCCTCGCGACAGCCCGCTATCTGGGTCGCCGGGCTGCCCAGCTCAATTCGCGCGAACGTGCCCGGAAGAATGTCCACCACCACTACGATCTCGATGGAAAGCTCTATTCGCTCTTTCTCGATGCCGACCGGCAATATTCGTGCGCCTATTTTGAGCGCGAGGGCGATAGCCTCGACGATGCGCAGGTTGCCAAGAAGCGACATATCGCGGCGAAGCTGCTCATGGAAAAGCCGGGGCTTCGGGTTCTCGACATCGGGTCGGGCTGGGGCGGGCTTGGAATTTACCTTTCGGAGATCGCGGGCGCAAAACACGTCACGGGTGTCACTCTCTCCAGCGAGCAAGTCGCGGCCGCCAACAACCGCACGATGGAGCGGGGCCTCAAGGGAAGAGTTGAATTTCGTCTGCAAGACTATCGAGACATTGATGAAACTTTCGATCGTATCGTTTCGGTCGGCATGTTTGAGCACGTCGGGGTCAATCATTACGGCAAGTTCTTTAAGACGATCTGCGGTCTAATGAAAAAGGACGGGGTTGCAGTTCTCCACTCCATCGGACGGAGCGAGGGCCCGACCTCTACCAGTGCCTGGATCAAGAAATACATCTTCCCCGGTGGATATATCCCGGCGCTTTCTGAAGTCATGCCGGTGATAGAGCGGGCCGGGCTCGTCGTTACCGATGTCGAGATATTGCGTCTGCATTACGCCGAAACACTAAAAGCATGGCGCGAGCGCTTTCTTGCACGGCGCGAGGAGGTAGCGGCGCTTTACGACGAACGCTTCTGCCGCATGTGGGAGTTCTATCTCGTCATTTCCGAGATGGCGTTTCGCCATCAGGGTTTGATGGTATTCCAGCTTCAGTTCGCCCGCCGACAAGAGGCCGTACCCCTTACGCGCGACTATATCGGTCAGGCCGAAGAGCGGCTGCGTACTACCGAGCGTCGCACGAAGCCCCTGATACGCCTCGCAGGCGAATAATCGTTTCGCTACCGAACCGCGTCGTAGCAAATCCGTCACAGTCAAGTTGGAATTGCCAGCAGCACACAGCTGCCCGAATCTGTGAATAGTGTTCGTTGATTCGCGAATGCCGGTTGTGTGCGCGTACGGTGTGCTAAGCCAATTTCAGCGGCTCAAGAACCAAGAAGAAAAATTTGACTTGCCATGGCTCTCGAATTGACCGTGCGGAAAGCTGCGCCCGAGCCGGAGATCAATTACCGGCAGGCGCCGCATAATATCGAAGCCGAGCAGGCATTGCTCGGTGCGATCCTCGTTAACAACGAGGCGTTTTATCGTGTCTCGGATTTTCTCGAGCCTAAACATTTCTTCGAGCCTATCCATCAGAAAATCTATGAGGTGAGCGCCAGTATTATCCGCACGGGCAAAGTCGCTACACCCGTCACGCTAAAAACTTTTCTGCCGCCCGACATCGATGTTGCGGGCTTGACGCCGCCGATCTATCTCGCGCGCCTCGCCGCCGAAGCAACCACCGTGATCAACGCGAATGACTATGGCCGCACGATCTACGATCTTGCGACACGCCGCGACCTGATCCGCATCGGCGAAGACATGGTGAACGTCGCCTACGATGCACCGGTCGACTTCGCGCCGCAGACGCAAATCGAAGACGCTGAGCGACGTCTATATGAATTGGCCGAAGTCGGACGTTATGACGGCGGGTTCTTGCGCTTCTCGGACGCGCTCAAAGACGCGGTCGATCTGGCGAGCAAGGCCTATCAGCGGGACGGGCATCTATCCGGGCTTGCCACGGGGCTCATCGATCTCGATCACCTGATGGGCGGACTGCAGTCATCGGATCTCATCATTGTCGCAGGACGCCCCGGCATGGGCAAAACTGCGCTCGCGACCAACATCGCCTACAACATCGCGGTCGACTATCGCGGCAAGCCGCGGCCCGACGGCTCTATCGAAACCGTGACCGGCGGTATTGTCGGCTTTTTCTCGCTTGAAATGTCGGCGGAGCAGCTCGCGACACGTATTTTGTCCGAGCAGACCGAAATCCCCTCTTCGCGCGTCCGTCGCGGCGATATCTCCGAATCGGACTTTTCCAAGCTCGCCGCGGCCGCCCAAACGATGCAGTCGATTCCGTTGTTCATCGACGAGACCGGGGGCATTTCTATAGCGCAGCTTGCCGCTCGCGCGCGGCGGCTCAAACGCCAGCGCGGGCTTGATGTGATGATCGTGGATTATCTGCAGCTGCTCTCTGGCTCCTCACGCCGGGCCCAGGAAGGCCGCGTTCAAGAAGTGACGGAAATCACTACCGGTCTGAAGGCACTCGCGAAGGACCTCGCTGTACCGATCATCGCGATTTCACAACTTTCGCGCCAAGTCGAAAGCCGGGACGACAAACGCCCGCAACTATCGGACCTGCGCGAATCTGGTTCGATCGAACAAGACGCGGACGTTGTGCTGTTCGTCTTCCGCGAGGAGTATTATTTGAAGAATAAGGAGCCGCGCGATGGCTCGGAGGAATGGTTCAAGTGGGAGGCGGATTTGAAAGCCGCCGAGAATCGCGCCGAAATCATCATCGGCAAGCAGCGCCACGGACCAACCGGCACTGTGAAGCTGTCCTTCGAGGCGCAATTCACACGCTTCAACAATCTCGCCCGCGAGGAACGGTTGCCCGAGCGCACGCGGTAAGTCGTCTTTTCAAGTCATAGTTTTGGCCTGCTGGATGCGATACGATTCGCGCCGACGCAGGACTATCCATGAGCATGAAACTCGCCGAAGCAGAACCAGCGATTGTCACCGCGGAGGACGCGGGCGGGATTCTCACGGTAGATCTCAGCGCCCTCGCCGCGAATTGGCGCGACCTCGCCGGCCGTGTGAAGCGCGCGGAGTGCGCTGCTGTCGTCAAGGCCGACGCTTATGGGATTGGGATTGAGCCCGCCGCGGCCGCGCTCGCCAAAGCCGGGTGCAAGACTTTTTTCGTGGCGCTGCTCGACGAAGCACTGCGGCTGCGCACTGTCGTGCCGGAGGCAGTCATCTATGTTTTGAACGGGTTCAATCCGGGCACCGCAACGGCATTCCGCGATATCGATGCGTGGCCCGTGCTCGGCTCGATGCCCGAGATCGAGGAATGGGACAATTGCGCGAAAGAATCAAAAGAACCCATGCCCGCGGCAATCCACATCGATACCGGCATGAATCGTCACGGACTTTCCGCCGATGAAGCAACAAAGCTAGCCGGAAAATTGAAAACGCTTGCTTTCAAGCCGAAGCTTGTAATGAGCCACCTTGCCCGCGCCGACGAAGCGAATGAGCCGATGACGGCGAGACAGATTTCGGCGTTCAAGACGCTCGCGGCGAAGTTTCCAGGCATTCCCGCTTCGCTTGCCAATTCCGCCGGGCTACTTGCGCACCCCGACTCGCACTTCGATCTCGTGCGTCCCGGCATTTCGCTCTATGGCGGGCAAGCGCTGATTGGCGGCGAAAATCCGATGAAGCTGGTTGTAAGACTCGACGTACATATTCTTCAGGTGCGTCACGCCAGAAAAGGCGAGACAGTCGGCTATGGCGGTGAATTCACATTGCAGCGCGACTCGCGTCTCGCCGTGATCGCTGCCGGTTACGCCGATGGAATTCCGCGCGCATCGGGATCCACCAACGAAAAGCTCGGGATGGAAGCCGTGATCGCGGGCAATCGCTGCAGGGCGCTCGGCCGCGTCTCGATGGATTTGATTGTGATCGATGTTACCGATTTGTCCGAAGGTTCGGTCAAGCGTGGCGATGTGGCACAGCTGCTAGGCGAAGGTATTACCGTCGACAATCTTGCCGCGCCCTCAGGCACCGTTGGTTATGAAGTGCTGACGAGGCTTGGTCGCCGCTACCGGCGGACTTATATTGGTGCGTAATGGCTGAACAGGAATGGATCGTAAAGCGCGACTTGCAGCCGAATCCGAAGGATTACGGCTATGATCTTGATCGCGCCCTCTCCGCTGTCGTGAGCCTGCGCTCGATCATTCCATCCGATGCCGCCACCGCCGACGCACTCGGCACAGAACGGATGGGAAATGGCGTCATCATCCGCGA
>Ga0134122_10003561_pt1 | contig 11561 bp, 11 predicted proteins | sample KB302_FD_96461 | JGI IMG/M metagenome (GOLD analysis project Ga0134122, IMG submission 96461) | Terrestrial soil microbial communities without Nitrogen fertilizer from Kellogg Biological Station, Michigan, USA - KB3-0-2 | ecosystem: Environmental > Terrestrial > Soil > Unclassified ...
ATCCCCGACACGTGGGAAAAGACCTGGGAGCATTGGCTTTCGAACATCCGCCCCTGGTGCATCTCGCGTCAGCTCTGGTGGGGCCATCAGATTCCCGCCTGGTACACCGCAGACGGCAAGACGATCGTGGCGCACGACGAAGACGAGGCCGTGCGCCTCGCCGGGGTGGCGGGCGCCGCGGATCTCACCCGCGATCCCGACGTGCTGGACACCTGGTTTTCCTCCGCGCTCTGGCCGTTTTCGACCCTCGGCTGGCCGGAGCCGACCCCTGACCTCGCGACGTTTTATCCCACGTCGGTCTTGATCACCGGCCACGACATCCTGTTCTTCTGGGTCGCGCGGATGGTGATGTCCGGCCTGCATTTCACCGGCGAGGTGCCGTTTGCCGCCGTCCACCTGACCGGCCTGGTGCGCGACGCCGAAGGCGTCAAGATGTCGAAGACCAAGGGGAACGTGCTCGATCCGGCGGATCTGATCGCCGAATACGGCGCGGACGCCGTGCGTTTCACCCTCGCCTCGCTCGACAGCCCCGGGCGCGACATCCCGCTCAATCCCGAACAGATCGCCGGCTACCGGGCGTTCGGCAACAAGATCTGGAACGCCACGCGATTCGCGCTCGCCCGCATCCCGGAAGGGGCGCGGGTCCGAGCACGGCGCGAAGATCTTGCCATCGGCGATCTCGCCGCGCCGGAGCGCTGGATTCTCTCGCGCCTCTCCGCCACCGCGGCGGAGGTCCACGAGAAGTTCGAGACCTTTCGCTTCGACGAGGCGTGCAACCGGCTCTACCACTTCTTCTGGGGCGAGCTGTGCGACTGGTACATCGAGCTGGCCAAACCCGCGCTGCTCGGCTCGGACGCCGACCGCAAGCTTCGGCCGCGGATCGGCGACGTCCTGTTGACCGTGCTCGATCAGGCGCTCCGGATGCTCCATCCGGTGATGCCGTTCCTCACCGAAGAGGTCTGGCAGCGCCTGCCCGGCCGGGAAGAGATCCACCCCACGACGATCTGCCTCGCCCCCTATCCGCAGGCGATCCCCGCCTGGCGCGACGAGGCGGTGGAAACGCAGATGGACGCGATGATCGAAGCGGTGACCCGCGTCCGCGCCCTGCTCGCCGAAACCGGCCGCGAGCGGAAGGTGGGCTTGTGGACGGCTTCCCCCGTGCTCGAAGCGTTCCTCGCCGAGCAGCAGGGGCTGTTCGCCACCCTCTGCCGGCTCGAATCGCTGGAGGTCAGCTCGCGCGCCTGGTCCACCTCCGACGGCGGTCCGGAAGATCTGGTGGCGGGCATCGGGATCAAGATCCTCGGCGCCAAGAAAGGCGGCGACGAGGCGGCGGAGCGGGCGAAGCTCGAAAAAGAGATCGAGAAGCTCGACCTTGAGATCGAGCGGACCCACGCCCAATTGGCGGACGAGAGTTTCCTCGCCAAAGCCCCGGCCCCGGTGGTCGAAAAACGCCGCGCCGCGCTCGCCCAGATGGAAGACCGGCGTTCGAGCCTCCGTTCGAGCCTGGCGGGCTGAGGCGGTCTCAAGGAATCACGAGTGGACTTTTCGACTTTCGCCGCCGAGCTGTCGCGCTGGCATCCCTGCGGCGACGAGAACCTCATCGTGGTCGCCGACACCGACTCGACGAACCGTCTGGCGCGGAGAATCGCCGCCGAGTATGAAGACGAGCGCCAGAACCTGCCGCGCGCCTACCTTTTCGCCTGGACGCAGTCGGCGGGGCGCGGGCGCGAGAAACGACAGTGGGCGAGCCCCGAAGGGATGGGGATCTATGCGACGGTGCTGACCTGGGTCGCCAATCCGGCCCACTTGGCGACCCTGCCGCTCCTTGCCGGGGTGGCGATCTGCCGCGGTCTCGCGCCGCTCCTCCCCGCGAGCTCCCCCGCGGAAGACAAGGCGCCGCGCCTCAAATGGCCGAACGACGTCATGATCGCGGGCCGAAAGATCGGCGGCCTGCTGATCGAGGCGGCGCACCGAACGGACGAGGGGGCGATCGTGATGCTCGGCTTCGGCGTCAACCATTCCCACCGGCCGGAAGATCTCCCGATCGCCGCCGCGACTTCGCTGAAGCTCGAAGGGGGAAACGCCTCGCTCGCCGAGTTGGCGTCGAGCCTCGCCTGCGCGCTCGAAGACGAGCTGAAGCATCTGGGAGACGCCCCCTACGCGGCTGCCGCCTATCGCGAGCTGTCGGCGCACAGCGTGGGCGACCGCCTGGTCTGCCGGATGGGCGAGCGAACCGTCGCCGGCACGTTCCTCGGCTTCGACTCTTCGGGGGGCCTCCGCTTGGCGACATCGACGCTTCCCGGTGCGGTCATTCCCGGAGCGCAGCCGCTCGAAGAAATCACGATCTCGGCCGGAGAGGTGATCGCATGACCCGCAAGGGAAAAGCCACAGAGCGCATGACCGACGGCCTGCTGGTCCTGGTGGACGTCGGCAACACGAACACCGTCTTCGGCGTCTACCGCGGCGACGAGCTGATCGAAAGTTTCCGCCTCTCGACCGACGCCGAGCGCACCGCCGACGAATACGGAGCCCTCCTCCTGCCGCTCTTCGAGCGCGCGGGCATCGACCCCACGGCCTCCGAAGCGGTGGTCATCTCCTCCGTCGTGCCGCCGCTCCATTTCACCCTCGACCAGCTCGCCGAGCGCTATTTCGGCAAACGCCCCCTCTTCATCGAGCCGGGGGTCAAAACCGGCATGCCGATCCGCTACGACAATCCGGCCGAAGTGGGAGCCGACCGGATCGTCAACTCGGTCGCCGCAAGAGAGCTCTACGGAGCCCCGGTCGTGGTGGTCGATTTCGGCACCGCCACCACTTTCGACGTGGTGAACGCCAAAGGCGAATACGTCGGAGGCATCATCTGCCCCGGCATCACCATCTCCGCCGAAGCCCTCTTCGCCCACGCCTCCCGCCTCTACCGAGTAGACGTCAAGAAACCCGACCAACTCGTTGGCCGCAATACCGTGAACGCCATGCAAGCCGGCATCTACTACGGCTACGTCGGCCTCGTCGACGGAATCCTCGAACGCCTGATGGCCGAAATCCCCGGCCTCAAAAACGTAGTCGCCACCGGAGGCCAAGCCGAAATGATCGCCTCCGGCTCCCGCTACATCCAGAAGGTCGATCCCCTGCTCACGCTCGTGGGGTTGAAGCTGATCTACGAGAAGAATCGGGGTTAGGGTGGTGAAATCCCGCTACGTCACGACCTCCCTCCGGGACGTAATTCGCCGTCGTTCCGGAAGCGTTTCCTCCTCGGGTGTGCTGGTCCTGGGACAGCTGCCGTCTCGGCGGCGTTTTTGCCGAACGGCCCGGTAGTACGTCGTGTAGACTACCCATCGCCATGGCACACGCCCAATCGGTTCTAGAAGAAGCCCTGAAGCTTCCGGTCAAAGAGCGGGCCAGCGTTGCGGCCGAACTATTGTCGAGCCTCGACGAAGCCGAAGCCGACGATCCCGCCGAGGTCGAACTCCTTTGGGCCGAGGAAGTCGAACGCCGCGCCCGGCGGGTGCTCGCGGGCGAGTCCCAGGGAACTCCCTGGCCCGAAGTGCGACGAGACCTTCTGGCTCGCTTGACCTCCCGGTGATCAAGCCGCTCCTCACGGAGCCGGAAGCCAGCGCCGAACTGGAAGATTCGGCCTGGTGGTACGAAAGCCAGCAGCCGGGCCTCGGAGTAAAGTTTCTCGCCGCGGTCGATGCAAGCACGGAGCGGATTTCGCGATTCCCTCGCTCAGGCGCTCTTTTTCCCCAAACGCCCCCGGCTCTTGAGGTTCGTCGCGTTTCGGTCAAGCGATTTCCCTACCACGTGGTTTATTTCGAGACCGCCGAGGCGATACGGATCTTGGCGATCGCACACCACCGACGAAAGCCGGGCTATTGGCTCGCGCGCGTTGAGCGGTGAGGCGGCTGTGGCCTCTGGTCGCGAAGATCGGTCGCAAACGAATCCGGCGCGTTTCCCGCGGGCGCGGGACGAGAGACGGAGCGCACTCGCCAAAGTCCCTTCCCGGGCGTGCTCTTCCTGGGACCGCCGCCGTCTCGGGGCGTTAGGAACGGACGACAAGAATAACGTTCGCCCCCCGGAAGGCGTTGACTCTACCGAAGATCATTCGACGGCCTGAGGATCAGGCCGCCGCTTTTTCGAACCGAGGTCCGAAGCGGCGCGCGTATTGCGACCCAACTTGACGCATCCAGACTTCGGCGTCGGGCCGGCGTGCGAGAAGGGGATCCGATGCCGCGATCTCATCCTAGTCCACTTCGTAGTCGGCCGTCCGAACGTCGTGAGAACGAGCTTGCCCTGATCTTTTGGGTCGAGCTTCGGCAGGATCACACGCTCGTAAATCTCATCGCCACGATTGGCAATGTCTTCGCGAGGCGGCTGGGAGGTGAGTGTCACTGGGTGCTTCTCCGTTCGGTTCAGTGTAACCGAGGGATGCCCGAGAAAACGATAGCTTCCAGGGACTCTTCTTTTTTCTCCTCACCGGAGTCGTTCGAAGGACGGGGAAGGGCTCTCTCGGAAAAGACGAAAGTTTCCCAAAACGTATCGTTTTCTCGGGTACCTCTCGGATAAGGTAGCCCAACGCGAAGAAACCGAGGTCCCCCAGAAGCCTGTGGTGGTACGGCCCAGCCCACCGCCTGCGGGGCCGGGGGCCTGCGTCCCGTCGGAATCGCTGGTCGGGGGAGCCTTGGACACTTCAGCCGCCGATCCACACATTTCCGAGTCCGCCGGGTCGTCGGCAGCCGCAAAACCGCGAAAAGCAGCGACCGCCGAGGCCATTCCCGCCATCGACAGGCGATCGCCAGTGATCGCCGCGCGTTAGGAACGCATCGAAGTGTGCGATGCGATGAGCAACACGCACAAGGCGATCAACGACGCGTGCAAAGCGAAGTCCAAACGGAGAGCTGCGGAGGCAGAACTGTGTAAGAAATGGTCCGCCATGTACAAGGCGGCGGCAGAAATTCGATCGGCGGCGAGAGAAATCCCAAGAGTGATGGGAGATATCGGCCCGGCGACGGTCGCCGTGCCAATTTCCGCCAGGAATCGGTGCATTGGAACGGCCGCGTTACACAAGTCAATCGTCCACGCGCACAGGAATCCGAAGGAAAGGGACGAGTCCGGCACTGCGATTCGGCTCGAATCGGTCTCGCGCAAGGTGTCAGCCGAACTCACACCCTATCCCCCGGATGCAAAAACTTTGGAGTGCTGCGACGTGTCGCCGCTTTCCGTAGCGCCGACGCGTCGGCGCTCTCTCGATTGGAGAGAGTCTTTCGCCGCAGAGAATGGACGACAGGGAGAGCTTCCTCTACGCGCAGCAGCCAGCCACGACATTAGCGTCTGCCGCACCCCGAGGCGCGCGTCTAACGGTTCACGGCTGGGCTTGATTCCCTGGAGATTCCCACCTCTTGCGCCGAAGCTGCGGGCCAATCTCGAAAAGCTCCAAGCGATACTGCGCAAGCTACACAACGTTGACACAAGGCGAGAGCTTCCATAGTGTTCGCAAACAATTGGAGTCCAGACATAGGACTAACTTCGGCGTGTTTGGACGCCGGTCTATTGACGGCGCAGAACATAGATCTATCCGGTAAATAATGGGGTGGTGGCATGAAAAGTTTGCGCAAGGCCGCTCGTTCTGACACGACAAGTTCTAAGTTCGTTGCGCTCGCTATGGTTGTCGCCTGTGACCTTTGGTCGTGCGGTCCTTCCAAGGAAGCCAAGCAAGCCGCGACCAACCAGCTGTTCGAAGAAGTCAAGGTTTGCAACCTGCCGTCGGTTCGCGAGCAGGTTCGACTCGGGGCTGACGTGAATGGCCGCAGGGGCAATGGCGGCGAGACACCGTTGATGATCGCAGCACAGGGAGGGAGTCTTGAGTGTGTCAATTTCCTTCTGGAGAAGGGTGCCACTCCAGATGCAAAGACGGATTCGGGCTTCACTCCTCTCCTATTTGCGGCGCGCCAACAGAATGGGCTAGTCGCTGAGGCGCTACTTGCGAAGGGTGCTTACGTCGACATGCGGGATCTGAAAGAAGGCAGTACCGCGCTGATTACTGCTGCCTCAAAGGGCCACACAGAGGTGGTTCAAGCACTCCTGAAGAGAGGGGCCCGGACCGACATCGAAAAGGCAGGATCATCCGGGAAATCGGCAAGTGCCTTGAGCGAGGCCGCCTGCCAATACCACTTCGAGACAGCGCAGGCGCTGATCGCCGGAGGAGCAAAGACAGATACCAGGCCGGTGCTGGCCTGTTTGGAGAGAATTCGTAGCGAACTGCAAACGGATTCTTACTACCATGGCCCCGATCCGATGAGGCTCCAGAAATTCGTAGCATTGATTGGGCTTCTGGAGGGCAAGAAAGGTGCATGAGCCCTGCTCCGGGGGACCTTTCTTCGTGGAGCGCGAGGCCCGCTCCATCGCCGTTGCGGGCTCCCAGGGGAATTCGGTGTAAGGCAAGTTTCAACGGCTGTTCGGTGGCGTCACCGGCGCCCGAAGCTCCTCGACATGCGCCGCATCCTTCTCGGCATCCGGGTGGCCGACCTCCCGCTCGAAATCGACGCAGGCTTGCATGCAGTCAACGGCTCGGGCGATCTCTCCGAGCTTCTCGTAGGCCGCGCCCAGATTCCAGGAGGTGTTCGCCTCTCCTCGCCGGTCTCCGATCTCGCGGGCGACTTCGAGCCGTTGCTCGTAGAGCTCGATCGCCTGCCGGGTCTCGCCGAGGTCGGCGTAGGCGGTGCCCAGGTTGCCGAGGGCGTTGCCTTCGCCTCTCCGGTCGCTCAGCTCTCGGCGTATGGCGAGATCCCTGGACGTGCAGGTCGATCGCTTGCCGGGCCTCGCCGAGGTCGGCGTAGGCGTTGCCCAGATTGCCGAGGGCGTTGCCTTCGCCGCGCCGATCTCCGATCTCGCGGGCGATGGCCAGGTACTGTTCGAAGCATTCGATCGCCCGGTGAGTTTCACCGAGAGCGGCGTAGGCGATCCCCAGGTCGCCGAGGTGCGCGCCTTCGAGCGTTCGATCTCCCAGTCTTTTCGCTCCGGCGAGACCGGCCTCCACCCAAGCGATCTGCTCGAGAGGGGACAGGCGCAACTTCAGGAGATGAGCGCCGGCATGGGGGAATCGGCTGGCGGCTCGGGCGGCGTCCGTGGAGACTTCGGCTCGTTCCACGGCCCAGGCTTGGCCGGCGAGGATGTGGCCCCTCTCCCGATCGAAGAGAGTAAGCCCGCTGAGGACGTCCTCATGGCCTCGCAGGTAGAGATCGGCCGCCTCGGAAAGCAGCGCGAGGAAGTGGTTCGCATGCCGCGCCCGTGCCGCCTCCTCCTCTTCGTGCCCGAGGTTCACCCCGGCAAGGGCCCGAGCGAGATCGTGCAGCCGGTAGCGCCCTTCTTCTCCGTCGAGGAGGCTGCGGCGGACCAGTTCGCCGAGCGCGTCGTCCGTTTCCTCCTCCTTTCCGGTCAAGTCCCAGACGGCGGCGGCCGCTGCCGCATCAAAGCTCGCGGGGAAGACGGCCAGGGTGCGGAAACGCGTTGTCCTTCCACCCGCGGTCGCGGTGGCTGTAGGTGCTCGAACGGGAGGGCGCCCTCGATTAGCTCACGAAGACTTTGGGTTTCGGCATGTGAGGTGATTCTATGCCGGCGGGTCGCACCGACGCGTCGGCGCTGCGGAAAGCGGCGACACGTCGCCGCACTCCAAACTTGCATGTTGGAGGAGATCTTCGTCAGGTTGAAGCCTTGCCTGTCGCTTCGCGATTGCCCTGAATCAACCGGGGAGGATCCACGCCGCGGGGAGACGTTTGAAGTCTTCGTCGAAGGTGCAGACTGTTTCCCCGTGGCGATCCGCTTGTACGGCGAGAACCGCATCGGAGAAATCCACGTTCTTGTTTCGTGTCAGCTCGAGAGCCCGGATAAGGAGCTCCCTCTCCTGGGTTTCCACGCCGTCCGCGGACAGAAGCGGAACGAGCACTCGTACGATCTCTTCGTAGGAACGCCGGTAGAACGATTTCAGAGTCCAGACCACTTCGGCGACGACGAGAGGGGTGAGAATGAGGAGAGCTTCGCCTCGCTGCGCCTGGCGCATCAACCGAGCGGCCCGCTCGGCCATCGGCTCCGGCTCACCCGTCAGGAACCGAAGGAGCACATTGGCATCGACCCAGTACCTCTTCACGAACCAGAGCCTTTCGCTCTCTCCCCCAGCCACCGGCCGACCTCGTCACGCACCGCCTCCTTACCCGGAAAGGGCTGCGTGCTCCGCAGTGCACCATATAGATCGGAGAGCTGCTGGCGCTTGACCACCCGCAGCCGCGCCGTCTGGTCGGTCGCCACCTCGAAGAGAAGGTCGTCTCCCTGTGCGATCTGGAGCGCCTTCCGAACTTCGGAGGGGATGGTGACCTGACCCTTGCTGGTAACCCTGGAAATCGCCATCTCCTTACGTACCTCCAATTCCTTACCCTAGCATGATCAGGTCCGGCGGTGGGTGAAACAGGTTCGGGAGATGGGATGAATTCGATGATGGCACCGCGCGGGATATCATCCCTCCGATGAAGGAAACGAAACCTCCGATCGACCTTGCGCTCGCGCCCGAGGCCCAGGTTCCCGATCCCGACGCCGCGAAGAAGGCGGGGTTCTGGACCAAGCTGAAGCGCGGGCTGTTGATGACCCATACCGAGATCATTGAGCGGGTGGGCGCCGCCGTCGCCGGCCGCGCGGTGCTCGATGCGACGACGCTCGACTATCTGGAAGAGGCGTTGATCTCCGCGGATCTTGGGGTCGAAACCTCGCTGGAGCTCGTCGAGATGCTCCGGAAGACCACCGAGACGACCGATCCCCAGGCGTTGCGCGCGCGGCTGGCCGAAGAGGTGGCGCGGCTGCTCGAAGCGGCGCCGAAGAAGAGGCCGATCGGCGAAGGGCCGCGGGTGACCCTGGTGGTCGGCGTGAACGGCGTCGGCAAGACGACCTCGATCGCCAAGCTCGCGCGCCGCTCGAAGGACCAGGGGGAGCGCGTGCTGCTCGCCGCGGCCGATACGTTCCGCGCCGCGGCGATCGAGCAGTTGGCGCTCTGGGGCGAACGGCTGGGCGTGGACGTGATCCGCCAGGCGACCGGCGCCGATCCGGCCGCCGTGGTCTACGACGCGATCCAGGCGGCGCGCGCCCGGGGCGTCACCCGGCTGATCGTTGATACCGCCGGACGGCTGCACACCAAGGACCACCTGATGGCCGAGCTGTCGAAAATCAACCGGATCATCGACCGCGAGGCCGCCGGCTGGCCGCGCGAGACGATTCTGGTGCTCGACGCCACGACCGGCCAGAACGCGCTCGCCCAGGCGCGGACGTTCGCCCAGGTGGTGCCGGTGGACGGCGTCCTGCTCGCGAAGCTCGACGGCACGGCCAAGGGAGGGATGGCGGTGGCGATCGCGCGCGAGCTGAAGCTTCCCGTGCTGTTCCTCGGCGTCGGCGAGAAGGCGGACGACCTGATCGACTTCGAGCCGCGCGCGTTCGCCAACGCCCTGCTCGGTTGAGGGCGCCTTGGCCCTCGGCGATCCGAACGACCTCAAATACCTCCGGCGCGCGCTGCGGCTCGCCCTTCGCGGACGCTACCGCACCGCGCCGAATCCCAGAGTGGGCGCCGTCCTGGTGCGCGACGGCAAAATCGTCGCCGAGGGGTGGCACCGCGAGGTCGGCGGGCCGCATGCCGAGGTCGAAGCGCTGCGCGCCGCGGCGCGGGTTTCGCCCGAGGCCGCCCGCGGCGCCACGCTCTACGTCACGCTCGAACCGTGCTCTCACTTCGGCCGCACCCCGCCGTGCGCCGATGCGGTCATCGCGGCGGGGGTCGCCCGGGTGCTCGCCTGCGTCGGCGATCCGAATCCCAAGGTGGCGGGCCGGGGCTTCGCCCGGCTGCGGCAGGCGGGGATCGAGGTTGAGCTCCCGCCGGTCGCCACGCTCGGCGCGGAGGCCGTGCGGATCAACCTGCCGTTCTTCGTCTCCCAGGTGCTGGGGCGGCCCGCGGTGACGCTCAAGTGGGCGATGAGCCTCGACGGCAAGATCGCGACCGTCGCGGGGGAGAGCCGGTGGATCTCCTCGCCGGAAGCGCGGAAGGCGGCGCTCGGGCTGCGCGAAGAGCACGATGCGATCCTGGTCGGGGTGGGCACCGTGCTCGCGGACGATCCGCGGCTCGACCGGCGGGTCGGCCGCGCGAAAGGGCCGATTCTCCGCGTGGTGCTCGACCGCCGCCTGCGAACGCCCTCCTCGGCGCAGATGCTTCAAATTCCCGGGCCGGTCGTGATTTTTACCGAATCGGACGATCCGGCGAAAAACGCGCCGCTCGGGACCGCCGGGGCGGAGGTGGTCCGGCTGCCCGCGGTCGAGCCCGGAGCGGTGCTCGCGGCGCTGTTCGAAAGGGGAGTGCGGAGCGTCCTGGTCGAGGGGGGAGGCGAGGTCCATGCGAGCTTCGTCGCCGCCGGACTTTATGACGCGGTTCAGGTGGACGCCGCGCCCGTGCTGCTCGGCGGCTCCGCGGCCCCGACTCCCCTCGGCGGGACGGGGTTCGCCCGGTTGGATGCCGCGCCGCGGTTGGAACGGGTAGAAGTGAGCCGCCGGGGCGAGGACGTGATCCTTTCGGGCTTGCGCGCGGGGTGCCTGGACGAGCTGCTGCGCGCGACCTGAAAAACGTTTCGTTTACGGTGCGCTCTGGTACCATCGGGATTGTGAAGAGCGTAGACCTTACAAACCACGCGGAGGAGCGGGCACTATGTTCAGCGGCCTGATCCTCGAAACCGGCCGCATCGCGGGCGATCCGCGGCCGACGCCGGGAGACGGCCGCCGGTTGGCGGTCGACCTTTCGTCCGATCTCGTCGCTCGCCTACCCTCTCCGGCGCTCGGCGCGAGCCTCGCGGTCTCCGGCGTCTGTTTGACCGTTGTGGCGCTCGACCCGATCTCTCCCGCCATGTTCCGCGCCGCCTTCGACCTGTCGGCCGAAACGCTCGCCCGAACCGCTCTCGGCGACCTGCGCTCCGGCGCGGAGGTGAATCTGGAGCCCGCCCTGCGGGTGGGCGATCCGCTCGGCGGCCATTGGGTGCAAGGCCACGTGGACGGCACCGGCACGGTCGTCGATCGGCGCGAGCAGGGGGAGTTCCGGATTCTCGCGTTCTCGCTGCCGGAATCTCTGGAGCGTTATCTGGTGGAAAAAGGCTCGGTGACGGTCGATGGCGTGAGCCTCACGATCTCTGCCCTCGCCGCCGATCGCTTCGAGGTGGCGCTCGTGCCGCATACGCTCGCGGTGACGACTCTCAAAGATCTCATTCCAGGCGATCGGGTCCACCTGGAGGTGGACGTGTTGGCGAAATACGTCGAGCGGGCGCTGGCGGCGCGGGCCGGAGAGGCGCCATCCGGCTCGGCCTCGGCCGGTCTGACCGCGGGAGCTTGGGCTTGAGCCTGCGCTGGGCGGCGACGCGCCCCGAGCCGGCGCACTTTTGGGTCCGCTTTGCGCCGCGCGATTGGCCGGGGGCGAACGAGCCGTGGCTCGACCTTTCCCGCGGCCGGTTGGGCGAAGCGGGGGAGGGGACCGATCTTTCCGCGCTGCTCGGCCAGCCGAT
>Ga0134122_10003564_pt1 | contig 11552 bp, 9 predicted proteins | sample KB302_FD_96461 | JGI IMG/M metagenome (GOLD analysis project Ga0134122, IMG submission 96461) | Terrestrial soil microbial communities without Nitrogen fertilizer from Kellogg Biological Station, Michigan, USA - KB3-0-2 | ecosystem: Environmental > Terrestrial > Soil > Unclassified ...
AGCCAGAACACGCTGAAGCCGTAAGCCATGCCGATGCAGAGATGAATCGCGAGCGCCGCGGGCGGCACCAGCCAGCGCGAGAATCCCGCTTTGGCGATGATCCGCCTTTTGTCCAAGAGGCCGATCGCAGAACCTGCTTCTTGAACCGTGCCGATCGCAGTCATGTCGTCAGTTCTTCACGTACTTCTTGATGTCGCGCTGATCGTCCGAACCCGCGTAGATGTTGCCGTTGCGATCCACGGTGACTCCAATCGGCGGCTGCATGCCTGGGTTCACCACGGCAGGCGGCGGGATGAAGTACTGCACCCTGCCGTCCTTCACGCTGCCGATGCGGATGCCGCGGCGGCAACCTGGATTGTAGTTGTTGTTGTTCGGATCGTCCGACGACTGCGAGTCGGCAACATAGAGCATGTCGTTGCGGTCGATCGCGATCCCGCTCGGCCGTCCGAACTGCTTCCAAGCCGTGATGAACTTTCCGTCCTTGTCGAAGACCGTGATGCGGCTGTTGCTGCGGTCGGCGGCGTAGATGCGGTCCTGGCTGTCGATCGCCAGCGCATGCGGCGAGTGCAATTGCCCGTCGCCCGAGCCTAATGTCGCAAACGTCTTGATGAACTTGCCGTTCTTGTCGAACTTCATGATGCGGGAATTGTTCACGCCCGCTTCGCCGTGGCCTTCGCTGATGAAGACGTCGCCGTTGCGCGCCGTCACCACGCCGGTCGGCGCGTCGAAAATGTCCAAGCCCTTTTGGCCCGCACCTTGGCCGGCCTTGCCGAGTTTCAGAAGAATCTTTCCGTCGGGGGAAAGCTTGGTCACCTGCATGCCCTTGCCGTTCTTCGCCGACGCGTCGGCCACCCAAAGGTTTCCGTCGCGATCGACCGCGGCTTGATGCGGCTCGATGAATAGGCCTTCGCCGAAATTCTTCATCGTCTTGCCGTCGGCGGTGAGCATCAGCACGGGTTTGCACGAATCCTCCTCGCAACGGTCGACGACCCAGAGGTTGTTGTTTCCGTCGACAGTCAGCGCGTTCACCGGTTGCCACGGGCGCGGCGTCTGCGCCCAACCCGTCACCAGGCGATACGGATTCGGCAGGTTCTCGGCGCCGGTGCAGGGATAGCTTCCCACCTGCGCGCTCGCGGTCCCCACCGCTGTCGTCGCCAGCAAGGCAAGCGCAAATCGTGTCAACGTCCGGCGCATGATCATTCCTCCCTCGGTCTATTTCGCTCAAACTTACATCACGCGCCGGTGCCGGTAACCACGGATCCGAGTAGTGCAATCACAAGTTTGATCCGCACGTTCTGCATCGAAACCCCGCCTTTTGCGAGGTAATGGCCGAAAATTTACACCTGTGGGCCGAGTGGGGTACACGCGCCGCCTGATCCTTTGTTGCGCGCTCCAGCCCTGGTTTCAGTCGCCGAAAGCCCTTAGTTTTTAGGGGCTTAGAGCCAATACCAGTTGACGTTGCGAGGTTCCTTTGGCAGGTTAGGCAAGCAGACATGTGGCGTAGGTCTGCTTGCCATTGGGGGGCAAGGCTGATGATCAAGTCGGAATTGGTAGCGCGTCTCGCCGAGCGCTATCCGCATCTTTACCATCGCGACGTCGAACGCATCGTCTCCACCGTGCTGGACGAAATCACAGGCGCGCTCGCTCAAGGCGATCGCGTGGAGCTGCGTGGCTTCGGCGCATTCTCCGTCAAAGTTCGTCCCGCGCGGCAAGGACGCAATCCGCGCACCGGCGCCGCCGTTGCCGTGGAAGAAAAGCGCGTGCCTTTCTTCCGCACCGGCAAGGAGTTGCGCGAGCGCCTGAACAATTCCGCTGCCGCTCCCGACGGACATTAATCTTTGCATCGGATGTTACGTGAAGCGCTTGCGCGCTTCGTAGCTTGACGCGTTCTATCCAAGGGGCGATAGCTCCCGCTCAGGATGAGCAGCTCGAATCCAATTTACGTCGCGCTTGATACGCCGTCGCTTGCGCAGGCGTCCGCGTTGGTTATGTCGCTCAAACCGTTTATCGGCGGCATCAAAGTCGGACTCGAATTCGTCAGCGCCAACGGCCCCGCTGGCGTGCGCGCGATGGTGGCGACCGGCGTGCCGGTGTTTCTCGATGTGAAGCTGCACGACATTCCGAACACGGTCTCCGGCGCGATGAAAGCTCTCGCCCCGTTGGGCGCGGCCATCGTCAATGTTCACGCTTCGGGCGGAGCGGTGATGATGCGCGCCGCCGCCGATGCGGCGCGCTCCGTGCCAAATGCAAGCAAGGTCATCGCGGTCACCGTACTCACGAGTCTCGAGGCGCAGGACCTTGCAACGATGGGCATTGCCGGCACTCCGCTCGAACAAGTTGTTCGCCTCGCGCGATTGACCAAAGAGTCCGGTCTCGATGGCGTCGTATGCAGCCCGCATGAGATCGCCGCGGTGCGCGCGGCCTGCGGGCGCGATTTTCTGATCGTGACGCCGGGCGTACGCCCGCTGCTTGGTGCGAGCGACGATCAGAAGCGCATCATGACGCCCAAGCGCGCGCTCGAACTGGGTGCCGATTACCTCGTGATCGGCCGCCCGATCACGATGGCCGCGGACCCCGTCCAAGCCGCCAAGCAAATCGCCGCCGAATTGGCCCCCCTAGATCGCCGGAACTTGATTTAACCAATCGTGACAGCGATAAGCCCGTCATGAGCGTAGGCGTCAAAATCTGTGGATTGAACAGTCGCGAAGCGGCGGATGCGGCCTTGAAGGCCGGCGCCGATTTCGGCGGCCTGGTCTTCTTCGAGAAGAGCCCGCGCCATGTCGGCCTCGATCAGGCCGCGCGCCTTGCGCAGCGATTGCGTCCGCGCGTGCGTGTGGTGACCCTGCTGGTCGATCCTGACGATGCCACCGTGGATGCCGTCATGACTGCAATCGCGCCCGATCTGATCCAGCTCCACGGCAATGAGTCGCCTGAGCGCGCCGGAGCCATCGCTGAACGGACCGGCCGCGCCATCATCAAGGCTATTGCAGTCGCCGAAGCGTCCGATGTGCCCCGCGCGCACGCCTATCAGGACGCGGTGGACTACGTCCTCTTCGACGCCAAAGTTGATGCCGTTGCGACCCGGCCCGGAGGCTGGGGCGCCGCCTTCGACTGGAAGCTCGTCTCGGGATCCATTTTCAAGAAGCCGTTCGGCGTCGCCGGCGGGCTCACTCCCGACAATGTCGCGCGGGCGATTGCGATTTCCGGCGCTCAATTCGTCGATGCCTCCTCCGGCGTCGAGGATGCGCCCGGCATGAAGAGTCCCGACAAGATCGCGGCCTTCGTTAGCGCCGCGCGCAATGCTCAATACACGCACGTTACAGGCGCGGCATGAGCGACACGCGCCCAAACAGCTTCCGCCTGGGCCCCGATATGGGCGGGCACTTTGGGCCTTTCGGCGGCCGCTATGTCGCCGAAACGCTGATGCCGCTGCTCCTGCAGCTCGAGCGCGCCTACAACGACGCCAAGGATGACCCGAGCTTCCAAGGCGAGCTCAACGGCCTGTTGAGGCATTATGTCGGCCGCCCGAACCCGCTCTATTTCGCCCAGCACATGACGCGCGAGCTCGGCGGCGCAAAGATCTATTTCAAGCGCGAAGACCTCAATCACACCGGCGCGCATAAGATCAACAATTGCCTCGGCCAGATCATCCTCGCCAAGCGCATGGGCAAGACGCGGATCATCGCCGAAACCGGCGCCGGACAGCACGGCGTCGCCACCGCGACAGCGGCAGCGCTCTTCGGTTTTCCCTGCGTCATCTATATGGGGGAAGTCGACATCGAGCGGCAGAAGCCCAACGTCTTCCGGATGAATCTTTTGGGCGCCGAAGTGCGTCCGGTGTCCTCCGGCTCGCGCACGCTGAAAGACGCCATGAACGAAGCGCTACGCGATTGGGTCGCCAATGTGCACGACACCTTCTACATCATCGGTTCCGCGGCCGGGCCGCATCCCTATCCGGCGATGGTGCGCGATTTTCAGACCGTGATCGGCAAGGAAACGCGGAGCCAAATCATGGAAAGGGAAGGGCGCCTTCCCGATCTCCTGATCGCCTGCGTCGGCGGCGGTTCCAATGCCATCGGCTTGTTTCATCCGTTTCTCGACGACGCATCGGTCGACATCGTTGGCGTCGAAGCGGCGGGCGAGGGGCTCGCCAGCGAACATCACGCCGCGACCCTGTCCAAGGGCACGCCGGGCGTGCTGCACGGCGCGCGCTCTTATCTTCTACAAGATGCGGATGGTCAGATCATCGAAGCTCATTCCATTTCGGCGGGACTCGATTATCCGGGCGTTGGGCCTGAGCATTCCTGGCTCAAGGAAACCGGCCGCGTAACCTACGTTTCTGCAACCGATGCGGAAGCTCTCGATGCGTTTCAGCTCACCTGCCGCTTGGAAGGAATTATCCCGGCGCTGGAATCCGCTCATGCGATAGCGCAAGCTGTTCGCGTCGCGCCGAAGATGTCCAAGGACAAAGTGATCGTCGTCGGTCTTTCGGGCCGCGGCGATAAGGACGTTTTCACCGTCGCTGCCGCCCTGGGCAAAAACCTGTGACCACAGTTTTAAAAGCATCAACGAAATCCCACCTCCCCCTACGTGGGGAGGTCCAACCGCTGAGCGTAGCGAAGCGGTTGGGGTGGGGGGAATCGTGACAACGCGAATTACAACCCGCTTCGCCGAACTGCGCGCGGCAAACCGGGCCGGATTCATTCCATTCATCACCGCGGGCGATCCCGACGCCGACACATCTTTCGCCATTCTTGAAAAGCTTCCCGAAGTGGGCGCGGACCTCATCGAGCTAGGCGTGCCGTTTTCCGATCCGATGGCCGACGGCCCTGCGATCCAAGCGTCCTCGCTGCGCGCGCTGAAATCCGGCGCGAGCGTCAAACGCACGCTCGAACTCGTGACGCGTTTTCGCAAGCGCGACAGCACAACGCCCATTGTGCTGATGGGCTATTACAATCCGATCCACGCCTACGGTGTGGACCGCTTCGCACAGGATGCCGCGCGCGCGGGTGTGGACGGACTTATCGTCGTCGATCTGGGGCCGGAAGAGGACGTTGTTCTGCGCGCGCGCGCGGCCAAGTCCAATCTCGATATTGTGCGTCTCGCCACGCCCACGACCGATGACGCAAGATTGAAAACGGTGCTCGATGGCGCCGGCGGATTCCTCTACTACGTTTCGGTCGCCGGAGTGACAGGTACAAAAACCTTCACCGCGGACGACGTGAAGCAGGCAATCGATCGCATCAAGCGCGCTTCCAAGCTGCCCTGCGCGGTGGGCTTCGGCATCCGCACGCCCGAGGCGGCGGCATCTATTGCGCGTATTGCCGATGCCGCGGTTGTGGGTTCTGCAATTGTTTCGCGTATTGCGCTCAACCTCGCGGAGAAAAATTCTAACGCCCAGTTAATCGATGATACGCTAGGCTTCTGCCGGAGCTTGGCCAAGGCCGTCCGTCAAGCCCGCGTTTGAAGTCCGTAAAATAAAACCTGAACCCAAGCACTAGCCAACGTGATAAGGTTCTCCGCATGAACTGGATCGCCAATTTTGTCCGTCCACGGATAAAAGGGCTGATGCGCTCCGCCACATCGGACAATTTGTGGCGGAAGTGCACGGGCTGTGGCGAAATGGTGTTCCATCGCGATCTCGTGGCCGCGCAAAGTGTCTGTCCGCAATGCGGCCACCACATGCGGATTGGCGCCAAGGAGCGCTTCGCCAGGCTGTTCGACGAGGGCGTCCATGAGTTGCTGCCCTCGCCTGAGGTGCCCCAGGATCCTCTGCGCTTCCGCGACGACAAACGCTATTCCGAGCGCTTGAAGGAATACCGGAACAGGACCTCGCAGTCGGACGCCGTCGCGTCGGCCCGTGGCCTGCTCGACGGGGTTCCGGTCATCATCGCGGTGCAGAGCTTCGAATTCATGGGCGGCTCGCTTGGCCTTGCCACCGGTGCTGCCCTCGTTGCCGCCATGAGCGTCGCCGTCGCCGAGAAGCGCCCCTTCATCCTCGTCGTCTCATCCGGCGGCGCGCGCATGCAGGAAGGCATCCTTTCGCTGATGCAGATGCCCCGCACCACCGTCGGCGTGAATATGCTGAACGCGGCCGGGCTTCCCTACATCGTCGTGCTGACCGATCCGACCACCGGCGGCGTGTCCGCCTCCTACGCCATGCTGGGCGATGTGCAGATCGCCGAACCCGGCGCGCTGATCGGCTTCTCCGGTCCGCGCGTCATCGAACAGACCATCCGCGAGCGGTTGCCTGAAGGCTTCCAGCGCGCCGAATATCTTCTCGACCACGGCATGATCGACATGATCGTCCATCGCCATCAGCTGAAGGATACATTGGCGCGCATCGTGCGGCTGCTGTTGAAGCGGCCCGCCGGCGGCAGCAACGGCAATGGCAGGGCCAATGGGCAGGATCGTTATCCGGATACCGCACGTCCCCAATCGCCGCCAGCATGAGCACCACCGCAGCGCCGAGCGATGCCGTTCTTGAACGGCTGCTGTCGCTTCATCCCAAGCGCATCGATCTCATTCTGGATCGCATCCAGCGCCTGCTGGCCGATTTGGGCCATCCCGAATCGCGCCTGCCGCCGGTAATCCACGTCGCCGGCACCAACGGCAAGGGCTCGGTCTGCGCCTATTTGCGCGCCATGCTGGAAGGTTCCGGCTATCGCGTGCATGTCTACACCTCGCCGCATCTCGTCCGTTTTCACGAGCGTATTCGCGTCGCGGGGCAGGTGATTTCCGATGACGACCTCACGGAAGTGCTGGAGCAGTGCGAAGTCGCCAATCGCAACCAGCCCATCACGTTCTTCGAGATCACCACTGCCGCCGCTTTACTCGCCTTTTCGCGCGGCGAAGCCGACGCGGTGGTGCTCGAAGTCGGTTTGGGCGGCCGCTTCGACGCGACCAATGTGATCGCCAATCCGGCCGCCGTGTGCATCACGCCGGTCGCGCTCGATCATCAGGAATTCCTGGGCGACACGATCGCCGCGATCGCCAACGAAAAAGCCGGCATCATCAAGCCCGGAAAGCCGTGCATCGTCGGGCCGCAGCCCGATGAGGCGAAGAACGTGATCACTCGGCGCGCCGATCAATTGGGCGCGCCGCTCTATGTCTATGGCGAGGATTTTGGCGCGCACTCCGAACGCGGCCGGTTGGTCTATCAGGACACCGAGGGATTGCTCGACTTGCCGCTGCCCAAGCTCGTCGGCCGTCATCAGATCGCCAACGCCGCCGTTGCCATCGCTGCGCTACGGCGCGTCGGCGGCCGTTGGAGCCGCGAGCAGGGCATAGAATGGGGCTTGAAGAACGTCGAATGGCCGGGCCGCCTGCAAAGGCTGGTGAAGGGCCCCCTCATCGACAGCGCACCCAAGAACGCCGAGGTTTGGCTTGACGGCGGTCACAATCCGCACGGCGGCGCCGCGATAGCGCAGGCCATGGCCGATCTCGAGGAGCGCTCGTCGAAGCCGCTTTATCTCATCTGCGGCATGCTGAAGACGAAGGACGCGACGGGCTACTTTCTTCCCTTCCGCGGCCTCGCGCGTCACGTCACCACCGTCGCCATTCCGGGTGAAGCCGCAAGCTTAGGCGCCGGGGCGCTCTATGACGCCGCGCGCAACGCCGGACTGGACTCGACGCCCGCCGACGATTTCAACGATGCGATGATGCAGGTTTCCGCCTGGGCGCGCTCGCGCGAGGGCGAAGGCCCGCCGCGCGTCCTCATCTGCGGCTCGCTCTACCTCGCCGGCAAAGTGCTCAGGGAAAATTCGTGATTGACGGGTGATCGGCGTCAGATCGACGCGTCGATCCATTCCTTGATCTTGGTCTTGGGCAGTGCGCCGACTTTCGTCGCTGCGACTTGGCCGTTCTGGAAGATCATCAGTGTCGGGATGCCGCGCACGCCGTATTTCGTCGGTACCTGAGGATTCTCGTCGATGTTGATTTTCGCCACCGTGATCTTGCCTTCATATTCGTTGGCAAGCTCTTCCAGGGCAGGCGCGATCTGCCGGCAGGGTCCGCACCATTCCGCCCAGAAATCCACCATCACCGGATTCTTGGAGTCGAGCACGTCGGACTGAAAGCTTTGATCGGTGACCTTGATGGGCATCAGGGAATCCTCTGGTTTCACAGTGCACTATATCTAGGAATGCGGTCTGTTGCGGTCAAGTTGCTCATATACAGCAATATTGGGTGTTTAGGCCGAGTTCCGTACCGCGATCTTGGCGATTTCGGCGTCCAGGAGCGCGGCAGGGAGTGGCATCAGTCGCGCGCCATCGGTCCAGATCAGCGCGCAGTCGATGCGCTTGCCCGGATAGATGCGGCTAAGCGCGGCCCTATAGAGCGCCATTTGCGCGAGATACAGCGCGGGCGTTTCTTCCGCCGTGGCCGGTGGCGGCCGGTTGGTCTTGAAGTCCGCGATCAGCACAGCGTCTTCAGTCACCGCGAGGCGATCGATCTGCCCGTTGACGCGCGCGCCGCCAAGCTCGGGCAGCGACGCGACCACTCCGATCTCCGCGCGGCTACCGGCCGCGAACAGCGGTGCAAAATCGGCATGGCTTAGAATCGCGGACGCCTCATCAAAGAGCGCATTCGCATCGCCAACCGTCAGTCCTTGCCGCGCGAGATAGGCGAGCGCCGTACCCTCGCGCAGCTCGGCTGCGATGTCGGGCAATCGCGCCAGCAGCGCATGGATCAAGATGCCGCGGCGGAAGCGTGCGCCGTCGTCTCTCACCGGCGAGGTCGTCGGCAGCTCGGCGGTTCCGGCGGCATCCGACGGCCGCAAGATCCGCGCTGCTGGCTCAGCCGAAGCGGGACGCGACAGAAATGCCGGCAGCGCGATGGAGGCGTCTGCTGCCTTCGTGCCAAGCGGCGAGGCGCTTATGAACGGAGCACCCGTCGCATACACAGTGTCACCGTAATGGCTCTCCTCGCGCCACGCCGCAGTCTTTGCCGCTTCGATGAGCGGATACCAGGAGCCGCGGTGCACGCCGTGCTGCGTCTCGTAGCCGGTCAGGATCAGCCATTCGCGCGCCCGCGTCAGCGCGACATACAGCAGGCGCCGGTATTCGCGCATTTCGCGTTGGGCCAATTGTGCCTTGGCTGCTGTCACTTTCGGTGTCTCCAGCGCCTTCGGCACGCCGAAGAACGCGCAATCATCCGTGTACAGAAGTCCGGCGCGGCGGTCCTGATCCGGGATCTGCGCCGTGTCGGGCAGGATGACGATGTTGGCTTCGAGACCCTTGGCGCCGTGAACCGTCATCACGCGCACGCGGCCCGCGCCCTGTTCCATGTCGCGCTTTACTTCGGAAGCGCCCTTCTCGAACCAATCAAGGAAGCTCTCCAGCGACGGCGGATGCACGCTTTCATGCACCAATGCCAGCGACAGAAACTCGTCGATCGAATCGGCGGCTTCGGCGCCGAGCCTCGCCACCAGCTTCTTGCGCAGACCTTTGCTCAGCGCCCGCGCGTAGAACTCAAACGGCGCAACGAAATCGGCCTGCGCGCGCATCTCGGCGAGGAACGCGTGCGCCCGCGCGAACTCGCGCCGCTCGTCCTGGCGCGCGCGCAATTCGGCCCACAAGCGTTTCGGCCGCGGCTGGGCCAGCTCGTAAAGCTGCTCTTCGCTCAACCCGATCAGCGGCGATTTCAACAACGCCGCCAGCGTCAGATCGTCCTCCGGCAGCAGGGCGAAACGCCCAAGTGCAACGAGATCGGCGATGGCGATCTGTTCCATCAGCACCATGCGGTCCGCGCCTGCCACCGGCACGCCGAGCTCCATCAGCTCGCGAATCATCTCCTCGGCAAAGGCATTGCGCCGGCGCACCAGGATCATGATGTCGCCGGGCGTGATCTTCTTGTCGGTGCCGGGAATTGTCGCGCCGTTCTTAAGCCAGCCGTCAATGCGTTCGGCGATGCGCGCGGCAAGCCGCGATGAAGCGCTGGACGGAAGTGGTGCGTCGACCGGCCGCCACAGATTGCGTTCCGGCTTCTTCTCTGCCTTCAGCGCCGGCCAGATTTCGACGCGGCCTAACTCAGTGCGGAAGCCGTCGTGATGGATGGGATCGCCTAAGCTCGTCAGTCCGTCGCGGGCCGCTTGGTTTGCGAACACCGAATCGACGAACGCGAGCACTGCGCGTGTGCTCCGGCGCGAAATCGCCGGGCGCAAATCGGCGAAGGCGAGCCCCGCCTTCTCTGCGCGGCTCCTAAACAGCGCGAGATGGTTGCCGAACGCCTCGGGGTCCGCGCCTTGAAAACTGTAAATCGATTGCTTCTCGTCGCCGACCGCGAAGATCGTCCGTGGAGTCTTGCCGCTGCGTGCGCCTTCACCGGCGAAGAATTCCTCGGCCAGCTTCACCACGATCGACCACTGCTCGGGGCTGGTGTCCTGTGCCTCGTCGACAAGGATATGATCGAGCCCGCCGTCGAGCTTGTAGAGAACCCACAGCGCCGCATCGCTGCGTTCGAGCAGGCCGAGCGTCGCCGAGGTCAGGTCGTCGTAATCGAGCGCCGCACGCTCGCGCTTCAGCCGATCGTAAACCCGCGCCACGGCGAGCACGATCGTCACCAGCGCTTCGGTCAGCGTCGCGGTGATCGCCGCTTTGCGCTGCTCGTCAACGGCGGCGACGCGATCACGCAATTGCTCGAACCGAAGAGCGAGCGTCGGGTTGGCGGCCGCGCTGGCGTTGGTGCAAATCGCCTTCTTGAGCTCGTTGCCCTTGGTGAAAAACAGCGAGCGCAGATGCATGAACTGCTCGGGGCCCATTCCGCGGGCGAGAAGCTCGGCAAGCATCGTTCCGGTCTTTTGGTCCGCCGTCGAGCCGTTGAGCAGCCAATTGGCGATACGCTTGCACTCGTCGCGCTGTCCGCCAAGCTCGGCGCAGAAGCGCTTCAGCACGTCTGCTTCATCTTCGCCTTCGGCAGCGTCGAGCTGTTTGCGCATATGGGCGAAGAACTGCTTCTCGTCGTCACCGACGAGGTTTCGCAACTTGCTCGCCTGTGCAATTGCGAAGTCGACGATTTCCGCGAAGCGCCCGTCATGCGCGCGCGCCGCCACCACGCCTGCCGCTTTGGCGAGAACGGCATCGCCCTTGCTCGCCCGCTCCAGCACGCGATTGCGCGCGGACGCCATCAGCTCCGCGGCGCTGCGCTCATCCAGCACCAAAAAGCGCGGCGGCACGCCCGCTTCAATGGGAAAGCGCGACAGCACCCGCTGACAGAAAGAATGGATGGTCTGGATCTTCAATCCACCCGGCGTCTCCAGCGCCTGGGCAAACAGCCGTCGCGCCCGCTTGAGCGCATCGGCATCCGGGCCGTCGTCTCCGATGACCTTAAGGTGGGTTCGCAGCGTTGCATCGTCGAACAATGCCCACTCGCCGAGCCGTTCAAACAGCCGGCTCGACATCTCCGCGGCGGCAGCTTTTGTATAGGTGAGGCAGAGAATGCGCGCCGGGTTTGCGCCCGACAGCAACAATCGCGTGACGCGGTCGGTCAGGAGATAGGTCTTGCCCGCGCCCGCGTTTGCCGACACCCAGGCCGATGTCTTGGGGTCACTAGCG
>Ga0134122_10003565_pt1 | contig 11551 bp, 15 predicted proteins | sample KB302_FD_96461 | JGI IMG/M metagenome (GOLD analysis project Ga0134122, IMG submission 96461) | Terrestrial soil microbial communities without Nitrogen fertilizer from Kellogg Biological Station, Michigan, USA - KB3-0-2 | ecosystem: Environmental > Terrestrial > Soil > Unclassified ...
GAGCGCGGCCAGCCCGATCGGCCTTGACGCACCTACCCGCCGACTGTTAAAAAGCGTCCCCTTGGGATCGCACGGTCCTCTTATGGCCAGGTAGCTCAGTTGGTAGAGCACATGACTGAAAATCATGGTGTCGGCGGTTCAATTCCGTCCCTGGCCACCAACACAACTCTCTCCAAAATTTAGACTTATAGCTTCTCCGTTCCGTGGTGGCGCGGTTCGGTCGCTTGGCGTTGGCTGAAACGAGGTCATCGACGCGGTCATTGATGAACAATGTGTCTTGGTCAGTAGTAGAATGCTGTGCTGCCACAGATGACCGAGTGGCGAGATGAGGAAGGAGGTGTACTTCCACGTAACTTGATGGCAAATCTGACTTCTCAGTCAGGAGGTAAAGTATGGCAAACGCCATGTTGCTTCATGCCCTTCTCGGTTCTTCGTGGAGATAGACCATGCGAGAACCGAGGGGCGCCAGAATAGTAAAGGCGTCGCCTCGGGAAGTTGAACGGGACCAATGCGCTAAAGCCCTGATCAAGCCCGATGCTGACCAAGTTCGGAATAGAATCGTCAAGTTCAAGAGTCGCTCCGGCGACGAGTTTGAAGGTCCGCTAAGTGCTTTCTCTAAGTACCTCGATGATCGCAGGCAACAGCGCCTCGTCGATCTCAGTCGATTCATCATCCGGGTTGTAGTTGCGGTATGCCTGGTAGCGACAATCGGTCCAGCTGCTCTTCCGGCATTAGCTCTGCCGCGCTTGCTCTCTCTCAAGTAGACCACCCTGCACAAACCGAGATCTCGTACCGCCCTGTCTGCAGCAGGGCGGTAGCTGCCTCTGTTCAATCGGGCGAACCGGTTCGCGAGGATAGCTGAGCGGAGCGCCCGTGAATCCTGGCGTAGCGAGCGCTCAAGTCCACCTCCCCTTTGGAGGTGAGAACTTCGGCTCATGGTGAGCGCGAGGTTGGTCAGAGCGCCTGAATCCAAACCTCGGGATGCGGCGCCGCTAGCGGCCCAAGATCCTCAGGGTCCCCGGTGAGAATCCAGCCGCCGCTGGCCTCCACGGCATGAGCCACGATCAGGGCGTCGATTGTCGACGCCGACCGGGCCGCTCCGAGCAGCCGTCCCGCGGTCCGGCCGTGGATCTCTCGTGCTTCGGGCACGGAACCCACGGCCTTGAGGATTCGATGGATCGGAGCGTCCCGCGGGCCGCCTCGAATCGTCTCGGCGACCACCACCACCGGAATTTCGATCAAGGCGTCCATTTCCAGGGCGCGCGCCAAGAAGGCCCGGGCTCTTTGATCTCCTCGCGCCAAGCCGATGACGGCGCCGGAATCGAGAATCAAGCGATGCGGCGCTTCTCGATCGTTCCTGCGGGCGCCGGCCATGCTCTACGAACCTCCTCGATCACACGGGAATCGACGGGACCAAATTCGGAATCGAGCTCGACGAGCAAGGCTGCGACGCGATCCCGTTGCAGCTGATGGCTGAGCGCACGATTCACATAGCCGGAGAGGCCGCGGATTCCGACCACGGCGCGAGCTTCGGCGAGGAGTTCTTCTTCCAGGGAGAGAGAGACTTTCTCGGTAGCCATTGCCTTATCCTACTTCGAGTAGGGCAATCGAGCAAGGGGAAAGGCGAGGGCGGCGAGGTAGAGCACATGACTGAAATCACGGTGTTGGGGTTCGGTTGCCTTAATGCCGCCGGCCTTCTACGACCCCACCATCTTGGCGAATTTCGCGGCGAGTCCTTCGAGGCTTCCCGAGAGGAGTCCGCGCCATTCGCCCTGGTAGCGGCGGAAGGTCATCACCGCGGTCTTCGAGAATAGGAGCCCCTGCGATTTGGCTCCCGAGTGGTAGACGACGTGGACCAGGTCGTCGCCCTCCGGGACGGAGCCGACGACGAACATCTCTGAGCTGGCGACCGCTTCGGCCATGCCGGGAATGTTCGCGGTCAGGTTGGCCATCAGGCGTTCGAACGCCGCTTGATCCGAAAGCGCGTCGAACTGCGCGGCGTTGTCGACGCCGAAGAACGTCTTGCGCAACTCGGCGGCCCCTTCGAGCTTCGCGATCGGCTGGAACATGCTCTTCAGCTCGGCAAGCGCCGCGGGATGCATGAGCGATGCGAACTTCGCCCAGTCTTTCTGCTTGACCGCCTCGCCGACGATGCGAGCGAGCTCTTCGGGAGTGGAACCTAAAGCGGGCTTCTGCGCGACGAGGGGGGCGGCGGACGCGCAAAGAGCCACGAGGAGCGCCAGAGTCGAAAGCAGCCAAGGACGGATGCGCATGAGAGTCTCCTGTTGGGTCTCCAGACTCGAATCCTATTTCAACCTCAGTTCCCGAAACCCAACAACCCCCTCACTCGGCACGTACCCGGGACGAGCCGAGAGAGAGGGAAGGGGCGTAGGGAAGAGAGGTTACGATGGGTTCGCAGCGGCCGGGGTCTCGCTCTTCTTTTTGCGCAACGGCGGGCGCCGCGGACGGAAGCCGTACTTGAGCAGCATCTCGCTGGGGAAGCCGTAGTTGAACTGCAGACCGGCGCCCAGCCGGCCGCGGATCTTGTCGCCGCGCTTGACGAGATCGCCCAGCGCGACGTTGTTGTTCTGCGCCGCGGCGCGCAGATCGTCCTGCTTGTAGGTGAGATCACGGGCCTCGATCAGCACCGCTTTCAGCTCGGCCAGAGTGATCGAGAGGTGCGGAAAGTCGGGGAGGGTGGGTTCGAGATTGTTGACGAGCGTGTCCCAGCGGCTGATGCGCTCGGCATTGGTCATTCCGTTGGCAGCCATGATGAATCTCCTTTCGTTGGTTCGAGAGAACGGTGGATCACACGAGAACGGAGGCTTCGGGATCGCCGGGGTCCGCCGCAGGAGGACCTCTGGTGATTCCTGGCCAGGTCAGCGGGAGCCGGAAGCTCGTTTGGGGGAGAGGAATCTCCGTTAGGCCGGGATATTTCTTCCCTTGGAAGCCATGGGCCGACCCTTGGGCGCCATCGCCGAGAACTTGGAAGGGCGCCATGGGAGAAAATTTGGAAGCCATAGACCACCCCTTGGGAGCGATAGAAAATTCTTTGGGCGCCATCGGCGGGCAAATGGGAACCAACCGTCGTTCGATCTCTCCCAAACGGCGCTCCGGAGCTTCTGTCGGCCGTCCGAGCTCCTCTCAAGGAGGTCCGGATCGCTACAGGCGCTGTTCCAGCTTTCCCAAACGGATTTTGAAATTCGCTCGCGAACGTTCCAGCTTGCCCAAACGAAGTCCGGATCTCACCAACGAGCGTGCCTTCTCTCCCGATGGAAGTTAGGTCTCCTCCAAGCTGAGATTCGCGGTCGATCCGGAGCGTCATGTCTCGTCCCTCGGGGATTTGCCGGTGCGGGTTCGTTCCCACGCCGAGAACCCTATGGGACGGATTCCGAGAAGTTCGATCGAAAAAGGGGTATTGAATGCCCCTTTTTCTGCCTTGCAACAAGAGTAGATTTAGTGTATCGGACAGGTGCTTTCAGAGGTCGGAGACGGCCCTTGCGGAATCCGCCCCATCGGGAGACGATGGCCCCACTCGTTTTCAGGTCATGCCGACGTTTCGATCTTCCAGGGAGGGATGCCTCATGGATCCGATTTCAAGTCCGCCGTCCGCGCCTCAACCGCCACCGCCTCCCGGAATCGCCCCCGCCCCTTCGAACGGGGTGGTGGAAATGCTCATCCCGTCCAAGAACGGGCCGGCGCTCACCGCCTACTACCTGGGAATCTTCTCCCTCATCTGCGGCCTCTTTCTCGGCATACCGGCGCTGATCCTCGGCATCAAGGGACTCAAGATCGCCAAAGAGCGCCCGGAAGCGCGCGGCGCGGCACACGCCTGGACGGGGGTAATCCTCGGGGCTCTGACGACGCTTGTCAGTCTGATCGCCGTCGCGGGCTTCGCCATCGCGATTCTCTCCAAACGTTGAGATGGATCCGGCGTTCTACCCCGACCCCTTCGCCGCTACCTTGCAGGGGGTGCTGGGACCGATTTCTCTGATCGGCGTGTTCGCCGCTCCGGTGGGCTGGACTCTCGCCGGAGTCGCGATCTGGCGACCGCTCCCGCACGTCTTCGTCATCCTCTCCCGCTGGTTCGTCGCGATCCACGCGGCGGCCGGGGTGCTGCTTTTGGCCGGCTTGGTCTCCGCCCTCTCCGTCGGCCAGTCTCTCGCCGAAGACGGTTGGGGGCTCGGGTTCCTCGCCGCGAGCCTTTCCGGCGCGGTGGCCTGGAGGTTCGTCGGCCGCCGGAGCCGGCGCGAGGCACCCCCGCCGTCGCTGCTTTAGCTGGAGGGATGGAAGATCCGGGAACTTAGCCCTGTCGCCAGCGATCTCATAGGCATGACCTAAGGAGGCTCGCCATGGATCTCGCTCCCTCCTCCGACTCGATCACAATTTCCTTACGCGAAGTGCTTCGGCCGCTCTTGCTGACCGCCTTCCTCGCGATTCCGCCGGGCTGGATTTTCGCGCTCATCGCGCTCTGGCGCCCCCTTCCTCACCTCTTCGCCATCCTCTCGCGCTGGTTCGTCGGGGTCCATGCCGCGATCAGCGCGGTGATGCTGCTCGTCGTGGGGTTTTCTCTCGGGGATTCTTGCGAAGTGGATGGGATGATGCTCGGAGCCCTCGCCGCCAGCGCCTCGGGCCTGCTCGCCTGGATCGTCGTCGGCCGGAGGAGCCGTGCCTTGGAGCCGATCCCCTCGCTGTTGTGAGGTTGAACGAGCCCCTTCCCCGTGATCGCGGTGAGATAACCATCGGCCTCGCGGCAGCTTGAATTTGGGGCCCGGCAAGGCGCCGGGCTCCATCCGGGAGGGACGGCTATGGGCGACAGTATTTTCTTTCGCAAAAATTGGAAGTTCGTGAACAGGGAAGCCGATGACGACAAGGTGAAGAATCCTCGGAGGTACCCCCTCACCCACTCCTTGATCATCGGCAACGATCGTGGAGAGCTCGGCACCTACATGGCCGCCTGGCTGGATGCCGATGGCGACCTGCACGTTTTCCGGCACCTCAAGCTGAACGAAGGCAGGTTGGAGGGCATTAATTTGATGGACTTGGGTGCCATTTCGGGAGACAACCCATGGATCGTCACCATCGAGCAGGACGGCGAGAACCTCAAGGGCAGGATCGAAAAACCTGAATCCGAGGGGAATCTCGCGGGAACCTGGGGCGCCGAAGCTCAACCGACGGCCCATGTCTGGGATCTTCCCTCTGAGAGGCACTGTCGACGATTCAGAACGAGGTGACGCTCCAGGTGCGCGGAACCTTAGCGGCGGCCTGCTGCGACAGGGCCTCGAAGTCGAGCCAAGGGGATTCTTGTTACATTCTGGATCTCCGCATCGCACCGTCCGCGGAGAAAATGTTCGAACGGATTCGGGGCATCCTGAGGCGGATTCGTTGATCAAGGCGCCGTGGTGGGGTTTCTGCGCGGTTGCGGGATGGCGAACTTCCGGCTAGCCTCGCATGGCTATTGCGAGCGGCCTGTACCCAGACATTTGACGGAGGTCTCATCATGCAGCTCACCGCGGTTTTGACCCATGCCGAGGAAGGTGGATACATCGCCCTCAATCCCGAAACGGGCACCACGACGCAAGGAGAGTCGATCGAAGAGGCGCTAGAGAATCTAAGGGAAGCCACGACTCTCTATCTGGAAGAGTTCCCTTTGGTCGATTCCCAGCCGCCATTGGTCACGTCGTTCTTCGTCCCTGCCCATGCCTAAGTTGCCGCATCTCTCAGGAGCGCGCATCGTGCGCGTCCTCGAAAGTTTGGGGTTTGTCCAGGTCCGCCAGAGCGGCAGCCACATCGTGCTTCGGCGAGGCAGTGCGGGGTGCGTCGTTCCCAATCACAAAGAAGTGAAGACGGGCACGCTCGCCGGCCTACTTCGGCAGGCTGACGTTTCGGTGGAAGAGTTCCTAGCTGAGGTGAGCCACAGCTAAGGGGCTTGGTCTCGCCTCTACCCCCAAGCGCTCTACGACGCCGGAGCCTCTTCCTCCGCCACCTCCACCATGTGCGGACCGAGGAGCGTGTCCCAGGAGCGGGACATCCTCTGGTATTCCTCGGGGCAGCGTTCGGCGCGCTCTTCCGGAAGCTCCCAGTCTTCGAGCTGGTCCGCGAAGTAGTCAGGGTCGCTGCCGTAGGTCCAGCAGAGCAGGTTGTAATAGCGCTGCTCGTCGAGGGCGTGCTCGTCGGCCATGTCAGGATCTTCTTCGCGCTCCGCCGCCGAGGAATCGAACCACTCGGCGCTGGCGGTCATCGCCAGCTCACTTTCCTCGCCGTCCCAGGTTTCGAGCAGCATCACCGTCGCGAGCTGGTCGACCGCATCCTCTTCGCGGCCGGTGACGGGAAGGTCGTAGATGTCGATCAGCGCGTGACCGAGCTCGTGGTAGAAGACGAAGACCATGGCGGCAATCGCCTTGCCCCCCACTTCTTCGTTCTCGGCGTCGTCGTTCTTGGCATCTTCCGGGGTGAAGACCTGGAGGAAGTGCTCGACCATCTCATAACAGAGGTGGACCGCGCCGTCCTCGGGGTCGTAAAAGGCGTTCACCTCGCCGCATTCCTGGAGCTTGACCTCGAGGTTGCGCGGCAGCACCAGCGTCTTGTCGAGATCGTCCACGACGTCCTCGAAGAAGCGCTCGTCGTGGAACACCTTCTGCAGTTCTTTGTAGTCCGGGTTCTTGACCTTGGCGTAGCTGAAGCGCAGATGCCCGCGTTCCGCAGCGGCGCGACCGGAGCGCGAAATGTGGCGCCGGGGTCCCTTCGCCGAGTTGGCGGAATCGGCGTCGGAGGTCGTTGCCGAGGCGACCTGACCCGCCGGTGTCGCGGGCTCCGAAGAGCCGCTGACGCCGCAGCCGGAAAAAACGACAGAGAAGAAGAGGACGGCAAGTCAAGGGCCGATCGTTTGGTGGCGAGAACGAGATTCGATGGGGTTCATGGTGCGCGGGTTTCTATCAGGTCTGGACTCGCGAAGCGAGGTCCATTCCGGCCGGGCTAGAAGTCGTCGGGCCGACGCTCTGTCGCACCCAGGGCAACGCCCTGGGTAGGGTGCCGGGCTAGAATCGGTGCCAATGTCCATGAAATCTCCCGAATGCCGGCTGCTGGTCGCCGCGGCCTGGTCCGATTACGCCCTGCTCGACAGCGGCGCGGGTGCCAAGCTCGAACGCTACGGCGGATTTCGCGTGATCCGCCCCGAGCCTCAAGCCATGTGGCGGCAGACGCTGCCGGAGCGCGAATGGCTGGCGGCGGATGCGATCTTCGAGGCCGGCAGCGCGGAGGACTCGGGGAACTGGCGTTGTCCGAAACCATTGCTCGAGAGCTGGCCTATTTCCTACCCGGGCCGTTCCGGGAGCGTCGTGCTTGCGGCGCGCCTCACGCCGTTTCGTCATCTGGGTTTGTTTCCCGAGCAGGCGAGCCATTGGGACTGGGCGGCCGAGAAGGTCGCCTCCGTTCAAGCGGCCGGCCGTAAGGCGCGCGTGCTCAACCTGTTCGGCTACACCGGGGCGGCGTCGATCGCGGCGGCGCTTGCCGGAGCGGAGGTCACCCACGTCGATGCGTCGAAGAAGGCGATCGCCTGGGCGAAGGAGAACCAGGCGCTCTCTGGCTTAAGCGAGCGGTCGATCCGCTGGATCGCCGAGGACGCGGTCGCCTTCCTCCGCCGCGAGGTCCGGCGCGGCAAGAGCTACGACGGCATCTTCCTCGATCCGCCGAAATTCGGCCGTGGCGATCAGGGCCAGGTCTGGAAGCTGTTCGACGACCTTCCCGAGGTGCTCGGGCTCTGCCGGCAGCTTCTGGCCCCCGAGGCGCTGTTCCTGGTGCTCACCACCTACGCCATCCGCGCCTCGTTCGCGAGTCTGCACTACCTGCTCGGGGAGACGCTCAGCGGTCTCGGGGGAAAAATCGAGAGCGGCGAGATCTGCCTGGCGGAGCAGGCGACGGGGCGGGTACTTCCTACGGCTCTCTATGGGCGGTGGGGAAGGTGACTTTTCTGGGCTCTGCCGAACGAATATCTCACCCCCCTTCCCCTTCCGCCCGTGATGCGCTATCTTGCGCCTCACCGCTGAACTGTTCCCGTTCGGCTGCTCGAACCGTCTCTTGACGGGTTCTTGCACCTTCGGGTAAGGTACGCGGGTTTCCCAGCCGCCGAGGGTCCCTCCCGGGACCGGGGCGGAGTCTTCTCCGCGGGGATTTCCCCGCGAGAGCAAAGACAAGTTCCCGAGCCGCACTTCCTCGCTCGGGACATCGTGAGGAGCGGTTCCTCAGGGTCTCGCTGCCAGCTTTTGGCGGCTGATGACCCGTCTCGCTCCGTAACGGCCATAGGGAATTTTGGAACAGGACATACGACGGAGATTGGAACGGTATGCCTACGATTCATCAGTTGGTGCGCAAGGGGCGCGAGAAGGTCGTCTACAAGACGAAAGCTCCGGCCCTTCAGGGGTCCCCTCAGAAGCGCGGCGTCTGTGTCCGCGTCTACACCCAGACGCCGAAGAAGCCGAACTCCGCGCTGCGCAAGGTGGCTCGCGTGCGGTTGACCAACGGCATCGAGGTGACCACCTACATCCCGGGCGTCGGCCACAACCTGCAGGAGCACTCGATCGTGCTGATCCGCGGCGGCCGCGTGAAGGATCTCCCGGGCGTGCGTTACCACGTCGTTCGCGGCACGCTGGACGCGGTGGGCGTCAACGGTCGCAAGCAGAGCCGCTCCAAGTACGGCACGAAGCGGCCGAAGGCGTCGTCAAAGTAGTGACTTCTCCGATCTAGAGCTAGAGGAATATAGAATGCCGAGGCGCAGAGAAGTACCCAAGCGAGAGATCCTGCCGGATCCTTTGTACAACTCGCAGCTGGTGACCAAATTCGTCAACGTCGTCATGCGCGACGGGAAGAAGACCACCGCCGAGCGCATTTTGTACGCCGCTTTGGACGCCATCCGGGAAAAGACCGGCGACGATCCGATGAAGGTGTTCAAGAAGGCGGTCGAGAACGTCAAGCCTTCGGTCGAGGTCAAGTCGCGCCGCGTCGGCGGTTCGACCTACCAGGTGCCCGTCGAAGTGCGGCCGGCTCGCCGCTTGGCCCTGTCGATGCGCTGGCTGATCTCCACCGCCCAGGCACGCGGCGAAAAGACCATGCGCGCACGCCTTGCCGCCGAGCTGATGGACGCCGCCGAAGGGCGCGGCACGGCGATCAAGAAGCGCGAAGACACGCACCGCATGGCCGAGGCGAACAAAGCCTTTGCCCACTATCGCTGGTAGTCCTCCGCGACTCCATACCGAAGCAACGAACGTAGAGACCGTAGATCGCAGAGGCAGTCGAAATCATGGCCAGGCAATCACCCCTCAAAGACACGCGCAACATCGGCATCATGGCGCACATCGATGCCGGTAAGACGACCACCACCGAGCGGATCCTGTTTTACACCGGGGTCAACTACAAGATCGGTGAGGTCCATGAGGGAACGGCCACCATGGACTGGATGGTGCAGGAACAGGAGCGCGGCATTACCATCACGTCCGCCGCGACGACCTGCTTCTGGAAGAACCATCGGATCAACATCATCGATACCCCCGGCCACGTCGATTTCACGGCCGAGGTGGAGCGCTCGCTCCGCGTGCTCGATGGCGCGGTCGCCGTGTTCGACGCGGTCGCCGGAGTGGAGCCGCAGTCCGAGACGGTCTGGCGCCAGGCGGATCGCTACAACGTGCCGCGCATCGCGTTCGTCAACAAGATGGACCGTGTCGGCGCCGATTTCGAGCGTTGCGTTTCGATGATGGTCTCGCGCCTCGGCGCGCGTCCGGTTCCGATCCAGCTTCCCTGGGGCAAAGAGGACAAGCTCAAGGGGATCATCGATCTCGTCGAGCTGCGCGGCATCCTTTATAAAGACGAGACGATGGGTGCCGACTACGAGGTCGTCGGTATCGACACGCTGGACGCTGAGGATCGCGACTACGCGATCGAATCGCGCGAGAAGATGGTCGAAGCGATCTCCGAGACCGACGACGCCCTGCTGGAGAAGTACCTCGGCGGAGAGGCGATCTCGATCGCCGAGCTGAAGGTCGCCCTGCGCAAGGCGGTGCTCCTCGGCAAGCTTCATCCGGTGGTCTGCGGCAGCGCGTTCAAGAATAAAGGTGTTCAGCCGTTGCTCGATGCGGTGGTGGATCTGCTCCCCTCGCCGCTCGACGTACCGGCGATCGAGGGCATCGATCCGGGGACCGAGCAGATGACCTCGCGCCGCGCGGCCGACGACGAGCCGTTCGCGGGGCTAATCTTCAAGATCATGACCGACCCGTACGTCGGCCAGCTCACCTTCTTCCGTGTCTATTCGGGACGCGTGGAGTCGGGAACCTCGGTGCTGAACGCCAAGAAGGGCACCAGCGATCGGATCGGCCGACTTTTGAAGATGCACGCCAACAAGCGGGAGGAAATCTCCGAGGTTTGGGCGGGCGACATCGCGGCGGCGGTCGGCCTGAAGAACGTCACCACCGGCGACACGATCTGCGATCAGAAGCATCCGGTCGTGCTCGAAGCGATGAACTTCCCCGAGCCGGTCATCTCGGTTTCGATCGAGCCGAAGACCAAAGCCGATCAGGAAAAGATGGGCTTGGCGCTCGGCAAACTGATGCAGGAAGATCCGACCTTCCGCGTTCATACCGACAAGGACACCGGCCAAACCCTCATCTCGGGCATGGGCGAGCTGCACCTGGAGATCATCGTCGATCGCCTGGTGCGCGAGTTCAACGTCGGCGCCAACGTCGGCAAGCCGCAGGTCGCCTACAAAGAGGCGATCACGGCCGAGGCGACGGGCGAGGCGCGTTTCGTTCGGCAGACAGGCGGTCGCGGTCAGTACGGTCACGCGAAGATCACCATCCGGCCGGGCGAAAAAGATTACGTGTTCAACAACAAGATCGTCGGCGGCGTGATCCCGAAGGAATACATCAAGCCGGTCGACCAGGGCATCCACGAGGCGGCCTCGACGGGTCCGCTCGCGGGCTTCCCACTGGTCGGTCTCGAAGTCGATCTGATCTTCGGTTCGTACCACGACGTCGACTCGTCGGAAATCGCGTTCAAGATCGCCGGATCGATGGCGCTCCAGGATGCCTTGAAGCGGGCGCGTCCGGTGCTGCTCGAACCGGTGATGGCGGTCGAAGTGGTGACCCCGGACACCTACATGGGCGACGTGATCGGCGACATCACTTCGCGCCGCGGCCGTATCCAGTCGATGGAAGCGCGCGGCAACGCCCAGGTCATCGAGGCGAGAGTGCCTCTTTCGGAGATGTTCGGTTACTCGACCGACCTGCGGTCGATGTCCCAGGGACGCGCCAACTACAGCATGCAGTTCGCGAGCTACGAGCAGGCGCCGAAGTCGGTCGCCGAAGAGGTCGTGGCGAAGGCGGCGGGCTAGGGTTCGAGAGTTACGGGTCGAGACTTAAAACCAGATTCCGGTTTAGAGCGATAGCAGAGAGTCGAGAGAGGATTCGGGCGCCATGGGCAAGGAAAAATTCTCGCGGGAAAAACCGCACGTCAACGTCGGAACGATCGGCCACGTCGACCACGGCAAGACCACCTTGACGGCGGC
>Ga0134122_10003566_pt1 | contig 11548 bp, 11 predicted proteins | sample KB302_FD_96461 | JGI IMG/M metagenome (GOLD analysis project Ga0134122, IMG submission 96461) | Terrestrial soil microbial communities without Nitrogen fertilizer from Kellogg Biological Station, Michigan, USA - KB3-0-2 | ecosystem: Environmental > Terrestrial > Soil > Unclassified ...
CAAGTGGTCAACGGCGCCGACGACTTCGGCGTCATCCTCGGCGGAAGCGGCTGCGGTGAACAGATAGCGGCCAACAAGATCCCCGGAATACGGGCGGCACTGTGCCACTGCGTGTTCACGGCCGAGATCGCCCGGGCTCACAACGACGCCAACGTCTTGGTGATGGGCGCCAAAGTGATCGCCCCGGATCTGGCCGAGCGCATCCTCGCCGTGTGGCTACAAACCCGATTCAAGGGCGGCCGCCACCAGTTGCGGGTGGACCAGATCAGCGCACTCGAGCGCGGGGAGTCGCTGGTATGAGCGGCGTTCTGGTGCTGCTGCGGCACGGCGAAAGCACGGCCAATGCCGAGGATGTGTTCGGCGGCTGGCTCGATTTCCCGCTGACCAACCGAGGCCGCGATCAGGCGGCCGCCGCGGGCAGGATGCTCCGCGACGCAGGAATCGAGCCTGGCGCGGTGCACACCTCGCTGCTGACCCGCGCGATCGACACCGCCGATATCCTTGTCGCCGAGGCGTGTTCGGCAACCCCGCCGATACGACGCAGCTGGCGCCTGAACGAACGCCATTACGGTGCGTTGCAGGGGCGGCGTCGCAGCGACGTCCGCAGGGAGTTCGGGGCTCAGATCTATGCCGACTGGCGGCGGTCCTATCACCTCGCTCCCCCTGCCATCGGGTCTGAACACCCCGACCATCCGCGCCATGATCCGCGCTACGCCGCATTGCCTTCGCACGATCTCCCTACCGCGGAGTCGCTGGCCGCGGTACGCCGACGACTGGTGCCGTACTGGCAGGACGGGATCGCGGCCGACGTCGCCGCCGGGCAAGCCACACTCGTGGTGGCGCACGGCAATTCGCTTCGCGCACTGTGCATGCATCTCGACGGCCTGACGCCACAGCAGGTCAGCTCGCTGCACATCCCCACCGGTATGCCGCTGCGGTACGACCTCGACGACGCACTAACGCCGCTGGTTCCCGGCGGCGTGTACCTGGATCCGGTGCGAGCGGCGGCCGGCATCGCCGAGGTCGCCGCCCAGGGCACCCGCTGACTCGCCTTCGGGAAACAGATGCGCAATCCGCGACGTGGTGCGTCGCGCCATTGCGGTGGTGGTGGCGGCGCCGACCACGAACACCGTGGCGCCGAAGCCCACGATCACCCACAGTGCCGGACGGCTGGCCGCGATGAAGTCGGCGGCGAACATGCCCGAGAGGTGTGAGCTCAGGATGGATCCGACGATCGCGACGCCGAGACTGGTGCCGATGTTGCGGCTGGTCGTCGCGACCGCGGCCGCGACCCCGGCATGGCTGCGCGGCATTCCCGACACTGCGGTGTTGGTGATCGGTGCGTTGACCACACCTTGTCCGACGCCGAACGCGAGATAACTGGCCAGCACGTAAACCAGTGCGGTGTCGGGGTTGACGAACAACAGCATGCTCGCGCCCAGGCAGATCATGGTTCCGGCGAGCAACAGCGATGGCCTCGGCCCGTACCGGCCCACGACCCGCCCGGATATCGGCGCACAGATCAACACGGTCAGCCCGAGCGGCACCATGCATAGTCCGGCCTGCATCGGGGAGAGCCCGCGAATCATCTGCAGATAAAGCGTATTCATGAACAGGAAGCCGCCGAATGCGCCGAACGCACTGATCGCGATCAGGGTGGCGCCGGAGAACGGCACGCTGCGGAAGAAGCGCAGTTCGATCAGCGGATCGGTGCGCCGCGGTTCGTGAATCAGCAGCACCGTCAGCGCGCCGGCAGCAAGGGCGAACAGCGAAAGCGTCTGCGCCGAAAGCCATCCTGCGCGGGCCGCTTCGATGATCGCGTAGACGCAGCTGGCCAGCAGCACCACCATCGCCAGCTGGCCGAGCGGGTCGAACCGGCGCGGGTGCGGCGACCGGGAGTCGGGAACGAACAGCGCCGCGGCCATCAGGGCGATCAGACCGATCGGAAGGTTGATCCAGAAGATGGCCCGCCACCCGACGAATTCGACCAGCGTGCCGCCCACCAGCGGGCCGAGCCCGATGCCGATACCCGAAACGCCACCCCAGATGCCGATGGCACGGGCGCGTTCGCGCGGCTCGGTGAAGACATTGGTGATGATCGACATCGCAACCGGATTGAGCATCGAGCCGCCGAGCGCCTGCACCATGCGAAAGGCGACGAGCCATCCGACCGACGGTGCGAGGCTGCACAGCAGCGACCCGCCGACGAAGATCATGAGACCGGTCTGGAAGGTGCGGCGCCGGCCGACACGGTCGGCGGTCGAGCCGGACAGCAGCAGGAAACTCGCGAGGACGACGACATAGGCGTCGATGGTCCACTGCAGTCCGGAGATGGGGGCGCCGAGATCCTCGCTGATCGACGGCAATGCGACGTTGATGATCGTGGTGTCCATGCTGACGATGAACAGGCTCATACAGCAGATACCGAGCACCAGAAACTTTCGGCGACGGCTCACACCGGCGATGGTAGTCGTTATGGGCTGATGGACCAATTGTCGGACCTTAATATCCTCCCGAATTGACTTTCCCGTCGCGTCCGTAGTCAGGTATTGCGGTGGACTGGCTTTTGCTCGGTGCGGCGGGCGTGCTCGGAGGGCTGACGGGAAGCATCGCGGGCCTGGCATCGGTGGCCACGTATCCCGCCCTCCTGCTCGTGGGCCTCCCGCCGGTGACGGCCAACGTCACCAACACCGTCGCCCTCGTGTTCAACGGCATCGGATCGATATGGGGCTCGCGGCCCGAACTCGAAGGCCAGCAATCCTGGATCAAGCGCATCGCCCCGGTCGCGGTCCTGGGCGGTGTGTCAGGCGCGGCGCTGCTGCTGTCCACTCCGGCAGAAGGCTTCGAGAGGGTCGTGCCGATCCTTCTCGGACTGGCATCGGTCGCGATCCTGCTCCCCCGTCGAAGTAAGCAAGATGCCCGGGTCGCCGACCACCGACGTCATACCGCCGGGGTGCTGCTCGAGTCGATCGCGATCTTCCTGATCTGTATATACGGCGGTTACTTCGGCGCCGCTGCAGGTGTGCTCCTCCTCGCGCTGTTGTTGCGCGCGGGCCACGCCACGCTCGCGCATGCCAACGCTTCCAAGAATGTCATCCTCGGCATCGCCAACGGTGTCGCCGCCGTCATGTTCGCGTTTCTCGCACCTGTGCACTGGCCGTCGGTGTTGGCCGTCGGTATCGGATGCCTCGTCGGCTCACGGCTCGGCCCGATCATTGTTCGCCGTGCCCCCGCTGCGCCGCTGCGCATCCTGATCGGCGCAGCAGGCCTCGTGCTTGCCGTCAAACTCGGTATCGATGCGTACGGCTAGCGGCCCCAACGCAATTCGACGGTCATCCGCGAAGCCAACTCGGCCACGGTGACGCCGAACGTCTCGCGCACGCGCACCGCTGAATGCTCGCGGTCGATATCAAAGATCGCGTAGTCGGTGTATACGCGGCGCACACACCGCAGGCCGGTCAACGGGTAGGTACACGCGGGCACCAGTTTGGCGGCGCCGTCCTTGGCGAAGAGGTTCATCATCACGAAGACGTTCTTCGCGCCGATCGCCAGATCCATTGCGCCACCCACGGCGGGGATGGCGTCGGGCGCACCCGTGTGCCAGTTGGCCAGATCGCCATGGCTGCTGACCTGGAACGCGCCGAGCACACACACATCGAGGTGCCCACCGCGCATCATCGCGAACGAGTCGGCGTGGTGAAAATACGATGCGCCAGGCGTTTCGGTCACCGGGATCTTGCCTGCGTTGATCAGATCGGGGTCGACCTCCGCACCGGTGGCAGCCCGGCCCATCCCGAGCATGCCGTTCTCGGTGTGCAGTACCACCCCCGACTCCGGCCGCAGGTGATCTGCGACGAGGGTCGGTTGGCCGATACCCAGGTTGACATACGAGCCTGCAGGGATGTCGCGCGCGAGTGCGGCGGCCAGTTCATCGCGATCCAGGGGTCCGCGGTCGACGTGCTCGACAAGCTCCGGACGTTGGGTTGTCGTCATCGGCTCACCTCGAGGATCCTGTCGACGAAAATGCCCGGTGTGATCACGTTCTCCGGATCGATCTGACCGACGTCGACAACCTTCGAGACCTCGGCGATCGTCAGCTCGGCGGCAGTGGCCATGACCGGACCGAAATTGCGGGCGGTCTTGCGGTACAGCAGGTTTCCCGCACGATCACCGATGTGGGCGCCGATCAATGCGACATCGCCCCGAATCGGGTACTCCAGCACGTAATTGCGGCCGTCGATCGTCCGGACCTCCTTGCCTTCGGCCAAGGGCGTTCCGACACCCGTCGGGCAGTAGAACGCGCCGATGCCCGCCCCCGCGGCGCGCATGCGCTCGGCGAGGCTGCCCTGCGGCACGACCTCGAGGCCCACCTTCCCGTTGCGGTACAGACCGTCGAACACATACGAATCCGATTGGCGGGGAAACGAACAGATCACCTTGCGGACCCGGCCCGCGGCCAGCAGTGCCGCCAGCCCGGTGTCGCCGTTGCCGGCATTGTTGCTGACGATGGTCAGGTCGCGCGCACCCTGGTCGATCAGCGCGTCGATCAGCGTGGTGGGCATGCCTGCCATGCCGAATCCGCCGACCAAAACCGTTGCACCGTCGGAGATTCCTGACACCGCCTCAGCTGCGGTGTCGCATATCAGTGTGCGGCTCATTGCTCGTCCGCCCTCGCGTCGTAGTCGGTGAGCACCTGGTTGGCGATGCGAAACGCCGAGTTGGCGTCCGGCACACCGCAATAGATCGCGGTCTGCAAGAGCACCTCCTTGATCTCGTCGTTGGTTAGGCCGTTACGGCGCGCGGCGCGCACATGCATGGCCAGTTCCTCGTGGTGGCCGCGTGCCACAAGAGCCGTCAACGTGATCATCGAGCGGCTACGCCGGTCCAGGCCGCGGCGGGTCCAGATGGTGCCCCACGCGTAGCGCGTGATCAGGTCTTGAAATTCGGCGGTGAACTCGGTGGTGCCCGCGATCGCGCGGTCGACGTGGGCGTCGCCGAGCACGTCGCGCCGCACCGCCATGCCCGCGTCGTAGACGGCGTCTCGCGGGCCGACGTGACCGATGATGAGCTCGGCGATCCGGCCGGGTGCCTCGGCAGGCGCGAGGTGGCCGACGCCGTCGAGCACGACCAGCCACCCGTCCTTGACACCGGAAGCGATGCGCGCCAACGATTCCGGTGGTGTCGGAATGTCCTCGGCACCGGCGATCGCCAGCACTGGCGTGGCGATCTCGGCGAGCCGCTCGGTGACGTCGAAGTCGGCCAGCGCCTCGCATGCCTGGGCATAGGATTCGTCGTCGGCGCCGCGCAGAGCGCCGACCAGTTCCTCAACGACGGCGGGTTCGCGGTCGATGAATCCGGCGGCGAACCAGCGCTCCGCGGCCATTTCGACCAACGCGCCGGTGCCCGACGTCCGCACCGTGGCGGCGCGCGCCACCCAATCCTCGGGCCGACCGATGGCGGCGCCGGTACACAGCAGCGTGGCGGTCGACAACCGCTCGGGCGCGTCCAGCATCAGTTGCAGGCCGACCGCCCCACCGATGGAATCACCCGCATAGTGGAAGGCGGCCCCGTGCGCGATGCCGTCGACCAGCGCCAGCACGCCCGCCGCCAGATCCGGCATCCGGTAGCGACCAGCGGGGCTGCGGCCGTGTCCGGGCAGATCCCACCCAACGACGTGTACGTGCTCGGCGAGGCGTTCGGCGACGGCGCCCCACAACGCCGCCACCGATGTGCCCACCGAAGGACCGAGCAGCAGCAGGGGGGCATCCGGCGGTCCGCCGAAGTCGGTGCCGATGAGCCGAGGGATGGTCACGTCGCCTCCTTCAGATGGTGACGTGCGCGTTGCAGCGCAGCATCGATGAGGTGGTCCGTCGCACCCGTGTATTCGGAAAGGGTTGTGCGCCCGGTCAGTTCGGCCATCGACCGCTGCTCGGTGCGCAGGTCGCCCGCGGCGGCGAGATTGGCCCCGGCCTGTTCGCAGTCGATTCGCAGCCCTGCTAGCAGCTCGGTGGTCTGCGCGGCGGCGACGACGGTCCGCCGGGCCAGAGTTCGCAGTGTGGCCCACTCTGCGTGCCAGCCGCCGTCCGATCGCTCGTCGACGCTGGCAGCCGATGCCGTGTGCAGGGTGGCGCCCAGGGCCGGCGCGACCAAGGAGGCACGGCGGATGAGCACCGACAGCACGGGATTGCTCTTGTGCGGCATGGTCGATGAACCACCCCCGCGTCCCTCCGCAAGTTCACCCACCTCGGGCCTGCTGGCGGTCGCGACATCAGTCGCGACGTGTCCCCAGGCGTCGCAGCAGGTGACCAACGCGTCGCCGGTGCGGGTGATCGCCGACCGGGTGGTGTGCCACGGGGTGGCGAGAGCCAGCTCCAACGCATTCGCCAAGGCATCGGACAGTGCAAGGGCCTCGCCAGGTGATCCGGCCAGTTCGGTGGCGGCCGCCATGGTGCCCGCGGCGCCACCGGCCTGCACCGGTAACGGCTGCAGTGCAGCGACGGCGTCCAGCACACCGGACAGCCACGTGGCCATTTTCAGCCCGACGGTGCTGGGTAGCGCGGGCTGTGTGAGCGTCCGGGCGAGCATCGGGTCATGCTGGTGGGTTTCAGCAAGTGCGGCGAGAGTTCTTACCTGCGTATCGATTTCGGCTCGGATACGGGCGAGCGCGTCGCGCAGACACAGCATCATCGCGGTGTCGATGACATCTTGGCTGGTCAGCCCGCGATGCAGCCACTGAGCGGCCTGGCCGTCTGCGCGTTCGCGCAGCAGTGCCAGCAGCCCGATAACCGGGTTGCCGTCGGCCTCGGCACCCGCCGCGATGGCCTCCACATCACCGATCGACACCAACGACGTCAGGTCCGCGCGGCTCTCGACCGGTGCCACGCCTGCGTCGACAAGCGCGCCGAGCCAAGAGTTTTCGACCTCGACCATCGCCGCCAGGAACGCTGAATCGCTCATCAGGTCGCCTGCGCGATTGTCTCCCGGCCAGAACAGGTCGGTCATCGCCGATGGCCGGGGAAGCGCAGGAACACCGTTTCGTCGTCGCCCTGCAGCTGGATGTCGAATCGCAGGCCGTGCTCGTCGGGCAGCGCGATCAGTGTGTGTCGCCGATCGGCAGGCAGCGCGCTCAACAGCCGGTCCTTGGCGAGCCGATCGCCGGGCACGTACGCGCGGGTGAAGAGCCGGTTGAGCAGCCCGCGGGCGAATACCGCAATGGCAAAGAACGGTGCCGAATCATGTGATACAGCAGCGGGTTTGATAGTCGTGAAGCTGTAATGACCGTCGGCGTCGGTGCTGGCGCGACCCCATCCGGTGAACGTCCACACGTCGCGGCGCAGCGACCCGGTCGCCGTCGGCACCACACCGTAGGCGTCGGCCTGCCAGATCTCCAGCAGCGCATCGGGCACGGGCGCGCCGGCGCCGTCGGTGACGACGCCGTGCAGCCGGATGGCCCCGGCGGACCCTGGCGGTACGAGTTCGTTGCCACGCTCGAACGGCAGGGCATAGCCGAAGAACGGGCCGATCGTCTGGCCGGGGGTGGCGGTGAGGGTACTCATCGGGCTACTCCGCCCTCTCGAAGGGAGTGTGGGACGCACCGGTCAGCACGATGTCCCAGCGGTAGCCGGTGGCCCATTCGTGACTGGTGGCGTCGTGGTCGTAGACCGCGACGAGCCGGTCGCGGGCCTTCTGGTCGGTTATCGCCTGAAAGATCGGATCCAGTGCGAACAGCGGGTCACCTGGAAAATACATCTGGGTGATCATCCGCTGCGTGAAATCCGTCCCGAACAACGAGAAATGGATGTGCGCCGGACGCCATGCATTGTGGTGGTTGCGCCACGGGTACGGCCCTGGCTTGATCGTCGTAAAGCGGTAGGCGCCGTCGTCGTCGGTCAGGCAGCGCCCGACGCCGGTGAAATTGGGGTCCAGCGGCGCGGGATGCTGATCGCGCTTGTGGACGTAGCGGCCGCTGGCATTGGCCTGCCAGATCTCGACGAGCTGGCGACGCACCGGCCTACCATCTCCGTCGACAATGCGGCCGGTGACGACGACACGTTCGCCGATGGGCTGGCCACCATGTTGGATCGTCAGATCTGCATCGAGTGGATCAACGTCGCCCTCCCCGAAACACGGCGCCGACAGCTCGATGGCTTCGGGGTCGGCGCGGTGCAGTTCGTAGGTGGGGTGGCGAAACATGCTGCTGCGATACGGCGGATGGTTCAGCCGCGGCTGGCTCTCCTCGACACCGGCGCGGTGGTAGTCGGTGTGTATTGCCGCAATCTCGGCGGTGATCTCCGCCTGCCCTGTCATATCCGCACCGTATCGGCGGCCGCCCATGGTATGAAGATTAGACTTCCACTCAGCGAAAGACTGGGGCAATTGGCTGGAAACACATCGGTACCAGGGGCGACCGTCACGTCGAGGTTGCTGTCAGTGCTCTCGGCGTTCGACGAAAGACATCGCAGCCTGACCCTGACCGAGCTGGCTGGCCGGGCCGGGATACCAGTGCCGACTGCGCATCGACTCGTCGGTGAGCTGGTGGCCGGTGGCGCCCTGCAACGCCTGGACGACGGCCGCTACGTCATCGGCCGGCTGCTGTGGGAGGCCGGGTTGCTGGCGCCCATGCAGGGACGGTTGCGGCAGGTGGCGGAGCCTTTTCTGCACGACGTCTATGCGGCGACGATGGCAACCGTGCACCTGGCCGTTCGCGACGGCGATGAGGTGCTGTACCTGCACCGGATGCGGGGTCGGGCCTCGGTGCCGATCCTCAGCACGGTGGGCAGCCGGCTGCCGATGCACGCGACAGGCGTTGGCAAGGTGTTGCTTGCACATGCACCGTCCGATGTTCATCACAGAGTGTTTGCCAGACTGACCCGGATCACGCCGCACACGATTACCCGGCCCGAGGTGCTGGAGGCGCAGCTGGATCGGATTCGGCGCGACGGTGTGGCCACTACGAGCGAGGAGATGTCGTCGGGCGCGCGTTCGCTGGCGGTGCCGGTGGTGCGGGCTTCCGACGACGAAGTGGTGGCCGCGATCGGGGTGGTGGTGGCCACCCTCAAACCCGACCGCCAGCGGCTGTTGGGCGCCCTGCAGGTCGCGGCGCGCGGCATCGGCCGGTTGCTCTGACTCGCTGAACAAGTTGGGCACGGGCCCACTCGATCAATGCGCAGTCGACTCGGTCCGCCAGGTGAGACGGTGACCGGTCCCGTCCAAAACTGCGGTGAGCTACTGAACCAAATCAGCTATCAAACCCTGTATTTGGCGGCCAACTGCTGACGATCTAGGTGGCGGCGAAGCAACCGTCATCCCGAAATTCGGCGCTCCCGCTCGAACGCGCGTGCTTGGTGCGCCCCGGGAGGTCGGTGCATGACTGGTGCGGCTGGGTGGAATCACTCGGAGCGGCCGCCGCAATCGGTGCGACGACAATCGCCACCGCGGCCGTTCCAGCAGCGAGCAGCGGCGCGAATTTAGTTCAATCTGAACTCCGTTTCTCGTTGACCCAGGACCGCTCATGACGCGCGGATCGGTCCACAGCCAAGTGGCCGATCTGCTCGAGCGAGCCGTCGCCAAAAGCGGTGAATAAACGGTGAGTGATCACGATCGTGGCCCGCGGGCAGGTGCTGGCCTAATACCCGACTAACAGCCCGGCGGGCATGTCGACGTGGCCTTCTGATCCACCGCAGGCCACCGATCGACGTTGGGGTTTTGACTCATCGCCGGTTTGGCGGTCGCCACAGCCAATAAGAGCAGCCTCGTTGTAGCCCCTGGTGGTCGTCGACGTTCTCGACAGCTCACCGCGCGCCGAGAAAGGTGATCACGGCCAGCACCCTGCGGTGAACTTCGCCGGTTTCGGGCAGCTTCCGCTTGCTCATGATGCTACGGACGTGCTTCTCAACGGTGCCTCGGTGACCCAAAGTCGATGAGCGATACCGGTATTAGAGCGGCCGTCCGCCATCAGTCCCAATACCTCGCGCTCGCGCTAACTGGGTGCGGCGAGGGGATCGTTGCGGTTGTCTGCATTGCCCGTAGCGCACAGCGCGGGTCTTCATGTCCGCCGCGGTGGAACGGCAAAGCACTGCCATCAGGCCCTAGGCAGATCAGATACCGGGAAGAACGTAGCCTGCTGGGCGGCATTCTGCGCCACCATACACATCAAACTGCGTTATCTCACACCGATATTCGGAGCAGCGGCCGCTGCGGTCGCCATCTCCGCGGCATCGATAGCCTCCGCCGCCCTCAATACCCCCACCCCGCATACACCTCAACAGTCTTGCACGGGGAGCGCGGGCGCAACGGTATCCCAGTCTCCCGGCAACGTTCAGATCAGTGATTCCCCGTTGTTGCCGTGTGGCTCCGTCAGCGTGACATCTGCGCCAAGTGATCCTAAGCCTGTATGCGGAGTCACCGAGATGGTCTGGGCTCGACCATGAAGGCTCGTCGCTGATCTAGGGCGATGGGCGACTGCATTCTTGCTGACGAAAGTGGCCGTGCGTCAGGCGAACTGCGCTCAGTTCTGCGGGGCGCCTACGCTCGACGATGTGACTCTCGAGGGCTGCCCACTGGAGCAGCGCATCGAGCGATTCAACTACGACTACCGAATGCAGTGCCAGTACTGAGGATTCGTTCGTGTGCCCGCGGACGTCTACTGGGATAAGGCGATAATCAACGGCGGTGTCGTCCCCTGCGGTGATTGCGAGGACGGTATTGAGGTGGCGGGGGAAGTGACGACTCCGCGTGATCCCGATGATCGAGCCCTATCCAACGACGGTGTCCCCGGGGCTGGCCTGGTACCACACGAGCACCTACGCCGAGTGGCCCTCCCCCGGGGGCGTACCTGCCGGCTGGAATTGCGCGATCAGTACCTCCACCCGTGGCGGGGTGGCATTGTTGTCGGTCAGCGGATCGGGACCGCACCCGTGAGCACTACCGCAAGCTGTTCGACCAGCAGCTCCTCGATGCGTTCGGCACCATGCCACGGTCGGCCATCAGGGCCGACCACGTGCGGGCATGGCACCCCAGGTTCACCGCCCACACCCCGACCCTGCGCTCGCACCCGGAGTAGGGCGAGAGGAGAGGGGCCGGATCCACCATGGAAGACCACACCCGCCAAATGTGCGGTAGTGATCGTCGTCAGCTTGCTGATTGTCGGCATACCCTTGGCTTATGGGTGTTCGACGCCGTCACGGCAGCGCTGCAACTCCTCGGCTGATCGACCGTCCCGGGTGTCGCGTCCCGAGAGGCGGCAGCCCGGCTTGGCCAGGCATCGGCACCGACATCGCCATCGAGTACGCAAGGAGGTGAGCCCAGCGTGACACCCGTTGACGGGTCGCACACCCTCGACTGTGCGGCACCAGCGGTCGGTGTCGTGCTTGCCGGGGGCCGCTCGACGAGGATGGGCACCGCCAAGGCGACGCTTGAGTGGCACGGCTCGACCCTGCTGCGCCACGTAGCGGGCATCGTCGGTCGCGCGGTCGACGGTCCGGTGATCGTCGTGCGTGCCCCGGGACAGCAGCTGCCCACCCTCGACCCGCAGGTGCTGGTCCACACC
>Ga0134122_10003567_pt1 | contig 11547 bp, 8 predicted proteins | sample KB302_FD_96461 | JGI IMG/M metagenome (GOLD analysis project Ga0134122, IMG submission 96461) | Terrestrial soil microbial communities without Nitrogen fertilizer from Kellogg Biological Station, Michigan, USA - KB3-0-2 | ecosystem: Environmental > Terrestrial > Soil > Unclassified ...
CGCATCTGGACGCTCGTCCCCATCGTGACGGCGTTCACCGTCGCGCATTCGATCACGCTCATCGCCGCCGCCTACAACTACGCGCCCGGCGCGCAGTGGTTTCCGCCGCTCATCGAGACGCTCATCGCGACCTCCATCGTCTACATGGCGCTGGAGAACATCGTCGTCGTCACGCCGCGGCGCCGGTGGCTCATCACGTTCCTGTTCGGCCTCGTGCACGGCTTCGGGTTCTCGTTCGGCCTGCAGCACACGGTGCAGTTCGCCGGCTCCTACCTGCTGACGTCTTTGCTCTCCTTCAACGTCGGCGTGGAGCTCGGCCAGCTGCTCGTGCTCGTGCTCATCGTCCCCGCCCTCGACGTGCTCTTCCGCTTCGTGGTCGCGGAGAGAATGGGGACGATCATCCTCTCCGCGCTCGTGGCGCACACCGCCTGGCACTGGATGGTCGATCGCTACGGCGTGCTGCGCCAGTTCCCGTGGCCCACCGTCACGGCAGCGGATGCGGCGACCGCGATCCGATGGGTGATGGCTCTGATCGCGGTGCTCGCGACCGCCTACCTCCTGTCGCGGGCAGCAGCATCGGCACGCGCGTCCGGTACTCCTGATACGCCGAGCCGTATTCCGAAATAAGGTCGCGTTCCTCGAACTGAATCGCCAGGACGATGTACGCCGTCGTGGCGACGGCGAAGACGAGGTGCGCGAGCGTCATCGTCGGCGTCATCCAGAACGCCAGCAGGAACCCGAAATACAGCGGATGCCGGACGTACTCGTACGGCAGCGGCGTACGGAACTCGATGCGCGTGTACGCCTTTCCGATCAGCGGCAGCCAGACCTGGCGAAGGCCGAACAGGTCGAAGTGGTTGATGAGGAACGTCACCACGAGGACCGTGCCCCACCCGGCGGCGAACAGCGCCCAGAGCACGGCGCGGACGAACGGATTGTCGACCGTCCAGACCTCGATGCCGATCGGCCGCCACTGCCAGAAGAGCAGGATCAGCGCCAGGCTGGCGAAGAGGACGAAGGTCGACCGCTCGATCGTCCACGGCACGATCTGCGTCCACCAGTCCTTGAACCAGCGCCGCGCCATGACGCTGTGCTGGACGGCGAAGACGGTCAGCAGCGCGGCGTCGATGGCGAGGGCGAGCGCCAGCGGCGTTTGCGCCGGGCCGTCGAGGCGCGTCGGCACGGCGAAGCCGCCAACGAAGGCGATGGCGTAGAGGAACGTCACCAGGAACACGAGGTAGGCGGCCGCGCCGTAGGCGAAAAATACAAGTCGTTTCAACACGTTCATCCTCCTTCTGCGAGTGTGGGCAGGATGAAGGGCGGAGGCGACGGCCGCCATGGGCGTTCTGTCCCGAATTGGATAGAATCGCCGGCCAGATCGCGGGACAAACGTCCCGCCGGTTCGGAATGACGACGTCCTCGAAGTTTCGCCAGCGGGTTCATTACGCGCACGCGTCGGACGGCGCTCGCCTGGCATGGGCCGAGTCCGGCGACGGTCCCGTCGTCGTCAAGGCCGCCAACTGGCTGTCGCACCTCGAGTACGAGTGGGAGAGCCCGGTCTGGCGGCACTGGATCCGGTTTTTCTCGGAACACTTCCGCTTCATCCGCTTCGACGAACGTGGATGCGGGATGAGCGAGTGGAAGCCGGATGACCTGTCGACGGAGCGCTGGACCGCGGATCTCGAAACCATCATCGACGCGGCGCGCCCCTCCGGCCCCGTGACGCTGCTCGGCATCTCGCAGGGCGCGGCCACGTGCGTCTCGTACGCGGTGCGGCACCCGGAGCGCGTGGCGCGGATGATTTTCTACGGCAGCTACGCGCGCGGGAAGATGCGCCGCGGCCCCTCGGTCAGCGAACGTGAATATCGCGCGATGATCGAGCTGGCACGCATCGGGTGGGGGCGCGACAACCCCACCTTCCGCCAGGTGTTCACGTCACGCTTCATCCCGGAGGCGACGCACGAACAGGTGCAGTGGTTCAACGATCTGTGCCTGAAGACGGCGACCGGCGAGGTCGCGGCCGCGCTGTTCGAGGCGCGCGCGGTCGTGGACGTCTCCGACCTGCTCGGCCAGGTGCGCGTGCCCACGCTCGTGCTGCACGCGCGCAACGACGAGATGACGTCGATCGACGAGGGGCGCCGGCTCGCCGCGGGGATCGCCAACGCCGAGTTCGTCGAGCTCGACTCGCGCAATCACATCCTGCTCGAGCACGAGCCCGCGTGGCAGCGGTTTCAGGAGGCGGTGCTGGAGTTCACCGGCGGAGCTGCCGTGCGGCAGGAGTCGGTGTTCGCGTCGCTCTCGTCGCGCGAGCGGCAGGTGCTGGCGTTGATCACCGAGGGATTGAGCAACACCGACATCGCCGATCGTCTCGCCATCAGCGAGAAGACGGTGCGCAACCACACGTCGAACGTCTTCGACAAGCTCGGTGTCTGGTCGCGTGCGCAGGCGATCGTCTTCGCGCGCGATCACGGCTTTCGTTGACATCTGCCGACGGCTCGTCGGCGTGAGCGGCCGGATGCGGCCTAGCGGCAGGATGCCAACTCCCAAGGATGAATCACCTTGGGAGTTGGAAGTTGGCACGTGGACCGTGCGGGTGAGCCGGAGCGGTCTCTAGTTCGTTCCCGAAGACGTCCGCACGTACTTGTTGAACCACTCGATCGTGCGGTTCCACGCGAAGTCCGCGGCCGCCTTGTTGTAGCGCTCGGGCGTCGCGTCGTTGTTGAACCCATGCACGGCGCCCTCGTAGATGTGCCCTTCGTGCGGCACGCCGGCGGCGGTCAGCTGCTTGTCGTAGTCGGGCCAGGTCATCGCCAGCCGCGTGTCGAGCGCGCCGTGATGCACCAGCACCGCCGCCTTGATCTTGGCGACGTCGGCCGCCATCGGCGGGCCGCCGTAGAACGGCGCCACCGCGGCGATGTCGGCGCCGAGGCGGACGGCCAGCGTGTTGGCGATGCCGCCGCCGAAGCAGAAGCCGGTCGCGCCGATCTTGCCGCTGCAGTCGGGGCGGTTCTTCAGCCAGTACGCCGCCGCGACGAAGTCCTCGGTCATCTTGTTGCGATCGACCTTGCCGAACAGCTCGCCGCCCCGCACGTCGTCACCGGGGTAGCCGCCGACCGAGGTGAGGCCATCGGGCGCGAACGCCATGAAGTTCATCAACGCGAACCGGCGCGCGACGTCTTCCATGTGGGGATTCAAGCCGCGGTTTTCGTGGACGATCAGCACCCCCGGCAGCTTCATGTCGAGGACGCTCTTGGGACGCGCGAGATAGCCCTTGATGGTGCCGTTGCCCATCGGCGACTGCACGGTTTCGTAGCTGGTCTTCAGCCGCTCGTCGGTCTTGGAGACCTGCTGCGCGGCCGCGTAGTCGGGCATGAGCATGTCGATGATGGTGCCGGCCGCCAGCCCGCCCACGGCGAATTTCTTCGCGCCGTCGAAGAACTCCCGGCGGCTGATGTGGCCGTGAATGAACTCGTTATAGAGCTGCACCGCTTCCGCAGGCAGCTTCGGTTTTCTCGGTTCCATCTCGCTCTCCTCTTGAATATCCGGATGCTGCGCGTCCGGCCGCCTCTCAGCGGCAGCGCAAAGCGCAACGCGGCTTGTCCCCCGTAGCGCGCAGCGCGAAGGCGGAAAGAATACATCAAACCGTTGACAATCGGGTGGAGCGGACAATAATTCACCCGGCGAGTCCCGCGCGCAGCCGGGCCGGAAACAGACGCTTCATTCGGAGAACATCATGCCGAAATTCTCGACCCTCCCGTCGGCGGTGATCGGCGCCGTACTCCTCGCGAGTATCTCCGTCGTCGCCCAGTACAAGATGACCGTCAACGCGGACCGGCTCGTCAACGCGCAGAACGAGCCGCAGAACTGGCTCATGATGAACGGCGACTACGGCGCGACGCGCTACTCGAAGCTGACGCAGATCAACCGGGAGAACGTGAAGAACCTGCGCATGGTCTGGGCGCTCGCGCTCGGCGGCATGCAGGACGTCGGGCAGAACGGGCCCGAGAACGAGGTCAACCCGCTCATCGACAACGGGTTCATGTACACGACCGACGGGTGGGGGACGCTCTACAAGATCGACGCGCGCGACGGCATGAAAGGCTCCTTCGCCTGGGTCGCCGACCCCGGCGTGAAGCACCAGGGCAACCCGCCGCGGACACGCGGCATCGCCCTGTGGGAGGATCTCGTCATCGCCAACATTCCCGACGGCCGCGTGATTGCGGTCAACCGCGACACCGGTGAAATCGTCTGGGACAAGATGATCGCGAAGACGGACGAATTCGGGAGCCGCGAACGATTCTTCGCGGCGCCGATTACCGCCGACGGCAAGGTGATCATCGCCAACGGCGCCGGCGACGGAAAGACACGCGGCTGGATCGCCGCGCTCGAGGCGCGCACCGGCAAGGAGCTGTGGCGCTGGTACGCGATTCCGAAGCCGGGTGATCCGGGCAGCGAAACGTGGAAGGACAAGAACAACGCGTGGAAGACCGGCGGCGCCGGACTCTGGCAGACCGGGACCTACGACCCGGCGACCAGGCTCACCATCTGGGGAACGGGCAATCCGATCCCGCAATATGATCCGCAGGCGCGGCCCGGCGACAACCTCTACACCAACGCCGCCGTCGCGCTGAACATCGACACCGGCAAGCTCGCCTGGTATTTCCAATACACGCCGAACGACGCGTGGGACTATGACGAGGTCGGCATCCACATGCTGTACGACACGACGATCGACGGCGTCGCGCGGAAGGTCGTCGGCCACTTCGCGCGCAACGGCTTCTTCTACACGCTCGATCGCACCAACGGCAAGTTCATCAAGGGGACGCAGTACGTCAACGATCTGAACTGGACGAAGGGACTCAATCCGAAGACCGGGATGCCCCTTGAATACGACCCGAAGCTGGATGTCCAGATCTACAACCCCGAGGCGAGGGCGCTGCGTGGCGACGGCCTGAAACGTACGTGTCCGACGTGGCATGGCGGCATCGCGCACCAGCCCACCGCCTACAACCCGGTAAAGAACATCGCCTACGGTGTCGGCATCGAGGGATGCTTCTCGACCAACGGCGCGGCGGTCGCGTTTCGGTCGGCCAACGGGGGCATCGACGACAAGAACAGCGAGAAACGGACGTTCTCGAGCGACCTGTACTACGGCTCGGTCACCGCGTTCGACACGGTGAAGCACAAGGTCATCGCGAAGGCGGTCACCGACATCGAGATTCGGTCGGGTGCGACCGATACTGCGGGCGGGGTGGTGTTCACGGCGCTGCAGGATGGCTGGGTCGTGGCCTACAACGACGAGACGCTCGAGGAGCTGTGGCGCTTCAACGTCGGCACGGCGCTCAAGGGCGCGCCGGTGACCTACGCGATTGGCGCGAAGCAGTACCTCGCGGTGCAGGCCGGCGGGCGGCACCTGCATCCGGTGAAGTTCGACGGCTTCCAGGACGCGAGCTATATGTTCGTGTTCGCGCTGAATTAGGGGCAGGAGGCAGGGGGCAGGGGGCAGGGCGCAGGAGGTGGCAGAACCTCAGGTGGCAGGCTGGACCTGCTCCCTACTGCCACCTGCCCCCTGCCACCTGCCACCTATTTGAGGTTGCGGCAGATGTCCTCGTCGCCGCCCCAGAACTCCACGCACTTGGCGTGATCCATCGGCCCCTTGCCGACGATGCGCGCCGTCATGAAGTCGACGATCAGCTCGATTTCACGCGCCTGCAGCGTCGCCGGCGGATCCGGCATCCGGGTGGGATACGCCTTCAGGTCCGCCTGCGTTTTGCCGTAGCAGCGCCCGTCGCTGTAGGCAAACTTGTCGAACGCCGGCATCTGCGAGTTGAGCCGGCCGCACTTGATCGTCATGACGAGGCCGGCGCGGGGGATCTTCGTCTCGCGCAGGTTCGCGCCGTCCGGCATCTGGTTGTCGGTCTTGTGGCCGTCGCCGCTCCAGCCGTGACACGCCTGGCAGTTCCCCTTCTGCTCGAACAGGCGGCGGCCCTCGGCCAGGTCGCTGGCGTCAACCTGCCTCGCCGCAGCCTCGGGCGAAGGCGGGGGCGCCGCGGCGGACTGCGCCGTCACGCGCGCGTTCGATGCCGACGCGAGCGCGACGAGCAGCGCCGCCGCAACCGTCACCGAGGAGCGCATCACCGGGTTCCGCTGGTGGTGGCGCTCTGCCAGACGCGCATCATGCGGTCGAAACTGGGCTGCGCGTCTTCCTGCAGCAGGAGACGCCGCGCGACGAGATCGTCGATCGCCTTCTTCGCCGCCGCGGCGTAGGCATCCGCCGACGCGTAGCGCTCCTCGATCGACGGACGCGGATCGCCGGACGCCACCCGCTCGGCCTTCGTCTTCGCGAACCCAATCATCTGGCCGGTGCCCTCGCAGCCGTCGCCGGCCTGCGCGCCGGCGCGAAGCGACCAGCCGGTGTAGGTCGCGAGCGGCACGGTCACGTCCGGCAGCCGGACGCCCGCGATGTCGTTGCCGTCGGCGTCGGTCTTCGGCACGAAGGTCGGATAGATCGGGCCGTTCGCCGGGTTCTCGAACATCGGCGGCTTGATGACCGGCGGGTTGATGGTGGCGATGCCGGTCTTGTAGTAGTCGGGGCCGTAGTTGAGCAGGTAGCGCGTCGATTTCAGCCCCGTGTAGCTGACGCCCGGAATCTTCGGGAAGCCCTGCGCCGCCTGCGGCAGCGCGGGCACGAGCGTCCCGTCGGCGAGGCGCGGCACCGAGGTCGGCGGCGGCGCGATCCCCTTGGTGGACCACTGGTCGAGCGCGTCCCACAGCGCGCGCTGCACCGGACCGGAATCGAGCGGGTTGCCGAACTGCTGGCAGGCGCCCTTCGCGGCCGCGTTGCCGGTGCCGTGCTGCATGCTCGACATGAAATAGAGCCGCGCCATCGGATGATCGGGCAGGTCCGTCTTCCCCGCGGGATCGGTGTGGAAGAGCGACGCGCCCTTCACCCAGTACTCGTTGGCGGAGTAGATCTCCATCGCCAGCGGGCAGGTGTTGGTCTTCGAGCACGCGTCGTAGCGGCCGGCGGTCTTGCCGCTGATCGGATCCTTCAGCCGCTGGTTCGCAAACGGGAAGACGCCTTCGGCGTACAGCTGATCCTGGCGGTTGCGCTCGGTGCGGCCCGGCTGCGAGAACCGGCTGTTCATGTTGATGCCGTCCGCCGCGGCGATCCACTGCAGCATCCCGTCGAACACGATCTTGCCGTTCTCGGCCTGGTTGAAGCCGAGCGTGCGGAAGTCGTTCAGCATGCGCCCGGGCTGCGACTGGACTTCGGTGTAGATGCGCGTGATGTCGCCCGCCATCGGGTTCGGCGTGCCTGCCTCGTCGGCCTTCTCGTAGCGGAGGAACGCGTTGAAGTCGCGCACCGCGGCGAAGCCGATGCCGTTCACCGTCGGATCCTTCGCGGTGTAGGAGAACTCGTAGATGTCGCCCTGCGTGAATCGCGTGCCCTGCGGCAGCAGGTGAATCGTCGTCCCCGCCGCGTCGTAGGCCCACCCGCTGGCCGGCACCACCTGCGGCACGTCGTCGAGGCGCACGCGGTGCGTGAGCGTCGCCTTCGATTGATCGAGCGTCGCCGCCGGATAGTTCAGTTCGTACGACGCCGCGCCGCTGACGATGTACTCGTAGGAGGGGCCGGTAATCGGCGAGCCGTCGGGGTTCTTCGCCACCGGCAGCGTGATCGTGGTGTTGTAGTCGCTGCTGTCGGTGCCGGCGCTGAAATCCCATCCGCTCCACACCATCGTGTAGCCGCGCGGCGGGAGGAAGAGGTTCGCCAGCTCCTGCGGATTGGTCGTCGAGCCCGGATCGTTGCTGCCCGCGCCGCGATTGAGCGACGCGTGCGTCTTCCGTCCGCGGTTCGGCGGCTCGTACATGACCTTGTGAATACCCTTGGCAAGGTCGATCGGCTTCAGGATGTAGAAGTCGACCGCGTACTCCACCTTGCCGCGGGCGTTGCGCGGCGCGAGCTTGATGTCGACGATGCCCGAGTTCTTCGGGTCGTTCGGATCGAGCTCGCCGTACGCCTTGCCGACCAGCTTCTCGTACTGGCCGACGCCCGTGAAGGCGTAGCCGCCGAAGGTCGGCGACTCCTTCGTGACGATCCTGATCTTGGTGATGCGCGCGTCGGCTGCGGACGCAGCGACGAGCAACAGGGCTGCGGCAAAAACGACTTTGATGCGCATAGGGGCCGAATGTTACCGCGTTTCTGGTTAAATACGGGCCATGCCTCACCAGCACGCGGCAGTCGTCGAGCGGCCCGTCAACACGGCCGGCCAGGTGCTGTTTGCGAGCATGATCGGCACGACCATCGAGTTCTTCGACTTTTATATCTATGCAACCGCGGCCGTGCTGGTGTTCCCGCGGCTCTTCTTCCCGGCCTCCGACCCGGCCTCGGCGGTCCTCGCGTCGCTGGCGACCTTCGCGATCGCGTTCGTCGCCCGGCCCATCGGGTCGGCGCTGTTCGGCCATTTCGGCGACCGGATCGGCCGCAAGGCCACGCTCGTCGCGGCGCTGCTGACGATGGGCATCTCGACCGTGGCGATCGGGATCCTGCCGACCTACGCGTCCATCGGCGTCGCGGCGCCCGCGCTGCTCTCGCTGTGCCGCTTCGGCCAGGGACTCGGGCTCGGCGGCGAGTGGGGCGGCGCCGTGCTGCTGGCGGTCGAGAACGCGCCGCCGGGCCGGCGGGCGTGGTACGGCATGTTCCCGCAGCTGGGCGCGCCCATCGGCTTCTTCTTCTCGGGAGGCGTCTTCCTCCTGCTCTCCGAGCGGCTCACCAACGATCAGTTCTTCGCCTTCGGGTGGCGCATCCCGTTCCTCGCCAGTGCCGCGCTCGTGCTCGTCGGGCTGTACGTGCGGCTGACGATATCGGAGACGCCGGTCTTCCGCGCGGCGCTCGCGCGCGAGCAACGCGTCCGCCTGCCGATGTTCGTCGTCCTCCGCGACTACCCCGGCACGCTCGTCACCGGCATCCTGGCGTCGCTGGCCACCTTCGTCCTCTTCTACCTGATGACGGTCTTCGCGCTGTCGTGGGGCACGACGGCGCTGCAATACAGCCGCGCGACGTTCCTCATCATCCAGTTGGTGGGCATCGTGTTCTTCGCCCTGACCATCCCGTTGAGCGCGGCGCTGGCCGAACGCGGAAGACGGGTGACGCTGATCTGGGTGACGGTCGGAATCGGCGCCTTCGGGCTCGTGCTCGCGCCGATGCTGTCGGCGGGCATCGGCGGCGCGACGCTGGCGATGGTCGTCGGCCTGTCGCTGATGGGACTGACGTACGGCCCGCTCGGCACCACGCTGTCCGAGCTGTTCCCGACCTCGGTTCGCTACACCGGCAGCTCGCTGACGTTCAACCTCGCGGGCATCTTCGGCGCCTCGCTCGCGCCGTACATCGCCACCTACCTCGCGACGAAGTACGGGCTTCAGTACGTCGGCTACTACCTGACCGGCGCCGCGGCGCTCACGCTCATCGGCCTGCTCGCCATCCGCGAGACCCGCGATCGACAGCTCTGATCAAGAGCACGAAGACGTGGGAGCCACGAAGAACACAAAGAGCACGAAGAAGAAGGACACCAAGAAGCGGTCGCCGGGTCGGCCTGCGAAGCAGGCCGACGACGCGCGAGGGTACGCGCACCAGAAACAAGCCGCTGAGAGAAATCGGGCGGTTTGTTTCCGGTGACGTACCCTCGCGCGTGGCCGCCTACGGCGGCCCGGCGACCTCCTTCGTGTTCTTACGCTTCGTGCTCTTCGTGCTCTTGGTGGCGATCAGTCTTTGTGCTCTTGTGACGGGGTTGACGGTCCGATCACGAAATTCGCCGTTTACACCCCGTCACAACACCTCGAACCCTTTCATTCCAGACGGCCGAAGGCGCGGCACCCGCTTTGCCTTTCGTCGCGCATGACCCCAGAGGAACCGAAGAAGGAGCCGAAAAAGGCGCGCTCGAGAGACGAACTGCTCATCGCCACGGCGATCGCGGTCGTGTGCGCGTTCGCACTCGTCGTCGTCGCGGCGCGGCAGACACCCGTCGGTCGCGACGGCCGCACCGGTCTGTCGCGCGCCCAGCTCAATGCCGCGGAGGAGCGCGCGATCTGGGCGCAGCCGAAAGCTGCGGGGTCGAGCGGCGCGACGACCGTTACGATGACGGGCTGCGTCGAGAAGCATGGCGACGGCTTCAGGCTGACCGACACGGACGGCGACGATGCGCCGCGCGCGCGCAGCTGGAAGTCGGGCTTCTTCAGGAAGGGCAGCGTTGCCCTCGAGCTCGTCGATGGCGCCCAGACGGCACCCTTCAAACATGTCGGCGAGCGCGTCCGCGTCACCGGCACGCTCGACGATCGCGAGCTGACGCTCCGGTCGCTGCGCCGCGTCGCCGATTCGTGCAGCTAAGCGTGTTATAACGGGACCGCCCTTAGGCGTGTCCTACAAGCCGTCCGCCGACCCGCTGGTCGGGAAAACCATTGCCCATTACGAGATCGCCGCCAAGCTCGGAGGCGGCGGCATGGGTGTGGTTTACAAGGCGAAGGACACGAAGCTCGGCCGCCAGGTCGCGCTGAAGTTCCTTCCGCCCGAGTGGAGCCACGACGAGCAGGTCAAGCAGCGGTTCATCCGCGAAGCGCAGGCCGCCTCCGCCACCGACCATCCGAACATCTGCCCCGTCCACAGCATCGAAGCGACCGCCGACGATCAGCTGTTCATCGTCATGGCCTACTGCGACGGCCAGACGCTGAAGCAGCGGCTCGAGAAGGGGCCGCTCGGCATCGACGAATCGCTCTGGGTGGCGACGCAGGTGGCCGACGGCCTCGCCAAGGCGCACGCGCAGGGCGTCGTGCATCGCGACGTCAAGCCCGGCAACCTGATGCTGACCGAGGACGGCGTCCGCATCCTCGATTTCGGCCTGGCCAAGTTCGCCGACTCGCTGCAGCTCACGCTCGCCGGCTCGATGATAGGCACGGTCGCCTACATGTCGCCCGAGCAGGCGCGCGGCGAAGAGGCCGATGCGCGCAGCGACGTCTGGTCCCTCGGCGTCGTCCTCTACCAGATGCTGGCGGGCGAGCTGCCGTTCAAGGGCGGCTACCCCGAGGCCGTCTCGCACGCGATCCGGACCGAGGAGCCGGCGCCGCTTCGATCGAAGAACGCCAGCGTGTCGATCGACGTCGACACGTTCGTGCTGCGCGCGCTGAAGAAGAACCCGAAGGAACGCATCCAGACGGCGCGCGAGATGGCGCGCGGCCTGCGCCACCTGCAGGGGATGACGGTGCCGCAGGACCTGCAGACGCAGGTGATTCCCGTTGCGCGGCGCTCGATTGTCGTGCTGCCGTTCGTCAACCTGACCGAAGGCGACGACTACTTCGCCGACGGCCTGACCGACGAGATCATCACGGACCTCTCGAGCGTGCGTGCGCTGCGCGTCATCTCGCGGACCTCCAGCATGCGTCTGAAGGGAAGCGCGGAGCAGCTGAGCGAGATCGCCTCCAGCCTCGGCGTGCAGTACCTGCTGGAGGGGTCGGTGCGGCGCAGCGGGCCGTCACTCCGCGTGACGGCGAAGC
>Ga0134122_10003568_pt1 | contig 11546 bp, 9 predicted proteins | sample KB302_FD_96461 | JGI IMG/M metagenome (GOLD analysis project Ga0134122, IMG submission 96461) | Terrestrial soil microbial communities without Nitrogen fertilizer from Kellogg Biological Station, Michigan, USA - KB3-0-2 | ecosystem: Environmental > Terrestrial > Soil > Unclassified ...
CGGGTGGTCACGCAGCCGTGGCTGGGGTTCGGCGGTCAGAAGCGCTTTGGTGAAGCGCAATGCCGCAATGACTGGGTCTTCAATATCGACGCCGACGAGGTCGTGACCCGCGAACTTCAGATCGAAATTGTAAGGCTATTCGAGAAAGGTCTTCCGCCTTTTGTCGCCTACGGCATGCCGATCCACCTGATCTATCCCGGCAATGCGAGGCCAAGGGCATGGGCGCGGGATCACTGGTATGTTCGTTTGTATGACCGCCGTTTCGTTCGCTTCCGCGATTCGGCAATTCATGATTCGGTTGTGACCGACGACCACCGTATCGGAGCGCTTCGCGCCACGATTCATCACCATTCGATGCGCTCCTTCGACGACATGAAGAAAAAGCTGGACGAACGCGCCTGGCTTTCGGTCAAATACGCCGATCCTCATTCGACCGCGCCGTTGCTGCCACGCTTGATCACCGAAATTCCGATGAATTTTTTCAAGTACTACATCTGGCGCGTGCATTTCACCGGCGGCATGACCGGCCTACGTTATGCCGCAATCCAGTCCTGGTATCGCTATTTGAAGATTTATAGGATGCAGCGTGCGAGGGTCTCTTCGCCGCGCTTTGCCGCCGGTTGGCATGGGGAAACTGATGCAGTGAACACCCGTGACGATGAAGTCCGTCGAGGTCCAATGTCTGCTGCTATACTGGAAGATCAGGTGCAGGCTGATGTCAGCCAATGCATGCCGTCCGTGCACCCGCTGAGCCCAATTTTGCCCAACGAAAATTTCGCGCACGTCGCGAATTTGCTAGGGCAGCCGTCGAGGTTGAAGACAGCGCCGAAATTATAGCGGTGCCACCGGTTGCGAAGATTGACATTCGAAATAGTGCACGAGCGTGCATTGACGCCTGTCGGGGGGGCGCAGACGAGACATGAACGCCACCACCACAGATCTGTTGAAACGTCTCGTTCGCGAACACGGTCGTGAATACGCGCCGCAGTACGCGTTGGCGATCGCTTGCATGGTTGTCGTCGCCGGCGCAACGTCGGCCAGCGCATACATCATGAAACACGTGATCGACACGATCTTCGTCAATCAGAACCGCGCTGCCCTTACCGGAATCACATTCGCCATCGTCGCCATCTTCATGGTCAAGGGGCTGTCGGCCTACGCCTCTGAAGTCGTGCTCGGCACCATCGGCAATCGGCTCGTCGCGCAGACGCAAAAGCGCATGTTCAATCACTTGCTGAAGGTCGATGTCTCCTTCTTCCAGGCCTTCTCATCGAGCGATCTGGTCACGCGCATCGTCAATAACGCGGCGGCGACGCGTGATGTTTTGAACATGGTCTCGATGAGCTTCGGCCGGGATTTGTTCACCATCGTCGGCCTCGTGGTCACGATGATCGCTCTCGATCCGATTATGACGGTGATTTCGCTGATCGGCGGTCCGATCGCGGCGCTCACTTCGAGAAAGCTGCGAGAGCGGATTTTGAAGGCGGCGAAGAGTGAGGTGCACTCGATCACCGGCATCATCAAGGTAACACGCGAGTTGAGCCAAGGCTCGCAGGTCGTCAAATCGTTTCAGCTTGAAAATAGAATGCGCACCCACGCGGAAAATGCGATCGGCGCCGTCGAACGCCTTGCAAACAAGATGCTGCGCATCGAAGCCAGCGTAAATCCCTTGATGGAAACCGTTGGCGGCTTTGCGGTTGCAGGCGTGGTTCTCTACGCCGGGTGGCGAAACCTCTATTACGGCGACACCCCCGGACAATTTTTTGCATTCATCACGGCGCTGCTGATGTGCGCCGATCCGGCCCGGCGGCTGTCGCGGGTCCAGCTTCAGCTGGCCACGGCCTCGGTCGGCGTCCGCATGATGTACGAACTGCTGGATACGCCCGCCACGGAAGACGAGCCGCCCGGAAAACCTGAACTCAAAATCACGGGCGGCGAGATCGTCTTCCATGACGTGACGTTCGCCTACGTGCCCGGCAAGCCCGTAATCAATGGCCTGAACCTCGTCGCCCCGGCCGGCCGGACGACGGCCCTTGTCGGCCTCTCGGGCGGTGGCAAATCGACGATCTTCGCGCTTCTGCAGCGGTTCCGGGAACCACTGAGCGGATCGATCACGATCGACGGCCAGGCCCTCGATGCCGTCTCCCTCGTCTCCGCGCGGCGGAGCATTTCGACGGTCGGTCAGGATGCTTTTCTTTTTGAAGGCACCATCCTCGATAACATCCGAACCGGGTTCGAAAGCGCCTCCGATCAGAAGTGCATCGACGCCGCCAAGGCCGCCAACGCCGACGATTTCATCTCGGTTCTGCCACGCCGTTACGAAACTCAGGTCGGAGAGCTGGGAACGCAGGTGTCAGGCGGGCAGCGTCAGCGCATTGCGCTTGCCCGAGCCTTCCTCAAGGATGCACCGATCATTCTTTTGGACGAACCGACCTCGGCCCTCGACAGCGAGACCGAGGAAGTCATCCAGCGCGAGCTCAAGGTGTTGACGAAAGGGAAGACGACAATCGTGATTGCGCATCGGCTTTCGACAATACTTCATGCCGACCTCATTCACGTCATCGAGGCGGGGCGCGTCATCGAGAGCGGAACGCATGAAAAACTGCTTGCGCAGGGCGGGGCCTACAGCCGGCTCTTCCGACTGCAATTTGCCAAGTTGATGGAGCCTGATCGGCCGTTGGCAGAGGCGATTTAGCGGTCGTGCAGCGTCTGGCTGCAGGGGGAGCGACGGCGATGATGACATGCGCATTCTAGTATTCATGCCGCGGAACATGAGATTCGGCCCGAGCAATGCGTCCTCGGTCGATCTCTGCGTCCGCGACCTCATCGTCGCAAGTCGCTATCGTGAGGCGACGACGATCGTCTGCTGCGAAAACGAGACGCTGTTTCCCGATCTCGACATCGCGACCTATTCGGAGACGATCGACGCCTCCAGGCGCCGCAAGTTGGCATTTGCCTCGCAACAGGTGGCGAAACTTTCGGCGGATCTCATCGTCGTCCAGCAGCATCTTCCGACCGCCGCCATCCTGGCGCGCCGGAGCACGGCTCCGGTCATCTTCCACAAGCACAACATGACCAAAGCCGTCGGTCACGGCGGCGTTCTGAACCGTCTCCGTCGCGGTTGGCGATTGCGGCAATATAATTCCCTCGCCGGCATCATCTTCGTCAGCCATGCCTGCAAGGAGGCCTTTCATAAAGACTGGCCTGAAGTTCAGACGCCCTGCGCCGTCGTTCACAACGGATTGGATTTTTCGCAGTGGCATCCCGCGCCGCAACGCGCCGACGAGATCATCTGCGTCGGCCGCGCGGCCCCGGAAAAAGGAATTAAGGAAGCGGCGTTGGCGATGGCCGCCGTCCTCGGCGCCGAGAATGGCTGGCGCGGCCGCTTGATTCTGGCCGAGCCGAACAGGTTTCCGGAGTACATGGGCGAAGTCCACGCCGCCCTGGCTCCCGTTGCACACCGTGTCACGATCGAATTCAGCCAACCGTTTTCGGTCGTGCAACAACGCTATCAGCAGGCCGCCATCGCCATCATTCCGTCGAAGTGGGAAGAGCCGTTTGGACGAACCGCTCTCGAGGCCCACGCGGCAGGCTGCGCGGTCATCAGCGCGACCAGCGGCGGCTTGCCCGAAATCAATGCGAATAACGCTCTGACGCTGCCCGCAGACTTCGATGCGACGGACGTTGCGGATCGCCTCAGAATTTTGATGTCGGACGCCGAGCTGCGCCGGTCCCTTACGCAACGAGGCCTGGCACACTGCAAGACGCAATTCTCGCTGGAAAATGTCTCGGCGTCGGCTGACGATTTCTACGACCGGATCGCGCGCGCGAAATCCGGATCGAACATCTCAACCCGCGAAATCGCGGCGTAGCGAAAGACTACGCCGCGCCCCGAGGAACGCGGCGCTGGCGTCTCGATCAAAGACGTCTGCCCAGAGCCTATTCCATCAACTTCAAGCTAACGACTCCGGCGACGATCAGACTAATACTTACTAGTCGAACCGGACTGCTCGATTCCCCGAACATCTGAATTCCGAGAAATGCCACACCGACGACGCCCACTCCGGTCCAGATTGCGTATGCCGAGCCCATCGATAGCGTTCGCATCGCGAAACCAAGAAACACAATGCTCGTGGTCATGCTGGCGACGGTAAGAACCGTTGGGCCGAGCCGCGTAAATCCGTCAGCATTCTTTAAAAAAATTGCGCCTGCGATCTCGAACACGCTAGCGAGAACCAAATACACCCACGCCATGGCCCCTCCTTAGGGGCCGTCCCCGCTGTGTGTTTGATTTGAGGCCGTCCTCAAACTCAAGACTAAAACATCTATTGAGTTCCAACCACCCGGATTTTTAGCCGCATCTTGGCCGGGCGGCTCTAGGGCTGACGCCCCTCGCTGAAGTAATTGTATTGCAATGGCCCCGACAAACCGCGTCCGCAGTTCTCTCTTTTGTTCGGGAGTGGCGCGCCCGGAAGGATTCGAACCTCCGACCCCCAGATTCGTAGTCTGGTGCTCTATCCAGCTGAGCTACGGGCGCATCCTCGCAGCGCGAGGGCAAAAAGCCCCGTCCGGCAAGGTTGCCGGGGCGGCGAAGCCCCTCTCTAGTGGCTCGCGCCATTAAGCGCAAGGCCCTCGTTCCGGTTCTCGGACCCGGCATAATTCGCTCATCTATGAAGCTGGACAGCTCGCCAAAAGGTGCAGCCCGCGTCAATGCGGGGAACGGTCCGGCAGCTCGATGCGGAAATGCGCGGCATTCGAGCCGTCGACAAGCGTCAGTGTGCCGCCATGCGCCTGCACGAGTTCGGCGGCGATGACGAGGCCGAGACCCGTGCCGCCCTTTTTGGTCGAGCCTTGAAACGCCTTGAACAAATTTTCGCGCGCCTTCTGCGGAATGCCGGCGCCGTTGTCTGTCACATCTATGACCACCTTCCGGCCCTCGCGATGTGCGGCGACGCGGATTTCGCCGTCCGTCTTGTCCTCGATGCTTTCGATGGCCTGCATCGCATTGCGGACGATGTTGCTCAGCGCCCTGAACAGATGCTCGTGGTCGGCATCAACGCGCAGCGAGTCATCCATGTCGGCAATGAACGCGATTGAACCCTCGCGCGGCAAGCCTTGGCTGTCCGCCACTTCCTCGACGAGCGGCTTTAAGAGCATCAGCTCGCGGCGCGGCTCTTCTTCCGTGACCCGCCCGAACTTCAGCGACGCATTGCAAAACGTGATGGCACGGTCGAGCGTGGCGATGAGCTTCGGCACGAAGCGCTGAACCGTCGGATCAGGAATGTCGACAAGACGGTCTGAGATGAGCTGCGCATTCGCAAGCATATTGCGCAGGTCGTGATTGATCTTCGAGACGGCGAGGCCAAGCTGGGCGAGCCTGGTTTTCTGCGCAAGAAGACCGGAGAGCTGCCGCTGCATGCTCGCCAGCTCCCGCTCGGCGACGCCGATTTCATCGACGCGGCCGGTGAGAGGCATGATGCGGCTGGCATCCTCCGGATCTTCGGAGAAGCGCAGCATATTGCTCGTCAGCCGTGTCAGCGGCTTCACGAAAAGCCAGGTCAGCGCGAAGTAGACGACGGCCGCGGTGAGCAGCGACAAGATGATCGATAGCCAAAGGATGTTGAGGCCGTACCGCATCATCGCCGCCCTTAGAGGCCGCTCGGGAATGACGATCTCGATCAGGTCGTTGCTGTCGGGGCCACTATGTCCGACGACGCGAATAGTTCGGTCGTTGTTGGCAAAGAGAGTCGCGATTGCGTCCTCGACCTGTTTGAATTTGAGGCCGATGCCTTCCCAGAAGGAATCCGGCTCACGCTGCAGGTAGTAAACGTAATCGATCGACACGTCGTCCGGCGGGGCGAGAACCAATCGGCGCTCGTTTTCACGGCGCGATGCGATGGCGCGCACTTCGGCGGTCCGCAACAGATCCGCCCGAAGCCCGGACGGAATCTGCCCACCGGGAAATGCGTCGGATGCCAGTGCCGCGAGTTGCGCCGCCGTCAGCCGTTCCTGCAGCCACGTCATTCTATAACTCGCGACCGAAGGCAGGAAGATCAGCGTTTCAGCAATCAGCACGAACACGGCCGTCAGCAGCAGCAGTTTCGCGGGCAGCCCAAGGCGGGCCCAAAAGCGCGTTATTGCGCGCCGGGGCGCCCCGGCCGCTGAACTCTTCGCCGCCGAATCGTTGCCGTGCTGTCCGTTGTTATTGAGAATTGCGCGATGCACCCAGTTAAGAATCTCCAGTCGTGAAAATCATTAGCCGAGCTTCGCCAGCAACGCGATGATTTTGCGCACGAAGGGATTACTGGGCTCTGTTGCAAAGTAACGAAATGCAACGCGTTTGTTAATTTCCGAGAGTGTCGGATAGGGCGAGATCCATTGCGTCATGGCTCGGATTTTAAGGCCCTGGGACATTGCAAGCGACCACATCTGAATGATCTCTCCGGCACTGGCCCCAACGATCGAGACGCCGAGGATGTGGCCCTTCTTCGAAGTGACGACCTTGATATGGCCATCCGTTTCTCGCTCCACCTGCGCCCGATCGTTCTCATGGAAGGGCCACCGCAGCGCGTTGATCTTGCCGTGCTTTGCGCGCGCTTCCGGTTCACTGAGGCCGATATGGGCGAGCTCGGGATCGGTATAGATGACCCGAGGCACTGCACGGCCGGAAGTGCTGGGGCGGAGGCGGAACAACGTCCGGCGCAAGACGATGCCAGCGTGGTCCGTAGCGACATGACCGTATCGAGGGCCGCCTGCCGCATCGCCAATCGCGAACACGCGACGGTTCCTCGTTCTGAGCCCTGAGTTGACTTTGATCGCCTTGTTTGCGAGCGCGATGCCGGCCGCCTCGAGTCCTAGATCGGCAACATTGGCCTTGCGGCCAGCGGCAAGAAGCAGGTCGCTGCCTTCGATGGTTTCCATTCCGTCGCGGCTCTCGATCTCGAGCGCAATGCGCCCCTGACCGCCTGAGACACGGGTAATGCGGACGCCCTCGCGAATGACGATGCCTTCGTTGGAAAGTCGCGTGAGCAAGACGACGGCGAGTTCGGGATCTTCCTCGGCAATGGCATGGGCGGCATCGAGCACTGTCACCCGCGAACCGAGACGGCGGTGAGCTTGCGCCAGTTCGAGACCCGTCGATCCGGCACCAATGACGATCAGATGCGGAATTGAATCGGCATTCTCGAAGATCGATTCATTCGTGAAATAAGGAACGTCGGCGAGGCCCGGGATTGACGGGATGACGGGCGAAGACCCTGTCGCAATGACGAAGCGCCGAGCCCGAATGCGATAGTCGCCGGCGCTCACCGTTGACTTGTCGACGAACCGCGCAGCCGACGTGATCACGCGCACGCCGAGGCCCGCGAAACGCTCCACGGCATCGTTCGGCGCAATTTGTGCAATCACGTTTTTAACGTGCTCTTGCACGGCACGATGATCGATCAGCGGCTCGACGCCCCGTATACCGAACAGCGATGCGGTTCGCATCGCGTTGGCCCGCTTCGCCGCGGCAAGCAACGCCTTCGACGGCACGCTGCCGTAGTTCAATCCGTCGCCACCCATTTTGTGTTTTTCGATAAGGACCACGCGCTGGCCGTAGGCGGCGGCAGCGGCGGCAAGCGTAAGCCCGCCCGAGCCCGCGCCGATGACGCAGAAATCGGCCTCGATTATTTCGTTCTGCGCCGCAGCGCCGGAAGCAGGACTATCCTTGGGCATGACGGCCTTTCCAGAATTGGAAGCACGATGGCGGAGGCGATCTGACACGCTGATACGCTAAAGCGTCAATTACGGCGCCACCTTAATCGACCGCCGTATTCTGAGCGTCTGAAGACGTGGGGTTTTCAGCTCCTTTTCTTACGAGTTCGCTTGCCACTGTCATCGCATCACGACGTCCGAGCGCAATGAATACGGGGGACAAAGTCGGCCTATCGTATGACCTTTGCTGAAGGATCGTTGTCGTCTGGGATTCACGGGATCGAAGCCCGCTGCCACCGGCGACTGGATTTAAGGACGGCTTGCGCCGAAGCCTCGGACAAGCCGTATGGCCGTAGTCCCGCCGCCGCGTTGACTTGCTCAGATGTGGCAACTATAAGGGCCGGACTTCCGGAGAAGTGGGGTTTCTGCTGGGGCGTTATCCAGGCGTTGCCGCTTTTCTTAACCTACGGAAAACAAAAGCAATTTGCCAGCTTGTCCCTTCGGACGGAGCGGCCAAGAGACTTGAACGGAGATATCCGTGAAACGCACGTATCAGCCGAGCCGCCTTGTTCGCAAGCGCCGCCACGGCTTTCGCAAGCGCATGCTGACCGCCGGCGGTCAAAGGGTTCTTGCACGCCGCCGGTCCAAGGGCCGCAAGCGCCTCTCGGCGTAAACCGGGCCAAGGCTCGTGTAGCCGTGAACTCTCGCGGGCGGAGGCAATTATTCCGATCCTGCCAACCCTCAAGGCGCGTACCGAATTTCTCGCGGTACGCGGCGGTCGCCGTTCGTCGACCCCTGCATTCCTTATTGAAATGCGGGAGCGGCCGATGATGCCTGGACACGGCGACGGGCCTCGCTTCGGGTTCACGATCACAAAGAAACTCGGCAATGCCGTGACTCGCAATCGCATTCGCCGCAGGCTCAAGGCGGCTTTTGCCGCTGGCGCGGTCGGTGCTGAGGCTTCGTGCGATTACGTCATTGTCGCTCGACGTACCGCGCTCGACCGCCCGTATGCTCTGTTACTTGAGGATGTTACGCGCGCTCTCGCAGCACTTCGCGGCAGCAATAAGCGCGGCCCCCCGGTCGAGACCCGATCCGCGCCACGGACTGCGGACGGCAAAAAAGGTTCAGCGTGACCGGGTGTCCCCTTCCGTTTATGACGAGTTTCCGCCATCGCTTCCGGGGTCGCACAAGGCGCCCGCCCCGGTCGGCGCTCACCCGAGGTCTTAATGAAATCTCCGAACGATCCTAAAGACCAAAACAACTTGATGTTCGCGGTTGCGCTGTCGATCGCCGTACTGATGGGGTGGCAGTATTTTTTTGCGCGTCCGCAAATTCAGCATGAGCAGGCTCGCCAGGAGTTCAATAAAAAACTCGAAGCGCAGAAGGATGGCACGTCGTCCTCCGAAGCCCCGCCAAGCGTCGCCAACGCGCCTGTAGCGTCACCCAGCGCCAACGTTCCGGCCGCAGGTCAGCAGACTCCGACAGCGACCCCGCTGACGCGGGACGAAACGCTCAAAGCCTCGCCGCGGGTCCCAATCGTGACGCCGTCGCTCAAAGGCTCGATCGCGCTGAAGAGCGGCCGCATCGACGACCTTATACTGACGAAGTACCATGTCACCGTCGACCCAAACAGCGAGAAGGTGACGTTGCTGTCGCCTGCCGGTTCGCCTGAGGCCTATTTCGCCGAGTTCGGCTGGGTCGCGCAGGGTGGAACGCAGGTAAAAGTTCCGGATCGCGATTCGCTCTGGTCATTGGAGAGCGGCACTGCGTTGACGCCTGACACACCCGTTACCCTCGTGTGGGACAACGGCCAAGGCCTCGTCTTTCACCGCAACATTTCCATCGACAAAGACTACATGTTCAAAGTCGTGGACGAGGTCGAGAACAAGACCTCGGCGGAGATCACGTTGCTGCCGTACGCGCGTGTGCACCGCAGCGGCCACCCCGCATCGCAGCCGTATTACCTGCTGCATGAAGGACTGATCGGCGTGTCGGGCGAACACGGGCTGCAGGAAATAACCTACGCAGATGCCATCAAGAGCGGCGTTCCGAAAACGATTGAAAACGTAATCGGCGGGTGGCTCGGCATCACAGACAAATACTGGGCGACGGCGCTGGTTCCCGACCAGAAGGCCGCGTACAGGGCGATGTATTCGGCACTCAAGGCGAACGACGCGGCAAACAAAGACGCGTTTCAAGCAGACTATCTGCTCGGCGCCCTCGTTGTTCCGCCGGGCGCCCGCAAAGGCGTCGATGCGCATCTCTATGCCGGCGCCAAGCAGTCGACGCTGATCGACGGCTATGAGAGCGCCCTTAACATTCTGCAATTTAACAAGATGATCGACTGGGGCTGGTTCTACTTCATCACCCGGCCGTTGTTTAAGTTGATGGAATTCATCAACAGCATCGTGCACAACTTCGGCGTCACGATTCTTATACTGACAGTGCTCGTGAAAGCGGCGTTCTTTCCGCTTGCCAACAAGCAGTACACGAGCATGGCGCGCATGAAAAAGCTGCAGCCTGAGATGCAGCGCATAAAGGAACTTTACAAGGACGACGCCCAGCGCCAGCAAAAAGAGATCTTCGATCTCTACAAAAAGGAGAAGATCAATCCGCTGGCCGGATGCTGGCCGGTCCTGTTGCAGATCCCCGTCTTCTTCGCGCTTTATAAGGTGCTGTTCGTCACGATCGACATGCGCCACGCGCCGTTCTTCGGCTGGATTCAGGATCTCTCGGCACCCGATCCGACTTCGATTGTAAATCTGTTTGGAGCCTTGCCGTTCGCCGCGCCGGAGTTCATGCACATCGGCATCTGGCCGATCATCATGGGCCTTACGATGTGGGTTCAGATGCAGCTCAACCCGCCGCAACCGGATCCCATCCAGCAGCAGATCTTCACGTGGATGCCGCTGGTCTTCACGTTCTTGCTGGGAGGTTTTCCGGCCGGCCTCGTAATTTATTGGGCTTGGAGCAACACACTGTCGATCTTCCAGCAGTTGCATATCAATAAGAAGAACGGTGCACCCGTCCACTTGATGGACAACATCAGGCGCACGGTCGCGCCAATCCGAAAGCTGTTATTCGGCGCGAGCGGCGACGCTAGCAAGTGAGGTCCAGGCCAAAGACGCTCACGGCGCGCTTACCTGATCGAGAGATGCGATGACCGTCACGGACCCCATGTCGGCGGCAGCGATTGAAGAAGGCCGCCGCCTCTTCACACGTGCCTGGACGTTTTCGCGCGGCTCGCCCGATCTCGATCACTTGCCGCCCGACGACCGTCCGGAAATCGCCTTCGCCGGGCGCTCGAACGTCGGCAAGTCGAGCCTCATCAATGCGCTCGTCGGGCAACTGCGGCTGGCGCGCGCTTCGAATACGCCGGGCCGCACGCAGGAGCTGAACTTCTTCACTGAACCCGAGGCCGGCGTCTACCTCGTCGACATGCCGGGTTATGGCTTCGCACAGGCGCCGAAAGACAAGGTCAAGGCCTGGAACACCACGTTGCGGGGTTATCTTTCAGGGCGGCGAACGCTCCTGCGCGTCGTGTTGCTGATCGATGCGCGGCACGGCCTGAAACCGGCCGACGACGAGATGATGGCGCTGCTCGACACGGCGGCCGTCTCGTATCAGGTGGTCCTGACGAAAGCCGACAAGATCAGTCAGACCGATCTCGCCAGCACCATGGCGCGGACGCTGCAATCGCTAGCAAAACATCCCGCCGCTTTTCCGAGCGTTATCGCGACGTCGGCCGAGACGGGCATGGGATTTGAAGAATTGCGCGCTGTGATCGCCAAGCTCCTCGACGAACACGGCGGCCAGTAAGCCGCCGCGCGATCGCCGACCGCATGGAC
>Ga0134122_10003570_pt1 | contig 11541 bp, 13 predicted proteins | sample KB302_FD_96461 | JGI IMG/M metagenome (GOLD analysis project Ga0134122, IMG submission 96461) | Terrestrial soil microbial communities without Nitrogen fertilizer from Kellogg Biological Station, Michigan, USA - KB3-0-2 | ecosystem: Environmental > Terrestrial > Soil > Unclassified ...
GTGATGTTCCTCGGGCCCGGCGAGTCCGTCTACGAGAGCCAGATCGTCGGCGAGCACGCGCGCGAGACGGATCTGGACGTCAACATCACCAAGGAAAAGAAGCTGACCAACATGCGCGCGTCCACCTCGGACGAGGGCGTGCGCCTCACCCCGCCCCGCACCATGAGCCTCGAGCAGAACCTCGAGTGGATCCGCGACGACGAGCTGCTCGAGATCACGCCGAAGAGCCTGCGGCTTCGCAAGAAGACCATGGGCGGCCGCCGCCGCTTCTAGACCGCCTCCAGGCTCACCGACACCTCGAACGGCTTCTCCCGATCGCCATAGCCCAGGAGCTCGCGCACGCCCGCGCCGGGCGTCTCCGGCACGCGGGGATCGGCCAGCACGCGATAGGGGCCGATGGCGGGCAGGAAGAGCGCGTGCTCCTCGCGGTCGGGGAGCGCGAGCAGCAGGCTCTCCGCGCCGCTGGCCCCGGTGAGGACGAGCCCGCGATCCGCCGTCCAGGCAAAGGCGCCGTCGCCCGTTCCGCCCCGGGCGTGCTCGCGCAGCACCCGCACGCGCGTGATGAGGCGGAAGGCGTCGGTGAGCGGCGGCCCCTCGTAGCTCCAGTCCGGCACCTCCGGCGCGCGCGCGGCGGGCTCACGCGGATCGCTGGGCATGCGCCAGATGCGGCCCTTGCGCATGGGCTCGAAGAAGGAGCCGTAGATCGGCAGCGGGAGGTCGGCCAGCGGCTCGAAGCGCAGCCGGCAGATCTCGCCGCTGAAGGCGGGGACCACCAGGGACGTGATGCGCACCGCCGGCGACCCCGCGGGCAGGATCACGACCGCGGCGCGGAAGAGGCCGGGCTCGAGCGGGGTGCGGAAGCCGGGACCGGGGCTATAGAGCAGATCCCGCCACGGCGCCGCCAGCGTTTCCACCCAGCGGCGCTCCGGCGGCGGCAGCGTGAGATCGATCGCGGGCATCGCGCGGAGCGCGCGCCGGACGACTAGCGCCCGCGCGATCCGCCGCCGGGACGGCCGCCGCTCGAACGCCCGCTCCCGCCGCTCCCGCGCCGCGCATCGCGGCCGCCGCCCCCGGGGCCGCCCCGGCCCCCGCCGCCGCCGGGGCGCCCGCCGCGCGCGGCCATGCGCTGCCGCTTCTCCTCCGCGTAGCGCCGCCGCTCCTCGCTGGTGGGCTTGATCTCGGGCAGGTAGAGATCGTCCGCGGCCCACTCCACCGGGATCTTCTGGCCGATGAACTTCTCGATGGGCTCGAGGTTGAGCGCGCCCGCCTCGTCGGCGAGGCTGAGCGCCTTGCCCGCCGCCCCCGCCCGCGCGGTGCGGCCGATGCGGTGGACATAGTCCTCGGCGTCCTGCGGCAGGTCCCAGTTGACGACGTGGCTCACGCCCTCGATGTGCAGGCCGCGCGAGGCCACGTCGGTGGCGACCAGGATGGGCAGCTCGCCGTCCTTGAAGTCGTTGAGGATCTTCAGCCGCCGCTTCTGGTCCACGTCGCCGGTGAGGGCGCGGGCCAGCCAGCCGTTGCGCCCCAGCCGGTCCTCGAGGCGCCGGGCCTCCTCGCGGGTGTTCGCGAAGATCAGGATGCGGCTGCCGCCCTCCTGCCGGAGGAGGCCGAGCAGGAGATTGAACTTCTCCTCGCGGCCCACGTGGTAGAGCATCTGCTCGGCGTTCTCCGCCGTCTTCTGCTGCGGGGTGATGGTGATCTGGGTGGGATTGTTCATGAACTCCCACGTCAGCTCCATCACCCGGAACGAGAGCGTGGCCGAGAAGAGGAACGACTGCCGCTTCTCGGGCTTGGGCAGCCGGCGCAGGATGAAGCGCAGGTCGGCGATGAAGCCCATGTCGAACATCCGGTCCGCCTCGTCGATGACCAGCACCTCGACCTTGGCGGGCGACCACACGTGCTGCTTGAGATAGTCGATGAGCCGGCCCGGCGTGCCCACCAGCAGGTCGCAGCTCTCGCGCAGCTCCTCGCGCTGCTTGTTGTAGTCGATGCCGCCGTACACGGAGAGGATCCGCAGCCCGGTGTGGCTCCCGAGGAGGCGCGCGTCGGACTCGATCTGCACCACCAGCTCGCGGGTGGGAGCGATGATGAGGACGCGCGGCGAGGTCACGCCGCTCCGCGGCGGCGCGGGCGTGCGCAGACAGCGAGTGAAGGCGGCGATGAGGAAGGCGGCGGTCTTGCCGGTTCCGGTCTGCGACTGCCCCGCCACGTCCTTGCCCTTGAGGGCCAGCGGCAGCGCCGCTTCCTGGATGGCGGTGGTGGCCACGAAGCCGGCGTCCCGGACGCCCTCCATCACGGGCTCGGGGAGATCGAGGGAGGTGAACTCGAGTGGGCTCACGAGGAGACCTCGGTCGGTGGCGGCGGGGGCTCGGACGCGGTCTCGGCCGGGACGGGAGGCAGGACCTTCGGGGCGCGCTTGCCGAAGATCCGCGCGGAGATGATGCCGATCTCGTAGAGGACGCAGAGCGGGCCCGCCATCAAGCTCTGGTTGAGGATATCGGGGGTGGGGGTGAGGATGGCCGCGATGATGAAGTTGATGAGGATGGCGTACTTGCGGTTCTTGGACAGGAACTGCGGCGTCACCACGCCCATCTTCGACAGCATGGTGAGGACCAGCGGCAGCTCGAACACCAGCCCGAAGGCCAGCGTGAATTTGATGACGAAGTCCACGTGGCTCGACACCGAGATCATGGGCGTGATGCCCTGCTCCTTGCCGAAGTTGAGCAGGAAGGTGAGGGCGAAGGGGACGACGACGAGGAGGGCGAAGGCGGAGCCGATCAGGAACAGGAGAGTGCCGAAGAGCACGAAGGGGCCGGCGAAGCGCCGCTCGTGCTTGTGGAGCCCCGGCGAGACAAAGGCCCACACCTGCCACAGGATCACCGGCATGGCGAACACGACGCCCAGCACCATGGAGATCTTCATGCTGGTCCAGAAGGATTCCGTGGGCGTGAGCGCCACCAGCTGCACGTTGACCCGGTCGAGGGGACGGCGCAGGTAGAGGAGCACCTTGTCGGAATAGTGGAAGGCGACGAGCAGGCCCACCGCGCTGGGGACAAGGCTCCAGATGATGCGGGTGCGCAGCTCGCCCAGGTGCTCCAGGAAGGACATCTTGCCTTCGTCGGTCGTCGTCACCACTCCACCAGGAAGTGCCGGAGCTGACCGACTCCGCGTCCGGCCTGGAACCCCTCGAGAATGGCGCGCGCGACATACGCCTTGGCGCGGGCGATGGCGTCGGTCAGCGGTTGCCCGAGCGCCAGCCCCGCCGCCATCGCCGCCGACAGCGTGCAGCCGGTGCCGTGGGTATTGGTCGAGTCGATCCGCTCGCCGCGGAACTCCCGGAACACGTGGCCGTCCCAGAGGAGATCGAGCGGATCGCCCTTGAGGTGGCCGCCCTTGACCAGCACGTGGCGGGGCCCGAGGTCGCCGATGCGGCGCGCCGCTTCCTCCATGCTCTCGCGGTCGGTGACGGGGAAGCCGGCCAGCGCCCCCGCCTCGGGCAGGTTCGGCGTCACCACCAGCGCCAGCGGCAGGATGCGCTCCACCAGCGCGTGGCGGGCGTCGGGACGCAGGAGCGGGTCGCCGGACTTGGCCACCATCACCGGATCCACCACCAGGTTCGCGATGGGCCGCTCGCGCAGCACCTCGGCCACCGCCTCGATGATGGGCGCCGTCGAGAGCATGCCGCACTTGGCGGCGTCGGCCCCGAAATCGTCGAGCACGGAGTCGAGCTGCTGGGCCACGAAGCCGGGCGGCAGGTTCTCCACTCCCTGGACGCCGAGGGAGTTCTGGGCCGTCACCGCGGTGATCACCGACATCCCGAACACGCGGAAGGCCGAGAACGTCTTGAGATCTGCCTGGATGCCGGCCCCGCCGCCGGAATCCGATCCGGCGATGGTCAGGGCCCTGGGGATGCGCATGGCCTCTTAGTATACGGGATGACGAGGGTGAATTCTCCCCGGGCGGCGGTGCCCGCGAAGCGCTCGGCGAGGGCGGCGGGCGCGCCCTCCACGATCTCCTCGAACTGCTTGGTGAGCTCGCGGGCCACTACGATGGGGGTCTCGCCGAAGATCTCCGCGATGGCGGCCAGGCTGGCCTCGATGCGGTGGGGCGACTCGTAGCAGACGATGGTGGTCTCGAGCGCGCGCAGCTCGCGCAGCCGGTTGAGGCGGCGGCCGGGCTTGACGGGCAGGAAGCCCTCGAAGACGAAGTGGTCGGCGGGGATGCCGGCGGCGGAAAGCGCGGTCACCACCGCGGAGGGCCCGGGGATGGGCACCACCGGAATGCCCTCCGCCCGCGCGTCCTTGACGAGGAGGAAGCCGGGATCGGAGATGCCGGGCGTGCCGGCGTCGGTGACCAGGGCCACCGACTTGCCGTCGCGCAGCGCGCGCAGGATCACCTCGCCCTTCACGCGCTTGTTGTGCTCGAAGTAGCTCGTCACCGCCACCGAGATGCCGAAGTGACTGAGGAGCACCCGGGTGCGCCGGGTATCCTCGCAGGCCACCAGGGCCACCTCCTTGAGCGTGCGCAGCGCGCGGAGGGTCAGGTCCTCGAGATTGCCGATGGGGGTGGCGACGACATAGAGCGTGCCCGGCGGCATCAGTCGGCGTCGTCCACCAGCGGGGCGGTGCGGGCGAACTCCAGCACGTCGGCCACCAGCGCGCGGAGCTCGTCATAGGGCGCGCCCCGCAGGGCCTGGAGCCGCCGCTCCTCCTCGCCCACCACGATGCGAAGCGCGACGGCGCGGCGCGGGCCCGGCTCGTTGGGGTCGAGGGCCTGGGCGGGAAAGTTCGCCGCCACGGCGGGGGCGTCGAGAAGCCGGGCGACGAGGTGGAGATAGGTGTCGAGCGGCAGCTCGCCCGCGCGCTCCCAGGGCGTGGAGGAGCGGTCCGCCTGCGACAGCGCCTCGATGGTGGCCTGGCCGTCCCGCGCCACCAGGCGCACGATGCGCCGCTCCGGCGGCTCGTCGAAGTCACGCCGGTCCGAGGTCGCCACCAGGCGCGAGCGCCGCGGCGCCAGCGCGAGGAGCGCGGCGCGGGCGCGCGCGGCGCGGCTCTCGAGATCGGCCCGGTCCGGCGCGTCCGGCGCCGCGGCCAGGTACTGGCGAAGCCGCACCCAGGCGGCGAGGGACCAGCCCGTCTCCGAGGCGGCAAGCCCCCACTGGCGCAGCGCGTCCGGGGGCAGCGCGGGAGCGCCGTCGCGGCCGGCCGACTCGTATTGCGAGAGCGCCTGCTCGTAGCGCCGCGCCTCGAAGTGGCGCCGCGCCGCCGCCAGCGCCCACTCCTGCTCGCGGAGTCCCGCCTCCGGCATCTCGGCGCGCGCGGGAGACAGCGGGGCCAGCGCGAGCGCGGCGAGGAGGGCAAGGGCGGCGGGGGCGAGACGGAGGTCAACCATCCGTGGACATTCTGGCATACTGCGCCGGGAGGCTTCCCGTGCGATTCACCGTGCATACCCTCGCCGAGCGCCCCGAGCTGGCCCGCCACGACCGGCGCCTGCATGTCAGCGGCGCCTGGCCCCGGTTCCTCGAGGACACCGAGCTGAATCCGCTCTTCGACGAGGTCGTGCGCGGCCCGGACTTCGCCGACTTCCAGCTCGGGCTCTGGGACGCGCGCGGCCGCGTGGTGGCGGTGGGCGATACCGTGCCCTTCTGCTGGGACGGCACCGCCGCCGATCTCCCGCACCGGATCTCGGACGTCGTCAAGCGCGGCATCGCAGACCGCCGGCGAGGCCGGACGCCCAATGCCATGTCCGCGCTCGCCGCGGTGGTGGACCCGAAGCTGCGCGGCCACGGGCTGAGCACGCGCGTGGTCCGGGAAATGGGCCGCATCGCCGCCCGGCATGGCTTCCGCGCGCTGGTGGCGCCCGTCCGGCCCACGCAGAAGGGCCGCTACCCGCTGGTGCCGATGGAGGAATACGTCCGCTGGCGGTCCCCGAAGGGCGGGCCGTTCGACCCCTGGCTGCGCGTGCACTGGCGCCTCGGCGCCCGCGTGGTCCGCATCGCGAAGCGGGCCATGGTGGTGGAGGCGCCGCTGGCGGCGTGGGAGGAGTGGACCGGCCTCGCCTTCCCCCGGAGCGGGCGCTACATCGTCCCGGGCGCCTTCAATCCCGTGTCCATCGACCGCGCGCGACGGCGCGGCCTCTACGTGGAACCCAATGTCTGGATGCGCCATCCGGTTGCCTGAGGGCCCCAACATGACGACGGTGCGACTGATCGAGTACGCGGAGGCCGGGCCCGAGGTGCGGGCGGTGTTCGACGACATCATGGCCACCCGCAAGACGGACTGGATCAACAACTTCTGGAAGGCGCTAGCGCATCATCCGCCCACGCTCCGGCGGACCTGGGAGAGCATCAAGCAGATCATGGCCCCGGGCGCGCTGGACCCGCTCACCAAGGAGATGGTCTATCTCGCGGTGAGCGCGGCCAACTCCTGCGAGTACTGCGTCCACTCGCACACCGCCAGCGCGCGCAAGGCGGGCATGACAGAGGCCATGCACGGCGAGCTGCTGGCGGTGGTGGCGATGGCCTGCGAGACGAACGCGCTCGCCGATGGCTACCGGGTGCCGGTGGACGAGCAGTTCCGCGCCTGAGGCGCGGCGGAGGGGCTAGGCCGACTGTTCCTTCTGCTCCTGGATGAGGATGGGGCGCTCGCGAGAGAGGATGACCTCGCGAGTGATGATGCACTCCTTCAGCTCCGGGATGGAGGGCAGGTCGTACATCACCTCCAGCATGACCTCCTCCAGCACCGCGCGCAGGCCGCGGGCGCCGGTGCCCCGCTTGATCGCCTCGCGGGCGATGGCGGCCACCGCGTCGTCGGTGAACTTGAGCCGCACGCGCTCGAGCTCGAAGTACTTCTGATACTGCTTGATGACGGCGTTCTTCGGCTCCTTGAGGATGCGGATCAGGGCCGGCTCGTCGAGGTCGTGCAGCGTGGCCACCACCGGGAGCCGCCCCACGAACTCGGGGATCATCCCGAACTTGAGGAGGTCCTCCGGCTGCACCATGGCAAGGAGCTCGCCCACCCGGCGGTCCTCGCGGCTCTTCACCTCGGCGCCGAAGCCCATCCCGCTCTTGCCCACCCGGCTCTCCACGATCTTGTCGATGCCCACGAAGGCGCCGCCGCAGATGAAGAGCACGTTGGTGGTATCGACCTGGATGAATTCCTGGTGGGGATGCTTGCGCCCGCCCTGGGGCGGCACATTGGCCACCGTGCCCTCGAGGATCTTGAGCAGCGCCTGCTGCACGCCCTCGCCGGAGACGTCGCGGGTGATGGAGGGGTTCTCCGACTTGCGCGCGATCTTGTCGATCTCGTCGATGTAGACGATGCCGCGCTGGGCCCGCTCCACGTCGTAGTCCGCCGCCTGGAGCAGGCGCAGGATGATGTTCTCCACGTCCTCGCCCACGTAGCCCGCCTCGGTGAGCGTGGTGGCGTCGGCGATGGTGAACGGCACCTGGAGCATGCGGGCGAGGGTCTGGGCGAGGAGAGTCTTTCCGGAGCCGGTGGGGCCGATGAGGAGGATGTTGGCCTTCTGCAGCTCCACGTCCCCCGAGTCGGTGCCGGCCTCGATGCGCTTGTAGTGGTTGTGAACGGCAACCGCGAGCACCTTCTTGGCCCGCTCCTGCCCCACCACGTACTGGTCCAGCACCTGCTTGATCTCGGCGGGCTTGGGGAGGCTCCGGATTTCCCGGCTCTTCTCCTCTTCCCACTCGTCCGCGATGATGTCGTTGCAGAGCTCGATGCACTCGTCGCAGATGTAGACCGTGGGCCCGGCAATGAGCTTGCGCACGTCGTTCTGGCTCTTGCCGCAGAACGAGCACTTCAGCGAGCCGCCGCCTTCTCGCTGGCGGGCCATGCGGTCTACTTGGTGGCCGCCACCACCTCGGCCGGGACCGGCCTCGGGGTGGGCTTGGAGGAGATGACCTCGTCCACGATCCGGTATTCCTTGGCCTGCTCCGCGGTCATGAAGAAGTCGCGGTCGGTGTCCCGCTGGATCTTCTCCATGGACTGGCCGGTGTGGTGGATGAGGATGCGGTTCAGCTCCTCGCGCATGCGCAGGATCTCGCGCGCCTGGATGTCGATGTCGGTGGCCTGCCCCTGCACGCCCCCCAGCGGCTGGTGGATCATGATCCGCGAGTGGGGAAGCGCGAAGCGCTTGCCCCGGGCGCCCGCGGTCAGGAGCAATGCCCCCATGGAGGCGGCCTGCCCCATGCAGATGGTGGAGATGTCCGGCTTCACGTACTGCATGGTGTCGTAGATGGCCATCCCCGCCGTCACCGAGCCGCCCGGCGAGTTGATGTACAGGTTGATGTCCTTGTCGGGATCGTCGGCCTCTAGGAATAGCATCTGCGCGATGACGAGGTTGGCGATCTCGTCCTCGATATAGGTGGGTAGAAAGATGATTCGCTCCTTCAGCAACCGGGAGAAGATGTCGAACGCCCGCTCCCCGCGGGGCGTCTGCTCGACCACCATCGGAACCAAGCCCATCGGACGCCTCCTTGCCATTACTGAATAGTGTACCTCAGGGAGCGATCTTCGCCCGCTCGATCAGGTGATCGAGGGTCCGGCTCTCGCGGAGCGAATAGCGCAGGCTGTCGAGGTCCCCGCTCTGCTCCATCATCCGCCGCACCGCGGGCGCCGGCCGCTGGCTGGCGGCGGCGATCCGCTCCACCTCGGCGTCCACCTGCTCGTCGGCGGGGGCCAGCCCCTCCTTCTCGGCGATGGCCTCCAGGAGGAGCGCCCGCTTGACCGCCTTCTCCGCCCCCGGCTTGAGCTCCTCGAGGAGCTTGGGGTAGTCCCAGGGGAGCTTGTCCGGGTCCACGCCCTGGCGGCGCAGCCGCTCCCGCGTGTGCTCGATCTGATGGCCGACCTGGCGCAGGACCAGGGCGTCCGGGACCTGGAAGTCGTGCGCGCCGAGAAGGGTCTCCATCACCGCGTCCTCGAGGGCGCGGCGGTTTTCCCGGTCGCGGCGGGCCTGGAGATCTTTGCGCAGCTCGGCCTTCACCGCGTCCACCGACTCGAAGGGGCCCATGCTCTTGGCGAACTCGTCGTCGAGGACGGGGAGCACCTTCTCCTTGACCTCTTTCACCGTCACCGTCGCCTCGCCGCCCTTGCCCCGCAGCGCCTCGGTGCGGTGGTCGTCGGCGAACTTGAGCCGGGTGGTGCGGGTGCCGCCGGCGGCAAGGCCGATCACCGCCTCCTCCATCTCCGGCATCACCTGGCCCTGGCCGGGGATGAAGCTATAGCCTTCCTCGGTGCGCGCGTCCATGCCCTCGGGGGCGAGGGTATAGTCCACGATCACGAGATCGCCGAGGTCGGCGGGGCGATCCACCACCGGAACTCCGCGTGCTGCTCGCGGAACTGGTTGAGCGTCTCGTCCACCTCGTCGTCGGTGAGGGGCTTGGGCTCGTGCTTCACCGCGATGCCGGCATAGTCGCCGAGCGCGATGGCGGGCTTGATCTCGACCACCGCCGAGAACGACAGCGGGGCGTCCTCCTCGAGGCGGACTTCCTGGAGGTCGGGCTCCTCGACGGGCTTGAGCCGCGTCTCGTCCAGCGCCTGCCGGTACACCTCGGGAATGAGGCTCCGCGCCACTTCCTGCTTCACGTCGTCGGAGAAGTGGAGCTTGATCATGCTCCGCGGCACCTTGCCCTTGCGAAAGCCGGGCAGCCGCGCCTCGCGCTGCACGCGGGTGAAGGCCTTTTCCCAGGCGGTGCGGACCACCTCCGGCGCCTCCTCCACCTGGAGGCGGCGCTTGCAGGCTCCCATTTCCTCGACGGCGACTTTCATCATCACTCCTGGCTCAGGGATGGTGCGAGAGGGGGGAGTTGAACCCCCACGGGTGTGACCCTCTGGATCCTAAGTCCAGCGCGTCTGCCAATTCCGCCACTCTCGCACAACCGAATTCGCTTTTGACCGGCTTGGCGGGACGACGGAAGAAAGGATATCACAGGGTTCGCGCAGCCGAGCGCGGGCCCGCGGTCGCCGGAACCCCCACGCGTGGTACACGCGCGCCCGGCCCTACACCGCCGGCGGGTGAGAAAGGCCGCGCGTCAGGTCTTGAGGCGCGGATCCAGCGCGTCGCGAATCCCATCGCCGAGGAGATTGAAGCCCAGCACCGCGAGGAAGATGGCGAGGCCCGGGAAGGCGCCCAGCCAGGGCGCCTGCTCGAGGTAGCCCCGGCCCGCGGAGAGCATGATGCCCCACGACGGCGTGGGGGGCTGCGTCCCCATCCCGAGGAAGGAGAGCGCGGCCTCGGTGAGAATGCCGAAGGCCACCGAGAACGAGGACTGCACGAGGAGCGGGGCCAGACAGTTGGGCAGGATGTGGAGCAATACAAGGCGCCGGTCGGAGGCGCCCAGGGCGCGCGCAGCCGCCACGAAGTCGTGCTCCTTCACCGAGAGCACCTGGGCGCGAATGAGCCGGGCGAAGTTCGGCACGAACACCACCCCGATGGCGAACAGCGCGTGGATGAGCTTGGGCCCGAGCACGGCGGTGATGCCCAGGGCCAGAACCAGGCCGGGGAAGGACAGGATCACCTCCAGCGCGCGCATGATCACGTTGTCCACCTGCCCGCCCAGGTAGCCCGCCACCAGCCCCAGCGGCAGGCCGATGCACAGCGCCACCGCCACCGTGAAGAGGCCCGCCTGTTGCGAGATGCGGCTCCCGTAGACGACGCGGCGCAGGATGTCGCGCCCGATATCGTCGGTGCCGAAGGGATGCGCGCGCGCCGGCGGGGAGAGGACATTGGCGAAGTCCGCCGACACGGGATCGTAGGGGCTGAGCAGCGGCGCCAGCGCGGCCACCAGCACGAAGGCGCACACGAGCACCGCCCCCACCAGCCCCACGTGGCTCCGCCGGAACTGGCCGAGGGCGATGGCGGTGAGGCTGGTGCCGCCCATTCAGTGCACCCGGATGCGCGGGTCGAGATACGAATACAGGATGTCCACCGCCAGGTTCGCCACCACGTAGCCCACCGCCAGGAAGAGGATCACGCCCTGCACCACGAAGAAGTCGCGGCTGAAGACGGAGTCGATCATCAGCCGGCCCACGCCGGGCAGCGCGAACAGGCTCTCGGTGATGATGGTATTGCCCAGCAGGGCGCCGATCTGGAGGCCGATCACCGTGACCACCGAGATGAGCGCGTTCTTGAGCGCGTGCTTGCCGATCACCATGCGGTCGGCCAGCCCCTTGGCCTGGGCGGTGCGCACGTAGTCCTGGCGCAGCACTTCCAGCATCCCGGAGCGGAGCTGGCGGGTGACCAGCGCGGCGAGCGCGGTGCCGAGCGTGATGGAGGGCAGGATGAGCGAGCGCACGCCGTCGAAGCCCGAGGCCGGGAGCCAGCGCAGGAGGAGCGCGAAGACGTAGATGAGGATGAGGCCCAGCCAGAAGTTCGGCGTGGAGAAGCCGAAGAGCGCGAAGAAGGTGCTGGCGAGGTCCACGCCCGAGTTCCGCTTCACCGCCGACACGATGCCGAGCGGCACCGCGATGCAGAGCGAGATGACCATGGAGAACGCGATGAGCCGGAGCGTCACCGGCAGGCGCTCGA
>Ga0134122_10003571_pt1 | contig 11540 bp, 9 predicted proteins | sample KB302_FD_96461 | JGI IMG/M metagenome (GOLD analysis project Ga0134122, IMG submission 96461) | Terrestrial soil microbial communities without Nitrogen fertilizer from Kellogg Biological Station, Michigan, USA - KB3-0-2 | ecosystem: Environmental > Terrestrial > Soil > Unclassified ...
GCAGGCCAGGCAAGAGAGGCAGCGGTCGATGTGTTTTACAACGTTTTCGGTCGCGGCTCTGTCATGCTCCAGCATTTCCTTGATCAAATAAATGCGGCCGCGCGGGGAATCGAGTTCGTCGCCGAGCAAGACGTAAGTCGGGCAAGTCGCTGTGCAGAAGCCGCAATGGACACAAGCACGCAGAATCTTGTCCGCGACGGCGATATTGGGATCCGCCAGTTGTTTTAGCGAGAAATTGGTCTGCATGCCGCCCGCGTATACTAGATTTCCTCCTTAACGGGGAGCGTTGAGACAATTATTTGTATCAGCGCGAAAGCCGATCGCCGGGGTGGCGTTCTGGTAGCGAAACGGGAGGCATTTCACGCCTACGCCTGCGGAGAATTCGTTGAAGCAGGCTTACTTGCTGCCCCTGCAGATCGGTCAGGATTTCATCGCTGACGATGCGCGCGCCTCCCTTGCGATACTCGAGGATCAATTTCCGGTCATGAAACTCCTCCAATTCCGGGCGATGGCCGACACTTACGATGGTCGTATTGGGGAGTTGCTTTTGAACGAGTGTCATGAGTTCCCCCTGACTGTCTTTATCCAAAGCGGAGGTCGATTCATCCATCACACAAATATCGGGGCGGTGAATGAGAAGTCGCGCAAATGCGATGCGTTGTCGCTCCCCCCCTGACAGAGTTTGATCCCACGCCCCCTCTTCATCGATACGCGGCGCAAGCTCGCCGAGACCCACATCGGCAAGCGCCTTCTTGACGACTTCGTCGCTAACCTCGTCCGATCCCTTCGGATAAATGGCGGCACGCCGAAGCGGACCGATGGGAATGTAGGGTTTTTGCGGCATCAGAAATAGACTCGCGTTCGGTTGCAGCTGAATCTCACCATGACCCCACGGCCATAGACCGGCGATCGCGCGCACCAAGGTGCTCTTGCCGCTACCCGATTCACCGACGAACAAGACCCTTTCACCGGGAGAGATTTTTACATCCGCTTCGCTCACCACAACGGTCCCATCGTCGAGCGTTACGGAAATATCACGCAATTGCAGCGCCGTGCCCTCAGGTGCATCACCTCGAGAAATCCGCCCCCAGCTATCTTCGGTTTCCGCTTTTTCGAGGCTGTCCAAAGAAACAAGCAGTGAAGCAACGCGGCGCGCGGAGGCGGACCAATCGGCGAAGCGCGGATAATTGTCGACCAACCAATTGAATGCCGTTTGCACCGTGACGAAGGCTGATGCCGCTTGCATCACCTGACCGAGTGTCAACGTGCCAGCGAGGAATTTCGGGGCGGTCAATATAACCGGAAATACAGGAGCGATCAAAAAGCTGGTTTGCGCGACTATTGTAGTGCGCATGAATTGAGTGGATAATTTTCGCCAACGTTCGAGAACGTTCTTCAAAGCTTCATAGAGGCCAACCTTTTCCTCGTCCTCGCCGGCGATTAGGGCAATGCTCTCGCCGTTTTCCCGAAGGCGAGTTAGCGCATAGCGCAATTCGGCTTCGGCCTGGCTCTTCGTTTCAGAAGCGGCAACGTAATTGCGCCCAATGAACCTCATCGCCCCACTTGCGAGCACTGCATATACAATGGCCGCGATCACGAGATAGCCAGGAATGGAGATGGAGGATCCGGCTAGGTCGAACGTAATCGTTCCACCCACAAACCACAGCACACCAATGAAGGTCATCGCCGTCAGCAGCGCAGAGAAAAGACCAACAGCGAAATCGACCGGCGCTTCGCTCGCAACGCGCAGATCCTCCGCGATGCGATGCTCGGGATTATCGTGATCGCCCTTTACGAGATTGAGATGGAAATAGCGGCCGTTTGTCAGCCAACGGTCGACGATATGGTGCGTCAGCCAACGACGCCAACGGCGCTGCGTTGTCATACGTGCACGAACAATAATGACAGCGAGGGCAATGCTGGAGAGCGCGAGCGGAATGAACAACAAGGACTGATAGAGCACTTCTCTCGCTTGCTTCTGTTCGAGCGCATCGAAAATTGAGCGGTTCCAGACATTGATGCGATACTGCACAAGCACTTGCAGTATGACGATGACGACAAGTCCAAACGTCCAAAACCATGCGTGCGAACGGGAGCCGCGCGCCCAGAAGCCTTTTGCGGTAATCCAGAATCTGCGCAATAAGTATTTGCGCTTGGCTTTCTCCAAGCCGAGCTGTTTTTGCTTTTCGTTCAACTTTTTAAAGCCTCAGGGGACGCAAAGTCCCGCTTTTAACAACGCCGGGTGCTGAGGTTAGTTCCGTCAGAGACCTGGATACATCCGACCTGGATTGAGGACACCACTGGGGTCAAAGCTTTCCTTCACGCCTCGCATGAGTTTATTCAAATTAGATTCGAGTGGGCCGAATACGGCGGCGCTTGCGCGTATAGAGGCGCCCGCGCGCACGAGCAACGCATGGCCCTGACCATTGAGCGCAGCACGTACGGCATTTTCATGCGGCGTTTCGTTCGGCATTTCGACCCATAGAAGTCCGCCTGCCCAGTCGTAAAAAACCTGCGCGCCGGTCGCGGCTGAAATGGCACTCCCAGTTTTCGCGCCTAGGCTCGGTGTCGTCGAAATACGCCAAACTGCATTTTGCGTTCCATCGGCGTAGGGAAGCGCATCGCGTATCGCGCGCCAGAACGATTTCGAATCTTCCGCACCGAGACGGGCGAGAGAACCGAATGAGCGCAACATTACTTCCAATTTCTCGCGGCGGTAAGCGATGGACGGTGGGATGCCCTCGAGCCGAAATGCAGTTACAGCAGTGTTTGCGCCCGCGCCTGCCTTTGTGGACGTTCGCTCCGCGATCTTCTGCGGCAGATGCGCCGCTCCCGAAACGTCGCAAGCCGAACCCATGGCCGCCGACATTGCTTCGGTCGCGCGCGCATCTGAAAGCCCTAAGGCAAGAACGGTCTCGACATCTTCAGCGACCGGCAAAACTTTAAGCGTCAACTCGGTCATCACCGCGAGTGTGCCCCAGGAACCAGCGATTAGCTTCGGCAGGTCGTAACCCGTGACGTTTTTCACCACGCGTCCGCCCGCCTTGAAGGCCTCGCCGCGTCCGGAAACCGCCTTGACGCCGAGGGCATGATCGCGCGCGGCGCCCGCCTTGATGCGGCGCGGGCCGGAAAGATTGACCGAGAGCATCCCGCCGATGGTGCCACCTCCCGCTTTCCCGCCGAGCAAGGGGCCGAGATCCACAGGCTCGAAAGCGAGCTCCTGTTTGTGTTGTGCAAGCTGCCTCTCGATTTCGGCGAGCGGCGTGCCCGCTTTGGCGGACAATATTAGTTCCTCAGGCTCGTACAGAACGATTCCGTCGATGCCGGAGCAATCCAATGTCATCGCAGTTTGCGCCGCGCGGCCGACCGCACGTTTGGTGCCCTGCCCGACCACTTCGAGCGACTTTCCTTCGGCCAACGCCCAAGCGACGGCCTCGACGACTTCTTTTGCGTCGCGCGGCTTCAGCGTATCGGTCATCAGAATCGCGGAAGATCGGGGAAAGGAACTTTGCCAGCGTGTATATGCATACGGCCAAGCTCGGCGCAACGATGTAGCTTCGGAAATACCTTGCCGGGATTGAGCAGACCTTCAGAGTCGAAAGCGCATTTCAGTCGTTGCTGCTGTGCAAGATCCGCTTCGGTGAACATCGTTGGCATCAGATCGCGCTTCTCCACTCCCACGCCATGCTCGCCCGTGAGTACCCCGCCTACTTCAACGCAGAGCTTCAGAATATCGGCGCCGAATTTTTCCGCGCGCTCAAGTTCGTCGGATTTGTTCGCGTCATACAGTATGAGCGGGTGCAAGTTGCCGTCACCGGCATGAAAGACGTTAGCAACACGCAACTTGTAGCGCTCGGAAAGTTCGCGCATACGTGCAAGCACGAACGGCAGCTTCGCGCGTGGGATGGTGCCGTCCATGCAATAATAGTCGGGAGAAATACGCCCGACTGCGGGGAAAGCCGCCTTGCGACCGGCCCAGAACTTTTCACGCTCTTCCTCGGAATTCGACGCTCGCAAAACGGATGAGCCGCAATCCTTGGCAATTTTTGCGACCCTGTCGAGCAGATCATCCACCTCGGCCTTCGGTCCATCTAGCTCGACAATAAGCAGCGCTTCGACGTCAAGCGGATAGCCGGCATGCACAAAGTCTTCGGAGGCATGAATTGCGGGCTTATCCATCATTTCCATGCCGCCCGGGATAATGCCCGCGCCGATAATCTTCGCGACGCAATCGCCCGCGGCCTCGGATGTCGGAAACCCAACGAGCACTGCGCGCGCTGTGTCCGGTTTCTTCAGAATGCGCACGGTCACTTCGGTGACAACGCCCAGTAAACCTTCAGAGCCAATAATCACGGAGAGCAAATCGTAGCCGTCGGCATCGAGATGCTTGCCGCCAATGCGCACGACCTCGCCGGTCATCAACACCATTTCGACGCCGAGTACATTGTTCGTTGTCATGCCGTATTTCAGACAATGCACACCACCGGAATTCTCCGCGACGTTGCCGCCGATGGTGCATGCAATCTGCGACGACGGATCGGGCGCATAGTAAAAGCCCATCGCCTCAACTACCTTGGTGATCCCAAGATTGGTTACGCCTGGCTGCACCACGACAACGCGGTTTTCGTAATCGATATCGATCACGCGGCTGAACTTCGCCATGCCTAGGAGCACGCCATCTTGAAGCGGTAACGCGCCACCCGAAAGCGAAGTGCCGGCGCCGCGCGGTACGACCTTGATCTTTTCGCCGTAGCAATAGCGCAGGATTTGCGACACCTGCTCGACTGTTTCCGGCAACACGACCACCATCGGCATTGCACGATAGGCGGTAAGCCCGTCGGACTCGTAGGGCTTCATTTCGGCCGCGGAATCGATCACGCCTTCGCCCGGCACAATCCCGCGCAGCGCAGAAACGATCTGCGCGCGGCGGTCGAGCACCGCCTGGTCGAGGTCGGGCATGACGAGAGACATGGTTTCTCCTTTCGGAGTCCACCTTAGCAGATCGCAGAAAGAAAAATAATGCGGCGAGCTACCTAGCGCGATGGCTTTTCGGTCTGGCGCGGTTCGGAGCCGGAATCGTCTCCCGGCAGTGTCGGGGCCGGCTCTGTGACTGCGACCGCGTCGGACGCGGGGAACGTGTCTTCAAGCCCCTTTTCCAGCGCACGATCGAGCTTCCGCTTGATCGCTTCTTTATCCGGTTGTGTGGTTTTATGCGTGGTCATGAGCTCCCCTCTAAGACTAATCACTCGAGGCGTCCCAAGTTCCGGGACCGCCTTGCCCGAAGCGTATGTCAAAACCGAGAGGCCGTGCTATCAGGTTGTCGACCCGACAACAGAAGCTTAGGGAATTCCATGCAGACCGTGACTTGCATCGAGGATTTGCGGCAAATCGCGCACCGTAAAGTGCCGAAAATGTTCATTGATTACGCCGAAAGCGGCTCCTATGCCGAGGAGACGTTGCACGCCAACCGCAGCGACCTCGAGACAATCAAACTCCGGCAAAAAATATTAGTCGACGTTTCGAAGCGCAGTACAGCGACAACGATTCTCGGTAAGCCGGTTTCGATACCAATCTCATTAGCGCCGATCGGACTTTGCGGCATGCAGCGCGGCAACGGTGAAATCCTTGCGGCGAGAGCGGCCGAAAAAGCCGGCATTCCGTTTTGTCTCAGTACGATGTCGGTGTGCTCGATCGAGGACGTGGCGAGCGATGTAAGCCGTCCATTCTGGTTTCAACTTTATGTCATGCGCGACCGCAAATTCAGCCGCGCACTAATCGAACGCGCGACAGCGGCAAAGTGCAGCGCGCTCGTATTGACTGTCGATCTTCAGGTGCTCGGCCAGCGCCACCGTGACATCAAGAATGGCCTCTCCGTTCCGCCGAAAATGAAACTCGCCAATCTCATCGACATCGCGACGAAGCCCCGCTGGATCGCCAGCATTCTCGGAGCAAAGCGCAGGAGCTTCGGCAACATCGTCGGCCACGTGCAAGGCGTCAGTGACAACACTTCACTCGCGGAATGGACCAACAGCCAGTTCGACCCGGCGCTCAATTGGACCGACGTGAAATGGATCAGAAGCGTCTGGAAGGGTCCGCTAATCCTCAAGGGCATTCTCGATCTCGAGGACGCCAAGCTCGCGGCGAAACACGGCGCCGATGCGATAGTAGTTTCCAACCACGGCGGCCGACAGCTCGACGGTGCGCCGTCATCGATCCACGCCCTCCCCGCCATTGCGAAGGCGGTCGGCAAAAGCGTGGAGATCATGTTCGACGGCGGTGTGCGCTCGGGGCAAGACGTCATGCGGGCCCTCGCGCTCGGTGCTAAGAGCTGCATGATCGGGCGTTCGTATATTTACGGACTCGGCGCCGACGGCGAGCAAGGCGTCAGCGCCGCGATCGGTTTCATCAAGCGCGAGCTTGAAACGACCATGGCGCTGACCGGCATCAACAAAATCAGCGAGATCGGACCGCGGGTGATCGCGCGCTAAATTTCGCGCGATTCATCCTTCCTTGAAGCCGTATTCCGGCACATTGCCGGTGTTGTGGTAATATTTGAACGGCAGGAATTTTCCCGACATCGTGATTTTCACGCGATCGCCTTTTGGATTCGGGAGGCGCTCGATCAGCATGTCGAAGTCGATCGCCGACATGATGCCGTCGCCAAACTCTTCTTCGATCAGCGCCTTCCACGCTGGGCCATTCACCATCACGAGTTCGTAGAAGCGATAGATCAACGGATCCGTCGGCGGCATTGGCGTGCCGTTGCCGCGCATCGGCACCTCGTTAATAAGCGCGGTTTCGGCCTTGCTCAACCCGAACAGATCCTGCGCCTTGGCCGCCTGCGGCTTGGTGAGTTTCATCTGGCCGAGACAAGCGCCGACGATCAGCACTTCCGAATAGCCGCCGATTTTCTCGCAGATGTGTTTCCAGGTCCAACCCTTCTCGCGTTTAATATCGAGGATTTTTTCCGTGAGTTGTTCTCTTGTCATTGCACTCTCCCTGAGCGTTTTTCAGCTGCTTCAATCGAAGGCATGGCGCGTGTTGCGGCAGGAACGGCTGTCGGACCGGATGCGCCCGGGTGAACTTCCGGCGGCTTTTTCGCATCGTACTCGCGGCCAGCACCGATTTCATCGTTGAACGTACGGCTCCGCGTCACCAGGAAGTCGATTAGGTGATTGCGAACCGCATAGAACAGCGGATGCTTGTGCACATCGTTGCGGCGGCGATCCTTCGGCAGCGGGTTGACGACGATCTCAGCGATTTTCGCGTCAGGACCGTTGGTCATGAGCACAATGCGGTCGGCAAGATAGATCGCCTCGTCGACATCATGAGTAATCATGAAAACTGTCTGATCCGTGCTGAGACAAATTCGCCTCACCTCGTCCTGCAACGTGCCGCGAGTGAGCGCATCGAGCGCGGAAAATGGCTCGTCCATAAGCAAAATCTTGGGCTCGATCGACAAGGCACGCGCGATGCCGACGCGCTGTTTCATGCCGCCCGATAGCTCGGCCGGGCGCTTGTTCTCGGCCCCGGTGAGCCCCACGAGATCGATGAATTTCTGTGCCTGCGCTTTCACTTCCGCGCGGCCCCACTTTCGCCAGCGCGAAGTCACCGCGTATGCGACATTTCCCATCACTGTGCGCCAGGGAAGCAGCGCGTGGCTCTGGAAAATGACGGCGCGGTCCAGCGAAGGACCCGTGATCCCCTGGTTGTCGACAACAACAACGCCTTCGGAGGGCGCATCCAATCCCGCAAGGATATTCAACACAGTTGTCTTACCGCAGCCGGAGTGGCCGATAATGCAGACGAACTCCCCTCGCTTCATCGACAGCCAAAGATCCTCAAAGATCGTCGATGTCTTGCCGCCGACGTCGAAGCGGCGTGCGATGCCCTCGATCGAAATGAAACGTTCACTCATGGCCTACTCGGGAAACGTCACGAGGCGTGCGAAGCGGGCGAGAACCTGGTCGAGCAGCATGCCCATGAGGCCGATCACGAGAATTGCGGTGATGACATTGGTGATCGAAAGGTTGTTCCACTCGTTCCATACGAAGTAGCCGATACCGGTACCGCCGACCAGCATTTCGGCTGCAACGATGACGAGCCAGGCGATGCCGATCGAAATCCGCATGCCGGTGAGAATGGTCGGTGCCGCTGCTGGCAGAATGACAGTGAACGCGCGGCGGATCGGAGAAACTTCGAGCGTAAGTGCGACGTTTAGCCATTCTTTACGCACGGCTGAAACACCGAAAGCCGTATTGATGAGCATCGGCCACACGGAGCAGATAAAGATGACAAAGATCGCTGAGATCGAGGAATCCTTGATCGTGTAAAGTGCGAGCGGCATCCAGGCGAGCGGCGAGATCGGCTTCAGCACCTGAATGAACGGATCGAGGGCGCGGCTCATCAAGGGCGACATGCCGATTAGGAACCCGATCGGGATAGCGACCAGAACTGCGAGAAAATAGCCGAGCAGCACGCGGCCGATCGAATAGGCGAGCTGAATGCCGATGCCCTTGTCGTTCGGGCCGTTGTCGTAGAACGGGCTTTTCAGGTGCTGCCAGAGCTTGGCGCCGACTTCGAGCGGGCCGGGCATCGCCGATTTCCCCTCGGTCGCATTCAAACCCATTAGCTTTGCGTATTCGGGATCCATCTGCGTGACGGAACTTGAGCCGCCGGTGCCGACCTGCCAAAGCAGCAGGAAGGCGACGAGCAGCGCAACCGAAACGAACGCGGCACGAATGCCGATCGAAAAATTCACGTCAGGCTCGTTTGATAGCGAAACTTTTTAGATATTCGTCGGGCTTCGCCGGATCGAACTCCTTGCCCATCACCTTGAATTTCTTCGAGGTCGTCGAAGGTGGCGCGAGGCCGGCGTCTTTCATCAGCTTCGCTGTATCGGTTGCCAGGAACACCTGCTTTGCGACGCCAGCATAGTCGACGTCGCCCTTGATCTGACCCCATCGTTTCATTTGGGTCATGATCCACACCGCAAAGGACTGCCAGGGGAACGGATCAAAATCGATGCGGTCTGGCACCTTCCGCACATTGCCAAGCCCATCAGCGAATGTTCCGGTGAGCACTTGCTCGACCACGGTGACCGGCTGGTTCAGATAATTCGCGGGCGCGATGGCTTCGGCGATTTGCTTCCGGTTTTCAGCTTTGGTCGCGAAGGCTGTTGCTTCGATGATAGCTTTCAGAAGTGCCGCGAAAGTGTTCGGCGAGCTTTTTACGAACTCCTGCGAGGCAGCGAAGACGCAGCATGGGTGACGATCCCAGATCTCTTTCGATAAGATGTGGATGAAACCCACATTATCGTAGACCGCGCGCTGGTTCACGGGATCCGGCGCGAGAAAGCCGTCGATATTGTCTGCGCGTAAATTCGCAACCATTTCCGGTGGCGGCACGGCACGAATCTGGATGTCCTTGTCGGGGTCAAGTCCGTGCTCGGCGACGTAATAACGCAATAGGTAATTGTGGATCGAGTAATCGAATGGCACCGCAAACTTGAACCCTTTCCAATCTTTCGGATCGCGCTTATCCTTGTGTTTCAAGCTTAACGTGATTGCCTGGCCATTGATGTTCTCGACCGCCGGCGCGGTATATGGGATCGCGTTCGATCCCACCCCAAGCGTGATCGCAAGCGGCATCGGCGAGAGCATGTGTGCGGCGTCATATTCCTTGTTCAGCGTTTTGTCGCGGATTACGGCCCAGCCGGCTGTCTTGATCACTTCGACGTTCAGCTTTTGCTTCGAATAGAACCCCATCGGCGCTGCCATGATAATCGGCGTCGCGCAGGTGATCGGAATGAAGCCGACCTTGAGATCGGTTTTCTCAAGCGGTCCGCCCGCGGCGAAAACCTCGGTCGCGGTACCGAGCGGGAAGAGTTGCGAAATGGCGGCGAGCGCGGTTGAGGCGCCGACCGACTTCAGGAATGCACGGCGTGCGGCGTCTTGCGGAAACATGGCGCGCACGACAGCCGAGGCGACAACGCCTTCGAAGCGCTTGTCCTCGCTTTCAACCGCTGTGCATTGAAGTTGCGTCTGCTGATCGTGTTCAGCCTCGCTGCGGTGCTGGCCGCAGGAGCAACCGCTTTGAAGCTGTCTGTTTGAGTTAAATGGATTATCGAAAGTCGACATAACGCCCCTCGCTGGCCGAAAGCCAAAATCGCGAAGGAGAAGCTGCAACCGTCATGCCAGCCTGCGGCATTTGCGCCGTGATACTTTATCGATATACATCAATGGCTTACGAGGAGGCCGCCAGGTCTCCGTAAGGCGGTGCGCAAATTATCTGCAGTTTGCACGCAATCGGGCGTTCGTAGCCTTTTTCTTGTGCAGTTTGCCGCGATCTGCGCCATTGCCGTGGCAAAGCGTCAATTGTGTATAATTGGGGCCTTGGAGGCTGAGCTAGTGTCGATGCAGCGTGTTCTTGTACCCCTTCGTACGTTTTTTTCGCTCGCCCTTCCCTATTTCCGCTCCGAGGAACGCCGCTCTGCACGAATTCTATTGCTCGGCGTCGCTACGGCCGAATTCGGCGTCGTTTACACGCTTGTCGCCTTCAACGAGTGGAACGCTTTCTTCTTCAATTCCATCGAGAGCCGAAACGCCAACAATTTTTTGCTGTCGCTATTGCTTTTCTGCGGAATTGTCGCGGCCATGATGGCAGCGACCATGGCGCAGTTTTTCTTCGGACAGACACTCATCATGCGCTGGCGACGCTGGATGACCGAGCAATATGTCGCGCGCTGGATGGCAGACGGGCGACACTACCGCATGCAGTTTCTTGGCGGCGACGTGGACAATGCGCATCTGCGCATTGCCAACGACATTTTGATCTTTGTCCAGCGTACGCACGAGTTGGGTTATAATTTCCTTGGCGCGCTGATCGCACTCGCCTCGTTCGGTTATATCCTTTGGGGCATTTCGCAGTTGGCGCCCCTCATTCTCTTCGGTGTGAATTTTACTTTTCCCGGCTATCTGTTCTGGATCGCCATTCTTTATGCGGGCTGCGGAACGCTGGTTGCTCACTTCATCGGCCGGCCGCTGATCGGGCTTAACTTCAATCAGCAGCGATTCGAATCCGACTATCGTTTTGCGATCGCACGCGTATGGGATCACGGCGAGCCGGTCGCGCTGATGAGAGGCGAAACGGTGGAACGGGATGTGTTGGGTAGCCGATTTTTCACGCTTGTTGGCAATTGGACAAAGCTCATCCGCCGTCAGACGTGGCTTACCGGTTTCACGGGCGGCTATACGCAGATGTCGCTCATTTTCCCAACGGTCGTGGCCAGTCCCGCTTATTTCGCCGGCACCATATCGCTTGGAACCTTGATGCAAGGCGCACTCGCCTTTCAACGCGTCGATATCGCCTTCGCTTTTTTTCTGCATTCTTATGCGAAGCTCGCAGAGTGGAAGGCATCGATGGACCGCGTCGCGCAGCTGCATGGCGCACTCGACCGCATTGATGCCTCGGACAAAGCAGCGGGGGAAATTGCGGTAGCGCAGCGGCCCGATCAATCGCTCGAAATCCTCGATCTCGAA
>Ga0134122_10003574_pt1 | contig 11534 bp, 8 predicted proteins | sample KB302_FD_96461 | JGI IMG/M metagenome (GOLD analysis project Ga0134122, IMG submission 96461) | Terrestrial soil microbial communities without Nitrogen fertilizer from Kellogg Biological Station, Michigan, USA - KB3-0-2 | ecosystem: Environmental > Terrestrial > Soil > Unclassified ...
CGTGTCATTTCAAAGAATGCTCCAAGGTACGTGCCGTTTGTAGTTTGATAAGCTCCAACCAATCGATCAGTTGGGGTTGTAGTTTGATGCATGAGGAATGTTCTTACATCACTTAAATATACTCCGTTATCCCAACGTGCGATAAGGTTAGACGTAGTGGGTGTTGTAATAGAATCCCATTCCATAACGTATACGCCTGATTGAAGAGTAAGCAATTTCCCTGTAACTGGGCAAATGTTGAACAACTGGCTATCACCAAGTCCGCCTACCCCACCAAAACCAGCAGGATTCTTCGTAATAGACACAACTGTATCTGTTGCTGGATCAAACTTCAAGATAGCGGATTGAAAGTTGCTGTTATCATAAACCAAAGCATAGATGAAGCTCTGATCAGCTGTCCAATTGTAGAAGTTAATTGTGCTGCTACCACTGTCTGGGAACCAGCCTGGAACAACAGGTAATGCCTTAACAATATCACTACCAAATGTCATTGAACCAGATTCAGCGCACTTCTTAAATGTCATTGAGGTACTTGTTACACTTCGGATCTGATAATACTGTCCACCACCCACTGGGGTATAGATAATATCATGCTGTGTTGAGCTCCAACCACCGGTTGGGTTAGTAATACTACCTTGTGATACCAATGAGAAATCATCATGATTCACAACTACAACGTTATTTGTAATAGATGTTCGAGAAACGAAATGAAGCTGTTTTTGAGGTCCGCTATCTTTCCATCCAGCATAAGACCAAGATGACGCGTTAAACATTTCTGGAACAGAAGCAACCTGGATGAAACCACCACCATTGCCGATAGATATAGGTACTGCACCGTTTTCAAAGAAACCAAGAGACCAAATATCTCCGTTACCTTGAGTCGTACCCCACTCATAAGTCCAAGTAAATGCACGATTACGCTGGAAACCACTCAACTGAGGCAAATAAATACCACCTTGTGTTCCGGACGTTGTAATAGCATTGATTAGGTTAAAAGCTGTTTGGGCCGTTCCAGTCTGTCCTACATCATTATGACCAATCCAACCTACAATGCTCGCGACTTGAATATGCGATCCATCAATGATTGAAGTAACCGTTGTAGACGCACCTGTAAATGGTTGACTGATAGTATCGCCAACCATGATAATGTTAGAACCAACGTTAAATGAAGAAGTACCAAGCACATTGGAAAATGTCAAGTACGTTGGGAATACATTATATACATGGAATGTCGAGTTGCGTGTAGAATCTACAGAATCATACTTATAAGATCCATTAACCGTATAATTATAGAGGTTTGTGTACGCATTATCTGCTGTAACACCTGGATTATAATTATAAAGCTGAATAGCCATGTTGTTAACACCGGGATAAGGAGAATTATATACTCCGGCGTATCTAGGACCAAATGCCAATCCTTTATAATCCATATTTGATTTCTGTGTGGCAATCAAGCCAACAGTATTCTCAATCTCAGTCTCATAATCAACATGGCCTGTAGCCACATCGGTCAATGTGATTTTCATTGTATTTTTAGGCTGAGCTGGAACTTCCATATCATTAAATTGTTCTTGCATTGTAATTCTCCTTAAAAGGTTGACACCAAAGTACTTGCTACCCATCCTGTTGTGCTTCCTACAATCATTCGTGTGGTACTTATAATACTCACAATTGATGTAGTGTATATGTCCTGCTGAATATTATCAGCAAATGAAAATCCCGTGGTACGATCAACATCTAACGTTGTGCTATCTACGACTGCTGTAACTACAAAAGGTAAGCTCTTGGTTGTATTAGTTGCATCTCCACCAAGCCACATATTTCCTGCATCTGCATCTCCAGCAAATACTGGAGGAGTAAAATCTTCAGCAGTTATTGAAGGAAAATATACTGTTCCAAATGAAGTAACAACTGAATCAGTATTACCTGTCAAAACTGAGCTATGATCAATAAAGACATCAGAGAAAAGTTGATTATAATTAATTGACAAGGGTGTGATCTTATTAATCAATGTAATCAAATCATCTGATAGGCTCGCTGGAACACCGAAACTAAGCAGAGCATTTACTAAAACAGTCTTATCGGAGATGATATCAGTTGAAATCTCAGTAACAAGTACAAAGTCATCAGCTTCTGGGCTACCGATTGCATCATTAATCTTTTTAAGAGGAATATAGGTCATTAGATTATAAACCAGTTGGTTCCATTACTCTGAACTGTAACAGATTGCCATTGTACAGACATAGGGAATGTTGCGGAACCATCAATAAAGTCTCCACCGCTAGCTGAAACTGTAACAATATTCACAGAAGCATCAATTTTCTTAATTACATACACTCTTCGAGGAACAGTTGAAGCGATAGGTAGAGGAACATTGATTGCACCACCAGTTGCGTTACATAAAATTGTATAATCAGTGGCTGTTGCACCTGATGTTACTGAAGTAGTACGTACAGGAAGTCCCAATGATCCAGCATTATCAATAGTAGAAAGAGGTGTTGTACCTACACGTAAACCCACGCGAAAGTTTGTTGAATCCCAATAGAAATTAGCAGCATCTCCACCTAATGATGTTCCAGCAACGTTAAATTGTACGGATCCGTTAGCACCACCTGGAGTACTTCCACCGCCACCAGAAGAATCAATAACAAGTGTGTTACCAATTGGTGTAATTGTAATATTTGTTCCAGCTGCAATCGTTACAGCATTTTGAAGACCATTTAAAGTAGTAACGGCCAAGTTAGGAGCTAAACTCCATGTAGCTGTTGCAGAGGTATAAGGGGAATTATACGTAAGGCTCAACGACATGATGGTATTTAGAGGATCTTGAACCTCGTTAACATCTTGAGCTGAGATTTCTGATCCTAAGCCTGTGTATGAAACCAATACAACGTTACCATTCTGTGCTGAATCAAATCTTATGACACCGGTGGTATAATTTACAATATATTGACCACCAATTGGGCTACCAGCTGAAATTTCAGTATAAGGTCCACCTGCTCCGGTTACAGTAACAGCAGGAAATGGACCTTCAGGAACTTCAACCAAACAAATCTGAGCAGAAGCGTATGTAGCAACACCAACAATACCAACAGTATGGCTCTCATTTAAGATAGCCTGACCAATGATGCGTTCGTTTACTTTAGTTGAATAAGGAATAGCCATATTTTATCCTATTATACGATCAATGAAATTGTTAAGCTATTAGTAACTGGATAAGCCTGATTACCAACTGCGATTTGCTGTCCGGGTGGAATTGTAGTTGTATTTCCACTTTGTGTTGATTGAAGGATCAATGAATCGAGGTCAACCTCACCTACACCTGGGACTTCTGTCATAACTGAGACCAATTCGCTCAAAATAATAACAGCACCTAGACCAAGACCATCAATATACGTTGATAAAGCTGTTTGTACGTTAGTAATAACTGAAGCTGGAATGAATCCTGGCACAATTGCGATCGAAGCAGTGAAATCAATGGAAGCTACAATAGCTTCTAGAACCAAGATATCTGCGCCAACGATATGATTTGAGTTATTATCCAGAAGAGCCTGAAGAACAGGAATCAAACTATCATAGGAGTATGTAACATCAACTTCTGTATTATTATCTGGCTTAGTACCAAGGAATGATGCTGATCCCGCGCCAAATCCAGACGTATTGAGTACAGTGATTGTATTTGTAAGACCATCAATCGCAGTAATAGTAGTTGAGTAAGCACCCTGTCGAACGACGTTACCTACAGCCATTCCAGATACTGAATCAACAACAAACTGTTGACGACTTGTATCAACTGCTGGTGTTGCACCACCAAGCCAACCAACTGTAGATCCTACAGTTATTGTAGTAGGAGGTGTGATCGATGTAATCGTTGTAGTATTAGATCCTTGAACAACTGTATCTCCGTTAATCAATCCTGTTGTTGTTGAGATAGTTAACTGAATAGCGTTATCTACAGAAGTAACAGTAAAGGGAAGACCAACTGTTAAGATCGTAAATGCTGTGGAAACATTGAAAGTAATATAACTGGCTGATTGTACGCTTCCAGCATATAAGCTATTAGGATTCAAGATGAAATTATAATCTGTACCAGGTACGAACGTATAAGGAGTGCTAGCAACAACACCAGTAACCAAACCAACTGCAAATGCTGGTTGATTGAGCATAACATAGCTTTGACTTCCAGACGTGGTATATGTATATGCTTCAGTTAACGTTATAGGAATAGATCCTCTAATGTACACATCTGCACTTCCACCGTATTGGTTTCGTTGCATGGCTGGATCATCTGGACCAACAAGGCGAGCCTGAATAACGCTTGGGTTTGTTTCCATGAGACTGATAATGCCATTGGGTGTTCCAACGTTATTACCAGACAGCTTAATCTGAATACGTGCTGCAAAAGTTACATTGTCTTCTACATCAGTTCCACCAGACGTCGCAGTCGTATTAGTAATAGCATCAATACCAAGTCCTGAACCTGTTAATGATGTAATAGTGTTAGAACCTACATTTCCAACCACACCAATCGTTTGACATGTAATTCCAACTGTCTGTTCATAGAAACCAGAGTTAGGATTATAATATGAAGGTGCTAAAGATGGAGAAAATGTGATTGTAGCAGTAGTTGAGAAGGATACAGCTGGCGCAGATGCCGTAGAAAGAGTTGAAACTGTAGTTCCTGAAGGTACGATAACAATGGGGCTTGAAGTTGTATAGTTTCGAATTCTTAAAGTAAGAATACCATTTGCTTGTGTCCCTGGAAGACGAACCATGCCATAATTATTTGCAATGGCATCCATATCAGCTGGAACAATCGTAGCAGCATTCGTTACAAAGGCTTGAAGATTTTGAATATATTGAAGAGAGGAATAAACACTAGGATCTGTACCATTCTCAGCTGCTAATTGATTAGCAACTGTAGAAATAACCACATCGTTAACTACACTACCAGTCTGTGTAGCAATATCAGGACGTGAATCCTGTAAGAACGTGATCATTGATTGAACAATTTGACTAAATGAAGGAAAGGCCATAGTAATATCCTTATGTTATATTTGCAATGTTAATACCAGTGGTGATTTCTTGACCATTGGCTGCAATAACTGTTAGAAGAGACGATACATTCGTTGCATTCTCCACTTGCGTCTTAAGGGAGTAAAGCGTCTGAACGATTTCCGCTGGATTGGTTCTATCTTGAGTAAGAAGAAACAAAATCTGTAAAGCCTGTGTAATCTGCTGCTGCACTGTGCTTGCTATAATGTTCTGGTTGATCTTTCCACCAATTGTTGATTGAAGCGTTGTCCCATATAAAGGGAATGAAGCGTTGGCACCCTGTTCTGTAAGCAAAACTTTAAGAACATCCTGGGTTGTTTCAGTAAGTCCTGAAACTAACGTAAAATCGTTGTTTGTTCCAATCTGTAAATCATTGGTTTGCTCACCAAAATACGTAGGAGGATTACCCTGTTGTGGAGGAAACTGGGGTTGTCCTGGTGTATTGATTGTTGTAAGCCAAAGATCAGACATGTTTTCTCCTTACGAATTACAAACTGTGTCAATAGCATCTAAAAACGTCTGAGCTTGATTGACAAAATTTTGTAGGCTCTTTACCTTAGAGCTGATAGCATTGGCTACATAAGCACGTCTGTTATAAGTATATATCAAGTTTTGAAATCCCGCAAGCGCTTTTGCAGTAGCACTGCTCTGGGCTTGTTCCATAAATGAACTAATTGTAGGACATGTTGCGTAACTCTGCATTGGTCCAAGCACTACGTTTAAGCTAGATTGAATTTTATCTTGGATTGCTGCAAGTGTTTGAATCTCTAATTGAGCAAAAGAATTCAAGATATCCAATCTGACAAGCTGTGCACCCAATAAAGCAATCTCTGCGTTAGCTGCTAAGATCTGACTATTTAGAAAAGTCCTAAATGTAGCTTTCAAAGTAGGATTATTACAAAGGATTTGCCTAATAAAGTTGATTGCGCAAATAGATAATGATGTTGCCATATTATCCTCCGGCCTTTACAGTAAGCGACGCTGTAGATATACGACTAGTTGCCGATGGTGGAGCAATTGGTGATTGAGCCAAAAACGCTAGACCCAAAGACCCTAATTGAGACTGAACCACTGGACTACCACCTGCAAATGCTGAGATAGCAGTAAAAAATCCTTGAATTGCATTGATAAACAGCCAAAATTGAGGGTCAACAGTTGTAGATGAAGTAGCTAAATCATTAAGCCTTGCTACACCGTTAACGCCATTGTTCATATTGATCTGACCTACAGGAGTAAGACTCAATGTTGCTTGAGGAACACCAGTTGTACCAGACGAAAGTGTCACACCACCAGTAGAATCAATGAATAACGAACCTGCTTGCAATCCTGTTCCATAGGTTGTATTAGAAAGATTGATATTTCCAAAGGTATCAATAGTCATTGTTGCAATAGGGATATCAATTGGAGATCCTTTAGCAACTAAAACATTCCCGAATTCAATATTATTAAAGCTGTCCCAATTATAAGTACTTTGGACGAACGTTATGTCGTTTGGATTGCTTTCTACTTGTCCATTATCACCTGAAAGAATTACTGTGTGATCAGCATCAGACTTCTGACCACCAATGATTAGACGCTCTCCCATTGATCCAGATTCAATCTGAGCAACACCATTGTTGCCAAGGTATAGATGAGCACCAAAACCAGGAATATTCTGTCCCGTGGGAGAAGTTGGCCCTGCGGCCTCCATATAAAGCTCTCCATCCTGAATAGGATTAGCTCCTCTTGCAATATCTAGCGTTGAACTTCCAGAACTTGGGATAAATCCGCGGTATTGATTATTAGTAGATAAGAATGAAAATGGTTCACGCAATACCATTATGATATATGATCTAAAAGCATCAAGCTGCAACACTAGTACAATGCTTCCAAGCAATGGAGTACTTTGATCCTTCATAGCATTGGCAAGTTGAACACCAACCAGCTTCTGTCCATTAGGAATCTCAACGACTGAGTATGCCCTAGGGGTTTTAGGATCTTTAGCTAAGATTTGAGCCTGAAAAATTTTATATTCTGACATATTATACCGTCGCGAAGGATCTTTCAATGTCTGTTAACACTGGTAAAAGATCTACATTGATATTTACGATAGCACCAGTGTTAGAATAAGTAGGAACAGCATCTCTAACATAAGAAAGAGATAAATTCATTGTAGCTGTTCCAGCCACGGACACTTGCTTCGTAACACCAACAACGTATCCAAATTTAAATTTTGTTTCATCTATAATAGTCTGTCCAACCTGAACAGTATTATCAAGATCACAAGTAAGTGTCCCAGTTTTCAACTTGGCGTTAGAGAGGATCATAAGATATTCAGCATACCCAAAAATTCCTGTCGTCTTACTGTTATTCGTAGTTGTATTAGTTAAAGATGCTGTAGCAGTATTAGGATTAGCAGCAGTAATAGTCTCAAGCAATCCGTTTTGAATCAAAAGCTTACCATCGCAATATCCAAACTGTTGAAAAACTGAAATTGGCGTGATATTTGGAGAATACCCCGCAAACAGCTTAGTAACCAAATTTTCAACCGTACTACCATAGTTCGATGACATGATATTCAAATTGGTACTGCGAATCATACCTATATCTGGACGATCTGTCATTGTTGGTGTAAAATTATTGTATTGAGGAGATCGAACAATGAACTGTCCATTGGGCTGTTCATAAATCTCTACAAATGCTTGACTACGAATCTGATCTAAAACTTCGTATGGTGTTTTTAAATCAGGACTAAATGGTTGAAATACATCTGATAGAAATTGAAAGTAAGCTACCAAATTCTGTAAATTAGGTTCCACGAAAACTGGGTTTCTAGAACTGTAATTAAGTACTTGTTCACTTTGATTATACGCCTGAGTAACCTTTTGAAATGTTTCAGGAGATACTTGTACAGCACCTGTTGTTCCAGTTGTTGTCCCTGGAGCATTCGCTGCTACATTTCTTACTCCACCAATAAAATTAGGAGTAGCTGGTACGTTAACAGGTTCAATATAGGCAAATGGTCTTAACTTCATTACAGATGATAGCAAATACTGTGGTAAGTTAAATAGATTTGCTGGATATGAATTAGCTACAATCAATGATGTAATATTGAAGAAGCTATTTTCGAGCAGCAATTGCTCACTTGTCTTAACAGTAAAAAGTGATTCTGTTGTAGTCGATCCAGTAAGACTTAAAGGACTAGCGAAGAAGTCATCTTGATTCTGTGATGAACTAGCTAAATTTGTTGAATTCAATGAATTCAATGGTGGCGTTGTACCAGATACAATCGTATTAGATGAAGTATTAAAATCAATCCTATATACGAGATCAAATAAATCTCTAATAATCTGTGAGATTGAACGACCGGCATAAACGTTCTCAAAAGCTGATACGTCAGATGCACCTAATACTTGGCCAGCCTCGTACAAAGAATTTTGAAAAAGAGATGGCTTCATAGTACGACGTGTTGAACCAAACAATCGACTCCAGCCATTTCCACTTATCAATAATCTGTCAACCTGATTGATAGAACTTACTGCATTCTTCTTTATAATAAATCCATTAAACTCATTTGAAAACAGTGTTTGACCATTAGGCATTTGAGTGAGTAGAACAGATTCATATTTAAGATTTGAATCTGAAGGATTCTCAACATTCTGAAATGCTGGTTTTACATCAGAGGTAGTTTTATAGTTAAAAATCCTAAGAGGATTATTTGGTATTGATGTATCAGTTGTAAACACACCCCAAAGGCTAGTTATTGGTGTTTGATTCTTGTATAAGAAAACTGATATGAAATCATACTCTTGGATCAAGTCACTCAAGCGAAGACCAGGAACTGTAGATAGAACATCTGTTAAATTTGTATTTTGAACTGTTAGAGGACCTGGAGTTGCTCCTCTCTTAGTTTTAGCTGCTTTTATAGGATTAACTCTATTTAAATTGTTGCTGGTACCTGCATTTTGGTTGTTGTTATTGATATTGGTGGCATCTGTTTCATAAACAGCCAAAAGTGACGTTGAATCTGAAGAGTTTGAGAAAGAAAGTCCACCACGCATTGGATTACCTTCAGGAGGTAATACCTTCAGTTTATTTAGTGTGGCGTAACTTAATGCTTGATCAAGTAACTCAACATTCCAAGAATATGTTGTCTCATCAATACGCTGCTCAAAAGAATAAGAACCAACAAATCCAGAGATATCATACTTCGTAAAGAACTTTGTATCATTTAAATCAATCGAGTATGGTCTAAATGTAGATAGAGTAGAAGTCACACCAGCTTTAGCAGTAAACTCTGGGGTGTACTTATACAAAAAACACTTGATATATAAATACTCTTGACTTACCTGATCGTTGTTTGTCATAATTAGAACTTCTGTAATAGGTTAGTAATATTTGCGCTTGCCTTATTCAATGGGATATTCAAAACAGTGGCCAATCGTCCAATTGCACCCAGAACAGCTCCATCATTTGTAGTAGAGATAGAGAAATCTTCAATAGCAAATTGCTGTCCAAATAGCAATTGGAAATTGATAGTATATGTAAATTCATTCAAATGCGTTGTTGATGCTTCTACATCTAGCAACGTCATAAAACCCTGATAGATCTGAGTTTTATAGAAAAGAGTAGAAAGCTTATTATTACTCTCGAATTGCTGCTTTAAAAACAGCAACTCTTGATATGCAGTCTGTCCAGCAGACGCGCCAGTAAGAACTAACATTTCAGGGGAGTTATACCAAATTTGATATTGCACTCCACCTTGCGTTGGGAGAGTACCAAAACTAACACCTTTTGTAATCTTCATATTACGAGGATTTACATAAAAGTTTAAGTTATTGATTCTAAGTGGGTAAATAGTTGCCATTGATTATCCTTTATTTGTGTTCGTCAGTTGGATGGGATGCATCTGGTTTAGTTATAATATCTCGCTTCGTAAACCAGCGTTCCATCTTGAAAGGAAGATTTTTTCCAAGGGACTGAAAGATTTTATTGATCTTTGCATCAACAACTGTCCAGAAGTTGGAGAATACATTCTCTAGGCGCTGAATTGGACCAACAATCTGTGTAAGCATGTTAATACCATCAGCCATAGCTGCTTGAGGCGTCTTACCTTCTAAACCTCTAAAGTCTTTGCTAAACTGTGAAGTAGAAATCTTACCACTCATCATTTGCTCTGATAATTCAAAGAAATGAGGTAAATCTTGCATGCGCAATCCAGGTAGAAATTGCTGTTGAAGCTGATTTGCTGCAAACATGCGTTGGGTTGGATCGCTAAACTGCTTACCAACCTTAGTTAAAAACGTTCCCATCAACTCAAATGGACCCTGACCACTATTCCCTAAAATCTTACCATCACCAAATAAATCAGATGGTCCTGGGATCTTTCCGTTATGTGTAAAAGCAAACATACCAGCAATCTGTGGAAGAGATAGGTTAGCACCTGCGGACGCGATAGAGAAACCAATACGTTGCTTCTCAGCTTCGCTTGCACCAATCGCAGTAAGATACCCGGAGACGTTATAAAGCATGCTAGAAGCAACAGCTCCATCATTCGTTAGGTTACGAAGAGCTTTAGCCATGTCCATCTGCATCTTGATAGCATCTAATTGAGTAATTTTAAGTCTGTCAGCGTTAATGCGTGAAGATATAAATAAATTTGTAATATCGCTTTGAGTAGCACCTAAACTCTTAGTAGCATCTGTAAAAATTTCCATCTCTTTAGCTGCATCTGGAAGGATGTTAGCAAAGAGCCCTAAATTATTACGAATAGCTCCAAATCCACCTTCGCCTCTCGCCTGATCAATCATTGTGCGAGAACCAGACATTTGAGCTATGATTGCACGTTGATCACTTTGAGAAAGAGCTTGGTTAAGACCACCAAGTGGATTACTACCGAACAACCCTGTTGCAAAATCTAATCCTGCACCAGCACGTGAGCCAAGACGCATACCAGCATTGGCCAACTGACCACCGGTTTCTGAAAAAGCAGCCTTCGTATTAAACATCTGAAGAAGAGCCATTGCTCCTAACGCCCAAGGGTTTGTTAAGAGTGCTCCACCACCAGAAATCATCCCACCAATTGGACCACCAATCTGGCTACCAATGGATTCAGCACGATTTCTAATAAAACCACCAACTCCGCCTTCCATAGCAAGGCGACTAGTAGTCTTTGATTCAATAGTCTTACGTTCAGCTACGGCCTTCATTGTCAAACTGGTTTTTTCTTTCTCAGCTTGATCATGAGCTAGCTTGCCAGCGCGCATCTGTTCATCAATGCTTGCGAGCTTAGCCTTTGTTTCAGCATCAATTGCAGCTATAGCTTCATTCTTATAGCGAGTGATGCTTGCTCTGCGCTCATTTTCCCTGTCCCCAATAGCGCGATAAAAACGTTCTTGTTTGGACAAGCTGTCATTTACAGCTTTTTCCCAATCAATGCTGAATTTACTAGTTAGACTTTCTAACAGTTTAGAAAAATCAGCAATAGCAGCTTGAGCAGA
>Ga0134122_10003575_pt1 | contig 11532 bp, 7 predicted proteins | sample KB302_FD_96461 | JGI IMG/M metagenome (GOLD analysis project Ga0134122, IMG submission 96461) | Terrestrial soil microbial communities without Nitrogen fertilizer from Kellogg Biological Station, Michigan, USA - KB3-0-2 | ecosystem: Environmental > Terrestrial > Soil > Unclassified ...
CCGTCCCGCCAGGGAGCCATCGTCGAAATGGTCGAAGCGGAGTCGTCCAGCACCCTCGTGCCGGCGACGGTGCCGTCGGTGGACCAGAAGTAGTAGCCCGCCGACGCCGAGCGGAAAAAGCTCGAGAGGACGAAGGTGCGGTCGCGGTTCGCCGCCGCCTCGAGACTCCAGTTTTCCTCGGTTTCGAAGCGGCCGGTGACGCTCTCCGGCAGCGGGACGGCAGCGGTGGCGTCGGCAAGCCAGAACCAGCCGTCACAGTGCTCGCCCAGCAGCAACACGTGGCTGCCGGCGCGAGCGACCAGCGGGTGCCAGCCGGAGAGCAGCGAGCCGGCCTCGAACGCAACGGTGCGCACGGCGCCGGCGGCGCGGCCGTCCGTGGCGAGGAGCCCGCAATCGCCGCCGGCGCAACCCGGGAAGTAGACGCGCCCGCCGAAGGCGAGCAGCATCGACTCGAGCGTGCTCGCCTCGCCCACGCCCTCGGTGGCCGCCAGGGCCACGGTGCCGGCACGGCTGCCGTCGCTCGCCCACAGCGTGTTCCTGCCCGGCCAGGGGTAAGCCTCGGGCTCTGCCGGGGCGCTCAGGTACCAGCGATCCTCGCGCGCCGTCACCCACGGCAGCAGGTACTCCGGCAGCCCGTACTCCGCAGCCGGCGCGTCGCGCACCTTCACCGTTCCCGGCCCGGTGCCGTCGGTGATCCACATCGCCTCCGGTTCGCCGGCGCGCCGGCCGATGAAGGCCATCCGCTGACCCAAAGGGGCGAAGGGTCGCGTCCCGACGACCTCGGGGCAACCCCCGCGGCATCCGGTGATCGGACTGGCGGTGCGCCAGTTGCCGTTCGTGGTCCACAGCCGTCGGTTTGCGCTCTCGTCGAACGCGGGGAAGAGGAGCCGCCGCCCCACCTTGGCGAGCTGGCCGCCATCGATGTACCCGGAGGGATGGCCTGGCCCGAAGTTGGTTGCCCGCCGCGTGCCGGCGGCCGTGCCGTCCGTCGACCAGAGCTGCTCGCCGGCCGCCTCCTCGGAGGCGAAGAACCATGCCCGGCCGCCGCGGTCGGCGACGACGCAGTCCACACCCAGGGGGGCTTCGATGTCCTGGAAGTGGCGCAGCAGCGTCGTCCCCGCGCTCGTGCCATCGCTCGCCCACAGGTCGCCGCCGAGGACGAGCAGGAGGCGATCGATGGACGGCGCCGCCGCCAGGCACGGCGCAAAGGGGAAGTCGCGCACGCGCACGGCTTCATGGCTGCGCGCCGAGAGGCGCCACAGGGTCGCGCTGAAGCCCGAGGGATCCTCGCTCGCGAGGTAGGCCTCGTCGTTCCAAGCCGTGAGGGAGGCGGTCCAGGGAACGAGCCCCGGGATGACCAGCGGCCGCGTGCCCTCCACGGTGCCGTCGCTCGCCGTCACCGAGCACTGGCTGCCACAAGCGAGAAGGTAGGCGAAGTCGCCGGCGACGACGAGCGCCGGAACGAAAGCCCGCAGCGGCAAAGTCACAGGATAGGTGCCGCTGCTGGATCCGTCGCTGCGCCAGAGACGCAACTCGCCGTGCTCGCCGTTGCACCAACCGTCCTCGCACACGGCGAAGAAGGCGACCGTGCCCGTCGAAGCCGAGGCCACGAGCCCGCAGTCAACACAGAGCTCGCGCACGGCTTCGGTGCCGGCCTCGCTGCCGTCGCTCGCCCACAGCAGGAGCCGCAACGGAGCGGGACCGCCGCCGGAGCGGGCGACGTAGACGAACCGATCGCCGGCGGGCAGCAGCCTTTCCGGCATGCCGTTGGTCTGGGAGCCGGGCGCCTCGAGCCCCTCGACACGCCGGACGCCGGCGCTCTCACCCCACGCCGGTGGCGCGCCGGCGACGACGGACCAGGTCAGGCACACGATCGCCGCCAGACGGAGCAGCGGCGCTTTCCTGTGGCTGCGATTCGGGTGCCGCATAGGCCTCTCCTCCGTCGACCTCCCGGATACGTCGCTGGCCGATGTCTTGCTTTTATGGCATATGGCGTTACGGCTTGTCAAGCCGCTCGAGAGCGGCAGCGCCGCGGCTATCGGCCGCTGTTCAGGTAGGGATGGCGCGTTCCAGGACTTCGTCCCTCCCCTGACGGATCCCGCCGTGGGGTTTCTTCAGGGCGCTCTGCCCAGCGACATGACCTCGAGAACGAACGTCGCTCCACTCACGCCTTCGTCGTCCACGGATTCAGGACCGGTACGTTCGCCATCTCGTACTCGCTCGTGTCGCGGGAGACGACGGTGATGCCGTGGTGCAGCGCGGTGGCGGCGATGATGAGGTCCGGCTGCGCGAAGGTGTGGCCGCTCTTCCGTCCTTCTTCCACCAGCAGCCGCCATTTGAGCATGATGTCTTCGCTGATTTCGAGGACGCGATCCTCGAACATCGGCCGCAGCTTGTGCTCCAGCCACTCATTCAGCTCCATCCTGCGGGCCGCTTCCTTGACCAACTCGATCCCGAAGCGAATCTCTGCGAAGGTCACGACGCTGACATAAAGGAGGTCGAGCGGCTGACTGGAGATGAACTGCACGACCTTCGCGTCTGGCTTCGGGCGGCGCAGCTCCGACAACACGTTGGTGTCGAGCAGCCAGCCGGTCACAGCTCGACACCGCGAACGCGGCCATGCGTGCGGGTCCGCTCGATCTTGATGCTGCGCAGGGGTGAATCGTGCAGCAGCTTCACGAGGGCCTGGCCGCTCGGCTGGCCTTTCACCCGCCGGTACTCCTCTACGGAGACGACGACGACCTCCTCACGGCCGTGGACGGTAATCTTCTGGGGCCCTTCGGTCTTCGCCTTTCGCACAACCTCGCTGAAGCGCGCCTTCGCGTCCTGAAGTGCCCAGTGGCCCTGGCGAGAGGTTGCGTGTGTGCGTGTCCCTCTGGTTCTGGTCATACTGACTAGTATATGCCAATTCCGTGAAGACCGGGCTCCGCAGGAAAAAGGTGCCGAGAAAAAGGTGCCCGAGAAAAAGGTGCCACCCTAACCTCGTAGCGCCCAGAAAAAGGTGCCACCCTAACCTCGTAGCGCAACATCGATCTCGGGCACGAGGATGCCCAAGTTCTTAGTTTCACGCGATCGACCGCCTCGCGAGGGCATCCAAAGACGAGCCGAGGTGAGAGGAGGAGCTATTCGAGTGGAGAGATCGACTCAGGAGAGCGCGCCCATCCTCCACCGAGCACGACTGCTCTGGCGGGGCCTCGTAGATCGACGTCGATGACTTGGGTTGAGCAACCGCTACGTTGCAGGAGTGGCCGCAGAGAGGCCACCGCGGACGAAAGGAAGCCCAGGCGGGAAGCTCCCTTCAGGAAATCTCGCCATCCGATCTCCACCTCGCAACCTTTCGGCAGCTTCCCGGTAAGCTGCGACAAACCAGGCGTAGGCTTCAACCATCGATCTGCGGATCTCCCGACTGAAGGCGTGCACCCTCGGCGCGAACGAGCGCTTGGTCTTCACCGGCTGGCCGAACGGATGCTGAGCCAGGATCTTGTCTGGGCCGAGCGGCTGACTGCCGGCCGCTTTGTGCCGGGCTGCAGTCTCGGCGATGATCGTTTCCACCAGACCGGCCATCCGAGAGCGGTACTGCTCCTTCGACAGGTGTCGCCAGCATGGTAGCGGGTCGAGCTCGAGGATTTCCGGCATGGCGTACTTGCGCGGGCCGAATGGCTCGCCGCGGTTGCGGGCGGCGAATTCCTGGGTGCGATCGAACCAGGTGCCCTCCAGGGGCTTACCCGTCAGCAGAGCATCGACGCAATGAACGCCGGGCCAGTCCTGGGGCCTCGCCACCAGGTCCTCCTTGCACCCGTTGGAGAGGATGTACACGAGACGCTCTATCTGAGCCGCCTCCTCTTCACTGATGGGAATCGCCTGATAGCGCCGGGCGAACACCTTGTCGCGCCAGCCGGTCAGCCGGCCGACCTCGCGCGCCAGCTTGGAAAGAAAGTAGCCCATGAAGCGGGCGAGTTGCTCGCTGTCGGTGGCCCAGACCAGAATATGGAGGTGGTTGCTCAGGAAGATGAAGGCCGAGACTTCGACTCGATAGCGATGCTTGGCCCGCGCCAAGGCTCCGAGGATGATCTCGTTGAGCAGGAGACAGGGGCGGAGCAGGAAGCGGCTGTGGACCGTGCGGCAGGTGACGTCGAAGAGAGCGCCTCCTTCTGGAGTATGACGGAGTCCGCGGGCCATGGCGGATCCAAGGCTTGTCAAAGATCTTGCCAAGGCAGGTGCGAAGGGCTAAGCTGTTGAGAATGGGCGACTTCGGCGAGTTGGCCGCTCCAGCGCCTGTTCACGGCTGTGTCAAAAGATTTGGCGCCGAAGAGGTCATCGTAGCCGTAAGCCATGTACCTGCAAGCCTTTGCCTCCGCGCAAAGGATCTGGACAGCAGCCCGATCTTTGGCATGCGACCGATCTTGGAGCTGGCGGATTTTTGACGTGGCACCTTTTGGGGCGATTTTTGACGTGGCACCTTTTGGGTGATAAGGCTCCAGAACGGCAAGATCGTGGCGTCAACCTCAGCAGTTTCAATGGGATCGCCAAGGGAACTGCTCGCGCAGGAAAGCTGCTGCGATCCTCGGTGGGCTCCGGAGGCTTATGACCAAACGTCCTCACCTTGATTTGGAGGCTGAAGGCGGTGTAGAATTCTATAATTGATAGAATGAACGGCATAGGTCACTTTCCGAATTCGAAGGACTTAATGGCGCGAAGCACGCTGCGAGGGTGCGCATAAGCTCAGCTTAAGGTTGGGCGACCTGAATACCGTCGGTGACGAGCGCCTCGACGCATCCGACTCCAATAGGGAGTGGTGTCTCAAGGCTTCACTGGCAGCTCAAGGGGAGGTAGATGCTGATCTGGCGCCGGCTACTCGGTCAATTCGCGGTCATCGGCCTGTTGGGTCTTTCCGCCATGGCACTACTCTCGGAGGACCTTGCTCCCTCCACCGAAGCGAGACTCTCGGAACTTGAGCAGCGCCTGAACTCTCTCGAGAGCGTACGGAAGGACGCCGCCGGCGGCTGTGGGCTATCTCTGCTCTTCGGCGCCTTCTGCGCGCTCTGGGCACAAAACACGTGGAGAAACGCCCTCCTTTGGTTCGTTCTTGGCGCCGTCTTCAGCGTCGTCACAGTACTCGTCCTCCTCTACAAGAACTCCCAGGACCTTGCTCGGGACAATCCTGCAACGCAAGTCACGGGCTCGTGTCCGACGTGCGACAGGCCTCGAACCGTCGGGCAGCTCACCTGCGCGTGCGGTCACTACTTCGGTGCTAAGTCCTCTGATACAGAAGTTCGGTAACGTACTGGCCTCCGGCGAGGAGAATCTCTTGGCTCCTGCCCCAAAGGGGCAGAGGCATGCGCGCCGAGTCTGAAGATGTGAGGCAAACGCATGTGTAAGCCAGAACTGGCTGACGAAGTCACGTGCCTGTATTTATGTTGGCGAGTACTCGGCGGCCGAGGCTAGGATATTGCATGGTTCGACAGGAAGATGGAAGCCGAAGCCTCGACTGGAGAACAAACGATGAGAAGGATCATTGTCATTACCCAAGTCACGGTGGACGGCGTCATGCAGGCGCCCGGTGGCCCCGAGGAGGACTCGAGGGGCGGGTTCGCCCACGGCGGCTGGGCCATGCCCTTCGTGGACGACTCCTTGCGCCAAGTCATTGACCAGACGGTCGCCGGTGACTTCGACATGCTCTTGGGACGCTGGACCTACGACCTCTTCGCCGCCTACTGGCCGAACCAGGGCGATAACACGATCGCCAAGGCGTTCAACAAGGCGACGAAATATGTCGTCACGCACAGGCCCGACCAACTCGGCTGGGAGACCTCGGTGCGCATCGGCGGCGATGTGGTGGACGAGGTCCGACGGCTGAAGGCCTCGGATGGGCCGGCGCTGCACGTCTGGGGCAGCAGCGAGTTGCTGCAGACGCTCATCGCCGCCGAGCTGATCGACGAACATCGCCTCTGGATCTCTCCGGTGGCGCTCGGCGAAGGAAAGCGGCTGTTCGGGAACGGCATTCCGCCGCACCGTCTCACTCTGGTCGAGACGCGAAGCACGCCCGCGGGCGTCCTCATCAACACGTACCGCCCGGCTGGGCCGGTCAGATCAATATGACGCACCCACAGTGACGATGAACGGCCCGAGCGGGAGCGGTGTCTCCAAAGACGAGATCTACGGTGAAGCGCGCGGCGCCGAGCCGGCGACGCCGGGCAGCTACGGCCTGGCGCCGTCGGGTTTCCGTCTGCCGGCGGCGACGCGGCTCGGACAGGTCCGATTGCAGGTCGCCGATCTGGAGCGTTCGCTCGCCTACTACCAGGATACCCTCGGCATGCGCTGCCTGGAGCGGGACTCCTCGCAGGCCCGCCTCGGATGCCAGAACGCGGCGGTCGACTTCACCATGTCCTCGGAAACCGTGCTGGTCGAGCTTCAAGAAAGCAAAGGCGCCCGCCCGGCGCCCTTGCGGGGCCGTACGGGGCTCTTTCACTTCGCCATCCTGCTCCCCGATCGTCCCGCGCTCGGACGCTTCGTCCGGCACCTGGGAGAGATCGGCGCCCGCGCCGGCGCCGCCGATCATCTGGTGAGCGAGTCCTTCTACCTGCAGGATCCCGACAACCTCGGCATCGAGGTCTACCGCGACCGGCCGCGGAGCGAATGGCGGCGCCTCGGCCGCGAGCTGATGATGGCGACCGACCCGATCGACATCGCCGGGCTGCTCGACGCGGCGGGCGGCGAACGGTGGAGGGGAATGCCGGCGGGGACCGTCATGGGTCACGTCCATCTGCACGTCCGGGATCTCGGCGCCGGATCGGCGTTCTATTCGGAAGCCCTGGGCTTCGATCGCACGGTCTGGGAGTATCCGGGGGCGCTCTTCCTCGGCGCTGGCGGCTACCACCATCACCTCGGGACGAATATCTGGGCTGGGCCGGGGGCACCGCCGCCGGCGGCTGAAGAGGCACAGCTCATCGAATGGACGATCGAGCTTCCCGACGCGGCAAGCCTCAGCGCGGCGGCAAAGAGCCTCGAGCGCGCGGGCTACCCGGCCAGCCCGGACCACGACGTCGCGGGGAGCGGACCGGAAATCATGATTCGCGACCCCTGGGGAACCCGAGCGCGACTTCGACTTGCGCGGGCGGCGAGCGCGGCATGACGGCATCGATCCATCCAGCGTTGAGGACGTCGAGGTAGTATTATTGTGGCCGCTCAAGAAACAAGAGGCCCCTGAGAGCCTGATTTCGGAGGTATTCCGGATGCGCCGACTCGCTCAAGTCTTGACGTGGCTGATGGTGCCGTTATCGGCGCTCGCAGCCCAGCAGCCGATACAACCCATCGATAAGGACACCGCTGGCCAGACGCTCTACGCGCTTGACCTGATCGGCGAGCTCTACAAGATCTCTCCCTACTCGGCCAATCCCGACAGATTCCTGCTCTCGCTCGGGCTTCGCTATGACGCGCTCGGCATCGACCCCACCACCCTGCGAGCCTACGCCGTCTCGGACGAGTCGGTGCTCTACGAAATCAAGCTCACCAATGGCGGCCACATTCGGCAGGTGGGCCAGATCTACCCGCAGGAACCCCGTGCAATGGCTTTCGACGGCCAGGGACGGGCGTACGTGATCGCAAACCTCTATAGCACGCTCTATCGCCTGGACTTGACGAACGCGACGCTGACAGCCGTCGGCGACACCGGTTATCTCCTCTATACGATCGCGTTCGACGGCGACGGCACGCTCTACGGGTCGGTCGGCGTCGGCTCGGGGAGGGGCAGCCTGGTGCGGATCAACCCCACGACCGGCACGTCGACAGTGATCGGCACCCCCGGTGTTTTTGGCGGGCTGGCCGTCGATACCGACGGCACGCTCTACGGCGCGGCCGGCTCCGGCCTCTACCGCATCGACAAGAACACGGGGCAGGCCACGCTCATCGGCGCGGTTGGCATATCGGCGATCAACAATCTGGCCTTCCTGCGGGCGCCCTCCTCGCCCGGCGGAGGCGGTCCAACCGCCGATTTCACCTGGTTGCCGGCGGCGCCGGTGGTGGGGCAGCAGGTGCAGTTCACCGACCTCTCGACGGGCACGCCGACGAGCTGGAGCTGGAACCTCGACGGCATCGGCGGCGACGACTCCACGGCACGAAACCCCATCTGGACCTACGTCACTCCCGGCACGTACACGGTGACCCTTCGTGCCTGCAATGCCTCGGGCTGTAGCAGCCGGACGCGCTCCGTGCCGGTCGCAAATCCCTCAACGGCGACCCTCCGCATCTCCGGACCGGCGCACATCTCCCAGCTCTCGGTGGCGCAGCTCACGGCGTCCGCGACCGGATGCGCGCCGACGAGATTCGGCTGGCACTGGACGACACTCGACGCGGATCTCGGCGATGGCGCTCTGCTCGTGGGCGCCCTGGGCGAGCCTGCCACGGTGTTCCGCGGCTGGACGGCAGCAGGCTCCCACACGATCGAGGTACGCAACACGGGATGTCCCGGCGCCGTGCCCGGCAGGGCGACCATAGCGGTGGGGCCGCGCGACGCTCAGATCACCACGATCCATCCCCGGCGGGAAGACGCGCCCGCCATTCCGTTCGACGGCCGCACGGTCGTCTTCTGCCACGGATTGGAGCCGACCGGTCTCACGAGCGAGCAGCTCTGGTCGTGCGTGCAGGATCCCGGCCTGGGACTCTTCTGCGACGAGAGCAAGGTGACGCATCCGGTCGACGAGCTCCTGCCCCTCGCGAGCCATGGATTCGACATCCACGGGCTCCAGTTCACGTGGTCGGGCGCCTTCCAGGGACTCCTGAACTATCCTGGAGCGCGGAACCTCGTCGGCTCGTCGGCGATGCAGCTCGCCGAAGCGCTCGGCAGACGCCTGCCCGCGGAATACCAGGGGCCGATCCAGTTCGTGGGCCATTCGCTGGGCGTCCCCGTCTGCGCGCTGGCCGCCAAGCGCGTCCTGGAGATGAGACCCAACATCCGGGAGCTCCAACTGACGACGCTGGACCGGCCGGATCACGTCGAAAAGTACGGTGTGTTTTCACCCAGCATGAGCTTCGGCCCCGAGTGGACAGCGGGGGTCTTCGCCGACAGCGCGCGGCCAGGGCTCAACCTGGCGATCGACAACTACTGGTCCCCGACGGGAACGGGCGTAGGCGATCGCATATCGTGCGTGCCCGGAGTGCGAACGTACAACCACGAGCCGCTGCTGCATCCCGGCGGGTTGGCCGCCCCCTATTTCAGCGCCGAGTCGGGCATCGACCACAGCGGCGTGCACCAGTGGTACCGGTGGACGATGGACGCCGACCGGATCGCGCAGGCGGGAGGCGATTCCGCGGTGTGTCCCGGCGGGGCGCCGCATCTCTCGGGGAACCTCGATGCCTCGCTCAATCCCTGTGCCGCCGGGTGGAGCTACTCGATCGTGCGCGGGGGGTCGGTACCCGACACTCATGCGTGCGACCCGATCGTCGTGACCAATCCCCCACTTGCCGGGTGGTGCGTGAGCGCCGGCGGCGTGTCGACGCCGTGCCAGAGCCTGGCGAATGCCGCCCCGGGCGAAAAGGCCAGCCAGACCACCGTGAACGTTCCCGCTTACGCGAGGGCGCTCACGTTCGACATGACGGTCTCGAGGCCCAGCTCGGCATCGGCGGCCGTCGTGCTCCTCGACACGTACCCGCTCTGGCTGGGCTCTCTCGGGCCGTTCACGCCCAACGCGCCCGCCGAAATCGGGCCCATCCCCATCGAGGGTCTCACCGGTCAGCGGCGGCTCTCGGTGAAGGTCGTCGATGGAGATTCGGGCGTCGTCGTGAACAACTTCAGGGCGCAGCGGGTGCTTCCCGCCTGCGAATCGGGGAACGCCCTGTGCATCGCGGCGCATCGGTTCCGCGTCGAGGCGGAGTGGACCGATCACGCGGGCAATACCGGGCATGCGTCTCCGCGGTACGTGAGCGCGGACGAGAGCGGCTTCATGTGGTTCTTCAGCCCCGGCAACCTCGAGCTCGTCGTGAAGGTCCTCAACGCGTGCGGCCTGTCGTCGCCGAGGCTGTGGGTGTTCGCGGCCGGCCTCACCGACGTCGGCGTCCGGCTCAAGGTGACCGACACCCAGACCGGCGCGGTACGGTTGTATGAGAACCCGGCAGGCCAGGCGTTTCAGCCGGTTCAGGACACCGGCGCTTTCGCGACGTGCACGTCGGCAGACGTCGCGGCTTCCACCATGCCCGGCGCGGAGCGCACCGTGGCGGCGGAGGTGCGCGAGGCCTCGGCCGTGCCGGGAGAGTCCTCGCTCAGGGACGGCAGGTTCGAGATACGGGCAATGTGGAGGACCTCCGATGGCGCGTCCGGAGAGGGACACTTCGTTCCGCTGACGGATGAGACGGGCTATATGTGGTTCTTCGGGTCCAACAACATTGAAGCCGTGCTCAAGGTGATCGACGGCTGCGCGCTCAACAATCGCTACTGGGTCTTTGCCGCCGGACTGACCAACGTGCAGGTGGATCTCACGGTCACCGATACGCGAACCGGGGCGACCGCCCTCTACCGGAACCCGTTGGGTCAGGGTTTCCAGCCGATTCAGGATACGAATGCCTTTGCGACGTGCCCGTAGTCTCCTATAACCGTTCCGGAGCACGGTCTTCGGTACCCGGAACACGGTCTTCCCGGTTGCGGGCGCGTTCTTCTGAACCCGGACCACGTCGCGCGGGGCCCCGAACGTGTTGTTTTGGGTCCAAAACAAGGTGCTCCGGCCTGCGGACACCATGTTCCGCCTTCCGTGCGACAGGCTCCGGCCTGCGGAGACCGTGTTCCGCCTCCCGTCGACGTGCTCCGGCCCGCGTCCGCCGTGCCCCCGCCTCCCGTGGGCCGTGCTCCGGCCCGCGTCCGCCGTGTTCCGCTCCCCGTGGGCAAGACGACGGGCGCCGGTGCACAGCCCCTCGCGTGAATTGCCTGGCCTCCGGGTCCGCGACGAACCGCGCCCGGCAGCGTGGTCGTCCTCGCCGCAGCGGGGCTTCAAGGTCGAGCATCAGCCAAGGTCGAGCATCCGCTGCTCCGGAAGCAGCTCGGAGGCGGCGCCGGCCTGCCAGAGCTTCCAGGCGAGGGCGAACGCCTCCTCGGCACCGTCGAGGCCTCCGGCGCGGCGCGCGTGGGCGACATGCGCCCAGCAGTAGCCCTCGGCGCGTGAACGCTGGTCCTCCGGCACCCGGACGGCGATGAACATGGCGAGGTCCGCCAACTCCAACGCCTCGCCGGCATCGCGGTCCGCCGCCGCCAGGCTCGCCTCGCAGATCCTCGCCATCAGGGCGCAGCTCCGGGCGGCGTGGCGGGTCCACCCGAGCAGCTCGCGGCGCCGCGGAATCGGATGCCGTTGCAGATTCGTCCAGATCTCCTCGGCCTCCCGCCGCTCTTCCTCGAGCCGCTGCCTGCGGTCCGCCGCCTGAGCCTCCAGCAGGTAGGAGGCGGCGGCCAGCAACGCGGGCCGCAGTACCGCGAGATCCGGCGGCCCGGCGCCCTCGACCGTTCCCCCGCGAGCCTCCACGGCGAGCAGCCCTGCGAAGAAGCGGCGGAGA
>Ga0134122_10003576_pt1 | contig 11528 bp, 11 predicted proteins | sample KB302_FD_96461 | JGI IMG/M metagenome (GOLD analysis project Ga0134122, IMG submission 96461) | Terrestrial soil microbial communities without Nitrogen fertilizer from Kellogg Biological Station, Michigan, USA - KB3-0-2 | ecosystem: Environmental > Terrestrial > Soil > Unclassified ...
TCGAGCGCAACGTGGGGCGCAACGTCACGGCGGGGGGCTCGCGGCGGTCCGGCAATCCGTCTAAATAGTCAGCCTCTGCCGGAGGATGCGATGAAGGCCGCCGTTCTGTTCAAGCCCAACGAACCGCTTCAGGTCGTCGAGTGCGAGATCGACCCGCCCAAGGCGCAGGAAGTGCGCGTCAGGATGAAGGCGTCGGGCGTCTGCCAGAGCGATTGGCACATCATGAACGGCGACTGGCCTTCGCCCATGCCGATCGTGCCGGGCCACGAGGCCGCGGGCGAGGTCGCCGAATGCGGTCCCGGCGTCACCACGGTGAAGCCGGGCGATCACGTGATCTTCTCCTTCCGGCCGCACTGTGGACGCTGTTTCTACTGCTCCATCGGCCGCACCATCCTCTGTGACGGACATGCCTCGGCGCGATGGGCCATGCTGGATGGCACCCATCGCCTCCACAAGGACGGCGCCCCCATCAACCAGATGGCGCGCATTGGCACCTTCTCCGAGAAGGTGGTGTGCCCGGCGGAGATGCTGGTGCCGATCCGGCACGAGATGCCCTGGCCGCAGGCCGCGCTCATGGGCTGCTGCGTGCCCACCGGCGTGGGCGCGGTGACCCGCTGCGCGGAGGTGGAAGCCGGCGCGTCCGTCCTCGTCATCGGCTGCGGCGGGGTGGGGCTCAACGTGGTGCAGGGCGCACGGCTGGCCGGGGCGGGCATCATCGCCGCCGCCGATCTCCTCGACAGCAAGCTCACCTACGCGAAGGAGTTCGGCGCCACCCACACCTTCAACGCCTCCCGCGAGAACGTGGTGGACAAGGTGCGCGAGCTCACCGCGGGCCGCGGCGTGGACTACGCCTTCGACGCCATCGGGGGCGAGGCCACCACGCTCCAGATCGTGGACGCCATCCGGCCCGGCGGCACCGCCGTCATCGTGGGCATGGCCGCGCTCAATGTCCGCGCGCCCATCACGCCCTACATGATGGCGCTCCAGGAAAAGGGCATCAAGGGCACCATGTACGGCTCGGTGCGCCCGAACATCGACTTCCCCAAGTTCGTGGATCTCTATCTCGAGGGTCGGCTGAAGATCGACGAGCTGGTGAGCCGCACCTACAAGCTCGACCAGATCAACGAGGGCTTTGCCGCCCTGCGCGGCGGCCAGGTGGCCCGCGGCGTGATCGTATTCGATTGAGCCCGCGGTGACCCCGCGCACGGTCTACGAGTCGCCCCGCCCCGCCGGCCGCCCCGGCGAGACAGTGGTCACGTCCACGTGCGCGCACAACTGCGGCGGGCGCTGCGTGGTGAACGCACACGTGGTGGATGGCCGCATCGCCCGCATCAGCACCGACCCGCGGCCGTGGACCCCGGATGCGCCTCCGCTTCATGCCTGCGTGCGCGGGTTCGGGGCGGCGGAGCGCGTGAATCATCCGGATCGCCTGCTCCACCCGCTCCGCCGCGTGGGACCGCGGGGCGGGGGCGGATTCGAGCGCATCTCGTGGGACGAGGCGCTCGACACGGTGGCGGGCGCGCTGCGCCGCGTCGTCGATACTCACGGCCCCGCCGCCATCCTCGATTGCTCGCGCACGGGGAGCACCGCCGCCCTCCACAACCGGTCCTCGCTGCCGCGGCTGCTCAACCGGCTGGGCGGCTGCACCGAGCTCTGGTCCAACCTCTCCAACGAGGCCGAGATGTTCGCCCTCCGCCACACCTACGGCCCCGCCGCCGACTGCAAGTTCTCCGGGCGCGAGCCCGGCGACTACGTCAACTCGCGGCTCATGCTGCTCTGGGGCTGGAGCCCCGGGGACGGGCACTTCGGCACCGGCACCATGCAGTATCTCCAGCGCGCGAAGGAGCAGGGCGTCCGGATGATCTGCGTGGACCCGCGGGTGACGCGGACGAGCCGGCAGGTCGCGGACGAGCACATCACCATCCGTCCGGGCACGGACGCCGCCATGCTGATCGCGATGGCGGAGGTGATCGTGAGCGAGGGGCGGCACGACCAGGCCTTCCTCGACCGCTGCGTGGTGGGCTTCGACGAGGCGCACCTGCCCGCGGGCGCGCCCCCGGGCGCGTCCTACCGCGCTTATCTCGAGGGCGCCGCCGACGGCGTGCGCAAGACGCCGGAGTGGGCGGAGCCGCTGACGGGCGTGCCCGCCGCCACCATTCGCCGGCTCGCGCGCGAGTTCGCCGCCGCGAAGCCGGCCGCGCTCCAGTGCGGCTATGCGCCCGGCCGCACCGCCTACGGCGAGCAGTTCCACCGCGCCGCCTACGCGCTCACCGCGCTCACCGGCAACGTGGGCATTCCCGGCGGCAGCAGCGGCTGCAGCGGGGGCGCGCGCAATCACGGCGCCAAGCGCCTGGTGGCCGGGCCCAGCCCCGCGAAGTCGCGCGTGGCCTCGCCGCTCTTCGCCGATCTCCTCGCGCGCGGCCGCGCGGGCGGCTATCCGGCCGACATCAAGCTCGTCTACTCGGTCTGCGGCGACCTCGTGAACCAGCTCCCCAATATCGGCAAGACGGTGGCCGCCCTCGAGGGGCTCGACTTCATGGTGGCGCACGATCACTTCCTCACCCCCACCGCGCGGTTCGCCGACATCGTGCTCCCCGCCACCACCTTCTGGGAGCGCAATGACGTGCATACGCCGTGGAGCGGCAGCGGCCACTACGTCATCTACATGAAGCAGGCCATCGAGCCCATGGGCGAGTGCCGCAACGACCGGGACATCTGCGCCGATCTGGCCCGGCGTCTCGGGTTGCCCGCGGACGACGACAGGACCGAGGATGAGTGGCTGCGCGAGCTGGCCGGCCCCGAGATCGACGACTGGGAAGCCTTCCGCGCCGCGGGGCTGGCGCGTCTCTCCGCGCCCGCCGAGCCGGTGGCCTTCGCCGCGGAAGCGCGCGACCCCGTCGCGCATCCGTTCTCGACCCCCTCCGGGAAGATCGAGATCTACTCCGCGGCCCTGGCTGCGAATCCGGATCCCTGCGGGCTCGGCCCCATCCCGCCCATCCCGACCTGGTTCCCCCCGCATGGGGCGGACCCGCGCCATCCGCTGCAGTGCGTGTCGCCCAAGTCGCGCGCGCGCACGCACTCCACCCACGACAATCAGCCCATCCTGTCGCGCGCGGATCCGCAGGACGTCTGGATCCACCCCGCCGACGCCGCCGCGCGCGGCATCGCCGACGGGCAGCCCGCGCGCGTCTTCAACGATCGCGGCGCTACCGTGCTGCCGGCGCGGGTCACCGACCGCATCGCGCCCGGCGTGGTGTCGATCAAGGAAGGCGCCTGGTTCACGCCTGACGCCGGCGGCACCGACACGCGCGGCGCCGCCAACGTGCTCACCGAAGACCGGGCGGCGCCCTCCGGCGCCACCACCTACAACTCCTGCCTCGTGCAGGTGGAGGCGGCGCGATGAACGACGAGTTCCGTCGCGTCCAGGGGTACTTGCGCGCGCAGGGCGCCAAGCTCGAGCCCGCCGCCATCGTGGACAAGGTGCGTGCCGCCACCGCGGAGCTGCACGCCGCCGCCCGCGCGGTGCCGGCCCCGCGCTGGACCGAGCGCCCCGCGCCCGAGGAGTGGTCGGGGAACGAGGTGCTCGCCCACGTGGTGAGCGCCGGGCGCTACTTCGGCGGCGGCATCCTGGCTATCCTGGACGGCGGCGCCGCCCCCGCGCGCCCGCCGCGCGAGGATCCCGCGGGCGCGCCCATCCGCCCCGCCGCGGAGTGGGAGCGGATCCTCGCCGCCGACCGCGAGATCCTCTTCGCGCGGGCGCTCGCCGCCGATCCGGCCGGCCGCCTCGGGGAGACGGTGGAGCATCCCATGTTCGGGCCGCTGAACTGGCGCGAGACCCTCCTCTTCATGCGCCTCCACGATCTGGACCACGCCGGGCAGCTGGGGAAGATCGCCGCCGCGCTGGCCTGAGCGCGGAAGCCACGCCGTGCGCATCGCCATATCCAAGCGACTGGCCATTGATGACTGGCCCACCGCCGCCACCTACGTCGAGGAGGCGGAGCGCCTCGGCGCCGACGACGTCTGGTCGGCGGAGGCGTGGGGGCACGACGCGGTCACGCCGCTGGCCTATCTCGCCGCGCGGACGACCCGCATCCGGCTCGGCACCGGCATCATGCAGGCGGGTACGCGGACGCCCGCGCTGGTGGCCATGACGGCCATGAGCCTCTCCGCGATGTCGGACCGCCGCTTCGTGCTCGGGCTGGGGGTGAGCGGCCCCCAGGTGATCGAGGGCTGGCACGGCGTGGTCTTCGACCGGCCGGTGCAGCGGATGCGCGAGATCATCGAGATCGTCCGGCTGGTGGCGCGCGGGGAACGGCTCAACTATCAGGGTCGGGTCTACCAGCTTCCCCTCCCCAACAGCGAGGGCAAGGCGCTGCGGTCGGGCGCGCCCGCGGTGCCGCCCATCCCGATCTACCTCGCCACCCTGTCGCCGAAGAGCCTCGAGTTCACCGGCGAGGTGGCCGATGGCTGGCTCGGCACCTCCTTCATGCCCGAGCACGCCGGCGTCTTCTTCGAGCCGCTGGCGCGCGGAGCGGCGCGCGCGGGACGCAAGCTGGCCGACCTCGACCTCCAGGCGGGAGGCACCGTGGCCTTCGGAGACGACGTGGACCGCCTCATCGCCGAGCGCCGGCCGGGGCTGGCCTTCACGCTGGGCGCCATGGGTTCGGCGCGCCACAACTTCTACAACGACGCCTTTCGCCGCGCCGGCTATGTGGACGTCGCGGCGGAGGTGCAGCGCCTCTGGCTGGCCGGGCATCGCGACGAGGCGGTGTCGCGCGTGCCCGACGAGCTCGTGCTCAAGACCAACCTCATCGGCACCGAGTCCATGGTGCGCGCGCGCCTCGCCGCCTACCGGGCCTCCGGCATCACCACTCTGCGCGTCGAGCCCGCCGGGCAGACTCTCGACGAACGCCTCGCCACCCTCGCCCGCCTCATCGCGCTCGCGCGCCCTGAGGAAAAGAGCCCTCGCGCGCCCGCGGCAGGACGAAGTCGCTGAGGCGGGTGGCCCTCCTCGTGATGCTGGTGACGGCGCCGATGGTGGACCTTGCCGGCGCCCGGACGGCCGAGGAGGGTATCGCCAGCTTCTACAGCGACCGCTTCGAAGGCAAGCGCACGGCCAACGGAGAGATCTACCGCCCGGACGGGCTCACGGCGGCCCACAAGAAGCTCCCCCATGGAACCAGAGTGAAGGTGAGCAATTTGGCGAACGGCAAGAGCGTCGTAGTTACCATCAACGACCGCATGCCCGCGTCGAGCCGGGTGGTGATCGACGTCTCGCGGCGTGCGGCGGAGCGCCTCGGGTTCGTGAAGGCGGGGAGAGCCCGCGTCACGCTCGAAGTCCAGAACTAGCCGGTCGACCTTCCTCGAGCGGCCAGCCCCATCTGGGCGCGCGCGGCGCGGCTCAGTGGCGAGTCGGGATCGGCGAGCTGCATCACGATGGTGAAATGATCGTGGCCCGGCTGGTCCAGCGTCTCGATGGGCATGCCGTGAGCGCGCCAGGGCGCGGCGAGCGCGTCCACCTGCCGGTGATATTCCGGCCCCTCGAGACCGCCCACCGCGAGCAGCAGCGGGCGCGGAAACGCGGGTCGGAGATGAACGGGGCTGTTCCGGCGCGCGTCGTCCGGTGACAGCTTCAGCGTGTCGTTGAGATAGCAGAGGCGAATGGGCTCGAGATCGTAGAGCCCGCTGAGGGCGACGCCGCCCTTGACGAGTCCCGCGGGCAGCCCCGCCTCGAAGCGCGGCCAGTCGGTGGCCAGGAGCATGGCGGTGAGATGACCGCCGGCCGAGTGGCCGGACACGAAGAGCCGCTCGGGATCTCCACCCAGCGACGCCGCATTGCGGAACGTCCACGCCGCCGCCGCCCGGCACTGCCGCACCAGTTCGTCCATGGAGACGGCGGGCATGAGGGCATAGTTGATCACCACCGTGATGCCCCCGGTGGGGGCGAAAGCCCGCGCCACGAAGCTGAAGTCGGACTTGTCGAGCCACTGCCAGTAGCCGCCGTGGATGAAGAGGTGGATGGGTGCTCCGCGCCCGCCGGGCGGCGGGGTGGTGGGCGCGAAGACATCCAGCCGCTCTCCCGGATGGGCGCCGTAGGCGAGGTCGAGGCGGGACAGGAGCACCGCGCGCGCCTCGGCGCTCCCGCGCGTGAAGCCGTCGAGCATCTCCAGCGCGTTCGGTACCTTGGCGCGGTTGTTGTATTCCCGGTCCAGCGCCTCGCGGTCGTAATGGAGGAAGACGGGCGTGGGCATCGGGAGGCGCTCCCCTACTTCCAGGGCACCGCGCCGCCCCAGCGGTCGAGAAAGGTGGTCTCCGACGTGGGCCGGCGGTTATTGGGCCCGAAGGATCCCTGCGGGTACCCGAGCGGCACGCAGAACTGGAAGGTCGCGTCCCTGGGAATGCTCAGCAGCGTGTTCACGCGATCCATCACCTTGGCGTGCAGCGTGGTGGGCACCGAGCCGATTCCCAGCGCGCGCGCGGCCAGCATCAAGTTCTGCACCGCGGGGATCACGGAGTTGGCGCCCCCCGATCCGGTCGAGAAGGCCAGCACCACGCAGGGCGCGTCCTTCATGGAGTCCGCCAGGCCCATGGCCGAGCGATAGTTCTTGTTGTCGGGCGGGATGTCTTCTGGCTTCGTCCACTTGTGATCGTCCCAGCGCTTGGCCCACCACGCCTCGCGGTACAGCGCGCCGAAATCGCGGATCAGGGCGCGGTCGGTGAGGACGAGGAAGCGGCCGACCTGCTGATTGCCGCCATTGGGCGCCCGCACCGCCGCCTCGATGATGAGCCGGAGGTCGGCCACCGGGATGGGGTCGGGCCGAAACTTGCGAATGGCGCGCTGGGTGAAGATGGCCTCGGACAGCGGCATGCTGAGCCGGGAGGTGTCGACGGCGGGGGCGTTCATCAGCGGAGGGCCTCCATGATTTCCTGGAAGGCGACCATCTGGCCGCCCCTGGTGGACGAGGGAACCACGATTAGGGTATTCACCCCTGCCGCATACCAGGCCTCGATGCCCTCGCGCACTTCCGCGGCGGAGCCGAACAGCGTCACCTCGCGCAGCCAGCGGTCGGACATCAGCGACGGGATGCGATCGTCCTCGCGCGCGGCGATGGCCTTGCGAATGGCCAGCATCTCCTCCTCGAAGCCCGCCTCGATCCAGTAGTTCTGGTAGTTGGGGAGCTTGACGTAGTTGACGAGGGTCTTGCGGTTCACCGCCGCCGCGGCGGCACGGTCGTCGGACACCACCGTGGGCACCATGTTGCCGATGAAGAACCTGGGATCCTTTCGCTTGGCCTCCGGCAGGTGCTCGAGCGAGGACGCCATGTGCGAGCGGGCGGCGTTCGCCCACACTGCGCCCTCGGCAATCTCCGCCGATAGCGCCACCATTTTCTGGCGTAGCGCGGCCAGCACCACCGGCGGCAGATCGCCCGCGGTCCGGGCGCCTTCACGGAGGTCGGCCACGAACTTCCGGATGTCCTCCAGCGGCTTCCCCGGCTTCACGCCCAGCCGCTGATGCGCCGGCCCGTGGCTCACGCCGATGCCGAAGCGGAAGCGCCCACCCGAGATCTCGTGCACGAAGGAGGCGGTGTTCGCGAAGTCATAGGCGTGACGCGTGTAGATATTCGCGATGCTGGTGCCGAAGGGGATGGTCTTGGTGGCCTGGGCAAGCGCCTCGCAGAGGGCGAGGCCGTCGTTCATGCTCGGGCAGTAGATCCCCGCGTAGCCTTCCTTCTCGATACGCTGCGCCAGCTCGAGCGTCGCGCTCCGCCGTCCCGGCACCGCGGCGAGACTGAGCGCCGGCTTGCGCGCCATCAAACGCCGCCCGTCACGACCAGGGTCTGTCCGCTCACATAGTCCGAGTCGGGGCTGCAGAAGAGATAGATGGCGCCGGCCGCCTCCGCGGGGGTGCCGCCGCGGCCGAGCGGGATGGTCTGGTTCATGGCCGCGATGCGCGCGCCCTGCACGCCCACCCGCACCTTGCGCCCGTCCACCTCGATGGTGCCGGCCTCGCCCTCCGCGAGCGGCTGGGTGAGCCGCGTCTGGATATAGCCGAAGGCCACGCAGTTCACGGTGACGTTGTAGCGGCCCCACTCCTTGGCCAGGGTCTTGGTCACCCCCACCATGGCCGCCTTGCCCGCCGAGTAGTTCACCTGGCCGGCATTGCCGTTGGTGCCGGAGGTGGACGACACGTTCACGATCTTCCGCACGATACGCTGACCGGCCTTGGTCTCCGCCTCCACCACCGGCCGGACGTAGTTGGCGAAGGCGCGCAGGATGCGGAAGGGCGCGGTGACGTGCACGTCGATGATGGTGTACCACTGCTCGTCGGTCATCTTCTGGATGACGTTGTCCCAGGTATAGCCGGCGTTGTTCACGATCACGTGCACGCCGCCGAGCTGCTTCACCGCGGTGTCCACGATGCGGTCGCCGAAATCCGGCGCGGTGACATTGCCCACGCAGGCCACCGCCTTGCGGCCCAGCTTCTCGATGAGCGCGATGGTCTCCCGAGCGGGCTCGTCGTCGAGATCGTTGACCACGACGTTGGCGCCGTCCCGCGCCACACGGAGCGCGACCTCGCGCCCGATACCGCGACCGGAGCCGGTGACGATGGCGACCTTGCCGTCCAGCTGACCCATGTGTGGCCTCCGTGACGAGTGGTGAGGAGCGCCCCGCGATCATAGGGGAAGCGCGGGCGCGGCGGCAAGCCCCGTGCTATCCTCGGCGCCGTGCCCGAGCTCCTCGCCGGTCTCTGCGCTCCCCTCGCCGCGCGCCTGGTCGCGCGGGGCGAGACGGTGGCGGTGTCGGAATCCTCCACCGGCGGGTTGATCTCGGCCGCGCTTCTGTCCATCCCCGGCGCCTCCGCGTACTTCCTGGGCGGCGGCGTGATCTACACGCAGGCCGCGCGACGCCGGCTGCTCGGGATTCCCGACGACGCGGTGCGCGGCATCCGCTCCAGCACCGAGGCGTCGGCGCTACTGAACGCGCGCACGGTGCGCGAGGGGCTCGGGACCACCTGGGGACTCGGCGAGACCGGCGCCGCCGGCCCCACCGGCAATCGCTACGGCGACGCCGCCGGGCATAGCTGCATCGCGGTGACGGGCCCCATCGAGCGTTCGCGCACCATCGAGACGGGACGGGCCGATCGCGAGGCCAATATGTGGGTCTTCACCCGCGCCGCCTTCGCGCTCCTCACCGAGTGTCTGGACGAGCTCGAGAACAAGAAATGATTGGCGAGCCGCAGCCGAAGGCGAGGCGAGCGGATATGGTGGTGCTTCCCGAGCGGAGCGAGGGGGGCGAGCCGCAGCCCGCAGTGGGAGCCGCAGCCGAAGGCGAGGCGACCATCCAACGATCGAGGCGAGCGGATACATGATGCTTTCCGAGCGGAGCGAGGAGCCCGATGCGGCCGTCATCGCGGCGCGGACCTGGATCGACGCCGCCCAGCGCGTGGTGGTCCTCACCGGCGCGGGCATCTCCACCGAGTCGGGGATCCCGGACTTCCGCGGACCCAAGGGCCTCTGGACCCGCGACCCCAAGGCCGAGCAGATGGCCACCCTCCAGCACTACATGGCCGATCCCGAGGTGCGGAAGCGCGCCTGGCAGAGCCGGCTGGAGTCGCCCGCGTGGACCGCCGAGCCCAATGCGGGCCACCGCGCCCTCGTGGTGCTCGAGCGGCGAGGCAAGCTGCACACCCTCATCACCCAGAACGTGGACGGCCTGCACCAGAAAGCCGGCTCCGATCCCGCCCGGGTGGTGGAGATCCACGGCACCATGCGCGAGGTGACTTGCATGGCCTGCGGTGAGCGCGCGCCCATGGAGCGGGCCCTGGCGCGCGTGCGCGCGGGCGAGGAAGATCCCGCCTGCCGCACCTGCGGCGGCATTCTCAAGTCCGCCACCATCTCCTTCGGGCAAGGCCTGGTCCGCGAGGATCTCTTGCGGGCGCAGCGAGCGGCGGAGTCCTGTGATCTCCTTCTCGCGGTGGGCACCACCCTCGCCGTCTATCCCATCGCGGGCGTGGTGCCCGTGGCCCGCGAGTCGGGGGCGCGGGTCGTCATCATCAACGCCGAGCCCACCGCCATGGACGACATCGCCGACGCCGTCCTGCGCGGCGGCATCGGACAGATCTTGCCGCGCCTCGTCGGCGCCGACTGAGGATTCCCGTGTCCGTCATCCGATTCGAGAGCCTGCTGCGCCGTCCCCTCGCCGGGGGCGCCGTCTTCACCGGTCCTGGAGGCGAGATCGGTCCCTACGAGGAGCTGAAAGGGCGGCTGCATTTCTCCATCGACCCCCTCCACTCCTCGAACCGGCGCATCACCGACGTGGAGCTGGCTCCCCGCAACGCGGAGGGCCGGGTGGAATGGTGGAGCGACGTCTCCATCCTGCTCCCCGTCGAGCGGGCGCGGTGCGCCGGCCGCGTGCTGCTCGACGTGGTCAATCGGGGTAATACCGTCGCGGTGCCCAACTTCAACCGCGCCACGCGCCCCGCCTTCCTTCCCGGGGCTGATCCCAATCCGCCCATCGATGTCGGCGACGGCTTTCTCATGAAGCGCGGCTGGGTGGTGATCTCCTGCGGCTGGCAATGCGACGTGCCGGAGATCGCCGGGCTCCATCGGATGCAGGCCCCGGAGGCCCGCGACGCGGGGGGCCGCCCCCTCCGCGGGCGCGTGTACTCCCAGCTTCAGGCAGGGCGGGACGTCTCCGACTTCCTCCTGTCGGACCGGGGTCACCTCGCGTATCGCGCCGCGAACCTCGAGGAGCGCGAGGCGATCCTGACCGTGCGCGATCAGCCCGACGGCCACGCGGCGGTGATCCCGCGCGAGCGCTGGCGCTTCGCTCGTCTGGTCGAGGGGCGCCTCGTTCCCGACCCGCGCCACATTCACATGGACGGCGGCTTCGAGAAGGGCCGCCTCTATCAGATCACCTATACCGCCGAGGGCGCGCCGGTGCTGGGGCTGTCCATGGCCGCCCTGCGCGACGCGGTGTCCTGGCTCAAGCACGGCGGCGCCGCCGAGGGCAATCCCGCTCCCGGCGCGCTCCGCTGGGCGTACGCCTACGGCCGCTCGCAGACGGGAAGGCTCCTCCGCACCTTCGCCTACGAGGACCTGAACCTCGACGAGGCGGGGCGGGAGGCGCTCGACGGGATCTTCGCCAATGTCGCGGGCGGAATGCGGGGCGAGTTCAACCAGCGGTTCGGCCAGAACTCGAAGGACCGGAACAACATGATGGCGCACCTGTTCCCCTTCACGGACCAGCCCGCCACCGATCCCGACACGGGGATGAAGGACGCGCTGCACGCGCGGCTCGACGCGCGGGGCAGCCGGCTGCGCGCCTTCTACACCAATACTTCGGCCGAGTACCACCGGGGCGACGCCTCCCTCCTGCACACGGATCCCGACGGCACGCGCGATGAGCCGCATGGCCCCAATGTCCGCATCTATCACTACGCGGGCACCGAGCATGGGCTCGGGGTGTGGCCGCCCAGCCAGGTCCAGATCGCGCCCGCCGACCCGACGGGCGCCGTCGACAAGTCA
>Ga0134122_10003577_pt1 | contig 11527 bp, 13 predicted proteins | sample KB302_FD_96461 | JGI IMG/M metagenome (GOLD analysis project Ga0134122, IMG submission 96461) | Terrestrial soil microbial communities without Nitrogen fertilizer from Kellogg Biological Station, Michigan, USA - KB3-0-2 | ecosystem: Environmental > Terrestrial > Soil > Unclassified ...
ACTCGGGCGCGAGCCGAACCTGGTCGAGCTCGGCATCTTTTCGGTCATGTGGTCGGAGCATTGTTCGTACAAGAGTTCGCGGGTCCATCTGAAGAAGCTTCCGACCTCCGCGCCGTGGGTGATCCAGGGCCCGGGCGAGAATGCCGGGGTGATCGACATCGGCGACGGCGACGCCGCGATCTTCAGGATGGAGAGCCACAACCATCCGTCCTACATCGAGCCCTACCAGGGCGCGGCGACCGGGGTCGGCGGGATCCTGCGCGACGTCTTTACCATGGGCGCCCGGCCGGTCGCGAACCTGAACGCCCTGCGCTTCGGCCGGCCCGATCATCCCAAGACCCGGCACTTGGTCGCCGGAGTGGTCGCAGGGATCGGCGGCTACGGCAATTGCGTCGGAGTCCCCACGGTCGGCGGCGAGGTCAATTTCGATGCGGCCTATGACGGCAACATCCTGGTCAATGCGATGACCGTCGGCATCGCGAAGACCGACAGGATTTTCTATTCGGCCGCGAGCGGCGTCGGCAATCCGATCGTCTATGTCGGCTCCAAGACCGGGCGCGACGGGATCCACGGTGCGACCATGGCCAGCGCCGACTTCGACGAGGACAGCGAGGAGAAGCGCCCGACCGTCCAGGTCGGCGACCCGTTCACCGAGAAGCTCCTCATCGAGGCCTGCCTCGAGCTGATGGCCACGGATGCGATCGTCGCCATCCAGGACATGGGCGCCGCCGGGCTCACCTCCTCATCGGTCGAGATGGCGTCCAAGGGCGGCGCCGGGATCCGGCTCGACATGAACAAAGTGCCGTGCCGCGAAACCGGCATGACACCCTACGAAATGATGCTCTCCGAAAGCCAGGAGCGGATGCTGATGGTGCTGAAGCCCGGCCGCGAGGCCGAGGCCGAGGCCATCTTCCGCAAGTGGGAGCTCGATTTCGCGGTGATCGGCGAGGTGACCGACACCGGCCACATGGTGCTCGAGTTCGACGGCGCCGTGGTGTGCGACATTCCGCTCGGCCCGCTTGCGGACGAAGCGCCGCTGTACGAGCGGCCCTATGCGGTCCCCAGGCCGCCCGCGCCGCTGGCCGACATCCCCGAAAGCACCGACATCGCCGCGGACCTGCTCAAGCTGATGGGCTCGCCCAACCTCGCGTCGCGGCGCTGGGTGTGGGAGCAGTACGACCAGTCGGTTGGCGCCGACACCGTCCAGCGGCCGGGCGGCGATGCGGCGGTGGTGCGGGTCCACGGGTCGAAGAAGGCCCTGGCGATCACCACCGATTGCACCCCGCGCTACTGCCATGCCGACCCTTACGAGGGCGGGAAGCAGGCCGTCGCCGAGGCCTATCGCAACCTCTGCGCAGTCGGCGCGAGGCCGCTGGCGATCACCAACTGCCTCAACTTCGGCAACCCACAGCGGCCCGAGATCATGGGCCAGTTCGTCGGCTGCGTCGAAGGCATGGCCGAAGCCTGCCGGGCGCTCGACTTCCCGGTCGTGAGCGGCAACGTCTCGCTCTACAACGAGACCAAGGCCGAGGACGGCTCGAGCCTCGCCATCCTCCCCACCCCCGCGATCGGCGGCGTCGGCCTGCTCGACGATTGGGAGAAATCGGCGACGATCGGGTTCAAGGCCGACGGGGAGTCGCTCGTCTTGCTCGGCCATTCGACCGGACATGCCGGTCAGTCGCTGTGGCTCGACGTCTGCCACAATCGCCGCGAGGGCAGTCCGCCGGCCGTCGACCTCGCGGTCGAACGCCGGCTCGGCGAGCTGTTACGCCAGCTCATTGCGGCGGGCGCGGTCACGGCGGCGCACGACATCTCCGATGGCGGCGCGCTGGTCGCGATCGCCGAGATGGCGCTCGCCGGCGGCATCGGCGCCGAGCTGACCCTCCCCAACGTTCCCAACCCGGCCGCGATCCTGTTCGGCGAGGACCAGGGCCGTGCTCTGGTAACGACGACGGATCCGCAGAGCGTTATCGACGCCGCCACCGAGGCGAACATCTTCGCCGCGCCGATTGGCCGGGTCGGCGGCAGCGCCGTTTGCGGCCCCGGATTCAATGCGTCCCTCGCCGACCTCGGCGCTGCGCACGAAGGGTTCTTCCCGACGCTGATGCGGGGCGAGCTCGCCGGCGGGTGACGGCGGCGCGGCTGGTGGTGGCGGGGCTCGCCTGCCTGGCCGTGGAGTTGAGTGCCGCTCCGCCCCGGTCGGTCATCATCGCCGCCCATCGCGGCCTGAGCGAAGGCGCTCCCGAAAACACGCTCGCGGCGTTCCGCCAATCGATCGAGCGCGGGGTCCCGGTGATCGAGCTCGACGTTCGCGATACCAGGGACCATCAGCTCGTCGTCATTCACGATGAGACGCTCGACCGGACCACCGATTGCACGGGGTTCGTCAATCACTCCGCGCTCGAATGGGTCAGGTCCTGCCGTGTCGGCAACGGCGAAGGCGTGCCGACCTTCGGTGAGGTGATCGCGCTGGTTCGCGGCAAGCCGGTTCGGCTGCTCGTCGACGTCAAGCAGGGCACCCCGATCGATCCGGTCCTGCGCAACATCCGCAGGTATCGCGCGGAAGCCAAGGTCATCCTCGGCCTGCGCAGCACCGACCAGGTCGTACGCGCGCGGGCCGCGCTGCCGGACACGACGATCCTCGCCTTCGCGCCGCGGATCGGGGATGCGCCCGCGTTCGCAGCGGCGGGAGTGCAGATCATCCGGCTGTGGTCCGACTGGGTCGAGGCCGACCCGGCGCTGGTCGCCCGCACCCGCGCGCTCGGTCCCCAGGTGTGGGTCTTGGTCGGGCGTAAGCTGCCCAGGACACGATCCGAATGGCATGCGCTGCACGGCCGGATGCTGCATCTCGGCCCGGACGGGCTGATCACCGACCGACCCGAGTGGATGCCCACGATGACCGAGGCGGAGCGATGACCGCGGGCTATTCGGCAACGCCGCTGGCGCAAAAGCTGAACCTCAAGCACGGCATGCGCGTGTGGTGGGACGGAGTGCCCGACAGCGTCAGCGGCGAAATCGAGGCGGGCCTCGACGAACAGGGCGCGGCGATCGTGCTGCTCGACGCCCCTCAAGCGCCGATCGACGCGGCGCATATCTTCGTGACCGGCCGCGGCGAGCTGGAGGCCAAGCTCCACCAGCTGATGCCGCTGCTCGCACCGGCGGGGATGATCTGGGTGAGCTGGCCCAAGAAATCCTCCCGGGTCCCGACCGACATTACCGAGGACGTGATCCGCGAAATCTGCCTGCCGATGGGCCTGGTCGACGTGAAGGTGTGTGCGGTCGATGCGACCTGGTCGGGCCTGAAACTGGTCGTTCGGCGGCAGAATCGCAACGTTCGCCCGCAGCCCGCTGGACCGGCCTGACTCGCGCCGGGGAGAAAACAGCCATGCTTCGACCGATCGTCCTCGCGACCGCCGTGTCCGGCGCGCTCGACATCCTCCTCGCCATGATCCTGACCGTCACGATCGGGAAGGGGGATATTCCAAAGATGCTGCGCGGAGTCGCCTCCGGGCCGTTCCCGCGCGCAGGCGAATGGGGCGATGCCGGCGCGCTGCTGGGACTGGCCGTCCACTTCACCCTGATGGCCATTATGGCCACGGTCTTCGTCGTCGCCGCGCGGCGCTACCCGAATATCCTCGGCAGCCCGATCAAATGGGGCATCGTCTACGGCCTCATCACCTACGTCGCGATGAACTGGATCGTCGTGCCGCTGCGCTTCGGCACCCCCCTGCCGCCCACGACGATCTCGATCTTTACGCAATTGTTCGCGCACATCGTCCTGGTCGGAATCCCGTTCGCGCTGATCACCGCGCGAACACTCAAGCCCAGCCGCGTGGCGGAGACCGCAACCGCTTAGTTGCGAACGCGTCGCAATAGCGCTATAGTGCGGGCATGATCGTCTGCGTCTGCAATGCCATCACCGAGAAGGAAGTGCGCGAGGCCGCGGGCAAGGGCTCGCGCACGCCCGAGGCGGCCTATGCGACCTACGATTGCGAACTGCAGTGCGGCTGCTGCCTCGATTATGCGCAGGAGATCATCGACGAGGAACAGGGCAAGCGCCCGAACCTGCGCATCGTCGCCTGATTGCGACTGACTCTCACTCGCATATTTTCCGCAGTTTTCCGCCAAAATTTCCGCTTCCCACAAGCCCCCGCGGGGAGTAAGGCGCAAGTCCCGACGCGACGGAGGCCGGCATGAAGGGGGATCCCCAGGTTCTCGAGCTGTTGAACGAAGCGCTCAAGAACGAACTGACGGCCATCAACCAATATTGGCTGCATTACCGGCTGCTCGACAATTGGGGTGTCAAGAAGCTCGCCGAGTTCGAGAAGGCCGAATCGATCGACGAGATGAAGCATGCCGACCGGCTGTCCGAGCGGATCCTGTTCCTCGACGGCCTGCCCAACTTCCAGGCGCTCGGCCGGCTGCACATCGGCGAGAATGTCGAGGAGATTTTGAAGGGCGACATGGAGCTGGAGCTGGAAGCGCTGAAACAGCTCAAGGGCGCGATCGCCCACTGCGAGAAGGTCAAGGATTATGTCAGCCGCGACCTCTTCTCCGACATCCTCGAAAATGAGGAGCGCCATGTCGACACGCTCGAGACTCAGTTCGAGATGATCAAGCGGATGGGGCTGCAGAATTACGTCCAGCTGCAGAGCGAGGCGGCGGAGGATTAATCAGAGTTCCTCCCCATCGCGCTGCGATGGGGAGGGGAACCATGCGCAGCATGGTGGAGGGGTCAATGGCGGAGGCGTTTTCTACCCCTCCACCATCCAATCTTCGTTGGATGGTTCCCCTCCCCGGCCTTCGGCCAGGGAGGAATCAAGACCTAGATCCGCCCGAACCCCTGGTTGCCGACCTTGCGGCCGAAGCCGGCCGGGCCGGGCTGGCCGCGGGTCTGCAGCGGGTTGGTCGCCTTGTCGAACAGGTCGACGGTCTCGCTGAACAGTTTCCGCAGCTGGACCACCTCGGGCACAAGCTCGTCGGGGAAACGGTGAGTCTCGATGCACAGGCGCGCGGTCTTTTCGATCAGTTCGGCGATCACCGCCAGCGGCTCCGCGCCGAGCTGCCGCGCCTCGCCCTTGATCGTGTGCGCGGGCAGCACCAGCGCAGTCGCATTCTCCTCGCGCATCGCCTGCTCGATCTGCGCCAGGGATTTGGCGCCATCCTCGCGGAAATAGCTGATGATCCGGATGAACCCCGGGCCAAGCTCGGTGCGATTCTTCTCGAATAGCGCCCAGTCGACGATGTCCGGCTTCTCGTCGCTCAATGCTCTTCCCTCGCTCCCGATCACCTCGGGCATGGTCCCACGGGCGCCTGTGCTAGCTCGAAAAGGGTAAAATTTGGCTTAGCGGGCCTTAAGACTTTTGCCGGTCGAAGGGATTGCCGCGGCCGCGCAGCTCGAGCCGCAGCGGCACCGCGCCGAGCTTGAGGTCGCGGCGCAGCGCATTGAGCAGGTAGCGCCGATAGCTTTCGGGCAGCTCGTCGGTGCGGTTGCCGAAGATGACGAAGCTCGGCGGGCGCGATTTCACCTGGGTGATGTAGCGCAGCTTGATCCGCTTGCCCTTGGGCGCGGGCGGCGGGTTGGCCTCGATGGCGGCCTCGAACCAGCGGTTGAGCTCGCCGGTCGGGACGCGCCTGCCCCACGCCTCGCGCAGCTCGAATGCGACCTTGAGGATCGTGTCGATGCCCTTGCCGGTCCTGGCCGAGACGGTGAGCAGCGGCACGTCGCGCAGTTGCGCGAGGCCCTCGTCGAGCGCAGCCTTGATCCCGTTGAACAGGGCCGACGCATTCTCGGCGACATCCCATTTGTTGACCGCGATGATGAGCCCGCGCCCTTCTTCAATGACCTGGGCCGCGATGCGCAGGTCCTGCGCCTCGAGCCCGCGCGTCGCGTCGAGCAGCAGCACGACCACCTCCGAAAAATCGATCGCGCGCTTGGTGTCGGCGGCGGACAGGCGCTCGAGCTTGTCCTCGACCTTGGCTCGCTTGCGCAGGCCCGCGGTGTCGACCAGGCGCACGGGGCGACCGTCCCATTGCCAGTCGAGGCTGATCGAATCGCGGGTGATCCCGGCCTCGGGACCGGTGATCATCCGCTCCTCGCCGATCATCCGGTTGACCAGGGTCGACTTGCCGGCATTGGGCCGGCCGACGACGGCAAGCTTGAGCGGCTCGTGGCGCTCGCCCTCCTCGCCTTCGTCTTCGAAATGCTCATGCTCGACATGCGGGCGGAGCGCTTCGAACAGGTCGGCGAGGCCCTCGCCATGCTCGGCGCTGAGCGCCACCGGCTCACCGAGGCCGAGCCGGAAGGCTTCGAAAATCCCGCTTTCGGCGGCGCGGCCTTCCGCCTTGTTGGCGACGACGATCACCGGCGTGCTTTCGGCCCGCAGCCAGCGCCCGATCTCCTCGTCGAGCGGAGTCAGGCCGTCGCGGGCATCGACCAGGAACAGGGCGGCATCAGCCTCGCGGACCGCGGCCTCGGTCTGGGCCCGCATCCGTCCCGGCAGCGTCTGCGGGTCCTCGTCCTCGAACCCCGCGGTGTCGATCACCCGGAAGTCGAGGCCGAGCAGGCTGGCCTCGCCCTCGCGCCGGTCGCGGGTCACGCCCGGCCGGTCGTCGACCAGCGCCAGGCGCTTGCCGACGAGGCGGTTGAACAGCGTCGATTTGCCGACGTTGGGCCGGCCGACGATCGCGACGGTGGGGATCATGGTGGCCGACTAGACGATGCCAACTGTCATTGCGAGGAGCCGCAGGCGACGCGGCAATCCAAGCGCCGACTGGATTGCTTCGTTACGCTCGCAAAGACGATCAGCGATACGCCGTCAGGCGACCGGCGTCGTCGTAGACGTAGAGGGTCGAATTGGCGACGATCGGCGTCTGGGTGACCCCGGCGCCAGCGCTGGTCTGGCTCTGGAACGAGCCGGTCACGGGATCGATGTTGATCAGCGTGCCGTTCGAACCGGCGACGATCAGCCGGTCGCCGGCGAGGATCGGCCCGACATAGTCGATCTCGCCCTTCTTGCCCTTGGGATGCTCGAACTGCGGGAGCTGGTTGATCCAGCGGATGTGGCCGTTCTGGCGATAGACGCACAGCAGCTTGGCATCGTCGGTGACGACGTAGATCCAGTCGCCGGCGACCCACGGGGTGGAGATCCCGGCGATGTTGAGCTCCCACAGCCGCTGCCCGGAGTTCAGCTCGAGCGCGACCATGCGTCCGCCCTGCCCGATCGCGATCACCTGGCCGTTGTCGATGACCGGGTCGGCGTCGATGTCCGACAGCGACGACACGCTGGTGCGGATGCTGGTCCGCTGCAACGCATCCTGCCACACCATGCGCCCGTTCTCGTAGCGATAGGCGTTGAGCTCGCCCGACGAGAAGCCGGCGACGACCGTGCCCTGCCCGGCGGCCGGCGAGGCCGACCCGAACACCCCGGCGATTTCCAGCGCGGCGGCCTGCGACCAGTTGGTCGAGCCGTCGGTTTCCTTGAGCGAGTAGATCTGGTTGTCGTTGCTCATCACGTAGATGGCGCCGTTGGCGATGGTCGGGGCGCCGCGCAGCGGGCCGCCCGGCCGCACCTTCCACACGATGCCGCCGGTGCGGACGTCGAGTGCGGCGACGTAGCCGAGCCCGTTGGTCGCGTAGATCCTGCCGTTGTCGTAGGCGATGCCGCCGCCGTAGAGCGACGCCTCATTGCCCCGGTCGTTCGGAGTCTGGCTCTCCCACAGGCGGGCGCCGGTGCGCGCGTCGAACGCCCGGACGGCGCCGAGCGTGTCGATCGTATAGACCCGGCCGTCGGCCACCACCGGCTCCGAGGCGAGGCGGGCGGTGAGGCTGCTGCCGCGGCCGGCGGCGACCGTGAACACGCGGGTCAGCGCCCGGCCGAGGGCGAGGTGGCCGACCGACTTGGAGGCCGCGCCGCCGGATTGGGTCCAGCTGGTGTTGGCGACCGCCGCCGGCAGGGTCATCGGGACCGAGGACAGCGCCGGATCGGTCTGCACGTCGCCCTCGTTGGTGAGGACCGGGATACGCTCCCCTATCACCGGCGTCTTGGGCCGGCCGCCGCGCTTGAGCAGGCTGCAGCCGCTGACCGCGACCGTCGCGGCCATCAGCAAGGCAATTCGGAATCTCAGGGATTTGGTCATCGTCGATCCTATTGAGCGGGCTGCGGCAGCGCGTCGCTGGCGTCGACGCCGAGCGTGCTGGCAATCTGCACGGCGCGGCCGCGAAGCGAATCCGGCGCCTGCTTGTCGTGGGCGATCTGGGCGAACAGCTGGCCGGCCCTGGCGGTCTGGCCCTGCTTGATCAGCGCCATCCCGGTCAGCTCCGCGGCGCTGCCGAACCAGGGGGTGCCGGGCTTGGCGGCTAGCGGCTGCATCCGGGCGATCACCTCCTCGGGCTTGAGGCTGTCGAACTCGAGCTCGGTCTGGCGGATCAGGGCCAGGTCGCGAAACGGCTTGGGCAGGCTGGTGTCGCCGGCGAGGGCGCGGAATTTGGCGGTCGCGAGCTTGGTGTCGTTCTGCGCGATCGCGACGGCGGCGCGACCGAACTCGGCCGAGGCCCGGACGGCCTTGGCATGCTCGTCGGTCAGGGCGTCGAGCCGCTTCGGCGCCGTATCGATCTTGCCCTTCTGGATGTCGGTGTAGATCTGGGCGAGCTGCTCGACCGCTTTTTCCGACTGCTTCTTCTGATAATCTTGCCAATAGAGGAAGCCGCCGCTCGCCACGAGGAACAGCACGACCGCGGCGATCAGCCAGCCGGCATACTTCTTGGAAACGTCCCGCAGCTCGTCGCGGCGGAGGTTCTCGTCGACCTCGCGAACGAAGGTTTCGCTAATGTCCGGGGGTTGCGCCAAAGACGTTCCTCAGTCCGTTCGCTTAAGGGATCCTCATGCCGGTCGCTCCCTTCCCCACCCTTGATGAACGGAAGCTGGCGGCGCTCGTCTAGCGGCAACAGTCGAAAACGCAAAGCGTGTTTAGGACTTCGGCCGGTAGGTTTGATCGGCGGTGGGGAAGCCGCGCCCGCGGACCTCGGCGGCGTAGGCGGCGGCCGCCTCGCCGATCTCGGCCGCGAGGTCGGCGTAGCGTTTGACGAAACGCGGCGTGCGCTCGAACAGGCCGAGCATGTCTTCGGTGACCAGCACCTGGCCGTCGCACTCGGCCGAAGCGCCGATGCCGATGATCGGCGGCGCGACCGAGCGCGCGACCCTGGTCGCGATCTCCTCCATCACGCCTTCGACCACGATGCAGAAGGCGCCGGCCTCGGCCACCGCGGTGGCGTCGGCGACGATTTTCTGCGCCTCGTCGGCGCTCTTGCCGCGCGCGCCGTAGCCGCCGAGCACGTTCACCGCCTGCGGGGTCAGGCCGACATGGCCGATCACCGGGATCCCGCGGTGGGTCAGGAATTCGATGGTCGGGGCCATCGCCTCGCCACCCTCCAGCTTCACCGCGGCGCAGCCGGTCTCCTTCATCAGCCGCGCCGCCGACGCGAATGCGCTCTCGGGCGAGCCCTCGTAGCTGCCGAACGGCATGTCGACCGCGACCAGCGCATGCCAGCTGCCGCGCACCACGGCCGCGCCGTGGGCGCACATCATCTCCATGGTGACGGGGATGGTCGAGGGCAGGCCGTAGATGACCTGGCCGAGGCTGTCGCCGACCAGCAGCATGTCGCAGTGCGGGTCGAGCAGCTGGGCCATGCGCATCGTGTAGGCGGTCAGCATCACCACCGGCTGCTCGGTCTTGAAGCCGTCCGCATCCGGCGCCTTGCGGCCGCGGATCGACGGCACGGTCATGCGCTTGCCGGGCACCGGCGAGGGAGTCGCCCGGCTGGTCGAGGTATCGATGGTGAAGGTCGACATGCGCCGCCCCTTAGCCTCGCGGCGGTGCCGCAACCAGCCCCGTGGCAACCACAGCCCGCCGACAACGGCGCGTATTAACCGAGCCAGCGGCTAGTTCGGACGTTTCCGTTGCTTCCCCAGATCAGTGGAGAGGAACGACCATGAGAATCGTGCACCTGTCGCTTGCCGGGACCGCCCTGGCGATCGGAACCGCGGCGCTGGCCGAGCAGCAGCCGGCGACTCCGGCGACCCCCGCCACTCCGGCGACACCGGCTAACCCATCCACCGGCACCGCCGCGACACCCGCGACACCGGTGACACCGGCCGACCCGGCGACTCCGGCTGACCCCTCGGCCAGCTCAACCGACGCCGCGACTGCGCCGGCAACGCCTACCAAAAAGGTGAAAAAGACCAGGCCGGCCCAAGGCGCAGCCGCCGAAGGCGCCACCGAGGCGACCCCGGGCGCCACCACCAAGCCCAAGGACAAGCCGAAGAGCTAGGTCGAATCGAAAAGCCCCGCCTGGGGTTTAGGGGCCGAGCGATTGCCCCCCGCTCGGCCCTGCTTATCCCTTCTTCGCCGCCGCTCAGCCGTTGCCGAGTCGCTGCTCCCAGCCGGCGCCTTCGGCCAGCGAGATCGAATCGAGCACCGCCGTGCTCTGGTCGCGCAGGATGGCGAAGGCGCGGCGGATCGCGCACGTCGCCTCGTCGTGGCAATCGCCGCACGGCGCGTAATAATTGACGCTCGCGCACGACACGAGCGCGATCGGGCCTTCCATCGTCCGCACGACCTCGCCGAACGAAATCTGGTCCGCTTCGCGCGCGAGGCGATAGCCGCCCTTCGGGCCGCGGGCGCTTTTGACCAGCCCGGCCTTTTTCAGGTCGAGCATGATCAGCTCGAGATATTTGGGCGGCACCCGCTGGGTTTCCGCGATGCGCGCCAGCTGGACGGGGGCGCCGCCCTGTTCCTCCGCCAGGAACAGCAGCGAACGCAGGGCATAGCGGGTCTTTTGCGCGATCATCCTGGGTTCCGCACTAGCGGTGCGGCGGCCGTCCGCAAAGCGGGGCAGCGCATGAACATCTCTTAATTCTAACGAAAGCGGGCGGAGAGGCGGGCCCGACTAGTTGGCCAGGCCTGCGGGATCGCAACCCCGCGAACAAGGAGAGTTCGAAACCATGAAACGCCTCATTGCTTCGTTCGCCGCCCTCGGCCTCATCGCTGCCCCGGCGATGGCCGTCACCAAGTCGGCGAGCACCACCACCACGTCCAACGCCAAGCCGACCAAGGCGCAGGCCAAAGCCGCCAAGAAGTCGGCCAAGGCCGCCGCCAAGGTCAACAAGGCCGCTCCGAGCACGACCAAGAAGTCGAGCTAGTCCCAAGCTCTCCCAGACCGCCCGGCGCGCGATCGTTCCCCCGTCGCGCCGGGCGGGACCGCGGGAGGGATCACGATTGAAAGGCTTCCGCGCGGTGCGGCGTTCCCACGACTCCCTCCCCTACGCACCGCGCGGTCCAGCCATTGATGCACGTTCGACTTTGGACGTAAGAGCCGCAGCCGGAGACGCCATGGGCCGCAAGATCCTTCTCGTCGAGGACGACCCCGAGACCGCAGCCTATCTTTCGAAAGGCCTGGGGCAGGAGGGGCATAGCGTCGAGCAGGCGCCGAACGGCCAGGACGGCCTGTTCCGCGCCACCGACGGCA
>Ga0134122_10003578_pt1 | contig 11525 bp, 11 predicted proteins | sample KB302_FD_96461 | JGI IMG/M metagenome (GOLD analysis project Ga0134122, IMG submission 96461) | Terrestrial soil microbial communities without Nitrogen fertilizer from Kellogg Biological Station, Michigan, USA - KB3-0-2 | ecosystem: Environmental > Terrestrial > Soil > Unclassified ...
GTGCGCGAGGTCGGCCGCGCCGACCTGGATCAGCTCGCGCGCGATCACCGAGGGGTGATCGCGCGCATCCACCCGGCCGGGTCGAACGCAGCATTCCTGTCCGAGCGTGATCTGGGAGAGACCGAGTGGGCGGAGGACGCGATCGCCGTCGTGCTCGACGGCATCGAGGACCCCCAGAACCTCGGGGCCTCGGCGCGATCGGCAGAAGCCGCCGGCGCGTCCGTGCTCGTCAGCCGAACGCACCGTGGGGCACCCGTAACCGAGGCCGCGATCCGGGCGTCGGCCGGCGCGCTGTTGCACCTCCCGCACGCGCGCGTCGCGAACATCGCTCGTGCGATCGAGCGGTTGCAGGCTGCCGGCTTCAGCGCGGTCGGGCTCGACGGTTCGGCGGAGCGAAGCATCTTCGACACCCGATGCCCGGACGGACGTGTCGCGATCGTCCTCGGGAGCGAGGGGTCGGGTCTTTCACGGCTGGTTCGCGAGCGATGCGATCTGCTGGTCGCCCTGCCGATGCGTGGCCGTGTGGACTCGTTGAACGCCGCCGCCTCGCTCGCCGCCGCGCTCTACGCATTCGTGCTTCCGCGCGGACGCGGAGGAAACGGATGAACGAGGGACCGGCGGACCCGACGCAGCCGTCGGGGTCGGGATCTGCGAGCACCCCTCCGGGTTCGCGATTCGAAGACCTCACCAACCTCGAGGTCCCGTCGGATGCGGTGGCCACCAGACATCGAACCGCCATCCTCGTCACCGCCGCGGTCGTGCTGTTCGCTGGGGCGTTGTTCGCCGTCCTCTACGTCGTTCTCCTCCTGCCCTTCGCGTCGTCCGAGAGGGGCTCCTCGGTCTCGAGCGCCCTCGTCGGCTTCCTGCTCGTCTACGGTTCCCTGCAAGCCGTGGCGGGCGTGCTCGTACTGTTGCTGCGGCAGAGCGGGCGTTGGCTCGGGATCGTTCTCGCGGTCGTGGGGATCGGGCTCGGCATCGCGCGCGCGTCCTCGACGCCTGCGAGCGGTCTCGTCACGATCCTGCTGAACGCGTTCGTGATCTACGCGCTCGCCTCAAGCGGTCCGGCGTTCCGTCGAGGGTAGACTCGGCACGTCGCCGGCGTGGCGCAGCCCGGTAGCGCAACCGACTTGTAATCGGTAGGTCGTCGGTTCGAATCCGACCGCCGGCTCTCGGAAACCTGCGGGAACGGGCTCTCGTGGATGGAGGGCCCCGCCCGCGAGGGAAACTTCTGAGGAACGTCGAGGGAGTCAGCGGACGAAAGGGCCTTCACTATCGCGATGGCCGGGAGCGTGGAAGGAGCTGGAGAACGTGTACCGGCCATCCACGCGGAGGAACCGTAAGAGCTTCCGGTCGAGCGTCCAGAGGAAGCCACGGAGGTTGTCGTCATCTATCCCGTCTCGGTCGATCCTCCGTCGCTCCAGTGTGCCCGTGAAGTTCTTCGTGGAGTTCTTCGATCTCCTCATGGGACTTCGTCTCGATCCCGGCCACGTCATCCCGCGGGCCTTCGAGATGCGTGATGACCTCATCGAGCTTCACGTGAAGGGCCGCAGCGTCCCTGTTCTGAGAGTTCTGGAGGATGAACACCATCAGCAGGGTTGCGACGCTGATGGCGATATTGGTCCTGTCCACCCCGAAGGCCACTAACCCGATCACGACAAGCATGGCGGCGACGAAAAGCGCCCACGGCGTCCCCATCCACTTCGAGAGGAAGGATGCCATCGAGGCGAATCTCTCCGAAAGCTGCCGGTTCATCTGGCGAGTTCACCCACAGGTATCTGCCCACGGTGCTCGAGTGACGGGGGGTGGATCCTACGAGCGGGGAGCATATTCTTGGGGATGGCTTCCCGCGTCCTTGGCCGCCGTCTGCTTGACGATCTCGAGTGTCTCTGCAACTGACTTGTCGTTTTCGTCTCCGCTGCGGACTTCAAGTCCTCAAAAGTGAAGTTGTGCTCACCCATTCCGATGCCCCCCGGTACCTCAAGTGACGATCTAGAGCTCGAACAGGGGTTGCCCCCACAGACCCTTCTCCAAACCACTGGGGCACGGTCTGGCTGCCGCAGGATCTCGGAACGAAAAGGGAAGGTCGTTCGAGGACTGGTGTGATCGGTGATCGTCGGTTCGGGTCCGAACCGTCGGCTCTCGGTCTATCAGTTCCTTATGTTTGCGGCGGCGGCTGAGACTCGCGCACCTCTGCCAGGACGATCACCGGATCCGCGTCCTGTTCGCTGGGCATGACGGCTTCGAGCTCGAGGAGGGAGATCCGCATGCGATCGCGGATCGCCTGGGCCTGGCTCAACGTCCAGTCGCGGAGCGGTGCCATCTCGGCTCGGATGTTCGCCGCCTCGTCCTGGGCTTCGCCGAGCAGCCGCTCGATCAGCGCCCGCGCCTCTCTTTCCGCTACCAGGGCCTCGATGCGCTTCTTGGCCGCTTCCGTCCTCGCCTCGGCCACGATGCCCGAGGCCACGAGCTCCGCTCGTCCCTGGGAACGCTCGACCTCTCGATCGAACCCACGGATGAGCTCCATCACGTGCTCGGAAACACCTTCATAGGGATCCCGGTCGGCCGCGCCCGGGTCGCGTTCCTGCCGCAACTCCTCGACCTCGGCACGCGATCGCTCGAGGTCGATCCGCGCCTGCTCGAGGTCGATCCGCGCCTGCTCGAGGCCCTTGAGATCGTGTTGGGCGCGATCGAGCCGGGACTCGAGATCGGAGAGTCGCGCCCGGACCAGGCGCAGATGTGCAAGGACTTCCTCTTGGTCGAAGCCCCGTCGCACGACCTTGAAGGAAGGCACGGTGCGGCTTGGGTCCAGCGACGGGAGACTACGTTGGTTCACGTCCATGGTCCCTCTCCAGGCCCGGCAAGGAAGGGTACGTCCTTCTGCGTGGCAAGGTACCCCTATCGGGCTACGGCGAGGAGGGCCCGAAAGGCCGTTTGTGGATCTCCGAACGCCCTAAGCAGCAACGACTGGAGAGTGCTCGCCCTCGTCGTGAGTCCCCGCGGTCAGCCGCCGGGGAGGTAGACGCGGAACGACGCGCCGCCGCCCGGACGGTCTTCGACCCACGCCCGACCCCCGTGGAGCTCCGCGAAGCGCTTCACGAGGGAGAGGCCGACCCCCACCCCCGGTGAGTGCCCGGTCGCAGAACCGGGGGCTTGGCGGAAGGGTTCGAAGATCTCCTCCCGGAGCTCGGGCGGGATCCCCGTTCCGTCGTCCTCGACGATCAGCAGCAGGCCTCCGTCCTTCGGGACCGCTCGAACCCACACCTCGGCTCCGGGTGGCGTGTGGCGGAGGGCGTTCGTGACGAGGTTCTCGACGATCCGTTCGACCTTGGGCGCGTCCAGGCTGACCATGAAGGGCTCCACGTCGACCGTCAGGTCGTGGCCGTTGCGCTCCTCGGTCTCTTCGACGGCGCGGCGGATCAGTTCGCCGACGTCGGTCGGGCGTCGCTGCGGCGACACGATCCCTCGCTGGAGACGATCCAGGTCGAGCAGGTCGCCCAACAACCGCTCGAGCTTTCGGGCGTTGGTCGCGATGCGCCGCACGAGATCCACCGCGTCCTCTTGGGGCAGGTCCATGTTGGCTTGCTCCAACGTGATCGCCGATCCGAGGATCGACGTCAGCGGCGTCCGGAGGTCGTGCGAGACCGCCTCCAGGAACGTGTTCTTCATGTCATCGAGCGCTCTGAGCTGTTGCGCCGCCTCGCGCTCGCGCCGGAACGCCTCCGAGTACTTCCGCTCGGACGCCTGGAGCGCCTGCTCCGCCTGCTTGCGTTCCGTGATATCGACCATGAGCCCCCGGAGCTGCTGCGGCCCCCGGGACCGTCGGACGACGTGGATCAGGTCGCGGACCCACATGTCCTGACCGCTCGGGGTGCGGACACGGTATTCGACGGTCGTGTCCCGCCCCTCGTCGCGGGCCCATCGCACGGCCAGCTCGGCAGCATCTCGGTCGCGCTCGTGCACGTGGTCCCCCCACGCCTTGCCCTGGGAGGGCCAGGAGCCGGCGTCGGGTCCGAGCACAGGATCGGCTCGCCCACCGACGAACGTGAGCCGGAAGTCCTTCGCGTCGGCTTCCCAGAAGATAGCGTCGAGCGTCTCGACCAACTCGTGGAAGCGTTCGAGCTCGGACAGGCGGCGCGCGTTGCCGAGCGCCAGAGAGGTGATGTCCCCGATCCCTCGCGCGAACGAGAGGGCATCGTCATCGAACGGCGCCCCGTTCAGCTCGCCCACCGCGACGATCGCACCGAACCCGTCCGCATCCCATCGCAACGGCGTGACGAGAACGGCGCCGGGGTCGTCGACGAATCGCAGATCCGCGGGAACCTGCATCGCCATCTCCTGCGGGATCACGAAGGGCTCGGTCTCGCTGAACAGGAAGTGCTCCGCGATCTCCTTGGGGATGTCGGCGAGCTCCGACCTCGGCTTCGTCTTGTGCGCACCGACGGCGAACACGCGAGCGACGCGGAACGCCCCCGTCTCCTCGTCGCGCGTGTAGGCCGCGGCGGCGACGCAGGGGACGATCGTCGGAACGGTCTCGATCGCCCGCTGGAAGATCTCCCCGACGGTGCGTTCGGACGTCATCCCTTGCGACAGCCGCAGCAGGGCGCCGGAGACCCGGGCTTCGCGTCGCTCGGCATCGAGCAGACGAGCGGTTTGGAGCGCGACGGCGGCGTGCGAGGCCAGGACTTCCAGGAGGCGCCGGTCGTCTTCGTCGAACTGCGCGAACCCCAGCTTCGACAGCACGATCACGCCGACGACCTCGTCGCCGGCGATCATGGGGACGGCGAGCATCGACTCCAGCAGGTCGTCGTCGGTGCCGGGGATCGTGACCGAGAAGTCGATCTGGCGGGCGTCGGGCGTCAGCAGGGAGGTCTTGGTGAGCGCGACGTGCCCGGTGATCCCCTCGCCCAGCTTCGTCACGAGCGCGGGGAGGGACTCGGTCGCATAATCGGTGAAGAGCTCACCCCGGAAAGCGACGGGGAACAACGTGTCGCCGTCGGGCTGCAGCAGATAGACCCGGCAATTGTGATAGTCGATGATCGTCCTCAGCTCAGCGGTGATCGCCGCTGCGATCTCTTCGACGTCGCCGAGCATGTTGAGCGCAGCCGCCAGGTTGTGCAGCATGTTGAGCTGCGCGATCGACCGGATGTCGTCGCGCAGCCGCTTCGGCTCTGGTCCTGCCTGTGCCACGGATCGCCTCGCCACGTCGGGGAACGGCCCATGCTCTCACCCGAGCAAGCCTCCGGTAGCGATTTCGGCAGTCGCCGAGCGGTGCTTGAACCGGGTGGGATCGGATGCGAGCCTCGTGGAACGTGAGCCAACGAGGCACCACCGATGCCCACGAGGGCGGTTTGGATGACCGAGCGCGCGCGATCTTGGACTTCGAGCGGGAGGCGTGGAAGCTGGACGTCCCCAAGGAGCGAGCGATCCGCGAGCGGTTCGGTTTCTCCGCCGCGCGCTACCACCAGCTGCTGCACCGGATCATCGACGGTCCGCACGCGCTCGAGTACGACCCGATGCTCGTGCGGCGCCTGCGGCGGATCCGGGAGATCCGCCGCCGCCGCCGCACGGCCGATCGCCTCGGGTTCCGTCTCTAGGCCGGGTCGTCCCGCAGCCGGCGACGCGGCTGCGGGAACGACCCAACCGGTAGGATGCCGGCGGTGAACCTCGGCACCGCTCGGATCGTCATCATCGTTGCACTCGTCGTCGCCGGCGCGGCCGTGCTCGCCAACGGGTTCCCCGAGAGCGGTGGGAGCGTCGCCGGACCCTCCGGTGGTGCGAGCCCCAGCGGCTCCCCGTCCAGCCCCGCATCCAGCCCCACCACGCAGCCGTCGCCGACGGGTCCCTCCCCGGAGACGACCGGCGTGACGTTCATGGCGCTCAACGGGACGACCGTGACGGGCGCCGGCGCCGCCGCGCAACAGCTGCTCACCAAGCACGGCTATACGTCCGTGCAGGACGCCGCGGATGCTCCGAGCCAGGGCGTCGCCAAGACGACGGTCTACTACCGGGCCGGCTCGGATGGACGTCAGAACAAGGCGAACGCCGAATACGTCGCCACGACCTACTTCAACGGGGCGTCGGTCAAGAAGCTCGACCCCTCGTTGGAGAGCGTCGTACCGCCGAGCGCCACGATCGTGGTCGTCGTCGGAGACGATTTCGCTCAGACGCTCGTCCAGTGACCGCCGAGGTCCCGTGGGTCGACCGGTCACGGCCAACCGGCCGTTGACGTGCGAGAACTCGGTCCCTAGCCTGAACCGGGAAGGGGGTCGGCCGGGTGCTCAAGGTCTCACAGAAGCTCGAGTACGCGATGCGCGCCATGATCGAGCTCGCCCAGCGGAGGGACGACGATGCTCTGGTCCCCGCTCGTGAGATCGCCGAGCGGCAGCAGGTCCCGCTGCGGTTCCTGGAGCAGCAGCTGGGAGCACTCTCGAAGGCCGGGCTGGTCGAGAGCTTCCGCGGGGCGGGTGGAGGGTGCCGGATCGCCCGGGATCCCGCACAGATCACGGTCGCGGAGATCGCCGATGCGATCGAAGGACAGATCTACCCGGTGTTCTGTCTGGAACCGTCCGACCACACGTGCTTCGCGGATTCGCGATGCGGCCTCCAAGGGTTCTGGGCCGACGTCGCCACTGCGGTGCAACAGGTCTTCGAACGAACGACGGTGGCGGACCTTGCGGCCCGCCACCGGGAGATGTCTCCGGGAACGGTGATGGTCAGCCCGGAGGAACTGTTGTCGCGGTTGAACTGACCGGGTCGGCGATCCCCGTCAGCCGGTCCACCCCATCGCCTTCGCGGCGTCCATACCCATGATCTTCGTCAACTTGGTCCCGCATACCGGACAGGTGCCCTGCAGCGCGGGGCGTCCGTTCTTCAGCGTGACCAGCGAGCCGGTGAACTCGCGCTTCTCGCGGCACTTCATGCAGTAGGCCACGTCGGCCATCCGACGCCTCCCTTCCCCTCGCGACCGCGGTGGCGGCCGACCTCGTGTGCTCCCCCGGGGGGCAACGGTACATACCCCGAGGCCGCCCTCGAGGGCGGCCTTCCACGATGGTGCCCCGCACGGGCTCTTGATGCAAGCACGTACGAGGTCGCGTTGAACCTGCCCGCTGCGTACGATGGCGGTCGGCCCGGCGCCACGGACACCCGAGGGAGGATCCACCGACGTGAGCGAGCCCCAGCGCAACATCGACGCTCTCCTTTCGGAGCAACGAACATTCCCACCACCGCAAGCGTTCCGAGACCACGCCGTCGCTGGGGACCCGGCCGTCTATGAGACGGCCGCCGCCGATCACGAGGCCTTCTGGGCAGAGCAGGCCGGCCGGCTCGCCTGGTCCCGCCCCTGGGATTCCGTGATGGAGCGGGACGCGCCCTGGGTCACCTGGTTCAAGGGCGGACACCTGAACGCCTCGGTGAACTGCCTGGACCGTCATATCGAGGCCGGCGGTGGCGACAAGGTCGCCTTCCTCTGGGAAGGCGAGCCGGGGGACGCGCGGACGATCACGTATGCCGAGCTGCTGGAAGAGGTGTGTCGCCTCGCGAACGCGCTCCGGGCGCTGGGGATCCGCAAGGGCGACCGGGTCAACATCTACCTCGGCATGATCCCCGAGCTCCCGATCGCGATGCTCGCGTGCGCGCGGATCGGCGCCCCGCATTCGGTCGTGTTCGGCGGCTTCAGCGCCGAAGCCTTGCGGGACCGGATCAACGACGCCGAGGCCAAGGTCCTGATCACCGCCGACGGCGCCTGGCGCCGTGGACAGGTCGTTCCGCTGAAGGCGAACGCGGATGAGGCGGTTCGGGAGTGCCCGTCGATCGAGCACGTGATCACCGTGCGCCGATGCGGGAACGAGCATGCCTTCACCGAGGGTCGCGACCACTGGTACCACGATCTCGTCGCTGAGCAGTCGCCGACGTGCGAGCCGGAGGACATGGAAGCGGAAGATCTGCTCTACCTGCTCTACACGAGCGGCACGACCGGCAAGCCCAAGGGGATCGTGCACACGACCGGCGGCTACCTGACCCAGGTCGCCGCGACCCACCGGATGATCTTCGACATCCACGACGATGACGTCTTCTGGACCGCTGCCGACTGCGGTTGGGTCACGGGGCATTCGTACATCGTCTACGGACCGCTCGCGAACCACACGACCGGCGTGATGTACGAGGGAGCGCCCGACTGGCCCGACAAGGACCGGTGGTGGTCGATCATCGAGAAGCATCGGGTGTCGATCCTCTACACCGCCCCGACCGCGATCCGCTCGTTCATGCGATGGGGCACCGAGTACCCGGGCAAGCATGACCTCTCCTCGCTGCGACTCCTCGGCTCCGTCGGCGAGCCGATCAACCCCGAGGCATGGGTCTGGTACTGGACGGTGATCGGGGGCGAGCGGTGCCCGGTCGTCGACACGTGGTGGCAGACGGAGACCGGCGCGATCTTGATCTCGCCGCTCCCCGGGATCACCACCCTCAAGCCGGGCTCGGCCACCATCCCCTTCCCGGGGATCGATGCCGACGTCATCGACGAGACCGGAGCGTCCGTTCCGCTGGGCGGCGGTGGCTACCTCGTGCTCACGCACCCCTGGCCGGGGATCGCCCGGACGATCTGGGGCGATCCCGATCGCTACTTCGAAACGTACTTCAGCAGGTTCGGTCCCGACGTCTACGTCGCCGGGGACGGCGCTCGGCGTGACGAGGACGGATACTTCTGGCTCCTCGGTCGGATCGACGATGTGATGAACGTGGCCGGGCACCGGCTGTCAACGTTCGAGATCGAATCGGCGTTGGTGGACGACTCGAAGGTGGCCGAGGCCGCGGTCGTCTCTCGGCCGGACGACCTGAAGGGAGAGGGGATCGTGGCGTTCGTCACCTTGAAGACGGGCTTCGAGGGAGATGCCGCGATGCTGGCCGAGCTCCGCGAGCACGTCGCGAAGGTGATCGGACCGATCGCGAAGCCCGACAACATCATCTTCACGCCGGACCTCCCGAAGACCCGGTCGGGGAAGATCATGCGCCGGCTGCTTCGCGACGTCGCCCGCGGCAACGTCCTTGGAGACGTCACCACCCTCGCCAACGCGGAGATCGTCGAACAGATCCACGACATGGTCGAAACGGCCCCGACCGAAGCATGAGTGGAACGTCCGCGCTCGGCGGGGCCCAGGCGGCGTTCGTTGAGCGCGCCCGGGTGGCCCGCTTGGGGACCACGATGCTCGACGGGACGCCGCACGTCGTCCCGGTCTGCCCCGTCCTGGACCTCGATCGCATCCTGATCGCCTCCGCGTTCGACCGGAAGGTCGCGAACATCCGGGACAACCCGGCCGTGTGCATCGCGTTCGACGACTATTCCGAGGACTGGGAACACGGTCTCGCCCAGGTCATCGTGTACGGCGACGCCTACTTGGTGGACAGCGGCCCGGAGTTCGACCGTGATGCCGCCCTGCTGAACGAGAAGTTCCCGCAGTACCCGGCGAGCACCTCCCCGATCGAGGTCGGCACGACGGTGATCATCGAGATCCGGACCGTCCGCGTCTCAAGCTCCGGCGTCTGAGATCGTCCCCGGCACCGATCAGGGGTTGCGAGCGAAGAAGTCGAGGATCAGCTCCATGTGGTGCACCCGTTCGTCGACCGCGTTCGCGTGATGGCCCCCCGGATACAGCTGAAGGTCGACGTCGACGCCCCGGGCACGAACGGCATCGACCCACGGCAGGATGCCTTCCAGCGGGCAGCGTGGATCGTTCTCCCCCGCGATCACCAACACGGGAGCGGTGACGGCGGCGGCGTAGGTCATCGGGTCGCTCCGGCGGTACGCGTCGGGGACCTGCTCCGGCGAGCCGCCGTACACGGCGTCGTCCCAGGCCTGGAGCTCGGGGGCGCAGGCGTGATGCGCCGCCACGAAGTCGCCGGCAGGGATGCCCGCGAAGATCGCGCGCCACCGATCGGGATGGACGCCGGCGTTGAAGCACGCCAGGCAGCCGCCCCAGGACCAGCCGCTCCAGTACACCCGCCGAGGATCGACGACGCCCTCGCGTTCCAAGGCATCGAGGCCCGCGATGATGTCCTCCGTCTCCGTGAAGCAGACGGCGTCGATCAGCGCGCGGCGGAACGCCACGCCGTATCCCGTGGAGCCGCGGTAGTTGACGAGGGCGACCGCGTACCCGGCGTCGACGAACGCTTGTGTCTCGGGGTCGAAGCGATCGCGTTCGTGCCACTCGGGACCGCCGTGCACCGACATCACGGTGGGGAACGGTCCCGGGCCCGGCGGCGTCACCACGAACGCGTGGATCGTGTCGCCGCCGGGGTTGGAGAAGAAGAACGATCGGTACGCTCGACCGGGCGGCGGAGGTTCCGCGGTACTCGTGAGCACCTCGCGGCCGTCCTGATCCATCACCCGCGGGGCACGGGTCGCGTCGCTGGCAAGGAGCCATACGGAGCCGTCGGGCCGGATGGCGGCGCCTCCGTCGCCGCCGATATCCCCGTGCGGGTCGGCGATCAGGTCGATCGCCCCGTTCGAGGGATCCAACCGGTAGAGCTGGGCCCTGCCCTCGTGCTCGTGACGGACGAGGAGCGCGGACGCGTCCGGCCACCACTGGATCGGGAAGACGGCGCCCGGGAGGTCGACCGCGAGGTCGGTCCGTGCTCCGGTCTCGACGTCCCAGATGGCCGGCCGCTCGAAGGGTCCCAGCTCGCTCGTGAACGCCAGGCGCTGATCTCCGGGTACCGGGGACCACGCGTCGGGCTCGAGGTTCGCGCCCGCATCGACGAGGTCGCCCCGGCCCGCTCCGGTGTCCGCATCCAGGACACGAAGCGCGAGGTGCAGGATGTCGCCGCGTTCGGCGTGTCGGACGCACAGGAGCGACCCGTCCGCCGAGAGCCCTCCGGTCTTCGGATATTCACGACCCACCCCACTCGGGAAGGATGTTGCCCATAGGAGGCGAGGGTCTCCCCCGTCGTCGTCGACGAAGACCCGATAGTCGCCCTGGACCTCAACGCCGATCGCGGTCCGGCTCGGGTGGAACGCGAGGCCGGTGAGCCACCCCTCGGGGAGATCCGGCAGGATCGGTTCAGGGACGCCGCCGGCCGGCGCTCCGACCAGCCGGCCGCGCTCGTCGCCGGTCACATCGCTCCACCAGGCGAAACGGCCGTCCGGAAGCGCCCAGACCCCCTGGTCGACCCCGATCGGTTCCCGGCTCAGTTGCTCCCACGCTCCCGTCCGCAGATCGTGGGTCCACACCTGGGCGACGCCGCCGAGCGTGCTGATCAGGGCGAGCAGGCTCGGGTCTGCCGTCGACCACGAGGGGAAGCCCATCTCAGGAGCGGTGAAGCGGCGCACCCAGGCCCGTTCGTCGCTCATCGGGGTCGAAGCCTACCGTCGGCGTCGCGTTGCCAGTTCTCGGCTCCGAGAGCTACCATCCCTTAGCACTCACACCTGTCGAGTGCTAGCAGTCGGCAGGTCGTCTGAGAACCGAACGAAGGAGGCAACGGATGGCAGCGAAGCTCATCAGCTTCGACGAGGAAGCCCGTCGGGCCCTCGA
>Ga0134122_10003579_pt1 | contig 11525 bp, 14 predicted proteins | sample KB302_FD_96461 | JGI IMG/M metagenome (GOLD analysis project Ga0134122, IMG submission 96461) | Terrestrial soil microbial communities without Nitrogen fertilizer from Kellogg Biological Station, Michigan, USA - KB3-0-2 | ecosystem: Environmental > Terrestrial > Soil > Unclassified ...
ACGAGCACATAGTGACGCACGACGGCGCCGGCATCGTTGCGGCTCATGGAGTCGACCACGTCGATGAGGCCGACAATGTCGATGGTAAGACCGGTCTCCTCGCGCACTTCGCGGACCACCGCGTCCTTGAGGCTTTCGCCCCATTCCAGATGCCCGCCGGGGATGCTCCATTCGTCGAGGCGGGGCGGCTTGGCGCGCCGGATGAGGACCAGCTCCCCCCGTCGGTTCCAGATCACGGCACCGACCCCGACAACGGGGGTGGAGGCAGAAATGTTGACAGCGGTCATGGCCGCATTGTGCCTGGGGAAAGGGGCAAAATCATCCGCTCCGGCAAGCTTTCTTCTTGGGCGCTTTACGGCTAATAAGGTCGAAACTCGCCCAGGAGAACTCCCATGCGCTCAAGCATCACCATGACCATTGCGGCACTCGGCATCAGCGCGCTGGCGCTCTCAGGCTGCAATCAGCAGCAGGCGAGCAATGCGCCGCCGGCCGAAACAAAAGAGGCGAGCGCGCCGCCTGCCGCTTCCGCACCAACTCCAGCCGGACAAGGGGACATGTCACCAGAAGGCAACCAGAAATACCTCGCCGATAACGCCAAGAAAGAGGGCGTCACCGTTACGCCGTCGGGGCTGCAATATCGGGTCATCAAGCAAGGCGCCGGCGCATCGCCGAAGGCATCGGACGTCGTGAACGTCACCTATAAAGGCTGGCTGATCGACGGGACCGTGTTCGACCAGACGCAGCCGGGCCAGCAGGCGACGTTCCCTGCGGGCGCGCTGATCCCGGGCTGGGTCGAAGCGCTGCAATTGATGAAAGAGGGCGACGAGTGGGAGATCACGATCCCGTCGGAGCTCGGCTATGGCGCATCGGGCGCTGGCGGCGTAATTCCGCCGAACCAGACCCTGGTGTTCGACATGGCGCTGATCTCGGTACAGAAGCAGTAGGCTTCGGAACTAACAGAAGCGCTTTCTTCGCCGGCCCGACCCCCACCCGCCTTCGCTGCTGCGCAGCTACGACGGGCAGGCCCGATTCCTGCGAGCAAACGTCACGGTGGCAGGAGTTTTCCCGGGTTGAGAATGTTGTTGGGGTCGAGGGTGCGTTTGAGCGCGCGCATCAGCTCGATTTCGGCGGCGCTCTTGTAACGGGCGATCGCCTCGTTCTTGGAGATGCCGAGGCCGTGCTCAGCGGAGATCGAGCCGTTCAGCTTGGCGGCTTCATCCTGCACCACGTCTTCGATGGCGGTGCGCGCCGCATTGATCGCCGCGTCATCGCCGGGCGCCTTCACCGCGTAATGCAGATTGCCGTCCCCGACATGGCCGAAGGGGAATGAGCGCGCGGAGGGCAGGGCGCTGCGAATAGCGGCGTCCGCCGCGGCAAGAAAATTGGGAATGCGCGTCACAGGAATGGAAATGTCGTTGGCGACGGTGGGGCCGTCGAGGCGGTGCGCTTCGGGCAGCGTTTCGCGCAGGCGCCAGAACGCCGCGCGGTCGCGTTCAGATTTGGCGAACACCGCGTCGGCGACGAGACCTTCCTCCATGGCGCGCGCGAGCGCTTCTTGCAGAGCTTCGGTGGCGTCGAAAGCTTCGGGGTTCGAGACTTCGATCAGCACGGTCCAGCCGCGATGCTGGGGTAAGGGATTGGCGGTGTCGGCGATGTGTTTCAGGACGAGATCGAGCGACTCGCGCTTCATCAGCTCGAAGGCGGTGACCTGGCTGCCGGTCGCAGCTTGCAGACGATTGAGCAGGCCGACCGCGACCTCGACGGAGGAAATCGCGGCGACGGCGGTGGCATAGCCCGCAGGTCTCGGGAACAGCCGCAGCATTGCAGCGGTGACGATGCCGAGCGTGCCTTCGGCGCCAATGAACAACTGTTTCAGATCGTAGCCGGTGTTGTCCTTCTTCAGGCCGCGCAGCATTTCGAGCACGCGCCCGTCGGCGAGCACGATTTCGAGGCCGAGGACGAGATCGCGCATCATGCCGTAGCGGAGCACGTTCACCCCGCCGGCATTGGTCGAGATGTTGCCGCCGATGGTGCAGGAACCTTCGGCGCCGAGGCTCAAAGGAAAGAGCCGCTGCACATTGTCGGCGGCGGCTTGCGCGTTCTTCAAGACGACGCCGGCTTCGGCGGTGAGCGTGTTCTCTTGGGCGGAAATTCCGCGGATGCGGTTCATGCGAGCGAGCGTAAGCAGCACTTCGCCCTTTGTCGGGATTTGCGCGCCGACGAGACCGGTGTTGCCGCCCTGCGGCACCACGCGGGTGCGTGTCTCGTTGCAGATGGCGAGGAGGCGCGACACCTCGTCGGTAGTGGAGGGCTTCAAGAGCAGCGGCGTTTGCCCCTTCCAGCGGCCGCGCATTTCGACGAGATGCGGGGCGATCTCGGCTGAGTCTTCGCTCCAGCCGCGCGGACCCGCCGCGTCTTTCAGGCGCTCGGCAACGCGCGGGTCGAGCAGGGTCATGGTGCTAGTCCCGAGGTGCCGCGGCGCGGTGCAAACGGTCATTGATGGCTTCGCCGAGGCCGCCATTGGGTATCCGCATGACGGCGATGCTGTCTACGCCGCTGCGATCGAGCTGCCGCAGCATGGCAAAGAAATTCGCCGCGGCCTCGGTGAGGTCTCCCGCGGCACTGAGATTGCGCATCGGTCCCGAGGTGCGGGGCGCGTCCGGACCGAAGGCCAGCAGCGCCTCGCCCGGGCTGGCTTCAGAGGCGTCAAGACGCAGACGCGCGCGCGGCGCGTAGTGGCTTTGCATCATGCCCGGCGCCTGGACGATATGGGAACGCGGCAGCGCGAGCGGGCCGGTAATGGCTTCGACGGCTTCGCGGGCCACGGCGCCCAGGCGCAGAAGCACAGCCGTGTCGCCGTCGAAGCCGATGACCGTCGATTCAAGCCCGAGCGTGCACGGCCCGCCATCGAGAATCAGATCGACGCGGCCATTCAGCTCTTCGGCGACATGGGCTGCGGCTGTCGGGCTGATGGAGCCGGCGCGGTTGGCGCTGGGCGCGGCGATGGGGACGCCGGCGGCGGCGATCAGCGCGCGCGCTGTGGGGTGAGCAGGGGCGCGCAACGCCGCGGTGTCGAGGCCGGCGCTCACAAGAAGCGAGAGCGGCGAATTCTCGCGGCGCTCCAGCACCAGCGTCAGGGCGCCGGGCCAGAAGGCCTCAGCGAGTTTCGCGGCGAGCGGATGAAACTCGACGAAGCGCTCCGCCTCGGCGCGATCGAGAACGTGCACGATCAGCGGATTGAAACTCGGCCGCGCCTTGGCAACGAAGATCGCGGCGACAGCGCGATCGTCGAGAGCATTGGCGCCGAGCCCGTAGACCGTCTCGGTGGGGAAGGCGACGAGACGGCCGCTGCCGATGAGGCGAGCGGCTTCGGCGACGCCGGCGTCATTGGCGGCGAGAGACGTCGCATCGGGCGGCGGTGTCGCGTGCATGGATGGGATTGTAGCGCGTTTAGGGTTTGCGCGTGGCTGTGAGGTCGACGCTGACCTTCACTGCGTGCGACACCGTGCGCTCCGAAGCCCAGTCGATGCCCCAGGTGCTACCGGTGCCGACCTTGAAATCGGCGCGGGAGAGGGTCAGCTCGCCGGTCATGTGGGCGACGTTGCCGGCGAGCTGGACTAGGAAGGGCAGCTTCACCTCTTTGGTCACGCCATGGATGGAGAGATCGGCGGTCGCCTCGTAGCGGTTCGGCGCGGTCTCGCGGATGGATTTGGTGACGAAGCGGGCTTGCGCAAAGTGCGCGACGTCGAGGCCGTTCGGACCGTTGCGGTATTTGTCGTTGTTGGGGTCTTCAGAGAAGAGGCTGCGGATATCGATGACGACAATGGCTTTCGCGTGCGCAACGTCGGCGGGATCAAAATCGATATCGGCGTTCCATTTCTTGAAGTCCGCGTGGAAGGGTTCCTTGTCCCAAACCAGCGTGAAGCCGAGCTTGCTCTTCGCGGCGTCGACTTGCCATTGCGCGGCCTCCGCCGGAAGAGCGGCAGCGAGAAGGCAAGCGGTGAGAAATGCGGTTCGCATGGTCTTAAGTGTCGTTCAAGGCAGCATGTGTTTCAACACTTGGTCGCGGTCCTTAAAGTGATGCTTCAAAGCGGCAGCAATGTGAAGAGCGACGAGGGCCATCCAGGAAAAGGCAAGGATTGCGTGGGTTGCCTGCAATGACGGGTCGATGACGATTTTCTGCGCGCGCGGTAAAGTGGAGAGAATCGGCAGATGCGGCCATTCGAAGAGGCCGAACCACATCGTGGGTACGGCAATCGGCGCGGCAGACACGGTGGCCCAGCCGGCCAGCGGGACCACGATCATCAGGGTGTAGAAGATGTAATGCACCGCGCGCGCGGCAAGGCGCTCCCATGTCGGCATGTGGACGGGCAGATCGGGCACCGGATTGAGCAAGCGCCAGGCGAGACGGCCGAGGCTCAAGAGAAGAATCGTGAGTCCGATCGATTTGTGAAGCTGGAAGAGCGGAAATTGCCGCGGATCGGTTTCCGAAAGATCAGCCATGAACGGTCCGAGCCAGAACATGAATAGGATCGCGGCGGCGATCAGCCAATGAAAAATCATGGCAACCGCGCCGTAGCGGAGCGTGCTGTTGCGCCACATCATCGCGCGGCGGCCGCTCAGTTCTTGTCCTGCTCGAATTCGGCGGCGATGGAGAGCTTCACTTCGTCGGCGACGGTGGATGACCAGATCATCTTGGTGAGACCGAAGTCGCTGCGTTTCACCGTCGTCTCGGCCGAGAAGCCCAATTGATAGTTGTCCTGGCCGAGCGGGCCCTGCATGCCGCCGTGGAAGCTCGCGTGCAGCGTCACCGGCTTGGTGACGCCGGCGAGAGTCAAGTCGCCGGTGATGTCGCCGGTGGTATCGCCGGTGCGCATGATGGCCGTCGACTTGAAGGCGATCTTGGGAGATTTTGCGCAGGCGAAGACATCGTCGCCGCAGAGCTGGCGTGAGACGAGGTCGCTCAGAGTCGAGATCGTCTTGGGATCGAGTTCGAGAGCAATCGTGCTGCGCGCCGGATCACGCGGATTGAAATTCAATGTTCCCGTGGCGCCGGCGATGCGGCCGAAATAGGGGCTCAGGCCCAAATGCAGGATGGAGAACACGACTTGGGTGTGGTCGCGCACGACGCGGTAGCGGCCCTGGGGGGCGAGGCCCGGATTGGTGGCAACCCCGGACTGGGCGAGCGCGGGTCCGGCGCCAAGCAGCACACCCAACGAGATCGAAAAAATGTGAACGACGCGACGACGCATGGGAGTCAAATCCTCACTGATTTCTAGAGCCTGGGCCGATCCGGCAATGCTGTCAAAAAGAGCCTTACTGTCCTATAAATAGTGGTCCCTAAGCTAAAGCCAAATGTGGGGGAAACCATGGCAGCAACGGCAATTAGGTCGAACGAAGACTACGGAAAGCTTATTTTGCGCGTCACAGTCGGCGCATTAATTGTGTTTCATGGACTGGCGCTGGCGACCGGTGATACCGGGATCCCAAACCGGTTGGTGGCGTGGGGATTGCCCGCGCAGCTGATGTGGCTCGGCTTCATCGCCGAATTCTTCGGCGGCTTGATGATGATCCTCGGTGTGTATGCGCGGCTCGGCGGATTGCTGGTCGGCGTGTTCATGTGCATGGCGATCTTCATGTCGCATATCGGCCTGATGGGCTCGCAGAACCATCTCTTCATGGTCGCGAACAATCCCGCCGGCAATCACTGGGACCACTACTTCCTCGAGACGCAGATGTTCTATCTGCTCGGGGCGTTCGCGGTGTTCTTCCTGGGCGCCGGAAGATACGGCCTGAACAAAGGCGGCGACTGGAACTGAAGTTTGGTTGCGTTAAGGCTTCGAACAGCGCGGACCCGTGAACCGGGTTCGCGCGTCGAGGCTCGTAAGTGGAAGGAAAGGGAAGCCATGGCCATCACAATGTCGCAAGCCGAACGCGAGTCCGAGTGGCTTGTCGTTCGACGCGAGGAAACGGCGAAGCTGATCGTACGCGTTACCGTGAGCGCGCTGATCCTTTTCCACACATGGGCGGTCATGAACGGCGAGGAAGCGATCCGCGACACGCTGGCATCGTGGGGTCTGCCCGTGGCGCTCGCTTGGACGGCGGTGATTTTCGAAGGCGTGGCGCCGATCATGGTGATCCTCGGCGTGTATGCGCGCTTGGGCGCGTGGATGATGACGTTCTGGATGGTGATGGCGTTCGCGCTGGCGCACATCCACACGGGGCATCTGCTGCAGCTGTCGCCGAACGGCGTCGGCTGGCGGGTCGAAGGGCCGTTCTTCTTCTTGGCATTGAGTCTCGCGGTGGCGATGCAGGGTGCGGGACGCTACGGGCTCAATATCGGCGGGCGCTGGAACTGACGGCACGGTTTCCTCGCGGACTCACGCGCGGCGTTGCCGCGATTTCTCTTGCATTGCTGGGAGTGCAGGCGCAGGCCGCTGCGCCGCCGGCGGAATGTCCAACGTCGGGAGCGCGGGTCGTATCGTTCGCGAAGGTCACCGACGGCGGCGGGTTCGTGACGGCGGACGGCGAGGAGGTGAGGCTCGCGGGAATCATCGCGCCGGGGCGCGGCGGTGAGGCTGTATTGAGCGGCGCCGCGGCAGCCGAGCAGGTGCTGCGAACGCTCCTGCAAAACAAGACGCTGGCGATCACGCCGGCTGCTGCTGGGCGCGACCGCTACGGCCGCACAGTGGCGGTGGTGTTCGCGGACGGTGCTTGGGTCGAAGCTCAGCTGTTGAAGCGCGGGCAGGTGCGGGCGGCGCCGGATCTTGCGAGCGCCGCTTGCGCGCGTGCGCTGCTGGCGGCCGAGGATGAGGGCCGTGTTGCACGTGCCGGCCACTGGCGCAGCGGTGTGTTCCGCGTGCGCAAGGCCGATGAGGTCAGAGGCACCGGGACATTCCAGATCGTGGAAGGAACGGTGACGACGGCGACAGTCAATCGCGGCCGGGCCTATATCAATTTCGGCGCGGACTACCGCTCGGATTTCACGGTGACGGTGGCGCCCGACGACATGAAGATTTTCCGCAGCGCGAAGTTCGACGTGCGCTCGCTGGCCGGCAAGCATGTGCGCGTGCGCGGCTGGATGGAATTCTACAACGGCCCCGAGATGACGATCGCGATGCCGGCGGCGATCGAGGTGTTGAAGTAGGACTGTCGAAGTGCGTCTTAGTTCGCTTCTTCGGCAATATGCCAAAGCACGCCGGATGGGTCGAACACGTAAGCAACGCGCAATCCCCACGGCTCGAGCTTTGGTGCGCGCGGTGGTTGGACGCCGTACTTGGTAGACAAATCGAGTTTCGCGATGTGCTTCCACCAGTCGTCGAGGTTGGTGACCAGCAGATGCATCATAAAATTCTTCGCCAACTCTTCGACGAAAAATTCCTGAAGCAGGAACGAATGGCGGCCGAGGCGGGCATTGGCGATACCGTCGCCCAGCGGCTGAATTTCAAAACCTAAATCGGCGTAGAAGCGTTTGCTGGTGCCGAAGTCCTTCGCGGGGACGCAGGGCCGCATCGTTATGACTGAGGCAGTCAGGTCGGTGGTAGGCATCGTTCGTTCCAATATGGGAACACTAGTGGGCACATTAAGCGGGCTAATTTTCAATCCAGCGCAGTTCTGCAACAGACGTGCTTTACGCCCGCCTGGGTGGTCCGCGTGCGCGGACCATGACAACGAGGGGGAGGGGAGCGGCTCAGCGCCGGAAAAGCAACGGCCCGGAGGAGATTCTCCGGGCCGGTCTTCGGTGTGTAGAGGTAAATTAGGCGGCTTTTTTGACCAGGGCGCTTTCGACGCGCTTCACGGCAGTCGGCTCATCGATACGTTCGATGGCGGCGACTTCGCGGGCCATGCGGGCAAGAGCAGCCTCATAGAGCTGACGCTCGCTGTAGGACTGCTCCGGCTGTCCGGTGGCGCGGTGAAGGTCGCGCACGACCTCGGCGATCGAAACAAGATCGCCCGAGTTGATCTTGGCCTCGTACTCCTGCGCGCGGCGGCTCCACATCGTGCGCTTGATGCGGGCGCGGCCCCTGAGCGTGTTGAGCGCGGTGGCCACAATGTCGGGCGAGGAGAGCTTGCGCATGCCGACGGCCTTCGCCTTCATTGTGGGCACGCGGAGGATCATCTTGTCCTTCTCAAAGGCGATGACGAACAGCTCGAGCCTGATCCCGGCAACCTCCTGCTCGTCGACCTTCTGAATGCGGCCGACACCATGAGTCGGATAGACGACGAAATCGCCTGACTTGAACTCGTGCTTCCGCGGCGGCGTCGGGGCCTTCGGGGCGACCGGCTTCAGCGCGGGCGCGCCCGGCTTGGCCGCGGCGACCGGCTTGGCCGGTGCGGGTGGGGGCACTACGGGCTTGGCCATCGGCGCGACCTTCGCCGCAGCCGTCGGTACCGGCTTGGCAGCCGCAACGGGAGCCGCCGCAGGCTTCGCCGGCGGGGCTTTGGGGGGAGCTACGGGCTTGGAATGGACCGCCTTTACTGGAGCCACTTTGAGAGCTGCAGCAGGGGTCTTCTTCTTCATGGTGGTGGTCATAGAAACCTTTCTCTCATGCGCTCAACTTTGCCGAGTACGACCGGACCTATGGGCACCGCAGCAATTCCCGCAAGTGCGAAACGCGACCGCACACAGCCCCACTGGGACCCGCGCTCGCCTCTCCCTCTTGCTGGATCAGGAAACCTCCGCGGCTACGCTCGCGCCGTTATCGCGGCGCTCCCATTGGACCGGCTCGTCAGCAGCGTTCGACGCGCCAGCCAATTATTTTCGTTGGGGAACTTAACACAATTGTGGCCGAAAAGGAAGCAAAATGTGGTCTCAAGCATTTGAAGAAGCGAGTTAATCTTGAGTTTCGCGAGATCGGCTTTAACCCCGGATGCTCCTTTGGCCGTTAGCAAAATTGGCTTTTGGGCGTGCCAAAAATGGAATTCTACGAGCCCTGGCCGGGTTTTGTACTGAAGTACTTGCCGAACTTGTCCTTCTCCCCTTCCCACTCTTTGGCGTCCGGAGGAGCCTCCCCCTTCTGGGTAATATTCGGCCAAGCCCTGGAGTATTCGGTGTTCACCTCAAGCCACTTCTCGAGGCCCGATTCGGTGTCCGGCTTGATCGCGTCCACGGGGCATTCCGGCTCGCAGACGCCGCAGTCGATGCATTCGTCGGGGTGGATGACGAGCATATTCTCGCCCTCGTAGAAGCAGTCCACCGGGCAGACCTCGACGCAGTCCATGTACTTGCAGCGAATGCAAGCATCGGTGACGACGTAGGTCATGGACTTCTCCGGAAGCGACAGCGTGTGACGCGGCGTTCCCTTAAGGGGCCCGCGGGATTCGATCAAGCTATAAGCGAAATACCCGCGCAGAGTTGGTGTGGAATATCATCGCCTTTTCGGGAGCGCTGAGCAGCGAGGTCTCGATGCCTTCGACCGCTTCCTTGGACGGCTCAAACGGCCAATCGGCGGCAAAGAGCACGCGTTCGATGCCGAGCTCGGCGATCGTCATCATCAGCTGAGAGGAATAGTTCATGCCGCTCGTGGTGATCACGAAGTGCTGCTTGAAATATTCGCTGGGGGTGAATTTGCGCTTGGGCCCACGATCGCGGGTGTACCGGTTGTCGAGGCGCGGCAGCAGGAAGGGAATGCCCTCGCCCATGTGACCGATGACGATCCTGAGTTTGGGGAATTCGTCGAACACAGGCGAGGCGATGAGGCGGATGGCGTGGGTGCCGACTTCGAGCGCCCAACCCCAGCCGACAAGAAATCCGGGAATGCCGAGTGGGCCGCCCATTTGCGGCGAGGGGTCGCGCGGATGGATGTAGATCGGAACGTCGAGCGCCTCGGCGCAAGCCAGGATGGGCCAGAACTTCGGGTCGTCGAGATATTCGCCGTTGGTATGCGAATTGATGACTGCGCCCTTGAGTCCAAGGGTGCGCACGGCGCGCTGTAGTTCCTGCGCGGCTTTGTCAGGATTTTGCGGTGCGATTGCGGCGAGGCCGGCGAGACGGTCGGGATATTTGTGCGTGGCGGCAGCGAGGCGATCGTTCGACATCGCCGCCAATTCGATAGCGAGGTTTTCTTCGAGCGTCTGCACGCCCGGCGACGACAGCAGCAGGAGCTGCATATCGATACCGTCGGCATCCATCTGACGAATCCGGCCCTCGCCAAGATCGCCGAGTTTGGCGCCGAGCACGTCCCACAGCCCGCCGCTGCCGCCGAAAGGGTTCAACGCTTTGATCAGGGGCGGTTGCTGTGCCGCGACCTTGACGGCCTCGGACATGATCTCGGGAAAGTTGAATCCCTCCTCGACCGCGATGCGCTTGTAGGGTCTTTCGGCCATGGACCTTATTCCGGCAGGACTTCGTAGAGCGTGCGCGCTTCCTCGGCGGGCCCGCGGCGCAAGCCCAATTCAAGGACGCGCAGAGCCACCACCTTACCACCGACCGGCAAGGTCATGACATCGCCGATACGGACGGCGGCGCTGGCTTTCTCGACACGATGGCCGTTGATGCGGATGTGGCCGGCTTCGGCTTTGGCTTGGGCGATGACGCGGGTTTTGCAGAAGCGCGCGTGCCACAGCCATTTGTCGATGCGAAGCGATTCCGGCAACTCGTTCAATCCATGGGAATGAGATGGGCAAGCGGTGCGAACGGGGAATCCGGGGCGACGGTCTTGTCGCGGCGACGGCTCTTGCGCGGGCGGGCATCGGGACGTGTGCGCTGCCACACGGACACGGCCGGTTCTGTTCCTTTGGCGGTGCGCGTCACCTGACGCCAGCCGAGCGCACGCGCGAACTGGATCACATCTTCATTGCTGCAGCCGAGCAGCGAGGTCAGCATGGCCATGGTTTCGGCGGCGTTCTTGCCGAGTTGAGTCGCTTCGATGAGCACGCTCTCGATGCGCTCGAGCATATCCAGCCGCACCGCGCGGGTGCCGACGCGGCGATAGTAAGCGGCGGCGAGGAAATCGTCCGGGAGCGCGCTGCCGTTGTCATCGAGCACGAACGACGTGAGCCCCGGTTGAGGGGCGGGCGGAATCTGTGCAAGGCGCGAGTGCACTGCCCATAGCAGAGCGGCAAGATGCGAAGGCGCGGGCTTGATCAGCCGCGGCAGATAAATCGAGCGGCGGCCGATCCGCACGCCGAACACGCGCAGAGCGTGGGCGGCGGTGCGCAAGTCTTCGGGGAGCGCTGGATTGTCGCGCTCGAGCTGGCCGAGATTCTCGGCGAGCTGGAAAGCAAGGCCGCGGGCGGGTCCGGGGAGTATGGAGCCGTCGCTCAGCGTCTTCGACTCCGCGGCGTCGCGGAGCATGGGCAGCGGATCCAGCACCCGGGCAATGTGGCCGGTGATCCAGGTCTCGAGGCGCGTCTGGACGCTCTCGCGCAGCTCGCCCTTCAGCAAATCGTCGGCAACGAGCTCGACGGCGGGCGCAAGGCGGTGCGCTCCAGCGACGAGTCTGCCGACGACTGCGCCCGACCACCAGAGGCGCGCGTGCTCGCTCAAATGGATGGCGTCGTCAGCCGCGGAGGAAAGCGCGCGA
>Ga0134122_10003580_pt1 | contig 11525 bp, 7 predicted proteins | sample KB302_FD_96461 | JGI IMG/M metagenome (GOLD analysis project Ga0134122, IMG submission 96461) | Terrestrial soil microbial communities without Nitrogen fertilizer from Kellogg Biological Station, Michigan, USA - KB3-0-2 | ecosystem: Environmental > Terrestrial > Soil > Unclassified ...
CGACCCTGAGCCGTACCAACTCGAACTTCCTCACCTCGGGAGCCGGCGTCGCAACCATCGACCTGCGCAACCTCGGTATCGAACGCACCCTGGTGCTGGTGGACGGCCGCCGCTTCGTTTCCGGCAACCCGGGAAGCCAGGCGGTCGACATGAACACCATCCCGGCGCAGTTCATCGAGCGCATCGACATCCTGACGGGTGGTGCTTCGTCGATCTACGGTTCCGACGCCGTCGCCGGCGTGGTGAACATCATCTACAAGAAGAACTTCGAAGGCATCACGTTCAATGGCCAATACGGCCAGAGCGCCGAGAGCGACGACGAAGAGCAGCAGTGGGGCCTGACCTTCGGCACCAACACCGAAGATGGGCGCGGCAACATCATGGCGCACATCGGCTACACCAAGCAGGGCGCGGTGTATTCGCGCGATCGTGATCGCTCGGCGGTCGACCAGGCGTCGACGGGCGCCGGCGTGACCGGCGATCCGACCCAGCTGTTCGACATCACCCGGCCGTTCTACTCGAGCTTTGCCCCTGCCGGTCGCTTCTTCACCGACAACGCGCCGGCGGGCATTACCACCAGCTCGTTCACCTACGACGCGAACGGCAACCCGATTCCGTGGAGCACCAATGGCTCGGCCACCCTGGCGGCCACCGGGTTCAACCGCTCGGCGTACCGCACGATCGCGGTGCCGGTCGAGCGCTGGCTGTTCGCGGGTCGTGGCAGTTTCGAGTTCACCGAGAACAACAGCGCGTTCTTCGAGGGTACGTATGCCTCGTCGAACACGGTCTCGAAACTCGAGCCGTACCCGCTCGGCGCCGAAGACATCTACCCGGCCAGCGGTGGCCAGGTTCCGGTGGAATTTCTCGTCGACGGGGTGCTGACGCGCAACGCAATCGTGCCGGATGAGATCTACGACAACGCCGGGGACGATGACGAAGACGGCTTCCGCGACTTCTACTTCACCAAGCGCATGGCCGATTTCGGCGGCCGCGGCAACAACGCGAAGCGCGACACCTTCCGCGTGGTGGGTGGCCTGCAGGGTTCATTCCTCGACGACAAGTGGCATTACGAAGGCTTCTATTCGTACGGCCAGACCAAGGAAGCCCAGACCTCGGGCGGCCAGGTCAACGTGCTCAATTTCCGCAACGCCCTCGAGGCGATTCAGGATACGAATGACGAGGACGGCGACGGTGACACCACCGAGCCCATTTGCCGCGATGCGAACGCACGCCTGCAAGGCTGCGTGCCGGTGAACATCTTCGGCGTCGGTACGATGTCGGCAGGCGCAATCAACTACATCCAGGCGCCGGGATCTCTGGCGACCTTCACGTCGCAGCGAAACATCGGCCTCAACGTCAGTGGCGACCTGTTCGACATGCCGGCGGGTCCGTTCGCTATCGCCGTGGGCGCGGAGTACCGCGAAGAGGCCAGCGACAGCACGTTCGATGCGCTGACCCAGGCCGGACTCAACGCGGGCAACGCCATTCCGCCGACCTCGGGCAGCTTCAACGTGACCGAAGGTTACGTCGAGTTGTCGGTGCCGATCCTCAAGGAGAAGCCGTTCGCCGACAACCTCACGTTCCGCGGCGCGGTGCGTGGCGCTGACTACTCGACGGTGGGCAGCACGCTGAGCTGGAATGCGGGCCTGGAATGGTCGCCGATTCCGTCGTTGCGGTTCCGCGCTATCCGCGCTTTGGCGACCCGTGCGCCGAACATCAACGAGCTGTACTCGCCGCCGAGCCAGACCTTCCCGACCGGCATCCAGGACCCCTGCGTGGGTGTGACGGCGACGTCCACCGGCGCAACGTCCGACGCTTGCCGCGCCGCCCCCGGTGTGAACGCGAACATTGCCGCCAACGCCGGGACGTTCACGCTCAACCAGGCGGACTTCCAGGGCATCAGCGGCTTCGATCGTGGCAATCCGAATCTGCACGAGGAAGAAGGCGATACCTGGACCATCGGCGCGGTAATCCAGCCGGAGAACATGGGCTTCCTCGACAAGTTCGACTTCACGCTCGATTACTACCGCATCGACATCGCGGACGCGATCGTGCAGACCGATCGCAACTTCATCCTCAACCAGTGCTACGGCGGTGGCGACCAGAGCATGTGCGCCTTCGTCACGCGTCGTCCGGACGCGGTCGGAGCGAACAGCGCCGGTTCCATCGAGCAGCTCGACGCCGGCGTAACCAACTCCGGTGGCGAATTCGCCGAGGGTCTCGACCTGACCGTGGGCTACGCGCAGGACCTGGGTGCTGGCCGTCTCGCGGCGCGCCTCTCGTACACGCACGTGCTGGATCACTACCAGATCCCGCTGCCGGGCGCCGACAAGGACAACCTTGCGGGCGAGGTGGGTGACGCCAAGGATCGCGCGTACCTGAACCTGGGTTACAACATCGGCAAGTTCGGTGCGGTGCTGCAGGTGACGTACACCGGGGCCTCGGATCTCGACGACCAGTTCCTGGCGCAGTTCGAAGATCCGGAGAATCCCGGTGAAGGTCTGCCGCCGGGCTGGGCGGGCGTGGGCTCGGTGACCTACCTCGACGCGCAGGTGACGTTCTCGCCGATCGACAGCACCGAGCTGTTCCTCGGCGTCGACAACCTGCTCGACGAGGAGCCGCCGTTGTTGATCACGGGCCTGCCGAGCGACGTCACGGGCGCCGAGACCGACTCGGGCACGTACGACGCGATCGGCCGTCGCTGGTATGCCGGTGTGCGCGTGAAGTTCTGATCACGACGCAACGGTTCGTCAGAACCGGGGGGCGACTCGTCGCGAGTCGCCCCCTTTTCTTTTGAGGCTGCGCTAAGGTCGGACGATGCGTCGTGGCCCCTCATTCACGATGGTGGCAGTCGCGTGGCTGGCATTCGCCCTGGCGCACGCCCAGGCGCCACCGGCGCCGCCACAGCTGATTCCCGGCGTCGAGCCAATCGCGCCAGCGGAGATCAAGCCAGAGGACTTCATATACGTCGCCGGGACGCAGCCCGACCGGGTCGGGCGAGTCATGGTGCCGGTATTCGTGAACGGTGTTGGCCCGTTCGCATTCATGGTCGACACCGGCGCTTCCAGCAGCGTGCTCGCGCCCCGGGTTGCCAAGCGGCTCGGACTCAAGCCGGAGCCCACGCGCGTCAAGATGCTCCGTGGCATCACCGGCTCGGAGCTCGTGCCCACGGTGGGCGTCAACAGCATCACCGCGGGCGAGATAAGCCTGAACGAGATCGAACTACCCCTGGTCGAGCCACGGGTGTTCGCCGACGCGGATGGCATTTTCGGCACCGACGCCTTCGCGCGCGGTTGCCTCAAGGTGGACTTCGCCGCGGCGCGTATCACCATCCTGCGCACCTCCTGTCCGCGTGCCGACACCGATTGGCTGTCGACGCGGGTGCAACTGCGCTTCGGCGGGCTGGCGGTGGCCAGGGCGTACATTGGCCGCGTGCGGGTCGCGGCCATCATCGATACCGGTGCCCAGCATTCGCTCGGTAACCCGGCGCTGCTCGCGGCGCTCGGCCTGGAAAAACACGCGGAGGATCCGGCCACCCGCATACAGGTGTACGCGGCCACCTCGCAACCGGTGTTCGGCAACATCATTGCCACCGATGGCATCCGCATCAGTGGCATCGAGATCGGCAACCTGCACCCGGTGTTCGGCGACTTCGAGGTGTTCCACCTGTGGGGAGTGGAGAACGAGCCGGCGCTGGTGGTCGGCATGGACGTGCTCGGCACCACGCGGGCGATGATGCTGGACTTCCGCCGCGAGCAGTTGTACCTGCTGCCGTCGGACGGCGACAAGCTGCGGCTGCGCCAGTACGGGACGCCCAGCCGTATTCCCTGACGAGGTCTACCTGACGCGGCGGACGCGCGTTGCGATTCCCTGCGGACCCGTGAGTAGATAGGAACCGAGCAGCGCGCGGCGCACGGTGACCGCGTCTCCTGCCGCCAGCTGCACGCGTGAATTGGTCTCGCTCTGCGACCAGGTCTGGCCGTTGTCGAGCGTGATGGTGAATCGCCCCTCGCGCGACTCCACCGCGGTCACCTTGGCGCTGAGGCTGTCCGCCGCGCCTGGCGGCTTCTCGTCTTCAGACTTCTGCCGCTCGAGCTCGCCGCGCTTGAAACCAAATTCCTGCGGCGGGGGCGAAGCGGTGGCCGCAACGGTGGCCGGAGTCGCGGCGGCGCCGGACGCGGTAGCGCCGGGAGCGGGCTGCGGCGCGGGCTTGCCGAAGGCGTGGTCGTAACAGGCAAGACGCCGGGCATCGTCGACGATCCCGGCGCAGGCATGAGTCTCGGCCGCCGATACGGCGCTACAGGCGGAGGCGGCGACGAGCGCCAGCAAGGCCGAAGGGAATGACCGCATCAGCGGGCGCGCGACACGCGGGTTTCGATGCCGTCGCGCGTGGTGAGCATGTACGAGCCGATCGTGGACTTGTGCACCTTGATGCTGTCACCCACGGCGACGCGCGCGCTCTGGCGGTCTTCGATCTGCGTCCAGCGCGTGCCGTTGTCGAGGGTCACGATGAAGCGGCCGGCGGTGCTGTGACTGAGGCCCACGACGGTTGCGTCGATCTTGTCGAGCGTGGTCACCGGCGAATCGCGACCCCTCTGGGCCTTGGTCCATTCCTCGCCGGGGCGCGGCGCGGGAACGCCGGTGGGCAGCTGATCCTGCGACAGCGTGGCATACGACATGGCGGCGAGAGCCAGGGCCGTGGCGAGGCGGGCGGCGGACTTCATGGGCGCAAGAATACTCCCGACAAGGAATAGAATTGGAGCACTTTTTACAGGGTGTGCCCCATTGGCAATGACCGAAGAAGAAGCAAGGCTGCGCGGGTTGCTGCAGCAGTCGGAACGCGCGTTTGCAGCCGGGGATTCGGCGCGCGCCATGCAGCTGCTGGTCGATGCGCAGCGCCAGTCCCCCGACCATCCCATGGTGCTCAACATGGCTGGCATGCGCGCACTCGGGGCCGGCAAGGCGGCCGAAGCGTTGCAGCTCTTGCGTCGCGCCCTGGCGCGCGACACGCGCAGCCCGATGCTGTGGGTGAACGTCGCGGCCGTGCATCGGCAGCTGGGACAGGCCGACGAGGAGACGCAGGCGCTGGAGAGCGCGCTGGCGCTGGACGCGCGCTTCCTGCCGGCGCTGTTGCAGAAGGGCGCGCAGCGCAAGCGGCGCGGCGACGCGCGCGCGGCCGCGCTGATCTACGCCGAGGCACTCAAGACCATTCCACCCGGCGCCAGCCTTCCCGAGTCGCTGCGTCCCGAAGTGACGGCGGCCGTCGACGCGGTGCGCGCCAACCTGCACGAGCTCGAGGACTTCCTTGCGCAACGTCTCGGCGCCTTGCGCGCCGCGAGTCCGGACACGGCGCGCTTCGACCACGGCCTCGACGCGCTGCTCGGCAAGCGGCGCGTGTACCACCCCGAGCCGACGCAACTGCACGTGCCCATGCTGCCGGCGCTCGAGTTCTATCCACGCGAGCAGTTCCCGTGGCTGGCGCAGCTCGAAGCCGCCGCGAACGCGGTGCGCGAAGAGTTCGAGCGTGTGTTCGCCGAAGATCAGGATCGGCTCGAGCCCTACATCAACTACCCGGAAGGCGTGCCGCTCGACCAATGGGCCGAGCTCAATCGCTCGCGTCGCTGGAGTGCGTTCTTCCTGTGGCGCGACGGCAAGCCCGTCGAGGCGAACCAGGCGCGGTGCCCGCGCACCACCGGGCTGCTGCGCTCGCTGCCGCTGCACGAGGTGCCAGGACGCGCGCCCGCGGCGTTCTTTTCCATCCTCGACGCCGGTGCGCACATTCCGCCGCACAGCGGCGTGACCAACTCCCGCTTGATCGTGCACCTGCCACTGGTGCTGCCCGGCAACTCGCGCTTCCGCGTCGGCTCTACCACGCGCGAGTGGCGGGCGGGCGAGGCCTGGGTGTTCGACGACACCATCGAACACGAGGCATGGAACGACAGCGCGTATCCGCGCGCCATCCTGATCTTCGACACGTGGAATCCGTTCCTGTCGACGAGCGAGCGTGCGCTGATCAGTGAAGCCACCGTGGCATTCGCGGACTACTATGGCGCGGACGTGCTGGCCGCACACGGCGGGGCCGGGTAGTGAGGTCGAGAATGAAGTCGATGTGCCTGCTGTCGATACTCATCGCCGCCGGTGCCATGGCCGATGAGCCGGCGCCGAGCCGGGTTCCGCCGGAGCTCAGGAGCTGCGTCGGCATCCAGCGCAGTGCGGAGCGCCTGGCCTGCTTCGATCGCGCCGTCGCGGTGCTCGCGGGCCGGGCGGAGCCGACGGCCGCTCCCTCTCCCGAATCGACCTTTGGATTGAACGCGAGCCCGGAACCGCTGGCTGCGGCTGCGACCCAGGCGGAGCGCCAGGATCTCCCCGCGCTGACCGCAAAGGTGGTCAAGCTGGGCCACGCGGACGATGGTTCGGCCGTCATTGTTCTCGACAACGGCCAGAGCTGGCGGCAGCTGAGCAGCCGCGACACGCTGCTCAAGGTGGGCGACGAAGTCACCATCAACCGTGGCGCGCTCGGATCCTTCCAGATGGTCGTGCCGAGCGGCCGCTCCGCCAAGGTCAAGCGCACACAGTGATCAGGTCGAGCCCGGCGCGTCCTTGAAGCGGAACCAGCAGTTGAAGGCCACGGTGACGCGCTCGCCCTCGCCCTCGAAGGGCGTCACTTCGTGCAGCACCCACGAGGGAAACAGCACCAGTTGACCTGGCTCCATGCGCAACGAGCGCAAGCCACTGGCGAACGCGCCGGAGTACCCGGCATTGCCCGGGTCGAGATGCATGGTGGCCGTGAGCGTCGGGTTGACGAAGGTCAGTGCGCCGCCGCGCGAGTCGGCGTCGGTCTTGCCCGGATCCACGCAGTACACGCCCGACCACGAGGCATTCGGGTGATTGTGGATGGCGAAGTAGCCGCCGCGCCGTGTGACGTGGAACCACGCATCGTTGTAGATGAGCAGCCGGGCGCGCGTCGCCGCGTCGTAGCGATTCAGCTCGCAGATCACGTTCAGCAGCTCCTGCCAGCAGAACTCCTTGAGCTTCTGGATGGGAGGGTCGGTCCAGCGAAACAGGTCGAAATTGCTCTCGAACAGCGGTGAATTGCGCTGCGTGATGGGGCGCGGGTTGGCATACGCGGCGCCTTCGGCCGCGCGCGCCACGAACAGCGCGCGCAACTCGGCATTGAGCGCCGCGGCCTCGGGGTGGCGCGCGAAGGCGAACGGGATCGCGAAGAACGGGATTACTTCGGCCATGGCGGCAAGGCTAGCTTTCCCGGGCCCAAAAAAAAACGGCGGGCACGAGGCCCGCCGTTTCTTTTTCTTCCCTGAAGCGCGCCGATCAGAACTCGGCGCCAACCGTCACGAACAACTGGCGACCCAGGGCGTCGTACGCCTGCGGCCAGGTGTTGCCGTTGCAAGGACCGGTCGGGCAGGTGCTCGAGCCGTTCAGCGGCGGATCCTTGTCGAACACGTTGTTCGCACCGATGCGAACCGTGTACCGCTCGGCAAAGGTCATCGACGCGGACAGGTCGATGTAGCTGCGCGAACCGAGCTCTTCGTCGGTCGGCAGCGGGCCCGTGCTGAACTCGCCCAGCAACGCCAGGTCCGGGTTGTCGCCACCGATGTCGCGCTTGACGCTGCCGTAGTAGCGCCAGCCGAGGTTCACGTCGAGGCCCATCCACGGCGTGTTCCAGGTGGTGTCGAAGCGATGACGCCACTGCGCCACCGGCGCGCCGTTCGGCGTTCCGCTGGTGCAGATGCTGCCGTAGAACCCGACGCAGTCGTAGCTGAAGCCGCCCGAGAGGGTGGTCTCGAACTTGTCCAGGTACGTGCCGATCATGGCAAAGCGCAGTTTGCCGGCGTTACCGACGTCGAACTGGTAGCTGGCATCGATGTCGATACCCGACGACTTGATCTTGCCGAGGTTCTCGAGCGTGTCGACCACGTAGCCGTTGTTGTTTTCCCAGAGGGTGCCGGTCACCGGATCGCGATGCACCTTGCCGCAGGGCACGGGGTCAGCCGTGAGGGCGCAGGTGAGCAGCGTGAGGTCGGCGTTGGCGTTCTGGATCGGCTGGTCGATCTCGATCTGGTACCAGTCGAGGTTCACGCGCAGGCCCGCGATCGATTCCGGATGGATCTCGATACCGAACGAGAGCGTGTCCGCCTCTTCCGGGTGCAGTTCCTGGTTGCCGCCGATGAAGCCGTTGTACTGCGCCGCCGGGTTGGACTCCAGGGTGCCGTACAGGGACGGGTCGAGGCCGGTGTTCTGACACTGCGCAACGCTCAGGCCCGGGTCGTCGGTGCAAGGATCGATGGTTCCGTCGAGTGAGACCTGCCGGGTGGCGAACAGCTCGTAGATGTTCGGCACGCGTACCGCGTGCTGGAAGCTGCCGCGCAGGCGGATCGCCTCGATCGGCGAGTACTCCAGGCCGAACTTGTAGCTGTCGGTCGTGGTGTCGAACGCGCCCGAGTAGTCAGAGAAGCGATAGCCGACTTCAGCCGACAACTGGTTGAGGATCGGAATACGCGCTTCGAAGAAGGCTTCCTTCGACTTGAACGATCCGGACAGCGGCAGCGTCGCGCCGCCCTGGCCGGCGCCATCGCCCGCGATGTAGTTGCCGTCGGGCTGGAAGTCGCTCGACACGTCGCGGAACTCGATGCCGACGTTGAGGAACACGCCGTCGTCGGCCGCCAGCTTGATGCCGTACTTGCCGAGATCGCCGGTGAACGAGGCGCTGCCGATGCGCTCGGTCACTTCACCCACCGAGACCAGCGGGATCTGCAGGTAGTCGAGCGCTTCCTGTGTGACGTTGTTCAGAGACCAGATGTTGTACGGGACGCAGCCCGGATCGGTGCCGTTGACCACCGAGCGGCACACCGGGTCACCCGTGACCGGATCAGGCACGATATCCAGCGACTTGCCCGACCGCGAGATCGAGAAGTCGTTGAGGTACGTGTTGCTGATGCGCGAGGTGCCCTGGTAGATCGACGTGTCATAGGACCACGCGTCGTTGATCTCGCCCTTCACGCCGATGCCGCCGCGATAGGCCTCGTGGTGCAGGTCCTGCTGGCGACCGCCACCCTCGATGTTGCGGCGGCGAACCTGGATCTGCGTGTCGTCAGCCGTAGTGAGGCCGAAGTCGCCGCAGAACGCGGTGAATTGCTCCGGGGTCCACAACGGATTGTTGCAGCTCACGGTGAACTGCTGGATGAAGATACCGCTGGCCGCGATCTGCGAGAGCGAGCTGTCCTTGAGGAAGTTGAACTCACCGTACACGTTGGCGTGTTCGTTGAACTCGAAGTTCAGGAACGTACCCACGGTGTAGCGCTGGTTTGGACGCTGGTAGTAGTTCACCGGGCCGAAGTTGTAGGGCGCCGGCGTGCCGACGATCCAGTTGCCGCCTTCGTCGAAGGTGTAGTTATTGCCGGTCGGTGCGCCGTTGGCGGGATTCACGCCGCGGAAGCGCGCCGGGTACGACGTCGAGGAACCGCCGCAGCTGAACTCATCGCCCGAATTGAAAGTGCAGGTGCTGTAGTCGTAGTAGCTCTGCAGCACCGCGTCGGTGTCGCGATACGTGGCGTAGAACGTCGCGTTGCCCTTGTCGTCGGCGAAGTTCGAACCCACCGCGAACGAGAAGTTGCGGTCATAGCCGCGATTGACGTCGCTGTCGGGGATCGGGAAGCCGGCGTCGGTGTTGGCCTGCTGCGCGACCTTGTCGCCGTTGCTGTGGTTGTAGAAGCTGTAGCCGCCGCTGAACTTCACACCTTCGAACTTGTCGTCGATGATGAAGTTCACGACACCGCCGACCGCGTCGGCACCGTACACCGACGAGGCGCCGCCGGTGAGGATCTCGACGCGCTTCACCAGCATGGTCGGAACGATGTTGATGTCCGGCGCGAAGGTCGTGCTTCCCGGGTCGCCGGGGCCGAGGCGTTTGCCGTTCAGCAGCACCATGGTGCGATTGCTACCGAGGCCGCGGAGGTTGACCGTGGCCGTTCCGTTGGAGCCGTTGGAGACGTTGCCACCCTGGGCGGCGAACACCTGCGGCAGCTCGTTGATCACATCCTCGATGCTGCTGCGACCGGTGCGGACGATGTCCTCGGACGACAGCGCCGTCACCGGGCTGATGGCCTTGAGGTTCGGAGCGACGATGCGCGAGCCGGTGACAACGATGGTGTCGGTGTCAGTTCCTTGGGTGCTTTCCTGGGTTTGTTCCTGCGCGAGCGCAGTACTAACTCCTCCTGCCGCACATGCGCTCATGAACAGCGCACGGCGAATGGAGCGAGCGATCTCGTTATTGCGAGTCATTCATTTATCTCCTGCAATCTTGTATTTGAACCTGTGGTGCCAGAAACGCAGCGGTTATGTCACTCGTTGCATTTCGTACACTAACCCCTGATACGCGGCCGTCCTGCAAATTACGGCTATTGGCGCGCATTTAGTGGGCGAATACTAACGAGACCCGTAGCGCAAAAGAAGACTGTCGCAACAAAACAACCGCGGTTCGGGGCGCTTTTGCGACGAAACGAGGGGCGCCTGTAGGAATTCGCTAGGGCTTCGGCTGGAGGTTGCACGCCGGCAGGGCGGTTCCCGAGAATCACGCGCCATGACGCGTCAAGACCCGGTCTTCGAACTCTCCCCAGCGGGTCGTGACCGGTTGCGCGCAGTGCGATCGCTGCTCCAGGCGGGCGAACTCACGCGTGCCGCGGGCGAGGCGCGGGCGGCCCTCGACTCCGGTCTGCGGCATCCGTTCCTTTTCAACGCCCTGGCGGTAGAGCTCGAATCGCGCCAGCAGCTCGCGGAAGCCGAGGCCAGCCTGCGTGAAGGGCTCGCGCTCGCTCCCGGCGACGTCGGCACCCTGCACGCGCTCGGCCTGCTGCTGCTGCGCCGGGAGCGACCCGAGGAGGCGCGACCGTTGTTCGAGCAGGTGCTCGCCCGCATGCCCGATTTTGCCCCGGCGCAGGTCGCTCTCGGCCAGGCGCTGGAGGGTGCGGGGCTGTTGCCGGCTGCCGAGGCGGCATACCGGCGCGGTCTCACGCTCGAGCCGGGCAACCTGCTGGCGCACGCCGGCATCGCCTCGGTCTGCGTGCGGCGCGGCGAACGTGCCCAGGCGCGCGAGCACGGGCTCGCGACCCTGGCGCGCGAACCTAACTACCCGCAGGCGGCACTGGTGGTGGCGGAGGCCGAGATCGGCGATGGCCAGCCGGCTGCGGCCGAGAGCCGGCTGCGCGCGCTGCTGGGCGAACCGCGCCTCTCGCCGGTGGAGCGGTCGCTGGCGCTCAGCGTGCTGGGCGACGCGCTCGACCTGCAACGGCGCGAGGTCGAGGCTTTTGCCGCGTACCGCGAATCGAACGAGATGCGGCGCGCGCACTATGCGCCGCGCTTCGCCGATGGCGGCACGCTGGCCTATGCGCGCAGTTTGCGCGACTGGTTCGTGCGGCATGGCGCGCGCGACCTGCTCACCGTGGTGCCGCCGGAAGTTTCGGACTCACCGGCCAGCGGCCATGCCTTCCTGATCGGCTTCCCGCGTTCCA
>Ga0134122_10003582_pt1 | contig 11524 bp, 9 predicted proteins | sample KB302_FD_96461 | JGI IMG/M metagenome (GOLD analysis project Ga0134122, IMG submission 96461) | Terrestrial soil microbial communities without Nitrogen fertilizer from Kellogg Biological Station, Michigan, USA - KB3-0-2 | ecosystem: Environmental > Terrestrial > Soil > Unclassified ...
CATGCTTTGGGTCGCGCTGCACTTTCCAGGCCTTCGGAACGAAGCGCTCGCGCCGCTCGCCGGCTGGGCCTGCCAGTTCACGCCTAGGGTCGCGCAAGCGCCTCCGGATGCGCTGCTCGTCGAAATCGCGGCGAGCCTGCGCTATTTCGGCGGCCAGGACGCCTTTCTCCAGACGCTGCGCGCCGGGCTCGATGCGCTCGGCTTGCCCACCAGGCTGGCCGTGGCGCCCACCGGCCTGGCGGCGCTGTGGCGGGCGCGTGGCGGCGGCGGTCCTCTCGCGACGCTGCCGCTGGAAGCGACCGGCTTCGACCTCGATTTCTTCCGCGGCATCGGTGTCGCCACCGTCGGTGAAGCACTCGCCTTGCCGCGCGACGGTCTCGCGCAGCGCTGCGGCAGCGCGACCGTCGACGCTCTGGATCGCGCCTGCGGCAGGCTGCCGGAGACTTATGCTTTCTTCACGCCGCCGGCGTGCTTTTCGGCGCGGCTCGAGCTGCCGGGCGAAGCGGCGCATGCCGAAGCGCTGCTCTTTCCCGCGCGGCGGCTGCTCGCCCAGCTCGAAGGCCTGCTCGCTGCGCGACATGAGGGCATCCGCGCCTTCACGCTGCGCCTGGTCCATTTCGATTCCTCTTCCGAGGAATTCGACATCCGGCTCGCTTCCGTATCCAGGGATGCCGCGCGTTTGGCCATCCTCTTGCGGGAAAGACTTGACGAGAAAAAACTTCAACAGCCAGTCGAGGCGATCGAGCTGCGCGCAGCCGATTTCACGCCGCTCGGGCCGCGCAGCGGCGGCCTGTTCGGCGATGCGGCTCGCGAGGAGGAAAACTGGTCGCGGTTGCTCGAGCGCTTGCGGATCCGCCTGGGTGGCGCGGCAGTCTGCGGGCTCGCCACGCAACCCGATCACCGGCCCGAGCATGCCTGGCGGCGCGTCGAGCCGGGCGAATGGGATCCGCGCGAGTTCCGGCTGCCGGGCGCGCGACCGCTATGGCTCCTGGAACAGCCGCGCCGCCTGGCCGAGTCGGAATTCACGCTGCTCGCCGGGCCGGAACGCATCGAGTGCGGCTGGTGGGACGGCGACGAAGCGAAGCGCGATTACTTCATCGCCCGGCTGGCGAGCGACGCCGCCGCCTGGATCTACCGCGAAGGCGGCGAATGGACCCTGCATGGATTGTTTGCCTGAATTGGTGCTCCCCGACTACGCCGAGCTGCATTGCCTGTCGAACTTCAGCTTCCTGCGCGGCGCCTCGCATCCGGAAGAGCTGGTCGAGCGCGCTCGCGCGCTCGGCTATGCAGCGCTGGCGCTGACCGACGAATGCTCGATGGCCGGCGCAGCGCGCGCGCACCTCGCGGCGAAGGAGTGCGGCCTGAAGCTGATCTTCGGCACCGAGGTGACGCTGCAGGACGGCCTCAAGCTGGTGCTGCTCGCCACCGACCGGAAATCCTACGGCTCGATCTGTTCCTTGATCACCACGGGACGTCGTCGCGGCAAAAAGGGGTCGTACCTCCTGGAGCGGGAGGATGTGGAGGGCGTGCAAGCGCTGGTGCTTCTTCTGTCCGGGAAGGAAGAGGATGCCCGCTGGGCGAGCGCGCAGTTCGCCGGGCGCGCCTGGATCGGCGTCGAGTTGCACTGCGGGCCGAATGATCGGGCGAAGCTCGATTCCCTGGCGCGGCTGGGGCTGCCGCTCGTCGCCGCGGGCGACGTCCACATGCACCTTCGCTCGCGCAAGCCCCTGCAGGATGTGCTGACGGCGATCCGCATGGGAAAGCCGGTGGCGCAATGCGGGCAGGGGCTGCAGCCGAACGCCGAGCGCCATTTGCGGCTGCGCGTGCGCCTGGCGCAGCTCTATCCGCCGGCGCTGCTCGCCGAGAGCGCGCGCATCGCCGCGCGCTGCACTTTTTCCCTCGACGAGCTGCGTTACGAGTATCCGGAGGAACTGGTGCCGCCGGGGGAGACGCCAGCGACCTGGCTGCGCAAGCTGACGCTCGACGGCCTGCAGCGGCGCTTCCCGCAGGAGATCCCGGGAAAAGTCCGCGACCTGGCGGAACGCGAGCTCGGGCTGATCGCCGAGCTGCGCTACGAGCCTTTCTTCCTCACGGTGCACGACGTGGTGCGCTTCGCGCGCGAGCAGGACATCCTCTGCCAGGGCCGGGGCTCGGCGGCGAACTCGGTGGTCTGCTATGCGCTCGGTATCACCGAAGTCGACCCGGCGAGGATGAACATGCTGTTCGAGCGCTTCGTTTCCAAGGAGCGCGACGAGCCGCCCGACATCGACGTCGATTTCGAGCACCAGCGGCGCGAGGAAGTCATCCAGTACGTCTACCGGAAGTACGGCCGCGAGCGCGCCGCGCTGGCGGCGACCGTGATCTGCTATCGCACCAAGAGCGCTCTGCGCGACGCCGGCAAGGCGCTCGGCGTGCCGGCGGAGGAGGTGGATCGGGTTGCGAAGTCCTTCGCCTTCCATGAAGAAAAGATCAGTCGTTCAAGCCAGTGGCTGGAGATCGCCGCGATCCTGAAAGGATTCCCGCGCCACCTTTCGCAGCATGTCGGCGGTTTCGTCATCTCGCGCGGCCCGCTCGCCGAGCTGGTGCCGGTGGAGAACGCAGCGATGCCCGAGCGCACCGTGATCCAGTGGGACAAGGACGACCTCGAGGCGCTGGGGCTGCTCAAGGTGGACGTGCTTGCGCTGGGCATGCTGTCCGCCATCCAGAGATGCCTGAAGATGATCGGCAGGGAGATGCACGAGATTCCCCCGGACGATCCGGCGGTGTACGGCATGATCCAGAAGGCCGACACCATCGGCGTGTTCCAGATCGAGTCGCGCGCGCAGATGAGCATGCTGCCGCGGCTGAAGCCGGCGAATTACTACGACCTGGTGATCGAAGTAGCGATCGTGCGCCCGGGGCCGATCCAGGGCGGCATGGTGCATCCCTACCTGCGGCGGCGGCGAGGCGAGGAGCCGGTGACTTATCCCAGCGATGCGGTGAAGCAGGTGCTGGAGCGCACGTTGGGCGTGCCGATCTTCCAGGAGCAGGTAATGCAGCTCGCGATGGTCGCCGCCGGCTTCACACCCGGTGAAGCCGATCGCCTGCGCCGCTCGATGGCAGCATGGAAAAAGCGTGGCGGCCTGGAACCCTTCGAGGAGCAGCTGAAAAGCGGCATGGCGCGCAACGGCTACAGCGCGGAGTTCGCCGACGCCATCTACCGCCAGATCCTCGGCTTCGGCGAATACGGCTTTCCGGAATCGCATTCCGCGAGCTTCGCGCTGCTGGTCTATGTGTCCTCGTGGCTCAAGCACCATCATCCCGCCGTCTTCTGCGCCGCGCTGCTCAACAGCCAGCCGATGGGCTTCTATGCGCCGGCGCAGCTCGTCCAGGACGCGCGCCGCCACGGCGTCGCGGTGCTCCCCGCCGACGTGAACGCCAGCGACTGGGACTGCACGCTGGAGAACGGCGCGCTGCGGCTCGGCTTGCGGATGGTGAACGGATTGTCGGAAGTGACGGGTCGGCGGATCTCGGAGGGCAGACCTTATTCCGCAGTCAATAGAATTGAAATCAATCGAAAGGAATTGCGTTGCCTGGCCGCGGCGGATGCGTTGCGCTCGCTGGCGGGGCACCGCAGGCTCGCGCATTGGGCTGCCGCGGGCGCTGGCCCGCGAGCGCCGCTCGACGCCGCGCCGGCGGAGCCGCCCGCACCCGCGCTGCGCGCGCCGCGCGAAGGCGAAGACATGGTCGCCGATTACGCCAGCCTCGGCCTGACGCTGGGCCGCCACCCGCTGGCGCTTCTCAGAGGTCGCTTGAAAAAATTCGTCCGGGCGGATGAACTGCACCTGAGGCCGCACGGCAGTACCGTGCAGGTCGCCGGGCTGGTGACCTGCCGGCAACGGCCCGACACCGCGAGCGGGGTGATCTTCGTCACGCTCGAAGACGAGACCGGCTGCATCAACATCGTGGTCTGGTCGGCGCTGGCGGAGCGCCAGCGCGCCGAACTGCTGGGCGCACGGCTGCTGGGCGTGCGCGGCTCGATCGAGCGCGACGGCGAAGTGGTGCACGTGATCGCCCGGCGCCTTTCGGACCATAGCGGGCTGATCGGCGCTCTGGACGCTCCGGCAAGGAATTTCCATTGAGGGCATACTGCGGATGCCTCTATGGCGGATGTTGTCGACATCCTCGGACTGATCGCCGGCCGGCGTGAACGGCGGCCCGCACGCCGCCTGCCGTTCCTCGATGCATTGTTCCAGCGCCTCGCCGCTTGCCCCGGTACGGAAGCCGTCGAGACCGAGGAGCGCATCTGGCAGGTCTGGATGGACCACCCCAATGGCGCTGCGGCGGCGGTACTCGAAGCCGCGACCCGCGACATCGCCGCGCGTCGCTACGATATCGCCGAGACCCGCCTCGCGCGCCTGCTGCGCAGCGCGCCGGATTTCGCCGAGGCGTGGCACAAGCGCGCCACGCTCTACTACCTGCTCGCGCGCGACGACGAATGCATCGCCGATATCCGGCGCACGCTCGAGCTCGAGCCGCGCCACTTCTGCGCCATGCTGCATTTCGGCGAAATCCTGTTCGCCGGCGGCGCGACCGAAGAGGGGCGCTTCGCGTTTCGCGCCGTGCTCTCCCTGCATCCGAATCTGCCGCGAGCGCGGCAGGGGGCGTTTGACAATCCCTGACCGGGGTACAAGACTCGGCCCCTATAATGGAGGAAATGAACGACAAGTCGAATCTCGTCACCGTTCCCAAGGATCTCGAAGACCTGATCCCGGTCTTCATGAGCAACCGCAAGAAAGAGCTCGATGCGCTGCGGGTCGCGCTCGCCGCCGCCGATTTCGAGCAGCTGCGCCAGCTCGGCCACCGCATGAAGGGCGTCGGCAATTCCTACGGCTTCGCTCAGGTCTCGGACTTCGGCAAATACGTCGAAGACGGGGCGCGCAGCGGCGACCGCGCGCTGCTCGAGTCGACCATCGCCCGCTACAACGAGTTCCTCTCCAAGGTCCAGATCACCTATGAGTGAAGTCGTGCCGGCGGGGCGCCTGGCGCCCGCGCAAGCAGCGGCTTTTCGAGTGCTGGTGGTCGACGACGACCCGGACATGGCGGCCTACCTCGCCCGGCTGCTCGTCAGCGAGGGATTTACGGCGCATACGGTGCAGAGCGGCGAAGCGGCGATGGGGTACGTGAGGTCCACGCCGCCCGACCTGATCCTGCTCGACGTGATGATGCCCGGCAGCAACGGCTTCGAGATCTGCGAGCGCGTCAAGGCGGACACGGCGACGGCGCTGATCCCGATCGTGCTGGTGACGGCGCTCGAGGACCAGCCGAGCAGGGTGCGCGGCATCAAGGCCGGCGCCGACGATTTCCTCTCCAAGCCGGTGCATCGCGAAGAGCTGGTGGCGCGCGTGACGACGCTGAGGCGGCTGCACACCACACGGCGCGAGCTCGAGTCGCGGCGGCTTGCCGCCGAAGTGGCGCGCAAGGAAGCCCTGCGGCGCACGTTCTCCCGCTACATCTCGCCGCGCATCGCCGACCGCATCATCTCCGACATGGAGGACGAGGGCACGCCGTTCCAGCGCGGCGCGCAGCGTGTCAACCTGGTGGCGATGTTTGCCGACCTGCGTGGTTTCACCCGCCTGACGGAAAGCACGCGCGTCGACGAAGTCGTCGGCCTGCTGAACGAATACTTCGGCGTCATCACCGACGCCGCCTACCGGCACGACGGCACCATTTTCAGCATGGCGGGCGACAACCTGCTGGTTGGCTTCAACGTGCCGTTCCCGCAGCCGGACGCGGCGGCGCGCGCGTGGCGTACGGCGCACGACATGCTGCTCAGCTTTGCGTCGGTGCATGCCCGCTGGATCAAGGGCGGCGGCGTGGCGACCGGCCTTGGCATCGGCATCGCCGCCGGCGAAGCGATCCTCGGCAACGTCGGCTCGCCGCACTTCATGAGCTACACCATCATCGGCGACGCAGTGAATACCGCGTCGCGCCTCGTGCAGGCCGCGAAGCCCGGCGAGATCGTGGTCTCGGGCACGGTGTACGACGCGATCCGCGAAATGATTCCGGCGGGCGCGGCCAAATCCCAGGGCGAGGTGGCGCTGCGAGGCAAGAGCGGCGCCACGTCGGTCTGGTCGATCACCGTCTAGTCGTGCGCATCCTGATCATCGACGACGACGAGGATCTGAGGACCCTGCTCGCGCACTACATCAAGGCCAACTGGAACGACGCGCAGGTCGACGAGTTCGATCCGATCGAGCAGGATTTCCCCAAGGGGGAGTTCCCGCTCGGCGAGTACGACGTCATTATCCTCGACTACATGCTCGGTCGCGGCGACGGGCTGGACTGGCTGCAGCGCTTCAAGCAGCGCGCCGACTGCCCGAAGATCCTGTTCCTCACCGGCGCCGGCAACGAGATCATCGCCGTGCGCGCAATGAAGGCGGGTGCGGACGACTACCAGCGCAAGCAGGAGCTGACTCGCGAGAAACTGATCAACTCGCTGCGCGACCTGACCGCCACCGACATGGAGCGCACGTCGTCGCCGGAAATGCTGGCGCGCGTCGAGGGCGCGTCGCTCGGCTCGAAGATCCGCATTCCCGGCATCAAGGTGCTGCACCTCATCGGCGAGGGCGGCACGGCGCGTGTCTATCTCGCCTCGCGCGACGCCGACGACGAGCCGCTGGTGGTGAAGCTCCTGCGCTCCGAGATCACGGCCGAAAGCAAGACGCTGGCGCGCTTCATGGAGGAATACAGCCTGGTCGAGCGCATCCAGAGTCGCCACGTGGCCCGCATCCACGGCCATGGCACGGTCGACGGCCACACCTACCTGGTGATGGAGTTTTTCGAAGGCGGCGACCTGAGCAAGCGGCTCGCCGGCGAGGCGGTCGCGCCGGAGGAGGCGCTGCGCATCTTCCGCGAGCTGATGTTCGCGCTCGGCGACATCCACGAGAAGGGCGTGCTGCATCGCGACCTCAAGCCGCAGAACATCATGTTCCGCAACGACGGCAGCCTGGCGATTCTCGATTTCGGCATCGCCAAGCACGTCGACGCGATCGATCGCACCGGCCACGGCGAAATCCTCGGCACGCCGCGCTACATGAGCCCCGAGCAGGTGCAGGGGCGGGCGCTCGACCTGCGCACCGACATCTACAGCGCCGGCGTGCTGCTCTACCAGATGCTTGCCGGCCGGCACCTGTTCGAGGCGGCGACCGCGGTGGAAGTCGCGCTGCACCACCTGAATACGCAGCCGCCGCCGCTGCCTGACGGCCTCGAGCGCTATCAGGCCCTGATGGACAAGCTGATCGAGAAGGATCGCGACGCGCGCTTCAGGAACGCCGACGAGGTGATCGGCTACCTGTCGCGCAAATTCACGCGGTAGCTAGGCGGCTTTTTCGCCCGGATCGGGTCAGGGAAGCTTCGCCCAGATCGCCCGCAGCTGTTCGGGAAGGTCCCTGGGCGAAAACGGCTTGGAGATGGTGCCGGCGGCGCCGAGCGCCTTCAGCTCGTCCAGATCGCGCTGCGCCGCCTTGGCGGTGATGAACACCACCGGCAGGCCGCTGGTTTCCGGGCGGGTCTTCATGTGGCGGAACACCGTCGGCCCGTCCATCACCGGCATCATCCAGTCGAGCATCACCAGGTCGGGCTTGAACTCGACGATGGCCTCGATCGCCTTGGTCGGATCGCCGACCACCGTCACCGTCATCTTGCCGATGCGCTCGAGCGACATCCGCACGATGCGCTGGATGTCCTCGTCGTCCTCGACGTAGCAGATGCGGATCAGTGGGCGCTCAGGCATGCATGCTCCGTCAGTGTCGCGGCAGTTCGAACCAGAAGCTGGTACCGCCGCCGGCCCGGTCCTCGAAGCCGATGCGGCCCTGCATCATCTCGACCAGTCGCTTGCAGATCGCCAAGCCCAGACCGGTGCCGCCCTTCTGGCGCGCGGTGGTCGAATCGGCCTGGGTGAAACGGCCGAAAATGCGGTTGCGGAAGTTCTCGGGGATGCCGGACCCCCGGTCCTGCACCGCGATCCGCACCGCGGTGCCGCTGTCCTCGGTGCTCACCTGCACGACCTCGCCCTCGGGAGAAAACTTGGCGGCGTTCGACAGCAGGTTGGTCATGACCTGCAGCAGCCGCTTGCGGTCGGCATTCACGGTCCGCTCGGACAGCCCTCCGGTCGCCTCGTAGCGCACCTTGAAGCGGTCGCCGAACGCCTTGTTGAGGACGATCGATTCGCGCACCAGCTCGTCGACCCGGATGATCTCGGGGACGAGCGTCAGCTTGCCCGACTCGATCTTCTCGATATCGAGGATGTCGTTGATCAGGTCGAGCAGGCGCTGCCCGTTGCGCTCGGCGACGGTGGTCAGCTCGCCCACGTCGCCCGCGATGTCGCCCAGCACGCCGGAGTTGATGAGCTGCAGCGAGCCGATGATCGAAGTGAGCGGCGTGCGCAGCTCGTGGCTCAGGGTCGAGGTGAATTCCTTCTTCATGCGCGCCGCTTCGAGCTGCGCGGTGATATCGCGGCCCTGGGCGATGATCGCGATCAGGCTGCCCTCGGCATTCACCAGCGGCGTCACGCTCCAGTCGCAGACCAGCTCGATGCCGTCCCGGCGCGGGTTGCGCACCACCACGCCGGCCACCGGCTCGCGCGTCGAAACCAGCTCGGCCCACTGGCGCTCGAAGTCGGCGTGGTACTTCGGCAGCACCAGCTTGCGCAGGTGGCCGCCGATCAGCTCCTGCGCGGCGTAGCCGAACAGCAGCTCGGCGGCGTGATTGACTTCGCGCACCGTGCCGTCGGGATCGAGCTCCATGACCGCGATCGGCGCCCGCTCGGCGAACAGGGTGAGCTTCCGGCCGCTCGCTTCGACCTGGCGGCGGGCCTCGCCCAGCTCGACCAGCTGCTGCTCGAGGCGCTGGTTGAGGCCGCTGTAGTCCTCGGTCAGCCTGCCGTACGCGTGGCGCAGGCGGTAGCCGGTGTCGAAGACGACGTTGAGGCGGTAGGCGATGGTCACGCACACCGCGTAGAAGAGCGGGATCAGCAGGGCGATATCGCTGAACAGGCGATCGCCGAAGGTGGTCAGCACGTAGACGAACGGCAGCAGGATGCCGCCCGCGTACAAGGCGAAGATCTTCCAGGAGGCGGCGTAGACCGGGATGCCGATCGAGGCCATGCCGACGAAGAGGAAGGCGAGGAAGACCTGCTCCTGGCCGTTGAGCGACGGGAAGAACACCGCGCCGGCGAATCCCCAGCAGGCGCCGTTCGCCAGCGCCGAAATGCCGATCCAGCGCAGCCAATGGTCGGCACTGTCGACCTTGTTGGCGGTGCGCCGGTAACCGACGAGCAACGCGGTGGTGGCGACGCTGAAGGCGACGACCAGCACCCACCAGAAGAAGACGAGCATCCACAGCCACTTGTTCCAGAGCTCGACGGTGGCGATCGCGCCGGCGACGAAGCTCGCGGCGATCGCGATCGGGGTCTGGCTGCAGAGCTGCTCGACGCGGTCGGCAAGGACCAGGCGCGGATCGGCGCGGTCGCGCATGCCGGCGGCGACGCCTTGATCCGGGACAGGCTGAGACTGGGCTACGGCTTGCGCGACCGACTGGTTCATCTGCGCAGGGCAATCCTCCCTGCGCCCATTCTAGGGCATCAGAAGCTTTTGCCGTTACGGATGACGCCGACGGCCACGCCCTCGATCACCAGCGGCTCGCTGCGCAGGTCCACTTCGATCGCTTCGAAGTCGGGATTCTCCGCTTCGAGCTGCACCACGTGGCCACGACGCCGCCAGCGCTTGACGGTGACTTCGTCGGCGAGGCGCGCAACGACGATCTGGCCGGTGCGCGCTTCCTGCGTGCGATGCACCGCGAGCAGATCGCCTTCGAGGATGCCGGCATCGCGCATCGACATGCCGCGCACGCGCAGCAGGTAGTCGGCGCGCGGCGTGAACAGATTGGGATCGACCTGGTAACGCTCCGTCACGTGCTCCTCGGCGAGGATCGGGCTGCCGGCGGCGACGCGGCCGATCACCGGCAGCTCGAGCAGGCGTCCGGCGGAGCGGCTGGGGGGCCGGGTATCACGCACCTTGATGCCGCGCGAAGAGCCGGCGGCGATGTCGATCGCGCCTTTCTTCTCGAGCGCGCGCAGGTGCTGCTCGGCGGCGTTCACCGAGCGGAAGCCCATCTTCTCCGCGATCTCGGCGCGCGTCGGCGGGTAGCCCGACACCTCGGTCAGCTCGCGCACCAGCTTCAGGATCTCGCTCTGCCTTGCTGTCAATTCTTCCATGACTGGAAGTATATCCAGTATGGGGGGGACGTCAAATCGGCTGCAGCAGGGAGGCATCGTCGTTGGCAGGCGCGTTCACCCGCAGGCTGACCGGGTGGGCCTGCATGGCGTCGTCGGGCGCTGGGACGAGCAGGGCCGAAGCGTCCCCGGCGCCGAGCCAGGCGTCGTAGCTCCCGGGCGCCACCAGCACCGGCATCCGATCGTGGATCTTCGCCATCAGCGAGTTCGCCGCGGTGGTGACGATCGCGACGCTGCGCACGCCTTGCCAGAGCAGCACGATGCCGCCGAGCGCGAGCAGCGGCTCCCCACGCGGCGACACGTACCACGGTTGTTTCCTCCCCGCGACGGCCTGCCACTCGTAGAAGCCGCTCGCCGGCACGAGGCAGCGGTACTGAAGGAAGGCGTTGCGAAACGCCTGGCGCTCGAGGAGCGTCTCGGCGCGCGCGTTGATCAGCTTGTTGCCGGCGCCCCAGCGCAGCACCGCTGCCTTGCGCCGCTGGCGGATGGCGAGCACCTCGGTCCCGGGACAGACGTTGTAGCTCGGCTTGAATTCGGGCAGCGCATCGAGTCCGAATTGCAGGGCGATCACGTCCGGGTCGGCATGGAGCGCGTAACGGCCGCACATCGAGCGAAGGTTACAATGCGTCCCGGATGATCATCCAGTCGCTGCTCGATACCGACCTGTACAAGTTCACGATGATGCAGGTCGTGCTGCACCATTTTCCCGGCGCGCAGGTCGAGTACCGATTCAAGTGCCGCACCCCGGGGGTCGACCTGCGTCCCGACCTGCCGGCGATCGAGGCGGAGATCACGCGCCTCTGCAGCCTGCGCTTCCGCGACGACGAGCTCGTCTATCTGCGCGGCCTGAGATTCCTGAAGTCGGACTTCGTCGACTTCCTCGCGCTGTTCCATTTCAGCGAGAAGTACGTGCGCGTCGTCCCGGGGGAGAAGCCGGGCGAGATCGACATCGCGGTCAAAGGGCCGTGGCTGCACACGATCATGTACGAGATCCCGCTGCTTGCCATCGTCTCCGAGCTGTACTTCCGGCGCACGCAGCCGAAGCCCGACCTGGCCGAGGGCCGCAAGCGCCTGAAGGCCAAGATCGAGGTCGCGCGAGCCGTCGAAACCGAGCTCGGCTTCCGCATCTCCGATTTCGGCACGCGCCGCCGCTTCTCGCGCGGCTGGCAGGAGGAGGTACTGCAGACTTTCAAGCGCGAGGTGCCGCAGCACTTTGCCGGCACCTCCAACGTCTGGTTCGCGATGCGCAAC
>Ga0134122_10003584_pt1 | contig 11522 bp, 12 predicted proteins | sample KB302_FD_96461 | JGI IMG/M metagenome (GOLD analysis project Ga0134122, IMG submission 96461) | Terrestrial soil microbial communities without Nitrogen fertilizer from Kellogg Biological Station, Michigan, USA - KB3-0-2 | ecosystem: Environmental > Terrestrial > Soil > Unclassified ...
CGTCCCAATGACCAGGCGCAGGGTGGACGACGAGGCCGGCCGGTTTATTCAAGATCAACAAGACGGAGTCTTCGTGTAGGATTTCGAGAGGAATCGATTCCCCTTTGAGTTCCAAAGGCTCCGCCTTCGGAATATCGAAGGCAATGACCTCGCCTGGCCTGATCTTGTGACTGGGCTTGACAATATGACCATTGACCTTCACACGACCCTGTTCAATCAATCGTTGCAAGGCTGACCGCGATAACTTGGGTTCACGATTGACCAGAAAAACATCCAGCCGTTTTGGCAGTTCACCGGCCGTTACGACAAACTCAGTTACCATGAAAGCATCACTCTAAGGAGCACCCCTCCCTCACCATCAGCGCCATTGCCGCCGGTTCACTGAGAAATCGAGCCTGCACGCAGGCCCGAGGGTTGAAAATGATTCGGCAGCAACATGATGCAGTTGGGGTTGAACCCCTGTGCTTTCAAGGTGTCGATGCTCCCCACCACCTTTCCCCCCTTCGTCAAGTCGATCACTGTGATAGATCCGTCGCTCATCCCTTCCAGATTGAGCAGGCTATTTTGAACGAACAAATAGCGCTCATCCGGCGGCTGTCCCTGCTGACTCTCGTAGTTCAAGAGGGCCAGCAGTTCAGCCGACGCCAGCGTCGAACAGGAGAGCAGCAGGACAAGGGTCAAGGAAATGAGTCGAAAGGGTTTCACGGAAAGCCTCATTGGATTGATCACTGATGCCAGAAAAGGTACTCCTTTTAAAGGGGGCTCTGCAACGGGCTGCACTCCGTTCTTCAAGGCTTTCCTAAATCCTCGGCCCTTGGTATTCTGATCATATTGTTCTCGATGTTCTTTTTCGGAAAGGCAAGGAAATCGCCATCCCTTGGAGGTCACTATGAGGGTATACGTGAGACTGTTGCACTTGTTGCGTCTGGTCGGTCGCTTCTGGACCGACCTTCCCCTGTTAGTTCGACTTCTCAAGGCTTGGAAAGACGGCAGGTACAGGGGCCTATCGGTTCAGACGCTCGTGGCGGTTGTCGCGGCGCTGCTGTATGTGGTGAGTCCGTTGGACCTGTTGCCCGACTTTATTCCCTGGATTGGGTTGTTCGACGATGCCGTCGTGCTGGCCTGGTTACTAGCCAGCCTCGCCAAGGACCTCGATCGTTTTCGAGACTGGGAACAGGGCATCGTTGACGCAGTAGTCAAAGGCTAATTTCGGGGGAGTGTGCCTGAGGAGGCTATGGTCCGCCTCGGGTCTGAAAACGGGGCCTTCAACATTCCTCAAGTAAGCAGGCTGAATAAAGAGTCAAGCCGCTATTCCCAGGGCCTATCGACCTTCATGAGCTGATAGGTCGTTGGGCTTCGACCCTCACGTTCCTTACCTTACGCTATGATCAACATCCCGGTCATATTCGCATGGCCTTTGCGCCGGGGAAAATCTTCCGTGGGGAGGGAGACCTGTTGCGTTCTGTCGCAGGAGGCAACGAGGAATGAGAGAAACAGACAGAGGAGGAATCGGGGGGAATATCAGGCTATGCATAGGGCGGCGCATTGCCGCGCTTCCACTTGATGCTGCAGCCGATGCTGGGTTTTTGGTTGGAATCGACTGGGTTTCCGGCCAGCAGCCTGTCGATTGCTGCGCGAAGATCGCGGCCTGTGACCGGCTTGTTGTTGCCTGGTCGACTGTCGTCGAGCTGGCCTCGGTAGACAAGTCGTCGTTGGGCATCAAAGAGATAGAATTCCGGTGTGCAGGCGGCCTTGTAGGCCTTGGCAACTTCTTGGGTTTCGTCGAAGCACAAGGGAAAACAGAACTTGAGCTGCTGGGCCATCTCCTTGAGCCGCTCGGGGGCGTCATCAGGATAATGAGCCGGATCGTTGCTGCTGATGCCGATGATGCCAAGCCCCGTGTCCAGGTAGTCCTGTCCGATCTTGGCGATTTCGCTCTGGACATGCACGACATAGGGACAGTGTCGGCACATAAAGATAAACAACAAGGCGGCCTTGCCGACAAACGAATCGAGCGAATAGAGTCGTCGGCTCACGACATCGGGCAAGGTAAAGGAAGGAGCCGGAGTGCCGAGCGGGAGCATCATCGATGAGACTGCCATAGGTGACTCCTCAAGTCATGTTGAACAACGTAGTGGTGACATTTTACAGATCTGGATGTCTGCCGACTAGGCCTGGTCATGTGTAGATACATCACAAAAAGAGAGAAGAAGGGCCAAGCGGATGCCCGCGCATCCGCTTGGTTGCACAGTGTGATGGAATAACGGCATAATTTCTGGCGATGTCGATGCAATATGTCCATCTCGGTCGCTCGGGGGTGAAGATCAGTCGGCTCTGTCTTGGCACGATGAACTTCGGGCCGGAGACGAGTGAGGGAGAAAGTTTTGCCATCATGGATCGGGCACTGGAGTTGGGCATTAATTTTTTCGACACGGCGAATGTCTATGGTTGGAAGGTGGGTGAAGGATGGACGGAGCAGATTGTCGGGCGCTGGTTTGCCCAAGGCGGAGGACGACGAGAGAAAGTCGTCCTGGCGACAAAAGTCTTCGGGAAAATGGGCCAATGGCCGAATCAGTCAGGCTTGTCGGCCCTGCACATTAAACGGGCTTGCGAGGAAAGTCTGCGACGTCTTCAGACGGACTGCATCGATCTCTACCAGATGCATCACGTCGATCGTGAGACGCCCTGGGAGGAAATCTGGCAGGCGATGGAGCAGCTGGTGCGGGAAGGCAAGATTCTCTACGTCGGCAGCAGTAACTTCGCTGGCTGGCACCTGGCCCAGGCGCAAGAGCTGTCACGCAGTCGTCACTTCCTTGGACTCGTGTCCGAACAGAGTCTCTATAATTTGAACGAACGGACGGTCGAGCTGGAAGTGATTCCGGCCTGCGAAGCCTATGGCATCGGCCTCATTCCTTGGAGTCCTCTCGCGCGCGGGCTGTTGGCCGGCTCATTGGAACCAGCGAAGGTCGGTCGACGCGCAGACGAGGATTTAAAGAAAGAGATCGAGAAACATCGTCCAAAATTGGAAGCCTATAACAGGCTATGTGCGGAACTCGGTGAGAACCAGGCTGATGTGGCGCTGGCCTGGCTGCTCCATCAAAAATCAGTCACGTCGCCGATTATCGGACCCCGCACGATCGCGCAGTTGAACGGCACGATACATGTGTTAACTCTCACGTTGAGCCAAGACACATTGAAACGGCTCGATGATATCTTTCCCGGCCCTGGTAGACCTGCTCCAGAGGCCTACGCTTGGTGACGAAGATTCCAGCTTCCAAGAGCTGCGCAGGTTGCATTGCAAGCTCATGCATGACTGGAAGGGGAGTGGCCGAGGCTGCCCTCTAAGAAGGGCACCTCTTGGCCGCCCCCTCTTAATTCTTGCGGGCTCGCTCGGCGATTCTCTTGCGGAGGCGGGCTTTTTCGAGGCTGATTTCGGCTTCTTTGAGTTCGGACGGCAGGCCCCCGGCCTTGAGACGTTGTTCAGCTTTTTCCACGTTCGCTTGTGCGCGGTCCACATCGATATCTTCAGCCTTCTCAGCGATCTCGGCCAGAATGGTCACTTTGGTCGGCGTGACCTCTGCATAACCCCAGAGAATCGCCATATGGCTGGTTTGATCTCCGACGCGATAATGGAGCTCACCGATGCGCAGCGTCGTAAGGAAATGACAATGTCTCGGCAATACACCGAATTCACCCTCTGAGCCAGGGGCAATCACCTCATCGACCTCCTGGCTCAAGAGCAACTTCTCCGGCGTTACAACCTCGAGCAATATCTTACCTGCCATATTGTTTCTATCTTCCTCACTTCCCTCAGATAGCGGGAGGAGCAATGCGCCCTCTACTGCGCGCGTTCAACGAGGGCCTTCTGAGGCCGCGCGTTGCGCGAGCAAAGAGGGGCATTGATTCGCCCACTTATACTTTCACCCCCATTTTCTCCGCCTTCGCAATCGCTTCCTCAATCGGGCCAACCATATAGAATGCCTGCTCTGGCAGATGGTCGTATTTGCCGTCGAGAATTTCCTTGAAGCTTCGCACTGTGTCTTTGAGCTTCACGTATTTCCCTGGCGATCCAGTGAACGCTTCGGCCACATGGAACGGTTGCGAGAGAAACCGTTGGATCTTCCGTGACCTTGCCACAACCATCTTGTCTTCTTCCGACAATTCATCCATGCCGAGAATGGCGATAATGTCTTGCAGGTCTTTGTACCGCTGCAAGACCGACTGAACTCCTCGTGCCACCGTGTAATGATCTTCGCCGATGACCCTCGGATCGAGAATTCGTGAGGTGGAGTCGAGCGGGTCGACGGCTGGATAAATACCCAATTCAGCTATTTGCCGCGACAATACGGTGGTCGCATCCAAGTGGGCAAAGGCGGTCGCAGGCGCTGGGTCGGTCAGGTCGTCAGCCGGCACATAGATGGCTTGCACCGAGGTGATTGAGCCACGTTTGGTGGAGGTGATGCGTTCCTGTAGCGTTCCCATCTCGGTGGAGAGGGTTGGTTGATAGCCGACGGCTGATGGCATACGACCGAGCATTGCCGAAACCTCAGATCCGGCCTGGGTAAACCGGAAGATGTTATCCACAAACAGCAGCACGTCCTGATTTTCTTCATCTCGGAAATATTCGGCGACGGCCAGTCCCGTCAATGCGACGCGCAGTCGCGCGCCAGGCGGCTCATTCATTTGCCCATAGACCAATGAGACTTTCGACTTGGTAAAGTCCTTTGGATCGATGACCTTTGACTCCTGCATTTCGTGCCAGAGGTCATTACCCTCACGAGTCCGCTCACCGACTCCTGCAAACACCGAGAAACCACCATGGTGTAAGGCGATGTTGTTGATAAGCTCCATGATAATGACGGTCTTGCCGACACCGGCACCGCCGAAGAGCCCGACCTTACCGCCCTTGCTGTACGGCTCAAGAAGGTCGACGACCTTGATGCCTGTTTCGAGGACTTCGGTCTTCGGGTCCTGATCTTCGAGTCTGGGCGCAGGCCGGTGAATGGGATACTTCTTTGTTGTCTTAATGGGGCCCATCTCGTCGACTGGTTCGCCCAATACATTGATCAATCGTCCTAATGTCTCTCGGCCAACCGGTACAGAAATCGGCGCCCCTGTGTCCTGCACAGCCATTCCACGGGTCAGACCGTCGGTCGTGGACATCGCGATGCCGCGAACTCGGTTCTCACCAAGGTGCAGTGCCACTTCAAGAGTGATGCGGACAGCCGGCGTGCCGGTGGCCTTATTTTCTTCCTGAGTTACTTTGAGGGCGTTATAAATGTTCGGCAGTTGTCCAGGAGGAAATTCTACGTCAACCACCGGTCCAATGACCTGAATGACTTTTCCTATACTCACGGATGTCTCCTTCTTCAACCCGGCGGACTATATTACCGCTTCTCCACCACCGACAATGTCCCTCAGTTTCAGATTCGCCTCTGTCACAATCTGTAAGGCGTTTCTAGCCCTGCATCGTTAAGATTCTTTGACAATGAACTTCGTCAGCATTTTAGCAGTGGCTACTTTCCTCCGTACCCCATTTTTTGTTTAAAGGTCGTAATCACCTCTTTTAGTCTGTCGCTAACTTTCTCATCGATCTTTCCGATGGTCGCGATTTCTGTTTTCAGCTCCGGATGATTCTGTTGTATGTAGCGCAGCAGGTCAGCTTCAAACTCTTGGACTTTATCGACCGATACATCATCCAGATATCCGTTGACGCCGGCATAGATCGATAACACTTGGTCGGCGACAGGCATGGGTTTGTATTGCCCCTGCTTCAGCAACTCAACCATCCGAGCGCCGCGCGCAAGTTGCCTCTGTGTCGCTTTGTCGAGCTCGCTGCCGAACTGTGCGAATGCCGCCATTTCTCGGTACTGCGCGAGATCGAGCCGAAGTGTACCGGCTACCTGCTTCATGGTCTTGATCTGAGCTGAACCCCCGACGCGGGAAACCGAGAGGCCCACGTTGATCGCAGGGCGAATACCGGAATAGAACAGATCGCTGCCGAGATAGATTTGCCCGTCGGTGATCGAAATGACGTTCGTCGGAATGTAAGCGGACACGTCACCGGCTTGCGTCTCGATGATGGGCAATGCGGTGAGACTTCCCCCTCCGAGCTTGTCGCTGAGCTTGGCCGCACGCTCCAACAGCCGGGAGTGCAAGTAAAATACGTCACCTGGATAGGCTTCGCGGCCTGGCGGACGACGGAGCAGGAGAGACAACTGACGATAAGCAACGGCATGTTTGGAGAGGTCGTCATAGACGATCAACGCATGTTTGCCGTTATCCCGGAAGTATTCGCCGATGGCTGCACCGGCAAAGGGTGCAAGATACTGCATGGGCGCAGCATCGCTTGCGCTGGCCGCCACCACGATGCTGTAATCCATCGCGTGGCTCTCCTCAAGCGTCTTAACAACCCGGGCCACGGTCGAACGTTTCTGACCTATGGCCACGTAGATACAAAAGACGTTGAGGCCCTGTTGATTGATAATGGTATCGATGGCGATAGCGGTCTTACCAGTCTGACGGTCACCGATGATCAATTCACGTTGTCCTCGGCCGATGGGGATCATCGCGTCGATGGCCTTAATTCCTGTTTGCAAGGGTTCCCGGACCGACTGGCGTGTATTCACTCCTGGTGCCACAACTTCGATACGGGAAGAGAGAGATGATTTAATCGCACCCTTCCCATCAATAGGCTGTCCGATCGCGTTGACCACACGACCGATCAAAGCTTCGCCGACAGGAATTTCTGCAATACGTCCCGTGCGCTTGACCGGATCGCCCTCCTTGACCCCCACGTCATCGCCCATCAGCACCGCGCCGACATTATCTTCTTCAAGATTCAATACGATCCCGTAAAGACCGCCGGGGAATTCAAGCATTTCTCCAGCCATGGCGCCGTCGAGACCATAGACCTTGGCAATCCCGTCTCCAACCTGGATGACGGATCCGGTCTCTTTGACGTCGACCTGTTTGTCGAATCCTTTGATTTTCTCTTTGATGATCGAACTGATTTCTTCTGCCTTGATCTGCATGACTACTCCTTCTTCAACAAACCTTCCATCGCTTGTAACCGGCTCAGTATGGTGCTATCGACTAACGTGCTGCCGAGACGGATCTGTATGCCAGCGATATAGCGGGCATCAGTGTGAAAGGTCACTTCGACTTGGCGCTTGAGCAGGGTGCGCAAGCGATCGCTGATTTGATCTTGTTCATGTGGAGGCAGAGCCCTTGCTGAGAAGACAATGACCGGCTGAGTGCCTTTGGCCGCATCGGCAAGTTTCGCGAAGGCCTCGGCGATTTCAGGAATAAAGGCGACGCGATTGTTTTTCACTAACTGTCCTAGAAAGGCTTTTCCTGCTGGAGGACAGCCCAGGCGTGAACCTAGTTCCGCAAGGACAGCGATTTTATCCTCGGTGCCATATGCTGGTGACGCCACGACATGGCGCAACTCAGCTGAATCCTTGAGTGCTTGCTTTAACCCAGTTAAGGCTGTGCGGGCTGACTCGATTGTGGAGATGTCGAGTAGCTCAAACAGCGCCTGTGCATAACGTCGCGCCACTGCTGTCTTAATCACTATATCGATCCGTTCGCTGTTCTATTTGACAAAGAAGGAGGTCTTCCTGCGCGAGCAGGAAAATGGGCGTGCAAAGTTAGCATTGCCGGATAAGTGCTGTCAATATGATGCCAGGGTTTTGAGGCTGTTAGAACGATTGGATGATACCACCGCCCACTACATGATCGTTTTGATAGAAGACCGCTGACTGTCCCGGGCTCAATGCTCGCTGGGGTATATGAAAGAAAATACGCAAGGTGCCCTCTGAAAGGGGTTGAATGGTTGCGGGCGTGGCAGCTGTAGCATACCTGACTTTAATGTCAGCTTCTGTTGGTCCAGTGAGGAGGGAGGGGTCGAAGAGATTGAGATCCGTAATGTCACAGTGGCTGCGACGCAGTGATTCTTCTGGTCCAAGCACGACGGTATTGGTGGCCGGCAGGACTTGCTGGACATAGAGCCTGCGGCCGGTGGCAATACCGAGACCTCTCCGCTGGCCTGGCGTGTAGAACGCGATACCGTCATGTCCGCCCAAATATTGGCCTGCCTCGTCGATGAAGATCCCTGGCTTCTTTGCGGAAGGTGATTCCTTTTCAATGAAGGTCCGATAATCGCCATGGCTCACAAAGCAGATTTCCTGACTTTCCTTCAATTCTTCGACGGGAAGACCCAAGCCCTCTGCTTCCTTCCATACGTCCGCCTTCTGCATATTTCCCACAGGAAAAAGCAGGCGTTCGAGCCATGCGGGGCGGAGACGATAGAGGAAGTAGCTTTGGTCTTTCTTAAGATCCGTTGCTCGCTGAAGCGTGCGCATCCCCCGGGATTCGCCAATGCGAACATAGTGGCCGGTGGCCACAAATTTGATTCCTCGCGTGTTCGCAAGCTCGACGAGACCACGCAGTTTGACCCGCTCGTTGCACCTGACACAGGGGTTGGGTGTTGTCCCTTCGAGATAGCCGGCCACAAAGTTGTCGATGACGCCGGCTCGAAAGGTTGCTCTGGTGTCGACGACCTCATAAGGAATTTTCAATGTCTGTGCGACAAACCGTGCAATACCGATCTTGCAGCAGCCGCGTTCCTCCCAACGCTTAGAGGCAGCGACGGTTTCATCTTCGTGTTCCCAAACCTGGAGCGTGACGCCGTGAACGTCGTACCCCTGGCGAACAAGGAGCGCTGCCGCGACAGAGCTGTCCACTCCACCGCTCATTCCGAGAAGAACTGTAGGGCGAGCCATACAGTCGCTATTCTACTGGGAAGCCGGGAAAAGGGCTAGAGGGCGCGTCCTCTGACTAATGGGCGGACGCAACGAGGCTGGGTGAGATGTCGAGCGCGAGAGCACGGTCGTTGCTCCAATGATGCGCACCCATATCACACATGCCATGGAAATGAGAGCCTTCTTCGATTGCAATGACCGGGGTCCGGATATCACCGACAAGAACACCGGGTTTAAGGATGTGAATTTTTTCACTAGCAGTGATAGTGCCATGGATCTTGCCGCTATTCATGAGGACCCCAGCTGACACGATGCCCTCAATCACTGCATGCTCACCGACGATGAGTGTCCCGGTTGTATAGATCTCGCCTTCGACTCGTCCATCAACCCGGAGGGTACCGTCGAAACTGACGACCCCCCTGAACTCCGCACCTTTTCCTAAAAGGGTCAAGTTTTCACTGTTCTGCTCATGTTGTTGACCGCGTTCTCTCGTCGCCCACATGGTTGCCTCCTACAGTCCTCTCCCATGCCTGCACGGTGTCGCTAGACAAGTAAAGAGCTGAAAAATACCTACATATTAATATTTCCCCTAGCCATTGACTCGCTTGATGCCAGGGGGCATGATCATTCCTACGGGGTGCAGAGAGACTTCCCTGGGGAGTTCACGCACGCCATGAGCCATTTCGAGGGCGCCGTTAAATAGGACTCCATCTTCCATAGAAAGGACCGGCGTCTTGACGCTCCCATTCATCACCGCCGGGGCGCGGAGCTTAACGCACTCCTTGGCTATGACATCTCCGGTGATTTTCCCCTTACACACAACGGTACCGGCGGTAATTTTCGCCTGGATGACCGCCTCTTCGCCAATCAGTAGGACACCGTCGGTATGAATTTCTCCGTCAAGGTATCCGTCAATTCTCACCGTGCCGCTATAGGAAATCGTACCTTTGAATTCGACTCCCTTTCCGACAAAGGCACTAATATCCCCAGTCCCTTCGGGGGTTATTGAATTACCGGTCACCATAATCACCTCTTCATCTTTCTGCTCGCTTGAGCTCTTTTCTTCTTTTTTATCCTGCCCCCACATGAACGTGCCTCCTCGATTTCATGACATTCCTATCTCACCACGGTCTCAGTACCATCAAGGAAATAGTCGATCAGAAGGGGAATAGTCACGAATACGTAGAAGCAACAATTATGCCTCTAACGATCGCGAGACAGAAATGAAGTTCTGATTAGTTCAGAAGTCTCTCGAGAATTCCATCGAGTTCGGGAGGTGAGAAGTAGTGGATGACGATTTTCCCGCCACGCCTTCCCTTTTGTATGATGACCTTTGTGCCCAATCGTTTTTGCAATCGCTCCTCAACATCGGACCAGGCTGTTTCCCGTTCTTCCTTTTTCGCGCGTTTCTTCGCGATTGATGGGGATTCTAGGACTTTTTCCGTTTCTCTTACGGATAGAGATTTTGCAACGACAAGGTGGGCGATTCTGAGCTGTTCGTTCTGGTTAGAAAGACCGAGAATTACTTTTGCGTGCCCCATCGAGAGTTGATTCGTTTCAATCAGCTGCTGGATCTCCAGAGGGAAATTCATAAGACGCACGACATTGGCGATCGATGATCGCTCACATCCAACTCGTTGCGCAATTATGTCCTGAGTGAGTCCAAATTCGTTCATCATCCTATGGTAGGTCCTTGCCGTTTCCATGGGATTGAGATCAGCCCGTTGAAGATTTTCCACCAACGCAAGAACGACAGATTCTTCATCACTACAATTTCGAATGACGGCTTGAATGGTTTCTAACTCCGCCTGCTTCGCCGCGCGCCAACGCCTTTCACCGGAAATAAGCTCGTACATGCCATCGCCCTTGCGGCGTACCAAGATTGGTTGTAGCAATCCACTTTGCTTCAACGACGCAGTGAGCTCTGCCAATTCTTGTGCGGGAAATGCTTGTCTCGGTTGGTACCGATTTGGAACAATCGAATCGACAAGCAGGTGTTGAACCTCAGGCAATTCCGGCATCGACACAGGTTTGGCAGCGGGAAGCAGCGCGTCCAATCCTCTACCGAGCGCTTTCTTCTCCATGACTCACAAACTCCTTGGCTAATGACAAGTACGCTTGAGATCCTGACGATGAGGCATTGTATAACATTGCTGGCCGTCCGTAACTTGGAGCTTCAGCCAATGTCACATTGCGAGGAATCACCGTGTCGTAGACGATATCCTTGAAATACTCGCGAACTTGTGCAAGGACTTGACGCGCTAACGTATTCCTCGCGTCAAACATTGTCAAGACGATCCCTTCCAGCTGGAGGTCAGGATTAAAAGACTGTCGAACGCGGTCAATGTTTCCAACCAAGCGGCTCAAGCCCTCCATGGCGTAGTATTCACATTGGACCGGGACTAAAATGCTGCGAGATGCGACGAGCGCATTGACCGTTAAAATGCCCAATGTAGGAGGACAGTCAATAAAGATCACATCAAACAACTGATCAACCTCTCGCAGAAAATTCCGAAGCAGTTTTTCTCGTTCTTCCACGTTCACGAGCTCAATTTCTGCTCCAGACAAGTCAGCATTTGCCGGCAAAAGTGACAAACCGTTCACTTCTGTTACCTGTACAGCATCGTGAAATTTAACATAATTAATCAAGCAGTTGTACACTGTTGTCTGTAGAGAGCGTGGATCAATACCGAGTCCACTTGTGGCGTTCCCTTGTGGATCCATGTCCACAAGTAACACACGTTTTCCAAGCAGTGC
>Ga0134122_10003585_pt1 | contig 11521 bp, 12 predicted proteins | sample KB302_FD_96461 | JGI IMG/M metagenome (GOLD analysis project Ga0134122, IMG submission 96461) | Terrestrial soil microbial communities without Nitrogen fertilizer from Kellogg Biological Station, Michigan, USA - KB3-0-2 | ecosystem: Environmental > Terrestrial > Soil > Unclassified ...
CGGCGCCCCCAACAACCCAGATTGGGAACTCCTACCCGCGAACGAATCGAGATCGCCCGTCGTGGTCAGAGGCCGCACCCCCGCCCGCGCCCCGCACCTCGGCGCCCGCCTCCCAAGAGACGAGCAGAAGACAGAAGTGGTTGACAGAGCGCGGACGGCAGCGCGACACTCGGCGCCGTGCCTCTCACCACCCTGCAAGGCCGCGCCGCGGTCGTCACCGGCGGCGCCAGCGGCATCGGACGCGCGCTCTCCCTGCTCTTCGCCCGCGAGGGCGCCGACGTGGTGGTCGCCGACCTCGACGAGGCCGGCATGGCCGAGACGGTGGCCGGCGTGACCCGGGCGGGCCGGCGCGGGCTGGCGGTGAAGACCGACGTGAGCCGCCTCGCCGACGTGCAGGCGCTGGCCGATCGGGCCTTCAAGGAATTCGGCGCGGTCCACGTGGTGTGCAACAACGCGGGCGTCGCGCTCTGGGGCGGGCTCGAGGCAGTGACCCACAAGGATTGGGAGTGGGCGATGGGCGTCAACCTCTGGGGCGTGATCCACGGAGTGGAGGCGTTCGTGCCGCGCATGGTGGCCGGCAAGCAGCCGGGCCACATCGTGAACACCGCGTCCATGGCCGGGCTCATCGCCTCGCAGGGGCTGGGGATCTACAACACCACCAAGTACGCGGTGGTCGGCCTCTCCGAGACGCTCCAGAAGGACCTGCGCGGCTACGACATCGGCGTCTCGGTGCTCTGCCCGATGGGCGTGCATACCCAGATCCGGCAGAGCGATCGGAACCGTCCCGCCGCGCTCCGCAACGAGATGACCGAGCGCGAGGGCGGCGCAGTGGAGCTGATCGGCCGCTATCTTCCCCCCGAGCACGTGGCCGACCGTGTGCTGCGGGCCATCTACGCCAACCGGCTCTACGTCATCACCCACGAGGAAGGGCTGACTCCGCTCAAGCGCCGCTTCGAGCGCATGGCCCAGGCCATCGAGGAGTCGAAATGAAATTCTCGGTCATCGAGGGCTGGGGCAAGCTGCCGGACGGTTGGCGCTACCAGGAAGTGGCGGGCGCGGCGGTGGACAAGCAGGACCGGGTCTTCTGCTTCACGCGGAGCGAGCACCCGGTCATCGTGTTCGACCGCGACGGCAAGTTCCTGCGGTCGTGGGGCGAGGGCTTGGTCCGCCGCGCTCACGGCATCACCATCGACGCCGACGACATGGTGTGGCTCACCGACGATCTCCACCACACCGTCCGCAAGTTCACGCCCGAGGGCAAGCTGCTGCTCACGATCGGCGACCCGGACAAGGCCGCGGAGCTCCAGGGGGGCAAGCCGTTCAACCGGCCCACCCACGTCGCGATCTGCCCGAAGAGTGGCTACCTCTTCGTCTCCGACGGCTACGGCAACTCACGTGTGCACAAGTACGCGCCGGACGGCGCCTACGTCATGTCGTGGGGCGAGCCCGGAACCGATCCCGGCCAGTTCAACTTGCCCCACAACCTGGTCACCGACCGCGACGGCCTCGTCTACGTGGCCGACCGGGAGAATCACCGCGTGCAGATCTTCGACGGCCGGGGTCAGCACCAGGGCACCTGGAACAACCTCCATCGGCCCTGCGGGCTCTTCGTGGACCGCGCGAAGAGCGGGCACTTCTACGTGGGCGAGCTGGGCTCCGGCATGCCGGTCACCGAGAAGACCCCGAACCTGGGCCCGCGGGTCAGCGTGCTGGACGCCAAGGGCCAGCGGGTGGCGCGCTTCGGCGGCCAGTTCGCGAGCGAGACGCCGGGGGAGTTCATCGCGCCCCACGGGCTCGTGGTGGACTCGCGCGGGGACGTCTACGTGGGCGAGGTGTCCTACACCGGCTACGGGCAGTTCCTGAAGCCGCCGCGGGAGATGCGCTCCTTCCAGAAGTTCAAGCGCGCCGACTAGTCCCCCGTCTTTATCGGGAAGAAGCGGGCGCTCGCCTTCGCCACCACGTCGCCCGTCTCCCAGTCCTCGATGGTGGCTTCGAGATCGAGGTATTTGCCGGAGTCGAGCACTGCGCGGCCGCGCCCGAGCAGCGGGCGCTCGATGGGCGTGCCCTTCACGTAGCGCACCGTCAGCTCCCCGGTCACGTAGAGACGGCCGGTATGGTTCACCGCGGCGCCCGCGAGCACCTCGTCGAGGTACGCGGCCACGATGCCCCCGTGGGCCGAGCCGGGCGGACCTTCGAAGCGCCGCGGGATCAGGATCGGCGAGAGCACTTCCCCATCGCCGGTGAACGTCCGCACCCGCAGGCCGATGTCGTGCCCGGGGCCGCAGCCGAAGCAGTGGTGAAAGCTCGAGCGCGGCCCGCTGAAGTTCACCTCGGCGAGCGGGGCGAACCGCTCCGCGAAGGGCGGCCCCAGGGGCGGCTCGTGAGTCATCGAAACCGGGCCCGGAGCAGCGGCTCCCAGGCCGCGAGGGGCGCGGTCTCCTTCCCGATCACCTTGGCCTGGTCGTCCCAGCGCCGCAGGCGCAGCGCAGCGCCGAACCAGGGATGCGCGGCGTGGCGCGCGACCTCGTCGGGGCTCATGAGCCCGCCCTGCAGCGTCATCGTGTGCTGGGACGCGGGCGACAGGGTGGCGTGATAGCCGGGCGCGGTGGAGCAGAGGTAGCGCTTGGCGTCGGCGTGGATGCGGACCAGCCAGGTCACCCGCTCCGACACGTAGGGCGCGATGAGATCCGCCCCGACTTCGTGATGCCCGCGGGCGCCATGATGCCGGTGGCCGCCCGCGCCGCCGACGCGGTCGAAGATCAGGGCCTGGTCGACCGCGAAGCGGCCCACGTCGTGGAGGAGGCAGGCCAGGATCAGCTCATCGTCCGCTCCCGCCCCCCGCGCCAGCTCTGCGCACTGGAGCGCGTGGGCCAGCTCGGAAACCCGCTCGAGCCCGTAGCGGCGCGCGGCGGAGGTGGCCATGGCGCCGAGGAGGCGGTCGGTCATGCCGGGAGGCTGAGCGGCCATGTCGACCTGGAGTATACTCGCCCCGCGGTAGCTGGATCATGACGACGAGGTGAAACGATGCCCGTGACCGTGAAGGTTATTACCGACGGCCCTCTGATGGTGCAGGGCGAGTGCGCGATGCAGGACGGCCAAGGCAACGCCATCCCCGGCAAAGGCGGCGACAGCATCTTCCTCTGCCGCTGCGGCAGCTCGGCCAACAAGCCGTTCTGCGACGGCGCCCACAAGAGAATCAGCTTCAAGGGCTAGCGGGGCTTATCCCCGCCCGAGCCGCACCGCGATCGCGAAGGCGGCGACGCCCACCAGCGCGATGAACAGCGGCGTGTGCGTCTCGCCCAGCACCCCGCAGATCAGCGGGCCGAGGAAGATCGCCCCGTCCACCCCGACGCGGTAGACACCCGTTCGCCAGCCGAGCCGGGTCACGTCCGTGTGCTCGCGGATGACTCCGAGCGGCAGCATCCAGCCCGCCATCCCGAGGCCGAACAGGGCGCAACCGACGACGAGGAGCGGCAGCGAGCCCAATCCTACCGCCAGGACTCCGAATCCCAGGGTCACCGCCACCGCGGTCAACACCGGGAGCCGGCCGATGCGGTCGGCCACCCAGCCCACCGGCAGCAGCACGATCAGGTCCACCAGCTGCGCCAGCGAGAGCAGGCCGGAGATGCCGGCACGGTCGAGCCCGAACTCTCTCGTCCCGCGCAGCGGGATCACGAACTGGCTCACCGCGGACCAGGCGAGCGCCATCACCACGCCGAGCGCGAACATGAGGCGGACGATCGGGGGCACCGCCACCGCCCGCGCGGGCACCCGGTCCGTCGCGTCCCGCGCGGCCGCGGGCGGCGCGGACGGAAGGTGGCGCCGGAACTTGCGGATCAGCACGAGCGTGCCGGCCATCGACAGCAGCACGGGTCCGGCGGCGGTCAGCAGGGTCAGGTTCCATGGCCAGCGCTCCGGGAGCAGCCCGACCAGGGTGAGCCCGCCGAGCACGCCGAGCATGCCCGCGAACTCCAGAGTGTTGAGCCGCATGGAGGCGCGCGGGCCCTGCCGATCCTGCAGCACCGCGGTCAGGCTGCCGACCATCACGAGCGTGTGCGCGAGGCCGGTCAGGAGCCGGCCCAGCACCAGGACCGGGAACGGCCCCGCGGTGGACAGCAGCAGCATCCCGGCGAGCAGCGTGACCGGCGCCAGCGTGAGCGAGGTGGCGAGGTGGCGCGTGGCGAGCGCGCCGGCGGGCAGATCCGCGGCCATCCGCGCGAAGCCGAAGGAGCCGGCGAGCACCCCGAGCTGCCAGTCGGGCAGGCCCTGCGCCCGCGCGATCTCGGGCAGCAGCGGACCGAACGCGCCCACGCACACCGTGCTGGCGAAGACCACCAGGCACAGGAGCACTGTGCCGGACAGCGAGGACGCGCTCACCGCCGAGGGCGGCTCAGGGCTCGAAGCGCCGCTCGGGCCACCAGGGATAGAAGGGCGGCATGTCCTTGCTCGGCCGCTGGGTGAAGCGCGGCGGGCGCTTCTCCAGGAACGACGTCACGCCCTCGTAGGCGTCGGCCGAGCGGCCCGTCCAGTCCATGCAGCGCGAGTCCAGGCGGTGCGCCTCCATCGGGTGATCGGCGCCCAGCAGTCGCCACATCATCTGCCGCGCGAGAGCCACCGAGATCGCGGAGGTGTTCCGCGCGATCTCGAGCGCGAGCTCGCGGGCCGCCGGCATGAGCTGCTCCGGGGAGACCACGCGGCTCACGAGACGGCCCGCGAGCGCTTCCTCCGCCGGGAAGACCCGCCCGGTGTAGACCCACTCCGCGGCCTGACTCGGGCCGACCAGGCGAGGCAGGAACCACGTGCTGGCCGCCTCCGGGACCACCCCGCGGCGCGCGAACACGAAGCCGATCCGCGCCGCGGTCGAGGCGATGCGGATGTCCATCGGCAGCGTCATGGTGACCCCGAAGCCCACCGCGGGACCGTTGATGGCGGCGATCAGCGGCTTCTTCATGTCGAAGATGCGCAGGGTGACGCGCCCGCCTCCGTCGCGGTGCTCTCCGGGGCCCTCGCCGCGGCCCCGGGCGACGCGGTCGAAGGTCTTGCCGCCCCCGGAAAGATCCGCGCCCGCGCAGAACGCGCGGCCCGCCCCGGTGACGATCAGCGCGCGGACCGCGTCGTCGGCGTCGGCCAGCTCGAGGACGGCGAGCAGCTCCTCGAGCATGACGGGGTTGAGCGCGTTGAGCTTGTCCGGCCGGTTCAGGGTGACGGTGGCCACGCCCTCCGCCACCTCGTAGCGCAGCGCCTCGAAGGGCCGGGCGCTCACGGCGGCCCCTCTTCGGCCTCGCCCTGCTTGAGCTTCCGGAAGACGGTCTTGGGATCGATGCCGAGCATCTTGGCGGTGAGCGTCTTGTTACCGTGGTTGAGCCGGAGCGTCTCCTCGAGCAGGCGCGCCTCGACCTCGGCCAGCGGCGTGCCCACGCGGATCTGGAACACGCCCTCCGGCACCGCCGCCGCGCCGCTCCCGTCGCCGGCCGCGGGGGGCCCGCCGCGGGTCAGCATGACCGGACGCTCCCGCACCGCGTCCGGCAGATCGGCCACGTCCACGCGGGCGCCCCGGGCGAGCACGACCGCGCGCTCGACCACGTTCTCGAGCTCGCGCACGTTGCCCGGCCAGGAGTAGGCCTGGAGGCAGCCGAGGGCCTCGTCGCTGAAGCCGTCGAGCTGGCGATTGTTCTTGGCCGCGTACACGCGCAGGAAGTGCTGGGCGAGCACCGGCACGTCCTCGTGCTTCTCCCGGAGCGGCGGGACCTGGATCGTGATCACGTTCAAACGGTAGAAGAGATCCTCGCGGAAGCGCTTGTCCCGCACGAGGGTGGCCAGGTCCTGATTGGTGGCGGTCACGATGCGCACGTCCACCCGGATCGTCTTGGAGCCGCCCACCCGCTCGAACTCGCCCTCCTGCAGCGCGCGCAGAATCTTGGGCTGGGTCACCGGCGAGAGGTCGGCGATCTCGTCGAGGAACAGGGTGCCGCCGTCGGCCAGCTCGAAGCGGCCCTCCCGGCGCCCGGCCGCCCCGGTGAACGCGCCCTTCTCGTAGCCGAACAGCTCCGACTCGAGCAGCGTCTCGGGCAGCGCCGCGCAGTTCACGGCGACGAACGGGCCGTTCCGCCGGCTCGACCGGTCGTGGATCGCCCGCGCCACCAGCTCCTTGCCGGTGCCGCTCTCCCCCTGGATGAGCACGGTGGCCGAGCTGTCCGCCACCTGCTGTACGAGCGTCATGAGCCGGCGGAAAGCCGGACTCGTCCCGATCATGTTGCCCTGCCGGAGCAGGTCGTCGAGGCGCTTCTGCAGCGCCCGGTTCTGGGCGATGAGGTCGCGGCGCTCGAGCGCCTGCCGCACCACCTTGGTGAGCTGGGCGCGCTGGAACGGCTTGGTGAGGAAGTCGGTGGCTCCGTCCTTCATCGCCCGCACCGCTTCCTCCACGGTGCCGAAGGCGGTGAGCAGGATCACGTCCACGTCGGGCGCGACCGCCTTGGCCTCGCGGAGCAGCTCGAGCCCGGTGAGCCCCGGCATCTTGAGGTCGGAGAGCACCAGGTCCACGCCGCCCTCCTGCAGCCGCTCGAGCGCGGCCTGGCCGTCGGGGGCCAGCACCACCGCGTAGCCTTCGCGGGTGAGTGTGCGCTCCAGGCTCTGGCGCACCGCCGGGTCGTCGTCGGCCACCAGCAGCGTCGCGAGCGGCGGCCCGGGCTCAGTCATGGGCCGCCTTCTGGACGGGCACGGTCATCGTGAAGGTCGCGCCGGCGCCGGGCGCGCTGTGCCAGCGGATCTTCCCGCCGTGCTCCTCGACGATCTGGCGCGAGATGGAGAGGCCGAGCCCGGTGCCCTGCGGCTTGGTGGTGAAGAACTGCTCGAACAGCCGCCGCCCGACCTCGGGCGAGATGCCGGCGCCGCTGTCCGTGATCCCGATCTCCACCGTGTCACCCATGCAGGCGGTGGTCAGCGTCAGGCTGCCGCCCTGGGACACCGCCTCCATCCCGTTCTTCACCAGGTTCAGCACCGCCTGGCGGAGCAGCGTGCGGTCGATCTCCATCGGCGGCACCGCGGGATCCGTCACCACCTTCACCGCGATGCCCTGGCGCGCGGCGAGCGGACGGACGAACTCCGCGACCGCGCTGACCATGTCGTTGACCGAGTCCTCCTCGAACTGCGGGCGCGGGAAGCGCGCGAAGGCGAGGTACTCCTCGGTGAGCGCGTCGAGGGCCCCGACCTGGTCGCGGATCGCCGCGACGAGCGCGGTCGCCTCGGTGCCGTCCTCGCTCACCCGCCCCTGCACCATGTCGCCCAGCAGCTCCGCGTTCAGCCCGATGGCCGCGATGGGGTTGCGCACCTCGTGCGCCACCTTCAGCGACAGCCGGCCCACCGTGGCCATCCGCTCGGCCTCGACCAGCTCTTCCTGAGCGGCCCGCAGGCGGGTGAGCGTCCCGGTCAGCTCCGCGTTGAGGCGCTCCACCTCCGAGCGGGCGCGGCGCTCGCGGTCGGCGACGTGGCCGACCGCGAAGGCGGGCAGCCCGACGAACGCCATCAGGTTCACCACCGCGGTCCACGCGGCCGCGGGCGGGGCCAGGCTGGCCGCGGCCCAGTAGAGCAGCCCGGCCACGAGGGTGAGGAACAACCCGACCCAGCGGCCGAAGTAGTAGGCGTTGACCGCGACCAGCGGGAAGAACAGGTTGACGAACGGGCTGTCGCCGCCGCCGGTCAGGAACAGGAGCAGGAAGACGAGCAGGAGGTCGATGCAGAGGGCGGTGATGAAGATCCGGCGGGTGGCCCGCGGCGTCACGGTCACCAGCGCGAAGATGCCCGCCTTGTAGAGACCGAACCAGATGACGACCGAGTAGACGTCGACGCGATGGCGGGGGCGCAGCGGCAGGAGCCCCAGCGTGGCGAGGCCGCCCACCATCACGAAGGCGAGGAGCACCGCGAACAGCCGCTCGTCCCGCTCGAGCGGCCGGAAGAGCCCGGCCCAGGGGGCGCGAGAAGGAGCGTTCACCGCCATGACGGGGCACACACTATCACGGCGTCGGCGACTCCGCTTCCACGCGCCGGAGGAGCGGCAGGGCGAGCAAGGGGAGCAGGCTGATCAGCCCCACCCAGATGAGCAGGCGGCCCAGGTTCCCGTAATCCTGCTGGCTCACGCCGAAGAAGGTGTTGAGGTAGCGGGTGCCGAGCTCGCTAGCGGACAGCGCGAGATTCATGAGAGAGGCCATGATCGCGAACATGGTGGCCTCGGCCCCGCGCGGCGCGGTGCGCGCGATGAGGGCCAGCATCGGCACCATGCTGAGCTGGCCGAGCGGCGCCGAGATCGTGGTGTCGATGAACACGAACGTGCGGGGGCTCACCCCGAACCACTCGTTCACGCCGTAGAACAGCCCGATGGTGGGCAAATAGAGCACCGCCCCCGCGATGGTCACCCAGAAGAGGGTGTAGCTCACCGGGCGATGGGTGATCGGCTTCCGGAAGACGATGAGGCCGGCCAGACTCAGCATCGCGCTCACCTGGGCGAGGATGCCGAGGAATTCCTGATCGAAGCCGAGGTGATCGATCATCCAGTAGCTGAATCCCTGGCCCGCGGAGGGGACGGCGCGGAAGCAGAAGATCGCGAAGGCGGCGATCCCCACCGCCCGGGAGATCCCCACGCGCTGGAGCAGCATCACGATGAGGCCGGCCGAGACCACCAGGATGATCTCCTGGCCGAACGGCACCGACAACGCCTCCAGGGCGACGCCGAGCGCGGCGTAGCCGAGCCCCACCAGCACCACGAGCCGCGACTTGCCCGCGCCCAGGGGGTTCGCGTCATCGCCGGGCGCGGCCACGCGGGCGGTCTCGCGCGGGATCAGCCACGACGCCGCCATCACCAGCACCGGCAGCAGCAGCGCGATCGCGAAGACGAGGCGCGCGCCGAGCGCGCCCGCGAGCCACCCGCTCAGGTAGCCCACGCTGATCGTGCCGACGAGCAGGGCCATGCGACCGAGCGTCTGGATCTGCTTGATCTCCTCCTCGGTGCGGGCGAGCTCCACGCTGAGGGCGTCCGCGACCACATCCTGGACCATGAAGCCCACCGCGATGATCACCATCGCGGCCAGGTAGGTGGCCTTGGTCGAGGCGGTGGTGGCCAGCCACCCGTAGCCCGCGAAGGTCAGCAGGGCGCCGAGCAGCAGGTAGGAGATCCGGCGGCGGCCGAAGATCGGGTGCACGTCGGAAGCCACCCCGGCCACCATCTTGGTGCTCCAGGGCAGCGCCACCCAGAAAGCGATGGCCGCTGCCTCGGCGGGCGTGATGCCGAGCGTGTCCTTCTGGAAATAGAGCATCGCGATACCGGTGATCCCGCTCGCCCCGTAGCAGAAGTAGGTGACGAGCACCGGGAGATAGGCCAGGCGCACGTTTCCGAAGAGGCGGCGCAGGAGCCCGGGGGGCGCCGGCACCGCGGTGGCTTCCGGGGTGGTCTCGACGGGTTGCGGCAGGACGGGCTCGGGCATGCGGTCAGTTTAGCGCACTGGGACCGTACCCCACCCTTGACGCGAGCCCCTCGGGGCCGTTACCGTCGGCGCCATGACCATCGCGGGCACGGGTGTCCTCGCGTTCTGGCACGACGTGGCGCCGGGAGGTGAGGCGGAGTTCGACCAGTGGCATCTGCGCGAGCACATTCCCGAGCGGGTGGCGGTGCCGGGCTTCCTCCGCTGCCGGCGCTACGTCACCCTGGGCGCGCCGCCCCGGTACTTCTACTTCTACGAGACCGAGTCGCTCGACACGCTGCAGAGCCCGGCCTACCTGGCCCGGCTCGGCGATCCGACCCCGTGGACCAAGAAGACGCTGCCGCTGGTGCGCAACAACAAGCGCACCGCGTGCCGCCTCGTGGCGAGCGTGGGCGCGGGCCTGGGCGGTGTGATCGCGACGCTCGAGCTCGGGCCACGGGCGGGGCACGAGGACGCGCTCCGGTCGTGGCTGACCGGCACCGCGCTCCCCGCCGCCGTCGAGCGCCCGGGCGTCACCGCCGGCCACCTCCTGGAGGGCGACGCGGGCGTGAGCACCGCCGCCAAGAGCGACGAGAAGAAGCTCCTCGCGACCCCCGACGCGCTGGTGCGCTGGGTCGTGCTCGTCGAGGGCATCGACCCCGCCGCGATCGAGTCCGCGGGCCGGGACCTGCTCGGGGCGGACGCCCTCGCCCGCCACGGCGCCACCGAGGACGTCACGCGCGGGTTCTACCGCCTGCAGCTCGTGTCCGGCAAGTAGCCGGGCGCGCGGCTCGTCGGATCGAGCCGTGATCTACGCGAACGCGTTCTTCGATCTCCAGCTCCGCTTCGCCCGGAAGGTCTCGCTCCTGTCGGGACTGCCTCTGGCCCGTGCGCTCCTCGAGTACACCAATCTCTACATCCGATTCGGCCTGGGGCGCGGCTTCGATCCCGCTCATCCGACCTGGCAGGAGTACCTGGCCGGCCTGGGTGACGCGCGCGATCTCGGCGAGTGGACGTTTGCCTTCTACTCGAGACGGCCCGATGCCATGGCGGCCCCGTCGGTCGTGGCCACCTTCGGCTGCTTCTCCTACGCTCGGCCGAGCGCCGAGCGGATCCGCCTGCACTTCGAGAACACCGAGACGGACGGGCAGTCCCCCCTGGCGGCCGAGCGCGTTCCCCAACGATCGGCCGAGCTCGCCGCCCTCTTCGCGCACGTGAAGCGATCCCCGGGCCCGCCGCCACGGGTCCGGGGCGTCTCGTGGCTCTACAATCTCGCGGCGTATCGCCGGCTCTTTCCGGGCCCGTACGTGGCGACGGCCCAGCCGGTCGCGGGCCGATTCCAGCACATGCCGCTCTGGGGACAGTTCGTGGACCGGCACGGCGCGATCAAGGACCGCACCGCGCGACAGTTCCTCGACCGGGTCGAGCGCCAGGCGAGCCCTGACGGTCTGGACCGCTGCTTCCCCCTTCAGCCGCTCTCGGTCGAGGCGCCGGCGCAGGACTTCTACGACTTCTACCGGATCTAGCCGCCCAGGGCGGGCCGGCGCGTGTGCCAGTCGGTGGCCTGCTGATACGCGTGGCCGAGGCGCAGCACGGTCGCCTCGTCGAAGGGACGACCCACCAGCTGGAAGGCCAGCGGGAGCCCGCCGCGCGAGAAGCCGCACGGCAGGCTCAGCGCGGGCAGCCCGAGGCCGTTGAAGGGACGCGTGAGCCGGGAGAAGCGGCCCTGCCGCACGATGATCTCCTCGAGCGGGCCCTCCAGGGCGGCGGTGAGCGGGGGCGCGGGCTCCGGGATGACCGGGACGGCAAGCACGTCCACCTCGGCCCAGACGTCGCGCGAGAAGGCGCGGGCTAGGCGCGCGCGCAGGCGGAGGGCCTGGAGGTAGTCGTAGGCGGGCACCCGCAGCCCCAGCTCGAGGCGCGCCCGCGTGAAGGCGGCCAGCTCGTGCGGCTTCTCCCGGAGCAGACCCGCGTGGAGCGCGGCCGACTCGCTGCGCGAGATGATGCTGGTCACGTCGTTCATCACCTGCGGATCGGGCAGGCGCACCTCCGTCACGCGCGCGCCGAGCGAG
>Ga0134122_10003586_pt1 | contig 11521 bp, 12 predicted proteins | sample KB302_FD_96461 | JGI IMG/M metagenome (GOLD analysis project Ga0134122, IMG submission 96461) | Terrestrial soil microbial communities without Nitrogen fertilizer from Kellogg Biological Station, Michigan, USA - KB3-0-2 | ecosystem: Environmental > Terrestrial > Soil > Unclassified ...
CGGGGCCGACCTCACCACGGCCTACAAGCGGGCGGCGAATATTTTGAAGAAAGAGAATTGGGAGGCGCCGGGCGTGTTGTCCTCGGCGGATGAGCAGGGGATTCCGCAGACCGGCGAGGAGGATCCTTTGGTGCTGGTCGACGACCCGGTGGTCGGGGAATCGATCCGCGAAATCGCGCTCGGCGAGGCCGGCGCGGACCTGCCGCAAGAGCGGGCGTTGATCGTGGCGCTCGATGCGGGCGAGCCCAAGGCGGAAGCGGCGGTCGCGGCGGAGGACTTTACCGGGGCGATGGCGGCGCTGGCGTCGCTGCGGACGCCGATCGACGCCTTCTTCGACCATGTGACGGTCAACGACCCCGACCCGGCCAAGCGCGAGCGGCGGCTGAACCTGCTGCTGCGCTTCCGCGACGCGGTGAACCGGGTGGCGGATTTCTCGAAGGTCGAGGGCTAGCTTCCCCTCCCTGCAGGGAGGGGTCCGGGGCGGGTGCTTCTGGAGCGGCTCGAGGCCGCGGAAGAAGCTCGTTCATGGGCATTGAGCCCATTCACTCGCACCCACCCCTTATACCCCTCCCTTGCAGGGAGGGGGGCTTAGGGCGTCGGCACCACGCGGTCGGGCTCGCGGTCGCGGACCGCCGCGTCGCGCAGGGAATCGCGCTCGCGCCATTCCTTTTCGCGCTCGTCGCGCTCCTGCTGGAGTTTGGCGTGCTCGCGCTGCCACGATTCACGCGTCTGGACTTCTTCCTTGTAGCGGCCCTTCCACTTGCGGCGGCCGCCGGCGGTCAGGAACATGCCGATCAGCAGGCCGAGCACGAATACGAGTCCCGCGATCACCCACAGGTTGGGGTCGTTCATGATATTGTAGGTCATGACGCATCCTTCCTTTTTCAGGAGGTTCGCGCCTTCTACGCTTGAGGACATAGTGCCGTTCCGATCCTCCCCGGAACGGGGAGGTGGCGGCCGAAGGCCGACGGAGGGGGGTTGGAGCCTGCACGCCGCCCCCTCCACCATCCTGCGGATGGTCCCCCTCCCCGTTCCGGGGAGGATCAATCAGCCGTTGATGAAGCTGTCGTGGATCGAGCAGGCGGCCGGCCCCAAGATGACGATGAACAAGGTCGGCAGGATGAACAGGATCAGCGGCACGGTCATGATCGCCGGGAGACGGGCCGCTTTCTCTTCCGCTCGCATCATGCGCTCGTTGCGGAACTCGGCCGACAGCACGCGCAGCGCCGAGGCGAGCGGGGTGCCGTATTTCTCGGTCTGGATCATGGTCGTGACGACCCCGCGGACGGCCTCGAGGTCGACGCGCGCGGCGAGGTTCTCGAACGCCTGGCGGCGCTCGTTGAGGAAGCCCAGCTCGATCGCGGTCAGGCCGAACTCATCGCCCAGCTCGGGATAGGCCTTGCCGAGCTCCTTGGCGACGCGGCCGAAGGCGGCGTCGACGGTCAGGCCGGCCTCGGCGCAGATGACCAGCAGGTCGAGCGCGTCGGGCAGGCCCTTGCGCACCGCGTGGCTGCGCTTGGTGACCTTGTTCTTGAGCCAGATGTCGGGCGCCTTGTAGCTGCCGACCAGAGTGCCGGCGACAGTCATATACTGGCGCCACCACGACCAGGCCGGGAACATGTCGAACACGTAGATGACCAGCACCGCGACGGTGCCCAGCACCAGCGGCATGACAAAGCGCGCGGCGATGATGAAGAAGGCGAGGTCCTTGGCGCGGATGCCGGCCTGCATCAGCTTCTGCTGCGTCTTCTTGATCTGGTCGTCCTGGAGCATCTTGAAGCTCGACAGGATCGAGCGGACCCGGTCCGCCGCCTCGTTGCGGTTGGTCAGCTTGCGCCGCTTGTTGGTCGAAGCGACGATGCCGGCCTTCAATTGCTCGCGGCGCTCGTTCAGCGCCTTGACGCGCCGCGCCATCGGGTCCTTGACCGTGGTCGCGGCATAGATTGCGGTGAGCACGGCCATGGTCGCGACCGCACTCAGGATCGTTGCGATCCAGATGACGTCGAACCCGAGAATGGTAGGGCCAGCGGTCGGCACGGAATCCATGATCGTCAGCCCCCCTTAGATCTCGAAGTTGACCATCTTGGCCATGATGAACGCGCCGATGCTCATCCACACCAGCCCGCCGAGGCCGGCGACCATCAGCCGCTGGTCGTCGAAAAAGCCGTGCATGTAATTCGGGTTGATGAACCAGACGAGCGTGAACACCACGAACGGCAGCGAGCCGACGATCCACGCCGAGGCCTTGGATTCCGAGCTCATGGCGCGGATCTTGAGCTTCATCTGGGCGCGCTTGCGCAGCACGTCGGCCAGGTTCGACAGGGTCTCGGCGAGGTTGCCGCCGGTCTCGCGCTGGATCGCCAGGGTGATGACGAAGAACTGGAACTCCGCAGTGCCGAGCCGGTCGGCGGTGTCCTGCAGCGCCGCTTCCATCGTCCGGCCGATCTTCATCTTGTCGGCGACCATCCGGAACTCGAGCCCGACCGGCCCCGAGATTTCGCTCGCGACGACGCCCAGCGTCTCGGTGATCGGCAGGCCCGAGCGAAGTCCGCGGACCATCAGCTCGATCGCGTCCGGGAAGTTCGAGTTGAACTGCTTGATCCGGCGCTGGATCATCTTGCCGATGAAGAAGTGCGGCCCGCCGACCCCGAAGAACAGGCCGAGCAGGAGCGACAGCAGGAACGGCGCCCCGCGCAGCATCAAGGCGGCGGCGATGAACAGGCCGATGCCGAGGCAGATCGTGGCATATTTGCCGAGCGTGATGTCCTTGCCGGTCATCTCGAGCCGCTTGCGCAGCAGGGCCGGCTTGGGGATCAGGGTCGAGGCATAGCTTTCGATCATGCCCGCGCGCTGCGCCATGAGCTTGCGGATCTGGGCCTGGGCGCTGCCGGCGATGATGTCGCCGTGGCGCTCCTTGACCAGCTCGACGCGGCGCTTGAGGGCCTTGGACGCCGACGGCCCGCGCATCGCGAAATACGCCATCGCGAGCGTTCCGGCGCCGCCGATCAGGATGATCCACAGAAGCATTCGTTTCGCCTCTCAACTCGGGGCCGGGACGAGCCCGGCCCGTACGATCGTTACGCCGCCTTGGCCTCCTTGGGCTTCGACAGCATCGACTTCAGATTGTCGACGAGGCCCTTGGCGCTCGCCGCACCCTTGGACTCGGTGGCGACGCCTTCCTCGCTGGCGTGGCTCAAGACCATCGACGACAGCTGGGTGAACGGCGCGGCCATCTTGCCGCTGGCGACTTCGGCCATCGGCTTGCCGAGCTTCGCGGCCTGGGCGGCGAGCTTGCCGTCGACCGGGAAGACGACGTCCACCGGACGCTCGATCGATTGCTCGAAGTCCTTGCGGCTGATCTCCAGCGCGCCGCCCGAGGGCACGCGGTTGGCGACCACGATGACCTTGGTCTGCGGCGCGTTCGACTTGAGCCAGGCAAGGATGCGGATGGTGTCGCGGGTCGCGGCCAGGGTCAGCTCCGAGGCGACGATCGCGACATGCGCGTCGTGGACCAGGTGCGGATACTGGATCAGCATGTGCCGCGGCAGGTCGAGCACCGTCGATTCGAACGCGTTGCGCATCTCTTCCTGAAGCTGGAAGAAGGCCGTCCCGTCGGTCACCAGCGGCTGGTGGATCGGCGCTTCGGCCGACAGCACCGACAGCCGCTCGTTGGCGCGAACCATGGCGCGCTCGATGAACAGACCGTCGATGCGGCTCGGATTCTCGATCGCGTCGGTAAGGCCGCGACCGGGCTCGAGGTCGAGCGCCAGGGCGCCGGTGCCGAAGTGGACGTCGAGGTCGAGGAGGGCGGTCGTGCGCCGCGCCTTCTCACCGAGCAGCCAGGCGAGCGACGTCGCGATGGTCGACGCGCCGACCCCGCCGCGAACCCCGATCACCGCCGCCATCACGTGCGGCTTGTCGACCTGGGCTTCGCCGCGCGGGCCCGACAGGATCGTCTGGGCATGCGCAAAGGTGTCGCGCAGATGGTCGACCGTGAACGGCTTCAGCAGATAGTCGTGGATGCCGCTGGCCACGAGGTCGCGATACAGGCGTACGTCGTTGACGGTGCCGGCCGCGATCACGATCGTGCCCGGCTCGCACACTTCCGCGAGCGCGTTGATGTCGTTGAGCGGGTCGGCGGACTCGCTCAGGTCCACGAACAGGATGTTCGGGCTGGCCGAGACCGAGAGCGACTGGACCGCGTTGCGCAGGCCGCCCTTGTTGACCTTCTCCGGCGACCAGCCGTGCTCGACCGCGACCGGCCGAAGCATGTCGGCGGTGGCGTCGTCGCAGACGAAGGCCGTGAACGGATCGCGGAGGCCCGCGCGTGCCTGGAAGGGAGCGTTCATTTACCTATTCCCCGAAGTGGTGGTGACGGCATCATCGGGCCGCTTGAACGGACGCCTGACCTGGCCCTCGAGAACCCCGGTGAGCGGCCAGCTGCGATAGAGCAGGATGGCCTTGGCCCCGGTCGAAGCATCGATCGCCGACGGGCCTTCGCGGCCGTACACCAGGTCCTGCGGGTTCGCGACCTGCATCGCCAGGTTCGCGTTCACGCCGCACCCGAGGTTCGACAGCGAGCGATTCTCGAAATTGGGCTGCGCCGCGGTGCGCCAGTTGGGGCACCCCGGGACCTCCGCCGTGTGGCGCGCGACGACGACGCGGATCGAATCCGGGCCGACCGCACCGACCGTGATCGGGCTGCCGTGCGCGACGAACATGCCATACTGGCCGGCGACGTTCGCGACCTCCCGCTGGGCGGCGGGCGCGTAATTGCCGTCGATATAGATGGTGTCGCCGTAGCCGAGCCCGAGCGTCTGGAACCAGGCGTCGAGCCGCTCCGCTTCGCGCGGGGCGAGCGTCCCGCCGGGCGCCGCGACGTCGATCACGTAATTGGTGGTGGTGACCACCGGAACGTTCGCCGGCGCGACTCCGCGGTCGGGCAGATCGCGCGCGCCGGTGGTCGAGCAGCCCGCCAGTGCGGTGCCGAGGGCGATTAGGACGAGTTTCGAACGCATCGTCATGTCCTTCCTGAAAAGACCGCGGCTCACGACTTGAACCCTGGAGCGGGCACCGCGATCGCCTGCGGCGGGCGCACGCCGCTCACCCCTTTGAAGGTCTGGCCCTCGAGGTTGATCTCGGCGTCAGTCGGGGCCCGGTAGCCGTCGGCCGGAGTGACCAGCTGACGCGACACCGGACGCACCAGGTACGGCGTTACGATGATCACCAGCTCCGACTCGTCGCGCTTGAAGCTGGTCGAACGGAACAGCATGCCGAGGATCGGCAGGTCGCCGAGGAACGGCGCCTTGTTGATGCTGTTGGTGTTGGTGTTCTTGAGCAGGCCGGCGATCATGAACGACTGGCCCGAACCGAGCTCGACCGTCGTTTCGGCGCGGCGCGTGATCAGCGCCGGAACCTGGACGTCGCCGAGCTTGATCGCGCCCGAGTCGCTAAGCTCGCTGACTTCGGGCCGGACGCGCATCGAGATCCGGCCGTCGGCGAGGACGATCGGAGTGAAGGCGAGGCCGACCCCGAACTGCTTATATTCGATCGCGACCGAGCCGAGGCCCTGCGAGACCGGGATCGGGAATTCGCCGCCGGCGAGGAAGCTGGCGGTTTCGCCCGACAGCGCCGTCAGGTTCGGCTCGGCGAGGATCGTGATCAAACCGTCGGTCTGCGCCAGGTCGAGCGAGCTGATGAGGTCGAGCCCGAACAGCTTGCCGCTCGCCGAGATGGTCGAGCCGATCGTGCTGCGGATGACCTGGCCGGCCTGGTCGCTGGTTTGGCCCGGCGAGGGCAGGAAGATGCCCTCACCCTGGGCGAGACCGAAGCGGAAGCCGCTGGTCGAATCGTTGGCGAGGAGGTTGACGCCGACCTTCTTGAGCAGCGAGCGATTGACCTCGGCGATGCGGACCTTGAGCGTCACCTGGAGCGGCACCGCGGTCTTCAGCCGGTTGACCGGGACGATCTTGAGCGGCTCGCCTTCCTTGATCCCGGCGTTGAGCAGCGAGCGGACCAGGGCCTCGGCCTGGGTCGCGTCCTCGGGCGAGGCGACGGTGCCGTTGATCACCGCCATCTGGCCGACCAGCGTCACGTTCATGTTCGCGTCCGGGATCGCCTGGTGCAGCGCCTCGTTGACCGAGCTGTTGTTCTGGTTGACCTGGACCGTCGCGCCGTAGACGACCGAGCCGTCGGCGGCCGTCGCGATGACCGTGGCCTGGCCGAACGCCTTGCCGAACACGTTGATCTGCCTGGGACCGTTGACATAGATGTCGGCGATGTCCGGAGCTGAGGTCCACACGCTGGACACCGAGCGCGGCAGATTGATCATCTGGCCTTCGCCGACGTTGAGCAGCACCTGGCGCGAGGGCTTGTAGGTGCTCGACACGGGCTGGGCCAGCGCCGGAGCGGCCGCGGCCACCGTGCCGAGGCCGACGGCCAGGGCGACGAACGCGGTGCCGAGACGTGCCCGGCAGCTGTTGTTGCGAGTCTTCATGTTAGCGAACTCCCACCGGAACGACGGTGACTGTATTGCCGCGCGCGACGCGAACGGCGGGGCCGGTGACCGGCATGCCGGGCTGGCCCGCGAGAGCCGAGCCGAGCGCGCTGCCGAACCCCTTCATGGCAGCGGCGGCGCGATCTTCGGGACGGCCCGGGACGGTGCGGCGCTGGAAGCGCGACACGTCGCCGCCGGTCGTGAAGGTCGTGTTGCTGTCGAGCGGCCGGTTGGCGACCGCCAGCAGCATCTGGCGCTCCTGCGACGGGTTGGTGCCCGCCGGGACCTTGACGTCGCCGGCCGCGACCGCCCGCTCGAGCTCGGCGGTATTGTCCGCGATCGAGCGCAGCGACAGCGACAGCGTGCCCATGCTCTGCGCGACCGAGATTTTCTCTGCGATGCGCGGCGTGACCTCGAGCGTGACGTTGGCGAAGGTCTTGACCTCGGTCTTGCCGTCCTCGCCCTTGCTGTCGATCCGCTGGTCGGTGGCGAGCACCCGCAGGTTGCGCACGATCGTCTCGGACACCTTGAGCGCCGGGCCGTCACCACCACCCTGAACCTGCTGGGTCAGCACCATGTCGACATGGTCGCCCGGGAAGACGAAGCCGGCGACGCCGGTCGACGCGTTGACCGGAACGGTGATGGCGCGCATGCCCGGGCCGAGCGCCGCGGCGAGGAAGCCGCGGTCCTTCGGGCCGACGAGCGCGCCCCGAGTGACCGGCTGGCCGGCCGTGATCGGATAGCGCACCACGGTGCCGAGCATCCTCTGCCCGTCGGCGTCCGGCTGCCCCTCGGTATAATAGGCGCTCTGCATGAGCTCCTTCGGCCAGGGCTGCCAGGTCAGCGCTTCGGGATCGATGATCGTGCCCGCCGGGAGCGCCTTCTTGGCGACCATGACCTTCGGGCCGAGCGGGACCGCGGGCGCAGCAGCAGCCTGCTGGGCGCCGGCTCCGGCAAACATGTTCTTGGCCATGACCGCGGTGATCACCGCAATGACCAAAGCTCCAACGAGCAGAGCAAGCTTCTTGACGTCCATGGCGTGATCGCCTCCCCTTTGAGGGCTCCCCGTACGCCCTCACAAATCAGGCAAATTGGTTAAGAAACCGTTGGGTGAGAATTGCGAGGCCGCCGAATGCGATGGCGACCCCGTACGGAACTTCCGGACGGCCCTCCCGGCGCTTGGTGCGGTGCCAGGCGAGAACGCCCAAAGTCAGCACTCCGCCAGCGAGCGAGGTCAGGACCAGAAACTTGATTGTTGATTGAGGTGAAAACCACAGCGCAAGCGCGGCCGCGAGCTTGACGTCCCCGCCGCCCATCATGCCGGCGTAGAAGGCGCCGGCGAAGACGACGAACACCGCGGCGCCGACCGCGAGCTGCAGTCCGACCTCGGGCCACAGCGGCAGCGCGACCGACAGCCAGTAGAGCGGCGCGAGCAGGGCGACCGTGAGGTTGAGCTTGTTGGAAATGGTAAAGGTGCGCACGTCGATCGCCGCGGCGATCACCAGGATGGCCGCCAGCCCGACGAGGAGCATTTGGGTAAACGCACCATTGATCATGGCCCGAACCCCTAGACGGCGCGGCTTTCGAATTCGTAACCGGGGCTGCAAATGACCGACTTCGACATCGTCATCGTCGGCGGCGGGATCGCCGGCGCGAGCCTCGGGGCGGAGGTCGCCGGCAAGCGGCGGACGCTGATCATCGAAGCCGAAGAGCATTGCGGCTATCATTCCACGGGCCGGTCCGCGGCCTTTTGGCTCGAAAGCTATGGGGGGCCAAAAGTCGCGTTGCTGAGCGGGGCATCACGGAGCTTTCTTGCCGAGCCCCCGCCGGATTTCGCCGAATCGGGCTTTCTCCACACGCGCGGGGACGTGCATGTGTCCGACGGGGACTGGCCGGAAGTGCCCGATGGCATCCTCGCTCGGCGGCTGGACCGCGACGAGCTCGAGCGGCTGGTCCCGGGGATCCGGCCGCGCTGGACGAAGGCGCTGTTCGAGCCCGGTTGCGCCGACATCGACGTTGCCGGGCTTCACGCGGCCTACCTGCGGCGGTTCAAGCGGCGCGGAGGCACGGTGGCGACGGCCGCGCGGCTCGAGCGCGTCGACGCCCGCGACGGCCGGTGGATCGTGACTCTTGCCGACGGCTCGACGATCGGCGCCTCGGCGATCGTCAATGCGGCCGGAGCCTGGGCCGACCCGGTTGCTCGGGCCTGCGGAGTCGAGCCGCTGGGGATCGCCCCCAAGCGCCGCACCATGGTCCAGCTGCGAGTCGGCCGCTCTGGGCTCAAGGACATGCCGCTGGTCGATGACGCGGGCGGCACCTTCTACTTCAAGGGCGAGGGCGAGTGCTCGATCTGGCTCAGCCCGCACGACGAGATCGCGACCGAGCCGTGCGACGCGGCGCCCGAGGAGATGGACGTCGCGACCGCGATCGACCGGTTCGAGCAGGTGGTCGACTGGCCGATCGAGCGGGTCGAGCGCAGCTGGGCGGGCTTGAGGTCGTTCGCGCCCGACCGGCTGCCGGTCTACGGCTTCGATACGCGCGCGCGCGGGTTCTTCTGGTGTGCGGGGCAGGGCGGCTTCGGGATCCAGACCGCGCCGGCGGCGGCCAGGCTCGCCTCTGCGCTGGTGCTGGGCGAGGAGCCGGACCCGATGGTTGCGCACATCGACCCGGCCATCTTCTCGCCGGCGCGGTTCGAGCGAGACGAACAGGCTCGCTCATCCTGAGCGAAGTCGAAGGGCGCTGCTCCAACGCTGGTGCCAACGCCCTTCGACTACGCGTTTCGCGTTCCGCTCAGGACGAGCGGGGAATGGGCAAGGCTAGAGCCGGTGGTGCTTGCGCTGTTCGTCGGCCTCGGCGCAGGCGAGGGCGTCGACCCGGTCGTTCTCGGGATGGCCGCTGTGCCCCTTGACCCAGTGCCATTCGATCCGGTGCGGCTCTGACGCGGCGACCAGCTCCTGCCACAGCTCGGCATTCTTGACCGGCTTCTTGTCCGACGTGCGCCAGCCGTTCTGGCGCCATTTGTGGATCCAGCGGGTGATCCCGTCCTTGACGTAGACGCTGTCGGTGTGGAGCGCGACGCGGCACGGTCGCTTCAGCGCCTGGAGCGCGCGAATCGCGGCGAGCAATTCCATTCGGTTGTTGGTGGTCAGCGCCTCGCCGCCGAAAATTTCCTTCTCCTTGCCGCCCATGCGCAGCAGCGCCGCCCAGCCGCCCGGACCAGGGTTGCCCCGGCATGCCCCGTCGGTGAAGATGTCGACCTCCGACAGCTCCGGCACTAGGCGACCAATTCCCGCGGCAGCTTGAACACCATGCGCTCGGGGCTGTGGTCGGCCTGCTCCTCGGTCACCGCGAAGCGCGCGCGCAGCGCGTCGACGACCTCGCGGACCAGCAGCTCGGGCGCCGACGCGCCGGCCGTCACTCCGACGGTTTGCGGAGTCCCGAGCCACTCCCAGTCGATGTTCCCGGCGCGCTCGATCAGCCGCGCCGGCGCCCCCATCCGCTCGGCAACCTCGGCCAGGCGCAGCGAGTTGCTGCTGTTGGGCGCGCCGATCACCAGCATCCGGTCGCATTCCGGAGCGATCGCCTTGACCGCCGCCTGGCGGTTCGACGTCGCATAGCAAATGTCCTCGCTGCGCGGCGCGCGGATCGCCGGGAAGCGAACCTTCAGCGCCGCGACGATCGCCGCGGTGTCGTCGACCGACAGCGTGGTCTGGGTCAGGAAAGCAAGGTTCGCGGCGTCCGGCACGTCTAGCTCGGCGACGTCGGCGACGGTTTCAACCAGGGTCATCGACCCGGCCGGGACCTGGCCGAAGGTGCCGATTACCTCCGGATGGCCGGCATGGCCGATGAACAGGATGTGCTTGCCCTCGGCGATCAGCCGCTCGGCCTGGCGGTGGACTTTGGACACCAGCGGGCAGGTCGCATCGACATAGCTGAGGCCGCGGTCCTGCGCCTGGGCGGGCACCGACTTTGGAACGCCGTGGGCCGAGAACACCACCGGCCGGTCATCCGGGACCTCGTCGAGCTCGTCGACGAACACCGCGCCGAGCTGGCGCAGGCGGTCGACGACGAAGCGGTTGTGGACGATCTCGTGGCGGACATAGACCGGCGCCCCGAACCGCTCGAGCGCGAGCTCGACGATCTGGATCGCGCGGTCGACTCCCGCGCAAAAGCCGCGCGGGGCGGCGATCAGGACTCGCAGCGCGGGCTTGGCGGGTTTCAGTTCATCCACAGTGCAGGCCATGTAAGGCATCGCTTGCAGCCATAGAAGGGGCTTGCCATAGAACGCCGCCACACCTTTTCGCCTTCGTAAGGACCGCCCGTGAAGCTTCGCATTGCCGCATTTGCCATTCTGACGCTTCTCGCCGGCTGCCGGCATTCCGGTGACCTGACGGCGGAGAACGGGGGCGGCGTCTACGCGGTGCGCTCGGCCTGCCCGCTGGTCGGCGTGCCCGCCGGGACCGGCGACATCACCACCTTCAACCCGCCGAGCAGCAGCGATTCGCGGGCGATCGACGTGACCGCGACGATCACCGACCTCCGCGCGACCTGCCAGGACGCCGGCGCCGACGTCGTCTCGACGGCGACCTTCACGGTGGTTGCGCTGCGCCGCGATCCCGGACCGGCGCGTCAGGTCGTGTTGCCCTATTTCGACGTGGCGCTGCGCGGCGGCGGGATGGTCGTCGCGAAGCGGGTGGGCTCGCTCGTGCTGAACTTCCCGGCCGGAAGCGTCCATGCGTGGACCCGCAGCCAAGCGACGGTGCGGGTCAACCGCTCGGCCGCGACGCTGCCCGCCAGCGTGCGCCGGATCCTGACCCAGCCGCGGCGGGCGGGTGAAGCCGAGGCGGCGACCGACCCGCTGGCCGATCCGTCGATCCGCAACGCCGTGGCCAACGCCACGTTCGAGCATCTGGTCGGGTTCCAGATGACCCAGGACCAGCTCAAGTATAACGCGACCCGCTAGGACTTCGCCGCAACGTCGTTGACTCGCGCGCGCGGGGCCGCCAAGGCCCGCGCGTCGCCGGC
>Ga0134122_10003587_pt1 | contig 11521 bp, 8 predicted proteins | sample KB302_FD_96461 | JGI IMG/M metagenome (GOLD analysis project Ga0134122, IMG submission 96461) | Terrestrial soil microbial communities without Nitrogen fertilizer from Kellogg Biological Station, Michigan, USA - KB3-0-2 | ecosystem: Environmental > Terrestrial > Soil > Unclassified ...
CCGGGGTCAGACCCCTCGTTCCCCTATTTCCCGGGAAATAGGGGAACGAGGGGTCTGACCCCGGTTTTACATCCGATAGGTTAAACTGAAACTGATATGAACAGATCACTCTTTCAGCAAAACATGCTTGAATTGATTCGGCGGACGTCGGCATTTCTGCCGCCGGATGTCGAGAACGTCATCCAGCTTCAACGCAAAATGGAGGCCGCAGGATCCAAGGCGAACTTCGCCCTGGAACTTGTGGCGCAGAACATTGGCCTGGCAAAGGCGAAATCGCTCCCCATCTGTCAGGACACGGGAACCATCAGCTTTTACTTTGAAGTGCCGATGGGCGTGGATCAACTCGAACTCGAAGAGCTGACCCAGGAAGCCGTGAAGGAAGCCACAAAGCACGGGTATCTTCGCCAGAATTCGGTCGACAGCGTCAGTGGACACAACAGCGGAGACAATCTCGGGCCGGGTAGCCCCGTGTTTCACTGGGAGCCCACACGCCATCCGGATATCTCCGTCCGCCTGATTCTCAAGGGTGGCGGATGCGAAAACATGAGCGCGCAATACAGCCTGCCGATGGAGATTCAGGGCAAGCGCGCGGATCGCAATCTGGAAGGCGTGCGCGCCTGCATCCTGGACGCGGTATGGAAAGCGCAGGGAAAAGGTTGCGGCCCGGGATTCCTCGGCGTGGCGATCGGCGGGGATCGCGCCTCCGGTTACGATTTTGCAAAGCGACAGTTGCTGCGCAATGTCGACGACATGAGCCCGGATCCCGTACTTGCGGAACTGGAAAACCGTATCATGAAGGAAGCCAATACCTTCGACATCGGACCCATGGGCTTTGCCGGAAAATTCACCGTGGGTTGTTGCAAGGTCGGGAAAATCAACCGGCTGCCGGCGTCGTTCTTCGTCTCGGTCGCATACATGTGCTGGGCTTACCGGCGCCGAGGTGCGGTGCTGGACCGGAACGGCAACGTCAGCGAGTGGCTCTATCAGGGCGAAAACGAATTCCAGCACGAAGAAGCGATGCCCGATCTCACGTTGCCGCCGGGCAATGTCGTACGGATGAAAACGCCGCTCGGTGAATCGGATGTCAGGTCTTTGAAAGTCGGCGATGTAGTGCTGCTTGATGGAATCGTCTTTACTGGACGAGATGAGGTGCACAAGTACCTTCACGATGGCGGCGAACTCGAAGTCATCCGGGGAGGAATCATCTATCACTGCGGTCCGGTGGTGGTGAAAGAAGGCGGCGAGTACCGTGTGCTGGCCGCGGGACCGACGACATCGATTCGCGAAGAACCGTTTCAAGCCGACATCATCAGGCGATTCGGCATAAAGGCTGTCATCGGCAAAGGGGGAATGGGAGCGAAAACTCAGAAGGCATGCCAGGATTATGGCTGCGTCTATCTCCACGCCATTGGTGGCGCCGCGCAAATATACGCGCAATGCATCCAGAGAGTGCTAAGTGTCCGACTGGAACAATTCGGAAGTCCGGAATCGGTGTGGGAGTTGGAAGTGAAGAACTTCCCCGTCGTCGTCACCATCGACAGCCATGGGAACAACCTGCAGCAACTGGTGACGGATCAGTCCCGGGAAAAGCTGCTCGCAGCGTTGTAGGCGCGGTCTGTGACCGCGCACGATCCTGATTCAGCAGTGACTCGCAATGAGAGATTGTGCGCGGTCATAGACCGCACCTACAACAATTCGGGGCCGAATTCGATCGCCTACAGACCGTTACGAAATCCTGGTCGCCTTGAATCCGCCTTTCGACTTGTCGTAAAACCAGATCGCTCCAAACACAAGGAGCAGCAATGCCGGCAAGATGGCCACGAAACGAAACGAGGTCTGTGCGGCGATTCCGAGCACGCGATCCAGATCCGCGCCCTTCAGTGCGTTGAATTGGGCTTCGCCCCCGGCTGCTGCAACCTTTGTCGTATCGAATATGGCGCCCATCCTGGGAAGCACAAACTGAATCGATAATGTTCCTGCCGTTCCCATCAGTCCCATCAGCAGAGCGCCTCCGCGCGGAAATCGTTCGGATGCAGTTGCCAGCATCGTCGGCCACATGTAACAAACTCCGGTACCCCACAATGTTGCTGCGAGAAGCCCAAGCACCGGTGAATCCGCGAAGCTCAATGCAACCAGTCCAAGCGACGCCAGCAAGCAGGACAACCAGAGCACGCCCACCGGCGCGAGCTTATGCACCAGAGCGCCCGCAAAGTGCCGCATCACGAACATCAATCCGCTGACATAAACGAGCAGCAGGATGCCGGGCATGTGCACGGTGCGGCTCAACGCCAGATCGACCCATTGTCCCGGCGCAAGCTCGGAGGCCGCCGTCAGGAACATGGACAGAAAAAGTATGACGAACAATGGATTCGCCAGCTCCCGGAACATCTCTGCAGTGGATACTCCGGACGCCTTGCGCTCGGTTGGTGGGAACTTGATTCCCATGGACAACGCAATCACGCCGATTGCCGGTATGAATACCACGGCAAGTTTTGCCTGCCAGCCCAGATTGAGGCTCGACATTCCGACCCCCAGCAAGCCTCCAATCACAATGCCGCCAGGCCACCACGCATGCAGCGAATTCAATTTTCCGGTTTTCTCATCCGGGTAGAGCGTCGCGATCAACGGGTTGACAACCGTTTCCACCAATCCCCAGCCAATGCCGGTAATCAACGCGCCAGTCCACAACACGGTGTAAATTCCGGGGCCGGCTGCAAGCCTGTCGGCAAACATGATGGTCATCATCCCCAGCGAAAAACAAATACCGGACAGGGGCAGGAGCAGGCGCATGCCGATGTAATCGAGCAGAGGACTCCCGATGGCGATGGTGAATGCAAATCCGAGAAATGGCAGTCCCAGGATGGTGCCGATCATTGTCGCCGCATGGATGGGATCCACGGGATCGAGAAAGACCCTCTGCAGATCACCGGCCGTATTGCCGCGCATGGAAAAGTTGATTCCGGCCATGGTCAGCGCCAGGCAACTCACAAAAAATAATCTCGTCTTGTTGTAGTCCGCATGCCGGTCCGGCGCAAACGACTTTGCTGCTGCATTCATGCTGTTAAACCTCCACCCAAGCGCGCGTCTTGTGACTCGCCATCTCGGCTTCCAGAATTTTCAACTGTCGAAGACCATCTGCAAACTGCGGATACTCCGGTACGGAGTCCGGGTTTTCAATGGATTGATAGAAGCGGCGGAACACCTGCTTGAACGTGTCGTTATAACCTTCCACGTGACCGCCGGGCAATTCCGCAAACGTTCTCGCGTGGTCTTTCATCAGCGACGGATCCTTCACCAGCATCTGATTGTTCGAATTTCGATTTCCAATCCACAATTCGTCGGGACGTTCCTGATCCCATACCACCGAACTTTTGGTGCCATAGATCTCGATGTTCAGACGATTCTTCCGGCCCGCCGACACCTGGCTTGCGGTAAAGGCGCCGCGAGCGTGTTCACCCATATGAAAGATGACGGATCCAAAATCCTCCGTATCGATCGGCACGAGATCGTAATCCTCTGGCGACAGTGTCTTTCCCGCAAAGGTTTCCACCGAAACTTTCGGACGCCTGCGTGTCTTGTGAAATGTCTGGAGGTCGGCACACAGCGAATGGATGCGGTGCCCGGTGACGTGTTCGGCCATATCGCACCAGTGCGATCCTATATCGGCCATCACGCGCGATGGGCCATTCTTGTCGGACTCAATCCGCCAGTTCCAATCGGTGTCGTGAAGCAGCCAATCCTGAGAGTAGGTGCCCTGTACCACAAGTATCTCGCCCAGATCCCCGGTCTCGCGCATGCTGCGCATCTGCTGGACCATGGGGTAATAACGCAGGTTGTGGCAGGTACAGTTGCGCAGGTTCTTCGCGCGGGCGAGCGAATCGATCTCCTGCGCTTCCCGTGTCGACATCGCGAGCGGCTTTTCGCAAAGAACGTGCTTGCCCGCGGCAAGGGCGGCTTTCGCGATGGGAGCATGAAGGCTGTTGGGCGTGCAGATGTGAATGGCCTGAATATCCGGATCAGCCAGAATCCGCTCGTAGTGGGACTCGACGCGTTCGACGTGAAACGCATCCGCCATGCTGCGCACTGCCTCGATGCGTCTGCCGGCGATGGCGGCCACCTCGACGAAACCCAGACGGCGAACCGCTTCCAGATGCACCCGGCCCATAAAACCGGTTCCAACGATCGCAGTCCGAATTCGTTTCATCAGGCGAGGAGGCTATCAATATTGATGGGACGTTGCAAGGCAGTAACCAGCTTCTTTACGCTGTTGGCGCAGCATTCCGGATAGCTTCGGCGAATCGACGGGTCTAAAATGATGGCGCCGTCGAATGGATTGGAGGAAACCGTGCATCGATTTGTGTTGCTGGTATTGTTGCTTCTTCTTCCAACCTCCGCGTTTGCGACCTGGTCGGTTGTGGCGGTGGACCGGAATACCGGCCGCATTGTGATCGCCTCGGCGACGTGCCTCGCGCTCGAAGAACCCAACAGCCTGAAGGCCGTGCAGGCCGTGGTTGTGCCCGGCGTGGGTATTGCGGCCTGTCAGTCGCTTATCGACTACTCCGGAACCAATCAGGCGCTTGTTTTTGAGGAACTCCAGAAAGGCACGGACCCGAAGGAAATCATTCGGCGTCTGCACGGGGATTCCAGCATTGAACAACGTCAATACGGAATCGTGGACTTGACCGGCCGGACCGCCGGTTTCTCCGGGTCGAGAAACGTGCAGACGTCGATAGACCGGCAGGGAGAAGTCCCCGGGACTGGAATCTTCTATTCCATTCAGGGCAATATCCTGAGGGCGCCGGGCGTCATCACCGAAGCCGAGAAGGCTTTTGTAGAAACGAAAGGTGCCCTGACCGACCGCGTGATGGCGGCCATGGAAGCGGGCGACCGGCAGGGCGGTGACAGCCGGTGCACGTGCAGTACGCCACCGACAGCTAAGGCGCCGTGCGAAGGGAAGACGTCTCACGTGGCCTATATCCTGATGGCAGAGAAAAGCGATACGAGCGGAAACTCGGTCAACGATGGGAAGTACTCCATGTACATCACGGTAACGCAGGGAACGATTCGTCCGGAGGAAAACGCGAATCCTGTGAAGACCCTTCGCTTGCGATACGACGTGTGGCGTAAGGCGCAGCCGGCTTCGTTCCGATAGATCGGATCCAACAGCAGGTGCAAAACAAAACGCCCTCCTTCATTACGGAGGAGGGCGTTTTGTAAGACGCGGAAGGCAGGACTAGGATTTCTTCTGTTTGAAGAGACCGGCCAGGCCAAGCAGGCCAGTGCCGACAAGCACCAGCGCATCTGGCTCCGGAACGTTCGTCACGTTGACGTGCGACGAATAGTTCGCGGTTCCACCACCCGAGAGAGTCAGGTTCGCAACGGAAGTCAACGAATAGACACCGGCAGTCTTTGTGAAGTTCCCTGCAGCGGAACCGGTATCACAGGTGGACACATTGAACACGCACGTCTGAAGTCCGTTCGTGTAATCGGCAGTTCCCGCCAGGATGTTGTTCTTATCGGCATACGCCTGGAAAGTCATGGTCACCAATCCGCTATCGGATCCGCCCATGCCGCTTTCGACTCGAACAGTCAGCGCGGAAGGAAGAGTGAAGTCCTGGCTGCTTATCCGAAGCGACAGCGTATGGCTTCCTGTGGAATTATTCCTCACGCTCGTGGTCGACGACAAAAGGTCGGTGAGAGTTGCGGAGTTGTCGGTGCTGGCTCCGAAAAACGTGAACGAGAAATCATTGAAACTGCCGGACAGGACGACTGGCGTCAATGAGCCAACCGTTGCAACTGTGGTAAACGCTCCCCCATCTTCTGAAAGCTGGAGCACGGTGCTGGCACCGGCCATCGATGGCAGCGTCAGCAATAGGACACACGCTAAAGCCGTTAGCGTTAATGTCTTCGCGAATCGTAACATTTGTATTCCTCCATGAATGGCCTGGTTGGCCAACGGCCTGATCCAAAGCAATTCGCGTGCCTCGCAGAAAAGATATATGTTTCATCCAGTTAGCGGAGGAACTTGATTCCGGACCCGCTGAATTTTGTAAGTGTCTCCGACATAGGATGACGAACGGGTCCGGGAGGTGGTGTTCAAATTATTGACATGGTGCGCTTTTCAAGGAATTTGATCCATGTGTAATGTTTCCCGCCGATTTTGAAAACGCCCCTAACGATTGCTTTACTTGTCATGAAGCCCTGAGGCAAAATCGCGCATGATCCACCATTTAGGTCGGCGATTCCCGAAACAAGGCTGTATGATTCCTTGCTGAGGAGGACGTGAATGCCCCGTTGCAGGCACAAGATCCGGGTCCTGTTTGCCAGCGCATGCATTGCCGTTGTGATATCCAGCGTGCAATCTTCCGCAGGACCGTCTGCAAGGCAGACTCCGCTGGCTGCCACGCAGTCGGCGCCTGTTGTTCCACGAGCGGTCCTCGACAAATACTGCATCACCTGCCATAGCCAGAAACTCCACACTGCTGGGCTCGATCTGGAAACTCTGGATCTCGCCAACTCCGGCGCCAACGCCGAAGTGTTTGAAAAAGTCATCATGAAGCTTCGTGCCGGTTCGATGCCGCCGGCCGGGAATCCGCGGCCGGATGCGGCGACATTTCGCGCGGTGGCGAGTTCTCTGGAACTTGCGGTGGACCGCGCATGGGAAGCCAATCCGAATCCCGGCAGAATCGGCGCCGTCCAACGTCTCAATCGCGCGGAATACAACAATGCGATTCGCGACCTGTTCGCGCTGGACATTGACGTAAGACCGTTGCTGCCCGGGGATGACACCGCAGACGGCAGTTTCGACAATTTCGCAGATTCCCTCTCGATTTCGACCGCGCACCTGGAACGTTACATGTCCGTGGCTCGTCAAGTGACGCGGCTCGCCACAGGCCTGCCTCCCGCAAGTCCGGGAATCTCCACATTCGAAATTCCCTTACACGTTCTGCAGGACGATCGGCAGAGCGAAGATCTGCCGTTTGGATCCCGGGGCGGCATTGCGATTCATCAGGATTTTCCCGTCAACGGTGAATACCTGATTAAAGTGCGTCTCCAACGGCAATATCAGGATTACCTCAAGGGAATGGGCTGGCCTCAACAGCTCGACATGCGTCTTGATGGCAAGCTTCTAGAACGGTTCTCTGTCGGCGGCAAAGCCACAGGCAGACCTGCCGCCGCCAGCTATGCCGGCGATGGAGAACCCGGTTTTGCGGGCGATGACGAGTGGGAAAAGTACATGCAGATTGGCGGAGATGCCGGTCTGGAGATTCGCGTGCCCGTGGATGCGGGACCGCACGTCGTCGGAGTCTCCTTCGTGAGGGAACTGTGGGAACCTGAAGGCCTGCCTCAACCGTTGCAGCGGGGCAGAGTCATCACCAACGACCAGGTTTACATGGACTACGCAAACGTGGGCTCCGTCCAGATCGGTGGTCCTTACAAGAATTCAGGACCAGCAAAGGACACTCCAAGCCGGCGGGCTATCTTTGTCTGCCAACCCAAGATTGCTTCAGAAGAACAAGCCTGTGCCTCGAAGATTCTTGCCAAAATGGCCCGGCTTGCCTATCGCCGGCCCGTAACGAATCAGGATGTGGGAACCCTTCTTGAGTTTTTCGCCGATGGCCGTAAAAACGGCGGCAGTTTCGACACCGGCGTTCAGTTCGCTCTCGAACGCATGCTCGTCGATCCGGACTTCCTTCTGCGGGTCGTACGTGACCCGTTGTCCTCAAAGGCATCGGCAACATACGCGTTATCCGATATTGAAGTGGCGTCGCGTTTGTCGTTCTTCCTCTGGAGCAGCATCCCCGACGATCGATTACTCGCGCTGGCCGAACGCGGACAACTGACGAATCCTGCCACGCTCGAAAAAGAAACCCGCCGCATGCTGGCCGATCCACGCGCCATCGATGCGCTCGTCAACAATTTTGCGGCGCAATGGCTGAACTTGCGGCGCGTCGAGGAAGTGGTGGTCGACCCAGACCGCTATCCCAATTATGACCTGAGCCTGTTGCAGGGATTCCGGCAGGAAACCGAAATGTTTGTCGGCAGCACCATCCGCGAGGATCGCAGCGTCGTGAACCTGCTGGACGCCGACTACACGTTTGTCAACGAACGGCTGGCGCGGCATTACGGAATTCCCGGAATTTACGGCAGCCGCTTCCGCCGGGTCGCGCTCCCGGATCACAATCAGCGGGGAGGATTGCTTGGAGAAGGCGCGTTGCTGGCGACAACGTCGTACCCGGATCGTACTTCTCCAGTCCTCCGGGGCAAATGGCTGCTGAACAATATTTTCGGATTGCCTATTCCGCCGCCCCCTCCAGGCGTCGACACGAACCTGACGGAGAACAAGCCCGGGGCGGCGCCAAAATCGATACGCGAGCGCCTGGCGCAACACCGGCAGAATCCCTCGTGCAATAGCTGTCATTCGGTGATTGATCCACTCGGGTTCGCACTGGAGAACTTTGATGTCATCGGAGGATGGCGCACGATTGATGAAGCCGGCAAGCCGGTGGATGCCAGCGGCGCAACCACAAGCGGCGTCAGTATTGAAGGGCTTTCAGGACTGCGCACGCTGTTGCTCGATCAGCCGGAACAGTTTCCACGCACGCTCACTGGAAAACTTCTTGCGTATGCCCTTGGCAGAAGAGTGGAATATTACGATCAGCCGGAGATCCGAAAAATCGTCCGCGACGCAGCGGCGCAGGACTACCGCTGGTCATCGATCATTCTGGGAATTGTGGAGAGTCCTTCATTCTTAAGGAGACGGATATGATCTTTCTGAATAAATCCTTGCCACGGCGAACAGTCCTGCGAGGCATGGGTGCGGCGATGGCACTCCCTTTTCTTAGCGCGATGCTTCCGCCACTGCGGGCGGCCACCAAACCATCGAATCGATTCCTGACCTTCTATGTACCTAACGGGATGGCTATGGAGTATTGGACGCCAAAAGGAGATGGGGCCGCCTTTGAACTCTCTCCAATTCTGGAACCCCTCGCGCCGTTTCGAAACCAGATGCTCGTTCTCACGGGAATCAAGTCGAGCTGGAACTACATTCATGCGGGCGCGTCCGGATCGTTTTTGACGGGTACGCCGCGCGGCGGAAAGAACGAAATCGAGATCATCGCGGATGTATCGATAGACCAGCTCCTCGGACGCCACTTTGCCAGTGAGACGCAGGTCGCTTCGCTGGAGCTTTCCATGGATGTTCCGGCGAACGCCGGGGCATGCACCGGCAACCTGAGTTGCGCCTATACGCACACGCTCTCCTGGCGCAGCCCGACACAGCCATTGCCGATGGAATGGAATCCGCGCGCAGTGTTCGAGCGGCTATTCGGCGACAGCGGCAGTACCGACCGTGAGGCGCGTGAAGCGCGGCTGCGGCAGCACAAGAGCATTCTCGACTCGGTAACGGATAAGCTGGCAAGCCTTAAGAAGGAGCTCGGACCGGCGGACCAGTCCCGGGTCACCGAATATTCCGATGCGGTCCGCGACGTCGAGCGACGCATTCAGAAAGCCGAGGAACAGCGCGACATCGAATTGCCGACGATCGCGCAACCCCAGGGGGCGCCTCCGGTTTTTGAAGATCACCTGGCGTTGATGCTGGACCTGCAGCTGCTGGCATTCCAATCCGATCTCACGCGCGTGATCTCATTCATGATCGCCAAGGAACAGAGCGCGCGTCCATACCCTCAGATTGGCGTGCCCGAAGCGCATCACCCGCTGTCGCATCATGACAATATTCCGGAGCTGGTTGCGCAGATGTCGAAGATCAACCGCTATCACACGCAGTTGTTCTCGCAGTATCTGACGAAACTTCGCGCGACGCCCGACGGCGATGGCTCGCTGTTGGATCATATGACGATCCTGTACGGCTCCGGCATTTCCAACAGCACGCAGCATTCGGGCGACAGTCTGCCTCTTCTCGTGATGGGCGGAGGCGCCGGCCGGCTCAAGGGTGGCCGGCATATTCAGTATCCTGGCAAACCGTCCATGGCGAACCTGCTCGTGACGCTGATGGACAAGATGGATTTTCCAGTCGATCGTGTCGGCGGCAGCAACGGAAAACTTCTGATCGATCCGTTGCCGGGGGTCTAACGCCATGTACCGCTTCATCACAATCGGGCTTGCCCTTCTGCTAATGGCGGCCCCGGGAAGCAGTCCACCGCTGGTGGACGCGGCGCGAACCGGCGACAAGGATGGGTTACGCACGCTGATCCAGAAAGGCGCCAACGTCAACGCTGCCGATGGCGACGGAACCACTGCGCTTCATTGGGCAAGCTACCGCGATGATCTCGAAGGCGCCAACCTGCTCCTTCGCGCAGGCGCCAAGGTGAATGCGGCGAATGATCTTGGAGCGACGCCGCTCTGGGCCGCCAGCCAGAACGGAAGCGAGGCGATGGTCCGGCGGCTGCTGGAATCCGGCGCGAATCCAAACCTGGCGCTGCTCGCCGGTGAAACTCCCGTGATGGTTGCGTCACGCTCCGGTTTTCCCATCGTCGTCGAACTACTCATTGCCAAAGGCGCCAACGTCAACGTGCACGGCGCCCGCGGACAGACCGCACTGATGTGGGCAGTAGCGGAAAAGCATCCCGATGTCGTCAAGGTGCTGCTCGCTCATAGCGCCGACATTCGAGCCCGCTCCGACGTCTGGAGCCAGGTCATGGCGGTGGAGCCTCATGCTTATCGTCCATACAATAAGGAAATTCCAGCGGGCGGAGAAACAGCGCTCATGTTTGCGGCGCGCGTGGGCGATCTCGCCTCGGCGAAGCTGCTTGTTGCCGCCGGTGCGAACGTCAATGACGCCGATGCCTGGGGCGTCAGCGCCACGACGCTTGCGGCGCACTCCGATTTTAGAGACGTGGTGGAGTTTCTTCTTGAGAAGGGCGCCAATCCCAACGCAGCGCCGAACGGTTTCAACGCGCTGCACGAGGCGATCATGCATCGCGACGAGAAGATGGCGAGCGCGCTTCTGGACCACGGCATCGATGCGAATGGTCCCCTGCTCACCTGGACGCCGAATCGCAGATCGGCGAAGGACTTCAATTTTGAACCGGATTTGGTTGGGGCAACTCCCTTCTGGCTTGCTGCCCGGTTTGTCCAACCTGGCGTCATGCGGCTTCTTTTAAAACACGGCGCCGATCCGATGTTCGTTCACCACGGTGAACATATGGTGGAAGGCCGGGGCACGGGATACCAGGCTCGAAAAGAAGTGACAACATCGGTGATGGCCGCGGTGGGCATGGGTGGAGGCGATTCCTGGGCTCAACCCAAGGCTAACGAAAAGGAAGCCCTCACTCTCGAAGCAGTCAAGCTTGCGCTTGTACCCGGTGTCGATATCAACGCGAAGAACACTGACGGCAAGACTGCTCTCGATGCCGCAAAAACTCTGAAGTACGACAGCGTCGTGAAGTTTCTTACGGAGAACGGCGCCAAGGCGGGAACGCCAGGTGGCAGAGGTCAGGCCGCTCCGCAGTAACTGCAGGCGCGGTCGATGAGCGGAGCGAATGCAAGCCCGGCAGGGCGA
>Ga0134122_10003588_pt1 | contig 11518 bp, 10 predicted proteins | sample KB302_FD_96461 | JGI IMG/M metagenome (GOLD analysis project Ga0134122, IMG submission 96461) | Terrestrial soil microbial communities without Nitrogen fertilizer from Kellogg Biological Station, Michigan, USA - KB3-0-2 | ecosystem: Environmental > Terrestrial > Soil > Unclassified ...
CTACGGCGTCTGTCGCGCGGGCTGGTGGTGCCGCGGGGCGAGGACCCGCCCGGCGAGGCCGAGTAGGCGGGAACGCTCACCTGAGTGCTCCGGGCTGCCAGTCGATCCCGCAGGTGCCGGCGTCCAATTCGAAATTCGGGTCCGGGAATCCGGACAACGTCATTCAAGCTGTGAGTTCCCGCCCTCCCGCCGCGAGGCCTGAGCCCTAGCGCCGCTTGCGGTTCTTCTTCCGAGCCTGTCGCTCGCGCTTCCGCTTGTCCCGGAGCGCGTCGCGGTCCACCGGCTTGCCCATCGGCGTGTCCGAGTAGCCCATGAGCCGTGCGCGGGCCATCGCCCCCGCGCCCATCGGCGGGGTGTAGCCCGGCGCGACCTGAGGCATCTGCATCGGCATCCCGGCGCCACCGCCCGAGAGCGCCTGCTCCATCATCTTCGCGTCCTTCCCGAAGACCTGGGACAGGTCCATGTTCTTCAGCTTCGACAGCTGGCCGAGCTGCTTGAACCCGGGGATGCGGCCGAGGAGCCCGGGGTTCTGCCCCACCGCGCCCATCACCTGCTGCATCATACCGTGCTTCTGGAGCAGCTCCTGGACCTCGCTCTTCTTGCGGCCGGAGCCCCGGGCGATACGCGTCATCCGGCTCTCGTCGATCAGTGACGGGCGGAGGCGCTCCTTCTCGGTCATCGAGTCGTACATCGCCTCGATCTTCCCGAGCTCCTTCTCGTCCGGGTTCAGCTGGTCGGTCATCTCCCCGAAGATGGGGAACTTCTCCAGGAGATCCTTGAGCGGACCCATCTTCCGCACCGTGCGAATCTGCTCGACGAAGTCCTTCATCGAGAAGTTGCCCGAGAGGAGATTCTTCGCGTCCTCCTCGGCCTTCTTCTCGTCGACGACCTGCTCGAAGTCCTGCATCAGGCCGACGATGTCGCCGAAGCCGAGGATGCGGCTGGCGAGCCCGTCCGGCCGGAACTCCTCGAGCCTGTCCAGCGCCTCGCCCATGCCGAGGAACTTGATGGGCTTTCCGGTGACCTCCTTGATCGACAGCGCGGCGCCGCCGCGGGCATCGCCGTCGAGCTTGGTGAGGATGAAGCCGTCCAGGGCCAGGCGCCGGTCGAACTCGGCAGCGGTCCGCACCGCGTCCTGGCCGATCATCGCGTCGCAGACGAGGAGGATGTCGTCCGGCTGGACCGAGGCCTTGATGAGGTTGAGCTCGTTCATCAGCTGCTCGTCGATGGCGAGCCGGCCGGCGGTGTCGATGAGCACCACGTCGCACTTCTGCGCCCGCGCCGCCTCCACGCCCTTCACCGCCAGGTCCGGGGGGAGGGTGTCCGGCTGGAAGAAGACCGGGACCCCGAGGCGCTCGCCCAGGACCTGGAGCTGGTCCACCGCGGCGGGGCGGTAGATGTCCGCGGCGACCAGGAGCGGCTTCCGTCCCTTCTTCTCGAGGTAGCTGGCGAGCTTGGCGACGGTGGTCGTCTTTCCCGAGCCCTGGAGGCCGACCAGCATCATCGTGGTGACGCCGCCCTTCGGCTTGAACTTCAGCGACGTGTCCACCGGGCCCATCAGGGCCTCGAGCTCGTCGTGGCAGACCTTGATGAAGTGCTCTCCGGCGGAGATGCGGTGCTTCCGTCCCTTCTTGTCGGTGATGGTGGTCTGGACGGTGGCGCCCACCGCCTTCTCGCGCACGCGTGCGACGAAGGACTTCACCACGTCGAACGCGACGTCCGCCTCGAGGAGGGCGACGCGGATGTCCCGGAGCGACTCGTCGACGAGCTCGGGGGTGATCTCCTGCTTCCCGGCGAGCCGGTTCCTGGCCGCCCGGAAGCCCTTGGTGACTGTTTCCAGCATGGGGGGAATCGTCTTTAACACCGGCGATGGGCCCCGTGGGACCCCCACGCAACTACCTTGCGTGCCCCCTCCCCGAGCAGGTGACATCCAGGGCTAGACCACGAGGAGGGTCCATGCGGAGAGGGCTGTTTCTGGCGTTCGTGCTGTCACTCGCGCTGCCGGCGCGGGCTGCCGAGGATGGTGGGCCCGACGATCCGGGCCGCTTCCGGGTGGGCGTGAATCTCGGAATCGTCGCCATCCCGCGGCTGATCAACGTCGAGGGCTACGCGCGGCTGCACCCGTACTTCGCCGTGAGCGGTGGCTGGAGCACCTTCCCCAAGTTCGCGTCCGACGCGCTCCTCAACTGGGCCGGGGCGAAGTCCGACACCACAGACGCGTCGCTCAATCGATTCGACGCGTGGGAGGTCGCGCTCCGCCTCTATCCGCTGCGGGGGACGTTCTTCCTCGGGGTGGGAATGGGGCAGCAGGTCATCGACGCGGCGGTGTCCGAGAAGCAGCCGGGTCAGCCGCTGGGGATCGGTGCCTCGGCGCGGGTCGACTCCTGGGTCCTCACCCCGCGGATCGGCTGGCAGTGGGTGTGGAGCAGCGGGTTCGCGATGGGCCTCGACTTCGGCGTGCAGTTCGTCGTCGGGCACAGCGAGACCGTGAACATCCCGCCCGGGACCTCGCCGGACGTGGAGCAGGACGTCCGCGACATCGTCCACTTCGGGTCGACGGTGCCGCTCCCGGTCATCCGCTTCAGCATCGGCTACCACTTCGGGTAGCCGTCCCGCCCGTCGTCAGGGCGTCGACATCAGCAGGGCCATGAGGATGCCCACGTTGATCGGCTGCCACTCGAGGATGGTGGTCGGGAAGGTCACGGTCACCGGGCTCACGCCTCCGGCGCAGGAGCGCGAGCCGACGTAGGTCTCGCCCTGGCGCCTGAGGTCGAAGGCGCAGAAGCCGATCGTTCCCTGGATGGCCTCCTGGGAGGCGGTCCAGGTCGAGGGGCGCCCGGCGACGAGGCCGGTCATCTTCAGCTGGTCGCCGGTCTCGTCGACGTCGAGGCTGATCGGCCCCGATCCCCAGATGCCCTGGGCATGAGTGCCGGTGACGCTCATGTCGATGGTCTTGCCGTTGACCGTGCCCCGGATGGTCTTCCCGTCGTCGTAGCGGCCGACGTTGATCTCGGGGCCCTGCGCGCCGGTCTTGGCGATGAGCGCGCTGGTCTGGATCCCGGCGCCGACCATGTTGAAGCGCTGCTCGGGTCCACTGGAGGTGGTCTGGAGCTTCGACTTTCCGGTCGTGGCGCAGGCCACGGCCAGGAGGAGGACGGAAGCGAGCGCCAGGTGGCGCATGCGGACACGGGCGGAGACCATGGACACCTCGGAAGGCGAGCTCCCCTCGGGGGGGACCCTACACTCCGCGACGGGCGATGTCGTGGGAGAAGGTGCAGCGGGGCGCGCTGGATGTCGGCCATGTCCCTTCGATCCGTCCGTCGAACGGGCGGGGGCGGAGGTTCTCACCGCCGGCCAGCGGTCGGTAGGACCGCGTTCCTCACTGCAGCCACGGGACGTCCGACTGCGTTCCGGCAATGGGCCCGGGACGAACGACGAGTCTCTGGCACCCCGCGCCCGGTGGAGGTCCGCTTGATGCAGTCCATGCGTCTGTCGCTGCTCCTCGCGCTGGTGCCGGCAGCGGCGCTGGCCGCCGGCCCTTTCGGGCTCGCCTACCAGCTCACCCATTCGGTGAATGCCGATCCCACCTTTTCTCCGGACGGGAAGCGGCTCATCTACGTCAGCGAGATCGAGGGCAAGGACCAGCTCTTCGTGATGGACGCGGACGGGAAGAACCAGAAGCAGATCACCCGCGAGCCGTACGACCACGAGGACCCGGCCTGGTCGCCCGACGGGAAGAAGGTCGCGTTCGTCTCGCTCAAGGACGAGCTGGAGGTCATCTACCTCATGAATCCCGACGGCTCGGGTCTCGAGGCGCTGACCCGGCCGGAGGCCCGGGTGATCCATCCGGCCTGGTCCGCGGACGGGACGAAGATCGCCTACTGCACGGACGACGATCTGAAGCCACCGAAGAAGAACGCCTCGGACATCGAGGTGATCGAGCTGAAGACACGAAGGGTGACCAAGCTGATCACCGGCGGAACGAACACCTATCCGGTGTTCTCGCCGGACGGGAAGTCGATCGCCTTCCGCCGGATGCTGGGAGAGATGAACTCGGAGGTGTTCGTCGCTCGCGCCGACGGCACCGAGCAGAAGAACCTCACCAACCATCAGGCCTTCGATGGGTGGCCGGCCTGGTCGCCCGATGGCAAGCGGATCGCCTTCGCCTCGAACCGGTACTCGAGCTACCAGATCTTCGTGATGAACGCGGACGGCTCGGACGTGCACCTGGTGGCGAACACCGAGGGCAGGGCGACCTCCCCCAAGTTCAGCCCCGACGGGAAGTCCATCTACTTTCCGCTCTCCCGGAAGGTCGACTTCGGGACCGACTGCCAGATCTTCGTGGCCCCGGCGAGTCCGCAGCGCTGAGCGCCGGCCGCTCCGAGCGATCGCGCCGCTCCCCGAGCGCATCCTCCGCCGGGCGAAGCGAGCCGCGCAGCTGGTGGCGGAGGCGGTCAGCTCGAGGGCCAGTCGTCCCAGCTCTAGCGACGTTCTTCGAGCGACCGATCTGCTCCGGGACCGTCGCGGTTGGGGTTCTCGCCCAGGGTGTTCTCCCTGTTGGCTCGGTGTGAACCTGTCCCGGAATTCAGACGTGAGGCGTCATCGGTACGCCGCTGGCGTGATCGCGGCCCACTGCCAATCATCCCGGCGGACAAGGGTGGCCGCATGAAGATCTCAGCCGGATGGGCGCTGGCGCTTCTCTTGGTGTCCTGCGGAGACAGCAGCAGCGGCTCGTCCAACCCGGACGGTGGCGCGGGCACGAAATGCACGGGCGCTCTCTACGACAGGTGCGACAGCGCGAACGACTGCATGTCCGGGATGTGCGAGATGTCGCCAGCCCTCGGAAAGTTCTGCACGCGGGCATGTGTCCCGTCGCAGACCTGCCCGGCCGCGGGCGACATCACGGTGATCTGCAGCAACATGGGCTTCTGCACTCCGCAGGCGACGAACGACTGCTCGCCGTGACGCGCGTCCAAGGGCACCGCCTATCTGCCAATCCGGAAGTCTTCGGCTAGACTCCCCTCGCGACGATGGCTCGACCGCTCTTAGGCCGCTGACCCCAGCTCGGGTGGCGGAACCGGTAGACGCAGCGGACTTAAAATCCGCGGCTGCCTCGGCAGCGTGCCAGTTCGAGTCTGGCCCCGAGCACTGATTCCAGAGGGAGATCGCGAGCGCCGGAGATTCCCGGACGGCCGCGCCGGCACCGGATGTCCGCGGGGCGCTCCCCGACACGCTTGAACCCTGCGGCGCTCAGGCCTTCTCTTTCGTCCCGCGCCAGGGGACATCCCCGCCCAGCAGCCGCGAGGGATTGCCTTCCGACAGAGCGGCCAGCTTGTCCTTGAGGCCGCGGACTCCCTCCTCTAGCTCCATCACCTGCCGGGAGAGCACGGGATCGGCTCCCGCGCGGGCCGTCCGGTGCTCGAGGAATTCCCGCAGCGTGGGCCTCACTGCCAGACGCCAGGCGATCGCCGCCGCGACGAGCAGGACCGAGGAGCTGATGAGGAGCGCAACCACCACCTCTGCGAGCTTTTCGAGATCGAATGGCATCGCGAACTCCTCCGTGGGAGTGAATACGCCGGTCGCCCATGGCGATTGCCCGGGAGCTCATGAGCGATGGGCCCGTGAGTCTGGCCCCCCGAGCACGACCCCGTCAGTGCTCGAAGAACACCTCGGGCCCCCGGAGCGCCCTGCGCACCAGTAGCCGCACCGACCACACGCCGAGCCAGCCGCCGATGACCAGGCTCAGCGTCGGATCCACCCAGTGCCATCCGAAGATCGCGATGCACGCGGCCCCCACCAGGCCCCCGAGCGTCATCCCTCCGTCGGACAGCTCGTGGGCCAGCGCCGCCCGGAACGAGAAGTGCGTCTCGGCCGGCTTGCGGAACAGGAGCGCCGAGCAGGTGTTCGCCGCCAGCCCGACCAGGGCAACGAGCATCGCCGCCGGGTTCGGCAGCGCCTCCGGCGGATGGAGCAGGTGATCCAGGCTCAGCCACACCACCCAGGCCGCGATCGCCACGACGATCACCAGCACCGCCACCGCCCCCAGGTCCTCGCTCGCCCCGTGCAGCCGGCCCGGAGGGATCAGCAGCACCAGGAAGATGCCCAGGTGGGCCAGGAGGTGCACCGCGTCGGCCAGCAGGAAGAGGCTCCCGCTCGTCTGCGAGGACACCAGCTCGATGCCGCCGGCGAGCACGGTGATGCCCGCGGCGAGCGCCACCCGGGACGCCGGGACGTGCGAGAGATGCTGGTGATGGTCGTGCGGAGGGTGGGAACCCAAGTCGGCCAGCTATATGCCAGCCCGGCGCCGGACGCTCGAAAGAGACGCGTCGCCGTCGCTCAATTTCGCGCGCCGGGGGGCGCGGCGGTCTCGGCCACCAGCCGCCGAAGCCGTGCCTCCGCCGGGCGGAGGTCGAAGGGGACGCCGAAGAGCTTCGCGACGTCCTCGGCCTCGGTCTTGTTCCCCTCGGCCACGATCGTCTTGATCAGCTTCCCCGCCGCCGGGCTGCCGTACCAGTCGGCGCCGAACTTCGCGCGCATCCCCTCGGACATGAGGTGCGCCAGGGCGAACGAGCGCGCGTAGTCCAGCGAGTAGAACGTGTCGTCCACGTCGGTCCGGAACCGGAGCGCGTCCGACTCGTCCATCGGCACCGCGTAGGCGGTCGAGAACACGTCGCGGTACAGCGCCATCGGGTCGCCCGTGGGCCGGTCGTAGATGCCCTTCCACAGCGACGGCGTTCCGCCGTGCAGCACCGACTCGTAGACCAGCTTCGCGTACGCGTACCGGCGCAGGTAGTACAGCTGGTAGAGGGCCTGCAGGCGCGACAGCTCGCGGATGTCCTGGTCCGACATCAGCGGGTCGTTCCGCTTCGTCTCCGCGTTGTGCGCCTGGACGAAGCTCCGGTATCGCCGCAGCCACACCGGGTCCGCCCACGCGTAGCGGAACGTCTCCCCGAGCCCCTCGGTCAGCGCGCCCGGACCGAGCTGCTGGAACTCCCAGACCTTGGTGGTGGTGTTCGCGAACATCACCGCGTGGCCACCCTCGTGGAAGAACACCCCCAGGCTGTCCAGGCCGGGCAGCGGCTTCACGTTGACCCGCACGTCCGAGGGCACGCGGATGCCCCAGCACGCCGCGCGCGGCTCCTTGAGCGGGTTCACCGCGTCGTCCACCCGCACCTCGGTGCCGGCGACCGTCTTGAAGTCGATGCCCATCCCGGCGAGGAACGCCTTGAACGAGGGCACCGCGATGTCGGCGGGGAAGAAGCGCTCGTGCCGCGGCGCCTTGAACAGGCGGTTGAAGTCGCTCCGGCGCAGCTGCGCGGCCGGGATGCCCAGCTCGCGCTGGGTGACCTCGGCGAGGAGCTCCTTGAACATCGCATCGGTCGCGTCCAGGAACCGCTTTCCCTCCACCATGAACGGCCGGAGCTGCGCGCGCCGGCTCTCCTCGGAGAGCTCGACGTAGGAGCGGTACCCCAGCGCGCGCGCCAGCTTCTGCGCCATCGCCTCCTTCTCCGCGAGGATGGGATTGAGCACCGTCTTCTGGATCTCGGACCGTGCCTTCTCGATCTCCGCCCGGCGACCGGCGTCCTTCTCGTCCGCCACGATCAGGTCCAGCTGCTTGTAGGGAACCGGGTCCTTCATCCACGGCAGCCGAACCGTCGCCTGCAGGGCGGCGTTCTGCGCCCGGTCGTCGTACTTCGACGTGGACTGGGAGAGGTACTCGTTGGCCAGGTACGCCTGGAAGTACTCGCGGGCCCGCCGCTCGTCGGCGGAGATCCCCGGCTCCTTCGCCGCCTTGCGGAACCGGGCGATGGTCTCCTTGGAGAAGAGCCGGTCGTGGCCCAGGTAGGTCTCGGCCTGGATGCTCGTCTCGCCGACCGTGGCCGTGTACCACTGAAGCGTCTGCTGGATGAGGACCAGCGCCTCGGCCTCGGCACGAGGCGCGGCGAGCGGATCGGGTGCCGCGCCAAGGTTCAGCGCGGACACGAGCAGGAGCGGAGCGAGCATCCGGGCACCGTACGACGGCGGGAGGTCCAGGCCCTCTCCCGTGCAGCGAGCGGAGGAGCAGGGGCGGCCTCCGCCGGGGAAGGTCAGCGGGCCGGATCCCCGGCCGGCGCGGGCGCGGGCTCCTCGGTGTCCCCGTGGCTGGCCGTCTCGCCGCTCCGGTCGAGCGCGGTCTTGAACAGGATCGGCCCCACCAGCTCGTTCATCGCCACCGTGGCCACCGCCATCGCGGCGAACCCCGCGCCGTACCCGGGATGCTCCTTCTGGATCTTCCCGGCGATGCCGAGCGCCAGCCCGGCCTGCGAGACCAGTCCTGCCCAGCCCCAGCGCCTCAGGGCCGGTGGATCGTCCGCGAGCCGGCTCGACAGCCGGGAGGCGAACCACGTGCACCCGGCCCGGGACAGGGTCAGCGCCAGCGCCGCGGGCCAGAGCTGCGCCAGGAGCGGCAGGTCGAGGTGGGCGCCGGCGGTGGCGAAGAAGATCACGTAGACGATCTCCCCCAGCCGCTCGATCTCCTCGAGGAACCTGTCTCCCTGCGCCGAGAGGTTCTGCACGACGAACCCGGCGGCGATGAAGATCAGGAGCCAGTCGAAGCGCAGGTAGTCGAGGACCTGCGTCATCACCAGACCCAGCGCGACGAAGACCAGCACCAGCTGTCGGCCCACGAAGCGGAGGTATGCCGCCAGGAGGAGCCCCAGGGTGGATCCGAGCGCGATGCTCCCCACCACCTCGTGGCCCAGCTCCTGGAAGGCACGCAGCGAGAACGCCGCTCCCGGCTCCAGGAGGGGCCGGGTGACGGTGAAGACCACCGCCAGAATGACGACCACGATGACGTCGGAGGTCATCACGAAGGCGAGGGTGAACGTCGCCAGCGGCCCCTTCGCGCCCGTCTGCGAGAGGACGCCCAGCGTCGCCGAGGGGCTGCGGGTGATGCCGACGACTCCCCAGAGGAGGGCCACCCCCAGCACGACCGTCACAGGGAGCGGCGCGGCGAAGGGCAGAAGAGGACTGAGCGCGAGGAAGACCCCCGCCATCAGGATCATGACCAGGACGTTCTGGATCAGCGTGGCCCAGAGGAGCGATCGGGCCGCCGAGATCAGCTTCGACACCCGCAGCTCGGCGCCGCCCGCGAGCGCGATGAGCGACAGCGCGAGCGCGTTGATCGGGTTGAGCTCCTCCACCGCCTGGTGATCCACCAGGTGGAGCGCGTACGGACCCGCCGCCATCCCCGTCAGGAGGTACGCCGTCAGGTGAGGGATCCCGAGCGGCTCCAGCACGTTCGCCGCGACGGTTCCCGCGAGCAGGAGGAACCCGAGCGCGGCGAGGGCGTGGCTCCGGCCGCCCTCGTGCGTCGCGCTCGAGGCGAGGAGCATCAGGCCCACCAGGGCCGCGAGCAGGACCAGCTCGACCCCGCGGTTGACGCCTCGCCGATGCTCACCGGTGGAGCTCACGCGGTCACCTCGACCACCGGCTGAGACCCCGTGTCGGCGGCCGCCTCGCCCGCGCGGCGCAGGGCTGCCCTCAGGCCCGCCGTGGAGATCAGCTCGCCGAGCAGCGTGGTGGCCGCCGCACAGACCAGCACCGAGTCGCCGATGCGTCCGGGAAAGCGCAGGGCGAACGCCAGGCCGATGCTCATGCTGTTCGGGCCACAGGCGAGGAGCCCCGGGACCAGCGGCGCTCCGGCCCGTCGGAGCGGCGGCGACACCAGCATCGCGCATCCGGTGACCAGTCCCTTGGCGACGATCCGCGCCCCGAGCACGGTGGGGATCACCCAGGCGAGGAACGGGACCTGGGCCACGTCGATCCGCGCCCCGGCGAGCAGCAGGGCGGGGAGCCGGAGCGGGCCCTCGGCGGGAACGACCACCGCGCGGATCGCGTGACGGTGGCTGGACACCGCGTTGAGCCCCAGCCCCATGCAGAAGCCCACCGTGAGGACCGCGAGGTCGGCCCGCACCGCGAGGCCGATGGCCACCATCGAGGTGCCGAACAGCACGCCCCAGAGAGAGCGGGAGCGGAAGCGCTTCGAGACCAGGAGGGCGGTCAGGAAGCCAATCGCCACCCCGAGGGCGATCTGCCCGGCCCAGAGCACCCCCGGATGTGCCGCCCACCGGAGGCCCGCGGGCGGCTGCAGCGTGAAGAGCGCGCCGCAGGCGAGGAACGGTCCGAGGTCGTCCGCGTCGGCCAGGTCCAGGAGCAGCTCGGTCACCGGTCCGCGTGCCTTCAGGCGGTCCGCCACCCAGCGCACCGCGTGCCGGGTGGTCTCGGCACAGGCCGCGCCGATGCCGCCGGCCTCGATCCAGTTGGCGGTGTCCTGCCACCACACGGGGCCGGTGGGCTGTAGCCGCCGGAGCAGTGCGAAGGTCGCCGCGGTCACGACCGCCATCGTCAGGAGCCCGGCCAGCGCTCCTCCCACGGTCCGGCGGGTCGGGATCCGCCGCCGGTCGATCCAGCCGTAGTCGAGGCCGACGATGAGGGCGAGCCATCCGAGTCCCACCTGCGCGAGCGGGGTGAAGACCTCCAGCAACCCGGGCGTGACCAGCCCGAGCATCGTCGGGCCGATGAGGAACCCGGCCAGCACCGGTTCGGACCCCGAGGCCAGGCCGTGCCGGGTCTGCCGCTGGCGCCCCACCAGCACGCTGCCCACGAAGGCCGCGGCGATCAGGCCCATCAGCGCCCAGAGGGCGTTCATCCCGCCGCTCCGGCGTTCGGTTGACCCAGCGGGATGCGTGCGTCCCGGAGCGCCGTGGCGACCCGCTGCCCGAGGTCGGGGTGGATGCCGGACACCCTCCAGCGCGCGCCCCGGCCATCGAGCGAGATCAGCTCGGCCCGGGCCCCCGAGGCGTGCGAGCCCGCGGCCTCGAGCAGCACCGACTGGACCCGGAGCTGGTCCTCGGCGCTCCCCACCATGACCTCGAGGGTCCGGCGCGGCACGGCCCCGAGCGCCCGGCTCGGGTGGAGGAAGGCGACGAGATGCGGGACGCGCAGCTCCGCGCCGTCGCCGTCCTCGAGCTGCACCTCGAGCAGCGTGACCGCGCGCACCTGTCCCTGCCGGCCACCGAGCTCCACCAGCTCCCCCGGACGCAGGGTGCGGCGGAGCACCGTGGGAAGGCCCACCGCGACCGACGCGACGAGCGGGACGGCGCCCAGCGCCAGCACCACCAGCACCGCGGTTCCGAGCCGGGAGAGGGCGCCGGTGTCCTCGCCGGTGATCAGCGGAGCGGCGAAGAGCACCGCGAGCAAGACGAACGCGCCGCGCAGCAGCGTGCCCACCGGGGCCGCGAGCTCCGGGGAGAGCCACCGCAGCCGGGTCTCGCCCCGGGCGACGCTCTCGAAGAACAGGCGGAGCGTCCGGAACACCAGCGCGACGACCAGGGCGAAGAACGCGACGACCACCAGCATCGGCAGCGCGGCGCCGGCACGCGCGAGGAGCGCCCCTGCAGGACGGAGCACCGAGCCGGTGAGGCTGGCGCCGAACTCGCGGGTGGGGCCGAAGAGCGAGAGGACCGAGAGGACCCAG
>Ga0134122_10003589_pt1 | contig 11516 bp, 9 predicted proteins | sample KB302_FD_96461 | JGI IMG/M metagenome (GOLD analysis project Ga0134122, IMG submission 96461) | Terrestrial soil microbial communities without Nitrogen fertilizer from Kellogg Biological Station, Michigan, USA - KB3-0-2 | ecosystem: Environmental > Terrestrial > Soil > Unclassified ...
CTGGTGTCGTCGGTTAATATGAGGCGGTTATGAAGATTCACGAGTATCAGGCCAAGCTGTTGCTGCGCGAGTTCGGCGTCCCGGTGCCGGACGGCGACGTGGCCGACACGCCGGCCAAGGCGCGCGAGATCGCCCAGCGGCTGGGCGGCAAGGTGGTCGTGAAGGCACAGGTGCACGCGGGCGGGCGCGGCAAGGGCGGCGGCATCAAGGTGGTGGACGGCGCCGACGCCGCCGAGACGGCCGCGAAGCAGATCATCGGAATGATGCTCAAGACGCCGCAGACGCCGCCCGAGGGCATCCTGGTGCGCTCGGTGTGGGTCGAGCGGGCTTCCGACATCGCGCGCGAGCTCTATCTGTCCATGACGCTCGACCGCGCGCGCGCCACGCACGTGGTGATGGCCTCCGAGGCCGGCGGCATGGACATCGAGGAGGTCGCCGCGCGCACGCCGGACAAGATCATCCGCGAGTGGACGCATCCGGCGCTCGGCGTGGCCGATTTCCAGGCGCGCCGCCTGGCCTTTGGCCTCGGCCTCAGCGGCGAGCCCTTCAAGCAGGGCGTGGCGCTCATCCGCAACCTCTTCCGCCTCTACCTCGCCAAGGACTGCTCGCTCGTCGAGGTGAATCCGCTGGTGGTGACGAAGGACGGGCGCGTGCTGGCATTGGATGCCAAGCTCAACTTTGATGACAATGCCCTGTACCGGCATAAGGAACTCGCGGAGCTTCGGGACATCCACGAAGAAGATCCGCTCGACGTGGAAGCGTCGAAGTACAACCTCAACTATATAAAGCTCGACGGCAACGTGGCCTGCATGGTCAACGGCGCCGGCCTGGCCATGGCCACCATGGACATCGTGAAGCTGGCCGGCGGCGAGCCCGCCAACTTCCTCGACGTCGGCGGCAGCGCCTCGCCCGAGCAGATCGAGAACGCCTTCCGCATCCTGTCGTCCGACCCCAGCGTGAAGGCGATCTTCATCAACGTGTTCGGCGGCATCCTGCGCGTGGACCGGCTGGCCGAGGGCATCATCGCCGCCGTGCGCAAGCTCGGCCTCACGCTGCCCGTCGTGCTGCGCGCCGAGGGCACCAACGTCGAGCAAGGCAAGAAGATGCTGGCGGATTCCGGCCTGCCGCTGATCATGGCCGCCGACATGGCGGAGGGCGCGCGGAAGGCCGTGGAGCTGGCCGGACGCGGCCGATCGTGAGAGGAGGACGCAGTTGAAGCACCAGGTGATGCTCGCAGCGATCATGACGGTCGTGCTCGCCGGCTGTGCGAGCGGTCCAGCTTTCCAGGCGCCGGTTCTGCCCGCCGACAAGGCGGTCATCTTCATCTACCGACCGTCGGCCTTCGGCTTCGCCAAGGCCTACGACGTCAAGCGCGGCGACGAGACGATCGTGACGGTGAAATCCCACGGGTACTTTCCGTACCTGACCGATCCCGGCACGGTGACACTCTCCGCCACGACCGAGACGACGGATTCCGTCACGCTCGACGTGAAGCCGTCGCAGGTCTACTTCGTCAAGGCGGGGATGAAGGTCGGCTTCTGGGTGAACCGGCCGACGCTCGCGGTCGTCTCGGCGAACGAGGCCGATCCCGAGCTCGCCCATTGCAAGCTGTTGCCCCCGGGCGCTGAATGAGCATTCTCGCCGACAAGTCCACGCGCGTGGTCGTGCAGGGCATCACCGGCAAGGAAGGCGCCTTCCACGCCGCCCGCTGCAAGGAGTACGGCACGCAGGTGGTGGGCGGCGTCACCCCGGGCAAGGGCGGCACCACGCACGAGGGCTTCGCGGTGTGGAACACGGTCGAGGAGGCGGTGAAGAAGGAGGGCGCCAACTGCGCGCTCATCTTCGTGCCGCCGCCCGCCGCCGCCGACGCCATCATGGAGGCAGCCGCCGGCGGCGTGCCGCTGGTCATCTGCATCACCGAGGGCATCCCGGTCGCCGACATGGTCCGGGCCAAGCACTTCGTGCTGGGCACGAAGAGCCGGCTGATCGGCCCCAACTGCCCGGGCGTCATCACGCCGGGCCAGGCCAAGATCGGCATCATGCCGGGTCACATCCACAAGACCGGCGACGTCGGCGTCGTCTCGCGCAGCGGCACCCTCACCTACGAGGTGGTGGGCCAGCTCAGCGCGCGGAACATCGGCCAGTCCACGTGCGTTGGTATCGGCGGAGATCCCGTCAACGGCACCTCGTTCGTGGACGTGCTGCGCCTCTTCAACGAGGACTCCGCCACCCGCGCGATCATGATGATCGGCGAGATCGGCGGCACCGCGGAGGAAGAGGCGGCCGCGTTCATCAAGGCGAACGTGAAGAAGCCGGTGGTCGCGTTCATCTGCGGCCAGACGGCCCCGCCCGGCCGCCGGATGGGGCACGCCGGGGCCATCATCGCGGGCGGCAAGGGGACGGCGGCGGAGAAGATGAAGGCGTTGCAAGCGGCCGGGGCCACATTAGTGAAGAGCCCCGCCGACATGGGGGCGACCGTGGCCAAGGTGATCGGGAAATGAGCGTCGAGCGTACGCTGGCCATCATCAAGCCGGACGCGGTGGCGGCGGGGGCCGCCGGCAAGATCCTGGCGCGCATCGAGCAGGCGGGTTTCAAGGTCCTCGCGCTCAAGATGATCCGCATGAGCTTCGACGACGCCGCCGGCTTCTACGCGGTCCACAGCGCGCGGCCGTTCTTCAAGAGCCTGTGCACGTTCATGACGCAGGGGCCGTCGATCCCCATCGTCCTGGAAGCCGACAACGCCATCGCCAGGTGGCGCGACCTCATGGGCGCCACCAACCCGGCCAACGCGGCCCCCGGCACGATCCGCAAGGACTTCGCGGCCTCGATCGAGGCCAACGCCGTCCACGGCTCCGACGCCACCACCACCGCCGCCTTCGAGATTCCGTTCTTCTTCAGCGCCCTCGAGCTGCAGTAGTCTCCAGGCCTCCGGCGACCTCGGCGCCGCGGGCAAGCGGACGCCGTCAGACCCAGCGCTGAACGGACTCTGCGGTGTCCTCTGGGCGGGTGTTGAAACAGAGCTTGGCGTGCGGCGCCTTTTCGTGGACCAAGCTGACGAGCTTCTCGAACAGGAGGAACAGCGGAGGCACGGTACGGATGCCCGCGCCGATGAGGATGCAGTCGAACGTATTCGACTGGAGCGCTGCCGACGTGACGACTTCGGCGGTTTCGCCGCGATCGATGAGCAACCAGTCCGCGTGGTACCCGAGGTCGCGCAGTCGTTGTACATCCTTTTCCAGAGCGGCTCGCAGCGTTGGCTCGTCGAGGCGCATGGGAAGGGTCGCGTAGTCGACGAACTTCGGCTCGAGCCCGATCAAGAGAACCTTCTTGCCACGCATCATCTGGTCATCTCCTGGGATCCGGCTCCGCCGAGCTCCTCCGCGTGAAGCGACACAAAATCGCGGACGCTGATCGCCGGCCGGCCGGTCAGCCGCTCCACGCCGTCCGCCAGCCGGTCATAGCGACCCGCCCGGTGCAGCTCGCCCATCGCCACGAGATGCCGGGTGAGGTGCTCCGGCGTTCCCAATCCTCGGCGGCCCCGAGTTGACCGGCTGCCCCGGTGACGAGGATCGGTCCGCGATCGGTCATATGACGAATCCTTTCGCCGAGCTAGTTGGCTCACCCGGTCGCGAAGAGGTCAGGCTCGCCGGGATAGAGCACGCGCGGGCCCTCCACGCGCGCGCCCTCCGTGAGTGCGTGGGGCTCCGCGCGCTCGGCGCCCAGGATGTGGCGGACCTCGACGCCGCGCGCGAGCAGCGCATCCGAGATCAGCGAGCGGTGGCAGCGCCACGGCACCGCCTCCGCGCACATGATCGCCGTCGGGCCCAGCCGCGCCTCCTCCAGCAGCGTCGCCAAATGACCCGCGAACTCCTCCGTCTCCATGTAGTCGGCGTAGCCGCGGAAGCTCGCGTTGCGCCAGCCGGTGTTGCGCGAATCCGGCCGCGCGCGCCGGAACCCGCCGAGCCCGGGCAGGTGGCGGTAGGCGATCCCGGCCGCCGGCAGGTCGCGCGCGAGCGCGTCGGCGTTCACGTGCGGATGGCGCCGGGAGCGGGGGAAGCGCCGCACGTCGACCACCCGCGTGATGGCGTGCGCGCGCAGGAGCGCGACGAGAGCCTCGAGCGAGCGCGTCGAGTGGCCGATCGTCCACACGCACGCCATGGCCCCTGAGCTATTTCACGCGGCGCTTCTTGCGCTCGCGGAGATCGATGGCGCCGGGACGCCGCCGCGGATCCTCGCCCGGCGGGAAGATCTTCGTCTTCTGTACCTTCTGGGTGCCCGTGGTGGGCAGCGCGTCCAGGAACAGGATCCAGCCTGGTGCCTTGAAGTAGGCCAGCCGCTCCAGGCACCACGCCAAGAGGCGCTCGGCCAGCTCGCGGTCGGGCGCCACCCCGGCCATGGGCACCACGCACGCCATCACTTCCTCCTCGCGGATCTCGTCGGGCACCGCCAGCACGGCCACCTGGGCCACGGCGTCGTGGGCCTGCAGCGTGGCCTCGATCTCGGCGGCGGCGATGTTCTCGCCGGAGCGCCGGATGATGTTCTTCTTGCGGTCGACGAAGTAGAGCATGCCGTCGTCCGCCTGGCGGACGACGTCGCCGGTGTGGAACCAGCCGCCGCGCCACGCGTCCGCCGTCGCGTCGGCGTTCTTGAGATAGCCGGCGAAGAAGCCGTGACGCGGGCCTTCCGCGCCGCCCCAGCGCACGAGGAGCTCGCCCTCGACGCCGCGCGCCACCTCGCGGTCCGCATCGTCCACCACGCGCGCTTCCAGGCCGCCGAGCGGCCGGCCGAACGCTCGCGTCGTGATCTGGCGCGGCTCGCGGTGATCGGTGTAGATGCGCCCGGTCTCGGTCATGCCCCACACCTCGACGAGCGGAAAGCCGAAGCGCTTCTCGAACCGCTCGTGGAGCGCCGGCTCCACGCCGGCGCCGAAGCCGAACTTGACGCGGTGGCCGCGCTCCTCCGGCATCTCCGGCTGGTTGAGGAGCAGCGGCGGGACCACGCCGAGGTAGTGGACGATCGTCGCGCGTGTGGCCGCGATGTCGCGCCACCAGCGCGTGGGGCTGAACCGCTCGGGCAGGATCAGGCAGTTCGCGGTGAGGATCGCGCACGTCGCTGTCACCGCCTGGCAGTTCATGTGGAAGAGCGGCAGCGGGTTGTAGAAGCGGTCACGCCCGTGCTCGATGGCGAGGCGCCCGCCGAGGTCGCGATACCAGGCGCCGGCATTCAGGTAATAGAAGTTGGTGAGCACGCAGCCCTTGGGCCGGCCGGTGGTGCCCGACGTGTAGAGCAGGCTGCACTCGGTGTCGAGGCCCGGCGCGCCGGCGCGGGGCGCCGGGCCCGGGCGGGGCAGCGCGGCCGGCACGGCGTCGGCTTCCACCACGGGCAGGGGCTTGGTGCGCTCGCGCGCGATGGCCTCGAGGTCGGCCACGCGCGCGGCGATCGACACCGCCAGGTCCGCCTCGGAGTGCTCCATCTGGTAGAGCAGCTCGTCGTGCCGGTAGTCCGGGTTGATCGGGACGATGCCGCAGCCGAGCGCGTTCAGCGCCAGGTAGTGGAAGAAGAACTCCGGACGGTTCTCGAGCAGCAGCGCGACGCGATGGCCATGGCCGTAGCCCGCCGCCGCGTAGACCGCGCGCAGGCGGTCCACCTCCCCGCGCGCGCGCCCGTAGGTGATCTCCACGCCGTCGGGATGGTAGGCCCGGCCGGGCGCCGGCGGCGCCGCCACGAAGGAGTGATCGGGCGCGGCCGCGGCGGTCGCCGAGAACGCGGCGAAGACCGTCGTCATCGCCGCAGATTGTACTTAATTCGCGACGGTTACCGTGATGGAGGCGCGGCCCGTCGCGTTCGCGCTGTCGCGCACGCTGACGGTGGCGGTCTTCGAGCCGTTGTCGGCGGCCGTGGTGGACCACGGCAGCGAGATGGGGCCGTTGCTGGACGTCGTCGTGCTGGTGATCGTGGTGCCGTTCACGCTCAGCGTGACGGTCCGGCTGCCGGCGGCCGCGTTCTCCAGCCACACGGTGAACCACACGGTGCCCTTCACCGTCGCGCCGCTCGCCGGCGCGGTGATGATGACCTTGATCGTGTCACCGCCACCGCCGCCTCCGGACGGACTGATCGTGAAGGTCTGCGCGCCTGACGTCTGCCCGTCGGGATTGCGGACCGTCACCGGCGCCGAGCCGGCGGCGGCGATGTCGGAGCCCGGGATGCTGGCCGTCACGCGGGTCGCGCTCACGAACGTCGTCGTGCGCGCGGCGCCGTTCCACAGCACGGTCGCGCCGCTCACGAAATTCGCCCCGTCGGCGGTGAGTGTGAACGCCGGGCCGCCCGCCGTCGCCGTGTTCGGCGTCAGCGTGGTCAGGGTCGGGGCCGGCGTGCTCGTGGTGCCGCCCCACGCGACCTGGATCACCGCGCCGCCGCCGCGCTCGTAATACTCGACCTTGATCTGGTGGTTGCCGCTGGTGACCGTGCGCGTCGTCGTGTACGTCGTCGGCGGCTGATCCTTCCAGCCGTCGATGATCAGGGTCCCGTCGAGGAAGAGCCGGACGCCGTCGTCGGCCCGGACCGTGAACGTGACGGTCTCGTTGGCGAAGGGGAAGCTCCCGGTCCACCGCGCCGAGAAGTTGTCGACCGGCAGGCCGGCGGGTCCACCCGCGCCCCAGTCGTAGTTGACCGACAGCTCGCACGCGGTGCGCGTGTCCGGCGCGGTCAGCGCGATGTTGCTGAAGTACTCGGCGAAGAACTGGCCGGCGGGGCAGCTGGTGCCGGCCGGCGTCACGCTGAAGTTCACGATGTTCGAGCGCTGGCCGCCCGGGTTCACCACGAACACGGGGATCGAGCCGGCGGTCTTGACGTCGTCCGCGAGGATGCTGGCGGTCAGGCGCGTCCCGCTCCCGAACGTCGTGGTCGTCGCATGGCCGTTCCAGAACACCGTCGCGCCCGAGACGAAGTTGCTCCCGTCCACCGTCAGCGTGAAGCCCGGCCCGCCCGCGGTCGCGGTGTTCGGCGTCAGCGTGGTGATCGCCGGGGCCGGCGGTGCACCAGACGGCGCCCAGCTCGCCTGGATCAGCGCGTCGCCGCCGCGCTCGTAGTACTCGATCTTCACCTCGTGGGCACCGGCCGTCAGCGTCCGGGTCGCCGTGTACGTGGTGGCCGGCTGATCCTTCCAGCCGTCGATGATCAGCGCGCCGTCGAGGAAGAGGCGCACGCCATCGTCGGCGCGCACCGTGAAGGTGTAGGAACCCGCGTTGAACGTCGGGCTGCCGGTCCAGCGCGCCGAGAAGTTGTCGACGGGCAGGCCAGCGGGGCCGCCGGCGCCCCAGGTGTAGTTCGGCGGCCCCTCGCAGGCCGTACGCGTGGCGGGCGCCGTGAGCGTGGTGTTGCTGAAGTACTCCGCCAAGAACACGCCGGGTTGGCAGCCGCTGCCACCGCCACCGGTCCAGCCCACCTGGATGACCGCGCCCTCGAGTTTCTCGTAATACTCGACCTTGACCTCGTGCTCGCCCGCCGTGACGTTTCGCGTGGCGGTGTAAGTCGTCGGGGGCTGATCCTTCCAGCCGTCGATGATGAGCGTGCCGTCGAGGAACACGCGCACGCCGTCGTCGGCGCGGGCGGTGAAGGTGACGTTGCCGCCCGCGAAGTTGAAGCGGCCGGTCCAGCGCGCCGAGAAGTTGTCTGGGGGCACGCCGGCCGGGCCGCCGATACCCCAGTCGTAGTTGATCGATGCCTCGCACTGCGTACGCGCCGCGGGCGGCGTCAGCGAGATGTTGGCGAAGTACTCGGCGAGGAACAGGCCGGCGCCGCACGGGTTGGCGCTGGCGCCGGGCTCCACGCGCGCGATGAACGCGTCCGCGCTGCCGCCCGACGTCGCCTGATAGGGATTGACGGTCGGATACGACGTCGAGGACGTGGTGCCGGACAGGTACACCGTGCCTCCTGCGGTCACCCGCATCGCGCCGAGGAGGGTCTGGGTGTCGGCGAAGTACGTCGAGTAGACGAAGTCGTTGCCCGCCGGGTTCAGGGCAGTCAGGAAATTGGATCCGGCCGTGCCGAACGCGGGCGGCAGCGCGTTCCTCTGCGGGAAGTCCGTGGAGTCCGTGCCGCCGGCGATGTAGACGTTGCCGGCTTGATCCAGGCCGATCGCCAACGCGGCGTCGTCCAGGCTGCCGCCGAGATAGGTCGAGAAGACCAGTGCCGAGCCGCTCGGGTTCAGCTTGCTCACGAAGGCGTCGGTGCCGCCCGCGGGCGCGGTCTGAATCGCGCCGGCCGTCGGCAGTCCAGCGCCCGCGTAGCCCGCCACGTACGCGTTGCCGCCGCCGTCCACGGCGATCGCGTTCGGGTGCGTGGCGCCGTTGCCGAGGAACGTGCTGTACACGAGCTGGGAGGCGTCGGGCGCGATCTTGGCGACGACGCCGGAGCCCAGACTGCCGCCGCCGGGAGCCGTCTGGTACGCCCCTGCCGTGACCGGGAACTGCGCGCCGGCCCCTCCGGTGACGTACGCCGCGCCGGTCGCGTCCACGGCGATCCCGGTGGGTCGAAAAGCGCCGTCACCGCCGGTGAGGAACTCGACGGCGTAGATGTAGTGGCTCCAGTCGGCGGCGATGGCCTCGACGAACGCCGGGAAGCCGGTCGTGACCCCGGGCTGCGCGAACGGTGGCCGCGTGGCGTGGATGTCCCGCCAGATGCCCCAGCCGGTCACGTAGATGTTGCCCGCTGGGTCGAGCGCGACGCCGGTGGGGGTGACCGAGCCGTTGCCGCCCATGGTGGCGGCGAAGAGGCTCTGCCCGCTGGGGCTCAGCTTCGTGACGATCGCCATGGAGTCGCCCTGAGCGGTCGGGATCGGGCTCTTGCCGTCGATGGAGCCCGCCGGACAGAACGTCTGAATCCCGGAGCGCGGATACGGGCAAGTGCTGAGCACGTACGCGTTGCCGGCGGCATCCACGGTGAGCATCCGCGGCGTCGAGTCCCCGAGGACGACCGAGTAGAGCAGCGTGGAGCCATCGGCGCTCAGCTTCACGATGCTGTTGCCGACGTTCGCGTACATGTTGCCGGCCGCGTCCGCGCCGACGCCCGAGCTGCCTTCGCCGGCGGCGCCGCCGAGATACGTCGAGTACGTCACGACCGGGTCGATGACGAGCGGGCGCCCGCGGTCGTAGTTTCCGATCTCGAACGCGATGCGGCGGCCGGAGACGCTGAAGCGCCCCTCGACCGCGATGCGGCCCGCTGGGCCCTCCTGGTAGACGACGGGCTTGTGCAGGCGCAGGCGCGTCTCGCCGCGTCGCGCGACGAGGTCGTCGGCCTCGAGCGCGAGCCCGTCGGCGCCGGCGACCTCGAGGCGGATGGCGCGCGGATCGGCGCCGGGGGGGATGACGAAGTCGAACTCGGCGTCGCGCTGGCTGCCGTGGAAGACGAGATCGATGCCGGGGTAGACGCCGCGATAGACGACGCTCCCGTACATCGGCACGTTCTCCCGGGAAACGCCTGGCGCGAGATAGTAGTGCGCCTTGCCCGGCAGCGGGTCGCCGGCGATCACCGCCGCGGCCGTGGCGCCCCCGAGCCAGCGCAGGCGGATCCCCTCCGCGGGGTCCGCCGCCCCGGGCGCGGCGAAGCGCGCTTCGCCGTCGGCGAGCGAGAGGCGGTAACGGGCGGCCCGGCTCACGTAGACAACGTCGTCGGGCGCCTGGCCCACGTTGGGCTCGAAGGCCAGCGGCAGACGCGCGATCGCGACGGGGGCTTCTTCGCTCTGGTGCGTGGCGGAAGGGGCGGCGGCTGCGGGGCCGGCTGAGGAAAGAAAAGCCGCGGCGAGGAGTATCACCGCGGGAGCATTCAGCCCTCGGATCACCCGGCGCATGTCAGGTAGTCAGGGTCTACAAGCACGTTCAGTGCCGGTGAAATGTTCAACGTTCGAGCGCGATTTCCGGCCCCCTTCGCGGACCCTGTGCCGGCCGGCGCGCGGGTGCCCGCAGACGGTTGCAAGACCTTCCCGTCCGCTTACAAGCCGGCCTGCAACCGTGGTGTAGTATTTCGGCGGTGGAGCCCCTGCCGGAGCGCTTCAACGCCGCGACATTCTTCGTCGATCGCCACGTGGCCGAGGGCCGGGCGGCCCGCGCGGCCTTCCGCTTCCGCGGCCGCGCCGTCTCCTATGGAGAGCTCGCCGACCTCGTGGCCCGCGCGGCCGGCGCGCTGGGCGAGGCCGGGCTCGAGATCGAGCAGCGCGCGCTCCTCGTGCTCGACGACTCGCCCGCGTTCGCCGCCGCCTTCTGGGGGGCGGCCAGGCTGGGCGCGGTGGCGGTGCCGGTCAACACGCTGATGACCACCGCGGAGTACGAGTTCCTGCTGAACGACAGCCGCGCGCGGGTGGCGGTCGTCGAGGCGGAGGCGGCGCCACGCGTGCTGGCGGCGCGCGAACGGTGCCCGTGGCTGCGCGTGGTCTTCGTGGTGGGCGGGCGGCCGTCCGCGGGCGCGGTCGACTGGGACGACGCGCTCGCCCGGGCCAAGCCGGCGACGGAGGCGGCGCCGACGCTTCGCGAGGACATCGTCTACTGGGGCTACACGTCTGGCTCGACCGGCAAGCCCAAGGCCGCGCTGCACTCGCACAAGGACTTCGTGGCCGCCGCCGACCTCGTTGGCGTCGGCGTTTTCGGTCTCGGCCCGGACGACCTCGTCTTCTCGGCCTCCAAGCTCTACTTCGCCTTCGGTCTCGGCAACGCGCTCTACTTTCCGCAGCGCGTGGGCGCAGCCTCGGTGCTCGTGCCCGAGCGCGTCACGCCGGAGCTGGCGTTCGACGTCATCACGCGCGAGCGCCCCACGCTGTTCTTCACCGTCCCCACGCTCTACGCGCGGATGCTGGAGGTGGCAGAGGCCGAGCGGCGTTTCGATCTCTCCTCGCTGCGCTTCTGCGTGTCCTCGGGCGAGGCGCTGCCGCCCGCGCTCTTCGACGCCTGGGCCGACCGCTTTGGCCTCGAGCTGGTGGAGGTGGTCGGCTCCACCGAGGTGCTGCACGACTTCATCGCGAATCGGCCGGGGCAGGCGCGCCGCGGGAGCGCAGGCCGTCTCGTGCCGGGCTTCGAGGCGCGCGTGATCGACGACGCCGGCGAGCCGGTGCCTGCCGGCACCACCGGCCACCTGCTGATCAAGGGCGAGCCGACGTCACCCGGCTACTGGAATCGGCTCGAGCGCACGCGCGCCACGATGCTGGGCGAGTGGCTGCGCACCGGCGACATGTTCCGGATGGACGCCGAGGGCTGGTTCTACTTCGAAGGCCGTTCGGACGACATGCTGAAGGTCGGCGGCCAGTGGGTGTCGCCGGCCGAGGTCGAGGCGCAGCTCGCCGCGCATCCGGCCGTGCTCGAAGCCGGGGTGGTCGGCGGCGACGACGGGCGCGGGCTCACGGTGCCGCGCGCATACGTCGTGCTGAAGGAGCCTGGCCGGGCGTCGGATGGGCTCGCCGAGGAGCTCCGCGCCTTCGTGAAGGACAAGATCGCGCCCTACAAGTACCCGCGCTGGATCGAGTTCGTGAC
>Ga0134122_10003590_pt1 | contig 11509 bp, 8 predicted proteins | sample KB302_FD_96461 | JGI IMG/M metagenome (GOLD analysis project Ga0134122, IMG submission 96461) | Terrestrial soil microbial communities without Nitrogen fertilizer from Kellogg Biological Station, Michigan, USA - KB3-0-2 | ecosystem: Environmental > Terrestrial > Soil > Unclassified ...
CCTCTCGGAGGTAAGACCACCAACCGGAGAGCCGGATGCGGGAGATCCGCACGTCCGGTTCGGAGGGAGGGGGGGCCGGGAACTCAACCGGCTCTCCCTACCCCTATCAGGACGAGCACACCCTTCGCGGAACGTTGGAACCGGGCGGTGAGTGGTAGCGACACATTTGCGCTCGGACTTGCGCTCTTGCGTTCGCTCGCACCACTGGAAACACAAGAAACACAACCGCATCCCAATTTTTGAGATGGAGTTTCCTGCATCTGCCCAGGACAATTCCCTAAGTGTAATGTTCTTCGTAGCTTCCGGGGCATCAGGTGCCGACGCAGGGAAGCGGACCAAGAACACAAAGCCCTGGTGACCAGGAGCGATTCCCTGTGCTCGCGGCTCTAAACCTCCGTGTTCGAGCGCAAAAACGAGAGGCACGAACGCTGTGCACCACTGCACAGACACTACGCACCAGAACCCGAACGCAAAAAACTGAAGACGGAACACAAAACACAGGGCGTCGAACGCAGAGTCCCGGAGCGCGAGCGCAAGGAAGTGGAACGCGAGCGCAATTCACCGGGCCTCAAACACAAAACTCTGTTCCCCGAACGCTGGGAACCGGCGCGCGAGCGCTATGCCTCGGAGCATTGCGTTCGCGCACACGAGCGTAGTGATTTTGCAGTGGTGCATAGCGTCCGCGCACCAGCTTTTTGCGTCGCAACCCCAGGTCCGGGAACCCGCGAGCACAATCCCCGTTGTCGCGATCTGGTGCTTGTGCTCGCTGCATCAGGTCCGGGAGATGGCGACCTGGGTCTGCACGGCGGGCCAGTAGATCTCCCGCCGGGAACAGCGGGTCTTCGCGGTCGATCCCCTGTTGGCAGAGTCCGGATTTCGGTGCGCTGCCCCCGCGAGGGTCTTTTTGCGTCCGAAGGAGATCGTCCCGATTTCTCTTGTCCTACCTGAGACCGAAGGTCAGCCCTCGAAGTGAGCATTTCATACCGGAGGTAACTCCGAAGGCTGCGAGGCCAGCTATTCTTTCCTACAACTAGTTGGTTGCCGCGCCCGCCTCCGAGGAAAAAGAGATGCCCACCGCTCGCCGCCCCTCTCTCGCCCTCTTCCTCGCCGTCGCTTTTCTAGCCGCCCACGCAGGTGCAGGCCAGGATCAGTACGAGATCGTCCAGGAATTCACCCCAGCCGAATGCCCCAAGTCCCGCTGCACTTTGACTGAGGCCAGCTATCCCTTTGGTCGGTGGACGGTTCGGATCCTCCATGCGGAGGTCAAACCGGGAATCTCGATGGACAATCTTCCGGACGATCAGCGGTGGATCTGTAAGGCCTGGCTGGAATTGCGAGACAAACGTGGCCGATTGAAAGTTCGACTGTTCGGTAGCGAGATTGAGCCGGTCGGGGGACCCGGCGGCCTCTTCGTTCCGCCACAACAGCCGATTCCGGGCCTCTTCGTCGTGGCGAAGGATGGTGATTACGCGGGGGAGGTTTTTGCAATTCACGCCGACGGCAAAGTGGACCGATTTGTCGGGTCGATCCACATCTTCGACCCCGAGCATGGCCTCCTGTTCCTTGGAAGCGACGATCCGGAGGCGACGGCGGAAGTCGCGGTGCTCGACCGCAGCGGACTCCAGATTGTCTTCAAGGACCCCGATTCGTACGCTTCTACTTGGTACCGGCTCAGCAAGGAGATCTTCTTCCTCGGCGCTGAAGTCGACGGCCGGCCTGCGGACCAAGTCGGTTTCTTCTTCGACTTCGCTCACCGCAAGTTCGACCGGCGCCCCTTGAAGCCCGGGGACTTGGCCAAGGCGACGGCGATTCCTCCCGCCTTCGACCTTCGCCCCCTCCGGAACTGCCACTCACCGACCGTCAACGAAGGCTGAATCCGGCCGGAGACTCCGCTTCCTCGCTGCGTAATTGACCTAAGGGTCAGAATGCGCAGGGTGGCGCGATCATTTCTTCGCGCCCTCCCGCAACGCCTCTTCTTTCTTCGCCCGCTCGACGTAGGCCCACTCCGCGGGAGAGAGGAGCGAATCGGCATAGAGCGTGTTCGGCCGGAAGCCCGTCGCTTTGGCCTCCTCGTCGAATTCCGAGGTTCCCTCCGGGCGGTAGAACTGCTCCGCGAGGTCTCGATCCTGGAAGGGTTTGCCGTGGACGGCGAACGGCAGGTTGCGGCAGAGACGTAGAGCCTTGGCGTCGAGCGCGCGCCAATCCGGATCGTCGGCTTCGATTTTTTCGAGCGGCGGGCAGTCGTAACGGCTCGGCCACGAATGGTTGATCAGGGTGAGCGTGAAGTCACCCACCGGGCGCCAGTCGCGCATTTCGAATGTCAGATCGGTGCGCCCTCCCGAAGATGTAGGCCGCTCCACGCTTTCGGCGAGGTGAAAGCTCGGGGGATATTGGACCGTGACGGGCGGAGTCTCCAAGCCGAGCAGGCGAAACCGCGCGCTGCCGATCGGCCCGTTCCAGAGCGCTCCCGTGGCGGTGACGTAGGTCAGGCTTTCGAAGCCTGCACCCGGCGTCCGGTCGTAGCGATAGCGGTGGACGATCTCGATCGTCTCGCCCGGCTTGAACGAGACTTCGAACAGATAGACCGTGCCGAGCCGTTTCGACCAAGGGGGCTTGGAAACCTTCCCCGTGTGCATCTCGACCGGCGTGCCGCGCACTTCCGTGCGGAGATCGCGGAACTCGCCGCAGTGGGGGCTGCCGTCTCCTTCCCAATCGTCGCCGCCGCAGCGGGTTTCGGGAAAGCCCATCGTCAGTTTCACCGCGCGTGGCGACGGATTCTCGAAGCGGTATTTCGCCACCACGTCCCATTCGCCCCACTGGCCTTCGAAGGTCAACGGACCGGCGGCCGTGAAGGTGATCTCTTCCGCGGCCATGCGAATCGTCGTCTCGGTGAGCGGGATCAAATCGCTGCCGCTTCCGCCGAACGCGCTGTCGTTGGCCTGCGCGGGGGGCAGGCCAAACCCTGTCGCGAGGAATGCGGCGAAGCCAATTTGTTGGAGATGCCGTTTCATTCGAAGCCCCCTTCTTCCAGGGTACGCCACAAGGCGGAGCGACGTCCATCGGAGCAGGCGCGCGGGATCTCGAAAAGCGGAACCCGAAATCCTGGCTACAATCCCGTCATGAACACCCTTCGCAATCTCCGCCGGAACCGCCAGACCCTCATTGGCGTTCTGTTCGCCTTCGCCCCTTCACTTGCCTGCGCGCAGAACCCCGCCGCGGTGGCGGAGCTCGAAACGTTCGTCCGCGCCGAGCAGGCACGGCAGGGCATTCCGGGGATCGCGATCGCCGTGGTCTCGGAGGATTCCGTCGTCTGGCAGAAAGGGTTCGGCGTCGCGAGCGCGGAGGGGGGCGCCTCGGCGGCGGCGATCGGTCCGGAGACGCTGTTTCAGATCGGCTCGCTCACCAAGGCGTTTACGGCGACCGCGATTCTCAAGGCAGCCTCCGAGGGCCGGTTCGATCTCGATCGGCCGATGGGAAAGTACGTCGCGGATCTGAATCCCTGCATCGCCGCCGTGACGACCGAACAATTGCTGCGCCACAGCGCGGGCTTGAAGGACGAGCCGGACGAATACGGGCCGCACGACGAGGGGGCGCTGCTCGCCTACGCGAAGACCTGGGGGACGGACTACTGCCTGCTGCCGCCCGGCACCGTCTACTCCTACTCGAATTCCGGCTTCGCGCTCGCCGGGCTCGCGTTGCAGCAGGCGCTCGGCAAACCGTACGCGGAGTTGGTGAAGGAGCTGGTGTTCGAGCCGGTCGGCATGAGCCGCGCGACCTTCTCGCCGACGCTCGCCATGTCGTACCCGTTTTCGCTCGGCCATCGCAAGCAGCCGGACAAGCCGGTAACAGTCGTCCGCCCGGTGGCCGACGATGCTCGGCTCTGGCCGGCCGGAGAGATCTGGACCAGCGCCTCCGAAGTGGCGCGGCTGGTGATCGCCTTCTTGAACGACGGCAAGGTGGGAGGCGCGCAGGCGCTACCGGCAGGGCTCTTCGCGCAGATCTCGAAGGCGAGAGCCGAGGTGCCGGCGATCGAGGAGCAGTACGGCTACGGCCTGGCGCTCGGCCGATATCGAGGCCTCGCCCGCGTGGGCCACGGCGGCACGATGCCCGGCTTCTCGGTCCAACTACAGATGATCCCGGAGCGACACCTGGGCGTGATCGTGCTCACCAACCTGGAGACCTCGCAGATCGATCCCCTCGTCGCCCATGCGTTCGACGCGTTCTTGCCCACCGAGGATGTCGGGAAGCCCCAGGCCCCGATCGCTGAGGGAAAACCTGCACAGGTGGCGCTTCCGCCCGACGCCGACCGCTATCTCGGCTCCTACACGAATCCCCGGCGCTGGACGCTTGAAGTCACGAAGAACGACCGGCAGCTCGTGCTGAAGATGTTCGGCCGGGAGTTTCCGCTCGAGATGATTGACGAGAACCGGTTTCTGCTCCACTTCCCCGGCCGCGAGAAGCCGGAGTTGCTCATCGTCGGCCCACGCGGCAAGGACGGGGCGGGGTATGTGCAGTTCTACGTCTGGGCGTTTGCTCGGGTGAAGGGGTAGAGAGGCTACCGCGGAAACCCCTCCGCCAACCCGCCGTCCACGGGAAGCGTCGCCCCGGTGGTGGGCGTCAGGTTCGAAGCGAAGAACACCACGGCGTTCCCAATATGCTCTCCCGTGAGTGGAACCTGAAGCAAACTGCGGCGGCGGTAGAAATCGGGCAGATCTTCGGGCGCCATGCCGCGGGCCTTGGCGCGATCGGGGCCTACGGCGGCCCAGAGGCCCGAGGGGGTTTCTCCAGTGGCGAAGATTGCGTCCGGGGCGATTGAGTTGACGCGGATGCCTTCTTTGGCCAGTTCGAGCGCGGCGACTTTCGCGAGCTGGGCGGCGGCGGCTTTCGAGGCGCTGTAGGCTCCAAACTCCGCTCCCGGGGCCATGACGTTCTTGGACGAGATCACGACGATGTTGCCGCCGGTCCCCTGGAGCCGCATGCGGGCCGCGGCCTCCCGGATCGTCAGGAAGACTCCGGTCGCATTCACCTCCATCACGCGGCGGAACTCTTCGGTCGAGAGCTGGGCGAGCGGCGCGGAGCGGGCGATTCCGGCGTTCGGGACGGCGAGATCGACTCCTCCGAAGCGGCGGCAGACCTCGTCGAAGGCCGCGACGGTCGAGGCTTCGTCGGTCACGTCGCAGGCGATTGCTTCCACCACCGCGCCGCCGAATTTCGCGGCCAGCTGAGCGCGGAGCGAATCGGCCGCCGCGAGATCGAGATCGAGTAGCGCCACGTGAGCGCCCGCTTCGAGCAGCTTCGCGGCGATGGCCCGGCCGATCGCTCCGGCCGCTCCGGTGATCGCCGCGACCTGGCGGGCCAGCGGCTTCTCCGCTCCCTTGCCGAGCTTCGCCTGTTCGAGGCTCCAGTATTCGAGGTCGAACAGATCGACGTCGGGCAGCGCTTCATAGACCGCGCCGGTCTCCCAGGAGAGCCGCTTCGTGCGTAGCGTGTGCTCGGCGATGTCTCCCGCGATCCGGGCCTCTTTGCGCGAGGCGCCGACCGCGAACAGGCCGCGGCCGGGGATCAGCACGACCCGGGGCACCGCATCGAGCGGCTTCTTCGGACCGCGGGCATCAATGCCGGCCGCGACGTACGTCCGGTACTGGACCGCGAACTGTTCGACCGCGGAGGAGATCGCCTCGGTCCAGCCCGCCGCGGTCCGTTCCGCGGGAGGCGCGATGAGGAGCGGCCGGGGCTTGGTGCGGATGGTGTGGTCGGGAGTCAAGGGATTGGAGTCCGTGATCTCCGTCAGTTCCGCGGCGTTTACGATCTCCAAAATCTCCGGGGTCGCGCGGCGGTCGAGCACGAAGCGGCGGAACGGCCGGTCGGTGTCGGTCGTCGCCTCGGCGAGCCGGCCGCGGAGGATCGGCGCGACGAGCGCGGCGATGGCTTCGGCGGCTGCCGGATCGGCGGTGATCTCGATCCGGATCGATCGGCGGCGCGAAGAGGCGAGCCAGCGCTCCGCCCGATCGACCAGCTCGACGTGCCGCTCATAGCTTTCCCGGGCGGTCTCCCCCCAGGTGAACAGGCCGTGTTTCAAGAGCACCAGCCCGATCGGCGTATTCCCCGAATTCGTCGCCTCTTCGGCCACCGCGGCGGCGAATTTCGCCAGTGCGAAGCCGGGCATGACGTAGGGGACCCGCGGACAGCTCGGACCGAACAGGTCGGCGACGATCATTTCGCCGTCCGGCCGATTGGTGAGGGCGAGGATCGCGTCGGCATGCGAATGGTCGATGAACTTCGCGGGCAGGAACGAGTGGAGAAGAGTCTCGACCGAAGGGGTCGGCGCGCCCGCGTCGAACAGGCGGATGCGCTGCTGGTTCACCATGGCCTCGTCCGACAGGGCATCGAGCGCGCGTAGGCGGCGCAGGGCTTCTAGATCCATCCCGGGCAGTCCCGCGGGCTCGATCGTTGCGAGGTCCCAGCCGGAGCCTTTGACGTGAATCGCCGGAATCGCCGTTCCGAGCGGATCGAGAAACGTCGTCTTGACGGAGGTGTTGCCTCCGCCGTGGAGCACCAGATCGGCCTCGGCGCCGATCAGCCGCGAGGTGTAGACCCGGAGCGCGACGTCCTCCCCCGCCGCCGACCATTCTTCGATCGCGGCGCGGGCGTCTGCGTCCGACCAGTTGGATTTCACCGCGCGGTCTCCTCCCCCGGCTCTCCCAGCCAGTCGCGCGGCCGTAGGAAATCCCGCAGCTCCGCCTCGGGGCTGCCCGGCTCGGGGTTCCAATCGTAGGCCCACGAGACTTGCGGCGGCAGCGACATCAAAATCGATTCGGTGCGCCCGTTCGATTGAATTCCGAACAGCGTGCCGCGGTCGAACAGCAGGTTGAACTCGACGTAGCGCCCGCGGCGCAGCAGTTGGAACTTGCGCTCCCGCTCGCCCCAAGGGTGCGCGCGGCGGCGTTCGACGAGAGGCAGGTAGGCGGTGAGAAAGCAATCGCCCACGGCCCGCAGAAATTCGAAGCAGGGACCGAAACCCCAGGCGTGGAGGTCGTCGAAGAACAGGCCGCCGACGCCACGGGTCTCTCCCCGGTGCTTCAGATAGAAATACTCGTCGCACCAGCGCTTGAAGCGCGGATAGACCTCTTGGCCGAACGGCGCGCAAGCCTTCTCCGCCGCGCGATGCCAGGAGCGCGCGTCCTCCGCGAACGGATAGTAGGGGGTGAGATCGAAACCGCCGCCGAACCACCAGACGGGGTCCGCCCCCTCTTTCTCCGCCAGAAAGAAGCGGACGTTCGCGTGGGTGGTCGGCACGTACGGATTTTCCGGATGGAGCACGAGCGAGACGCCAAGCGCTTCGAAGCTCCGGCCGGCGACCTCCGGATGCGCGGCGGAGGCAGCCGGCGGCAGATTCTCACCGGTAACCTGGGAGAAAGCGATCCCCGCCTTCTCGAATAGCGCCCCGCCTTCGAGCACGCGGGTCCGCCCTCCTCCTCCTTCCGGCCGGGTCCAGAGGTCTTCGCGAAAGCGCGCCGTGCCGTCCGCCGCTTCGAGCGCGGCGGAGATGCGGTCTTGCAGATCAAGCAGGTAGGCGCGCACGGCGGCGAGGTCGGGGGAGGATTCGGTCGTCACGGCGGGGAAGTTTACCTCGTGACTCCGAGGAACCGCGGGGGCAAAGCTTCCGCCCCCGCGCTTCGAAGACCGGACGATCAAGAATCGGTGCTAGAGCAGCTGCCGGCTCTTGATCTGCTCGACGTCGATCGAGATGCCGACGCCCTGGTGCCTGCCATCCGGATCGAGACATTCGAGACGGTCCGGCGAGTTGATCCAATTGCTGCAGGTCTCGGCGGTGTAGACCGCGGTCACGCTCAGATCGACGTTCGATTCGAGGACGAGAAAGCCGATGAAGAGCGGCATCGGCGTCGGCACCGCGCCCACGCCGTAGATCAACTCGGCGATCCGGTTGCAATCGTCCATCGTCGCCTGCATGGAGGACAGTTCGATGCCGTCGAAGGCGATCGCCTTCTGGACCTTCGGCTCGCGCCCTTCGGGAGAGCCCTCTTTCACCAGCAGGATCACGCTCTTGCGCACGCTGGCGATCTCGAAGTAGTCCTGATTGAAAATGTTGATGTCGGTCGCGTAGTTGCCGAACTTGACCGTCGGCTCGCCTTCTTTGGTGCCATGCAGCGACTGGCCGATGTTCGTGGGGTTGTAGCCGCAGACGAATTTCACCGCGAAGCTGTACCGGGGCGCGGCCGAAGCAGGCGCCACAAGGACGGCCGACGCCAGGAGGAGGAGAGCGAAAAGGCAGAGTTTGCGTGTCATGGTCTGTTCTCCTTGGAGTTGGCGTCTCTGATCAATACAGCCGTTTGCCTTCGATTTGGTCGACGTCCTGGGAGATCGAAACGCCGTTGCTCACGTCCTCGGGCTTCAAACAGTTCAGATCGTTGTTGAAGGCCCAGGCGCTGCAAACCTGCGCGGTGTAGACCGCCGTGACGTCCAGCTCGTAGACGCTCTGGATGACCATGAATCCGATCGTGATCGGGTACGGGAAGGGCACCGGAGAGCCGTAGATCAGCTCGCCGATCCGGTTGCAATCGTCCATCGTCGCCTCGCCCGGCCGGAGGATGATGAAGTCGAAACCCGTGGCATCGACCACTTTAGGCTCGCGACCGACCGGTTTTTCGCCGCTCACCAGGACGATAACCTTTTTGAACAGCTGGTTGTCCGGGTTGGTGGGGTCGTTAATCTGATTCGGGTTGTAAACGTTGATGTCGGTCGCATAGTTGCCGAGCTTGACCGTCGGCTCGCCCTCTTTGCTGCCGCTCAACGACCTGCCGACATTTTCCGGATTGAAACCGCAGACGAACTTCACGGCATAGCTGAACTGCGGTTTGGCGAGGGCCGGCGCCGCCATCGTGAGAGCGATGACGAGGCCGAGCGCGAGGTGGGTCCAACGCGTCCGCATATCTTCTCCTCGGGGCAAGGGTTCGGATCGCACAGAGCGGCGTGCCCCGCGCAAAGTTCAGGGATCGAACGTTGCGCAGGGCTCCGGGACGGGAGCCATGACCTGCGGATCGCAGCTTGCCTACATAAAGCAGATGTGCGGCTGGCCTAAAAATCGAGACAACTCGAATACCGAAACTAAAGTTTACGCCTACGGCCGCAGCGCCCAAAGCTCCGTGCCGGTCGCCGCGTCGTAGCCGGGGAAGAAGATGCGCTCGCCGACGCGGAGAAACTCGGTGATCGGGGAGTTGTCGCGGGGTGTGACGCGGCGCGCGGTGCCTTGGGGAGTGCCGTCGGTGTCCCAGATCCCGTCGAAGGCGGAGAAGGCGAGGCGGTCGCCGAGGACGGCAAAGGCCACGGGAAACACGTCGGTGCCTTCGGGATAGTGAAATTTCTCGGTGCCCGCTGCGGTGCCGTCGGTCGCGTAGAGCCGGTCGTCTTCGCCGGGGTAGACGAGGCGGCCGTTCCAGAGCCGCGGTTCCAGGCCGTTCGAGCCGAAGCCGCGCCCGGCGCCCTGAGCGCCGAAGACGAGGCTGGAGCCGTCGCTGCTCCAGAAACCGTTCTCGAACGTCGAGTGGTAGAACAGGAGCGCCCTGCCGCCGAGCGCGAAGAGGCCGGTCTCGAACGAAATATTGCCCCCGCTGTCGCGCAGCGCGCCGACCTTGTGCGTGCCGCCCGCCGTCAGGTCGGTGACCCACAGCGCGGGCTCGGTGCCGACCTCGGATTCTTCGCCCGAAACATAGAAGTGCTTGCCGCCTGCCTCGACGATCTCGCTCGACAGCTCGAAGAACGAGGCGACCAGCGCGGGATAGACCTCGGCCAGGCGCCGGGTGCCCCCGATCGTGCCGTCCGAGAGCCAGGGCTCGAGGCGGCCCAAGGGGTCGGCGGCGAGGAAGACGAGTCGGCTGCCGAGCGCGCGGAAGGCATCGTTTTGGTTTTCGTCGGGGAACGGGAAGGTGTTGGCGAAATCGGTCAGGCGCACGGTGCCCGCGGCGGTGCCGTCCGTGGTCCAAAGCTCGGCCGCGTGGTCCTGGTCGACCGCCTCGAAAAAGAGCCGGTTGCCGATCGCGCGGAACTTGCCGGTGGGTCGGAGATCGACGTTGTCGAGGCGGAAGGTGCCGCCTTCGGTGCCGTCGCTGATCCAGATTTCGGCGAACTTAAAGCCCGTGCCGGCGATCAGCGCGATGCGGCTCCCGAGGTCGGCCGAGGCGACGAAGATCGCCGAGGAGATCTGCGAATCGTCGAACCGGTGCGCGAAAACCGTGCCGGCGGCGGTGCCGTCCGACGACCAGAGCTCGGTGGCGCTGCCCAGCCGGTCGAAGTTGGCCAGGAAGTAACAGCGCCCGCCGCCGGGCCGGAGGACCTGGGGAAAGGAGCCGCCGTCCTGGTTCGGATCGAGGTCGGCGATCAGCCGGGTGCCCACCGGGGTGCCGTCCGTCACCCAGGGCTCGTTGCCGTGGACTTCGTCGTCGAGAGTCAGGAAAGCGCGCCCGCCGACGATCGCGCCGAGCACGAGCCCCAACCGGTTGTCCTCGTCCACCCGCTGCACGAGCCGCCGCGTACCGGCCGCCGTGCCGTCGCTCGTCCACAGTTCGTCGGTCGAGAAAGTCGGCCTGGTCGAGAAAAAGACCTTGCCGCCGCCGGCCAGGAACAGCTCCGGCAGCGACGACGACCCGCCGGGGGCGAGATCCTTGACCAGGCGCGTGCCGCCCGCAGAGAGGTCGCTCGTCCAGAGCTCCGCGCCTTCGCCCGGTCTCGTGCCGGCGAACCAGACCCGGCCGCCGTCGGCGGCCCCGATCTGGTCAACTCCCGAGCACGATCCCGAACAGACGTCGATGCCGCGCGTGCCGCCCGCCGTGCCGTCGCTCGACCAGAGCTCCAAGCCGTGGGCATCGTCCCCGGCGACGAAGGCGACCCGGGAGCCGACGGCGACCAAGGGCAGGCTGAAATTGTAGAAACCGAAGCTGGCGAGCTTGCGAGTGCGCGCCGCGGTGCCGTCGGTAACCCAGACCTCGCGCTCGAAGACCTGGCCGTCGTCCTTGATCTTGGTGAAGTAGGCGTTGGCCCCCGCGGTGGTGAACGGCTCGATCGGGTGGTTCGCGGGGACCGCGATCCCGAGCGTGCGCGTTCCGGCCGCCGTGCCGTCGCTCGCCCAGAGCTTCACCTCGGCGTTCGGCGTCGCGGCGGCGAAATAGAGCAGCCGGGTGCCAACCGCGCCGACCGCTCGAATCTCGCCGGTGCCGACCGTCGCAATCCGCCGCGTGCCGGCCGCCGTGCCGTTGCTCGTCCAGAGACCGCCGAGGGCGAAGAACCAGAGCCGGTTGCTGGACCAGATCAGGCGCATCGGCCCCGAGCCCGCCGGACCGGGCGTGAGGTCCTTGACCAGCCGAGTGCCGCCGGGCGTTCCGTCGCTGGTCCAAACCTCGCTGCCGGTGGCCGGGGTGTCGCGGACGAAGAAGATCCTGCGCGGCCCGGCGACGGCGCTCGGCGTCTGGCCGAAGAACGAGGCGGCGAGCGCCCG
>Ga0134122_10003591_pt1 | contig 11509 bp, 8 predicted proteins | sample KB302_FD_96461 | JGI IMG/M metagenome (GOLD analysis project Ga0134122, IMG submission 96461) | Terrestrial soil microbial communities without Nitrogen fertilizer from Kellogg Biological Station, Michigan, USA - KB3-0-2 | ecosystem: Environmental > Terrestrial > Soil > Unclassified ...
TGCTCGCGCTGATGGGCGGCGCGCTCGGATTGGTGCTCGCGCTCCGGCTGACCGCCCTCGTCGTTGCGTTCAAAATCCCGATCGACGTTCCCCTCGCGCTCAACGTAGCAATCGACAGTCGCGTATTCATCTTCACCTTGCTGATCTCGCTTGCGACCGGCGTGTTGTTCGGATTGTTGCCCGCGTGGCAGGCGACAAAGACCGATCTGGTTTCAGCTCTCAAGGATGACGCTTCATTTGGCGGATATCGGCGGTCGTGGCTGAAGAACAGCCTGATCGTTGCGCAGGTAGCGTTGTCGCTTGTGCTATTGATCGGCGGCGGTCTGATGCTGCGGGCCTTGCAACAGGCTCAGAACATCAAGCTCGGATTCAATCCCGAGCGCGCCGTTGAAGTTTCATTCGACTTGCGCTTGCAGGGCTACGAAGACGCGCGAGGCCGTGAGTTTCAGAAGCGTCTGCTCGAACGAGTGCGCGCATTGCCCGGCGTGCAGTTTGCCGGCCTTGCTGATTCGGCTCCGGTCGATCTGCATTTCTCCCGAGACAAGGTCTTCATCGAAGGCCAGCCGCCGCAGCGCAACGCGGCCGTCGCGATGTTCAATCGCACGACCGCGGGATACTTTCAGGCTATGGAAACGCGTTTGGTCCAGGGCCGAGACTTCACCGAACAGGACGACCAGAACGCGGCGCCTGTCGCCATCGTCAACGAAACTTTCGCGCGCCGCTTTTATCCCGGCGAAGACCCGATCGGCAAGAGCTTTCGCATGGGTAGCCCCGAGTCGCCGCAGCGCCAGGTGATCGGCGTTGTCGAGGACGGAAAATACGCGGGCCTGAATGAAGACCCGAAGCCGTACGTGGTTCGCCCGCTGTGGCAGTCATATTCCGGATCTACGATTGTGATCGTGCGCGCGGCCGCCGATGCGCAGAAGCTTATCGCTTCGATTCGAGATGAAGTGCGGCAGCTCGATCCAAACCTTCCCGTCGCGAGCCGCACGTTCGTTGAGCGAATGAGTCTGCCGATGTTGCCCGCGCGCATCGCGGCCTGGGTGTTGGGCGTATTTGGTATGCTTGCGTTGGCGCTTGTTGCGATTGGTTTGTACGGTGTGATGTCTTATGCGGTATCGAAGAGGACTCGCGAGATCGGGATACGAATGGCGCTCGGCGCTCAGAGGGCGGACGTGATGAGACTTGTGATCGGCCAAGGGTTGACGCTTGTTCTTATCGGCATGGGTATTGGACTGGTCGCGGCGATTGCGTTGACTCAATCGATGAAGGCGTTGTTGTTCGGCGTGAGCGCAACCGATCCGCTGACTTATGTTGGGGTCGGCTTGTTGCTGGCGGGCGTCGCGCTACTGGCGTGTTATCTGCCATCGCGTCGCGCGGCCAAGGTCGATCCGATGATTGCTCTTCGATACGAGTAAGCCACGGACCTGAGTGACGAATAGATGGCGGCACGTATTTGAGCTCGCTGGTGTCTTCGAGCCTTCGTGGCATGACCGGTCACGAGATTTCCATTGAGGTGACATCATGAAAAGAAACCCGATCCTGATTCTGGTAGTCATCACCTGGTTATCATTGATCGCGTTCCTATCCGCAGGTGCGCAAACCAAAAATATCACTGTTCCAAAGATCTGGGACTCAAAACAACTCGCGACCTGGGCGACGCCGCTCGCGAGCCTCGGCATCGCTGCCAGCTTTTATTCCGAAGAAGAGTATTACGCCACGCCGGTTGATAACGTCCGCACGTATCCGGTCTATGCTCCCGACAGAGAGCCGAAAGGCTATCGCGAGTGGATGCTCAAGCAAGGCCCGCAACGCCTGATCGAGCCTGAGAAGCTCAAGACCGAAAGCGATTGGATTGAAGCGGGCCGCGCGGTCTTCGGCGGACTCGATTTTCCGGTTACGCGAACCGATGACCCTCGAATCATGAAATTCCTCAGCGATTCGGATGCCGTGCGCAAAGGCGGCGACTCGATCACCAAAGACGGCATCATTCCGGCGATTCGCTGGGTTGTGGATCGCGATGGCAAATTGAAAGTCTCGCTCGCGGACTGCTCGGGTTGTCACAGTCGAATCATGCCCGACGGTTCGCTGCTGCTTGGCGCGCAGGGCAACCTCGCGTTTGCGTTTGAATCAATTGGCGTCGTTGTCGAGGGATTCGGCAAAGACCTCGAACGCAAAGGCCTCACAATCAATCAAGCAGAATACGGCGCTTATGGAATGCCGTGGATCAAGGACGATATTCACGCCGGCTTCAAGACCATGACCCCGCAACAAATCGGCGAAGTCGACGGGTTTCCGCAGACCGGCACGTTCTCGCGATTCAATGGCAGCCCTTACTTCATGACGAAGATTCCCGACCTGATAGGCATGAAGGACCGGCGTTACATCGATCACACGGGCACTCACGTCAATCGCGGGCCCGAAGACATCGCTCGATACGGGATCCTTGTCAGCGTCGCCGACGACGGCTCGATTGGTGAACATAAATTCTTCGATGAAAAGCAACGCAAGCTCTATCATCGCTTCAGCGACGAAGCGATGTACGCGATTGGCAAGTTCGTTTACTCGCTCGAGCCTCCGCAAAATCCAAATAAGTTCGACGCCTTAGCCGAACGTGGCAAGAAAGTCTTCGAAAGCGAAGGCTGTGCGATGTGTCACACGCCGCCCTTGTACACAAACAACATGCTGACTCCGGCGTCGGGTTTCACTCCGCGCAAGGATGATCCGGCGACGGCGCGGCTACGCATTTTACGAATGCCGGTAGGCACCGATCCGAACCTGGCGATGAAGACGAGAAAGGGAACCGGTTATTACAAGGTGCCGTCGCTCAAGGGACTATGGTATCGAAACCTGATCGAGCACTCGGGTTCTATTGCGACGCTCGAAGAGTGGTTCGATCGAAAGCGCTTGCGAGACGATTACGTTCCAAGCGGCTGGCAGGCTCCCGGCAAGAAAACTCGCGCGGTCCCGGGTCATGAGTTTGGAATGGATTTATCGGGCGATGATAAGCGCGCGTTGATTGCGTTCTTGAAGACGCTTTAGGATCGCCCGGCAGAGTTTGTTGCCTCTGCGATTTCGCCACGCGTGTAGACTGTCGGAGTATCGGGATCTGTGAAGCGATAGACTTTGACCACATCGTCGCTGAGCAGGTCTACGTCCCACACAACAAGAGTTCCGGCCACAAAGTAGTCGCGGCGTTTATCGGCCAGATCTCTTTCCGCCATTCGTCCGCAATCATTCTCGCTTCGGACCTCGAGAGCAAAAGCGGGAGCGCCGCTAAGAAATTTCATGCCTTCGAGTTCACCCGTGAACCAGGCTGCATCGGGGCTGAAGGACTGGCGATTCGGGAGGTCAACGATGAATCCTATGTTGTCGCCAAATGCATAACCGCCGCCCATTGTTTTCTCGTAGCTACGCAAGCTGAAGAACACATTACCGCTCGCCCGCCCAGGCTTTCCTCCGGTTGCCATGATTCGTACAACGTCTCCGTTGATGATCTCAGCCTTGGCGTTTTCGGGTACGTTGTAGAGGTCCTCGATTGTAGCTCTGGTGCTCGTGGACATGGTGAAGCCTCGCGCGCTCATAGTAGCATAAGGCGCTGTCAGACTTTAACTATTGTTTTGGTTTAACAGGTGCCTTCGGGTGTAATTAGAAGTCGGACGAGCACAACGAATTCACCGCTGATTTGCGCAGCCTTCGGTCCGCTGATTTTCTCAGATCAGCGGCCATCTGCGGACCGAAGGCAGTTCAAATCAGCGGTGAATCAAAGGACTCAAATAAGGAGAGCCGATGACAGTCGCTGATCTCAACAATCTTTACGACTACGGTTACTGGGCGAACGAGAAACTCTTTGATGCGATCTCGCAGCTCACACAAGGACAATTCACCGAGCCCGTCGCGGGAGGCCATGAATCCATCAGGAACACGCTGGTTCATGTTCTGAGCGCTGAATGGGGCTGGCTCAGTCGTTGCGGAGGTCACGAACGCGGCGCTCGTCTCAATCCTATTGACTACCCAACCTTGGAGACACTCAAAGGGACCTGGAGCAAAGTCGAGTCGCATGTTCGCGAGTTCTTGTCAGGGTTGAAGGACGAAGATCTGGGTCGCGATGTTGAATACATGAATGATCGGGGCGAGAAGAGATCGATGCCGGTAGGGGACCTGTTGCAGCACGCGGCGAATCATGGTGTTCATCATCGCGGACAGGTTTCGCTGATGCTGAGATCGCTCGGCTACGCGCCCGGCAATATCGACATGCTTATTTATTATGCCGGCAAGCGAGGTGTTCCTGCGTGGTAAAGAGGGAGCTCATCGCGTTTTCGGAAGGCGCTTTGAATCGCCTCTGAGACCAGCGAATCAAGACTGATCGAGCCCGCATAATTTCGTTGATGCGTAGCCATGCTCGATTCGTTCTGTGCGCTTATCTCAGCGGCGCTTGCCAAACCACCCATCCCATTGGACCCTGTATCCTATCTTCAGTGCGTTCACGCCTGGTGATGCAAACGGTGGCTGTGCCCCCCGCTCGAAGGAGAAGAAAGCGTTGCTGCTGGCATTGCGCGTGAAGGATGGAAGCGGCACTTCGATAGACCCTAAGAAGTAATTGCGCAGACGGTCCTCGCTTGTCTCACCGCGTACGTAAAGGATGTCCTTGAGTGAAAGCCTCACGTAAGCTGTAAGGTCAAGGTTGAGCGTACCACCAAAGTAGAGACGCCGGACGAACTCCGTCTGTTCGATGGCGGCGAACGGACTCTTGTTTCGCCACGTCTTTCCCATCTCGAACCCGACCAGCGGCAAGAACTCAATACCAAATCCAACTATCGTCGGAAAATCTTTAGGAGCACGATCAGGATCCTGGTCGAGTTCCCGCTCGGCGCTGTTACGGCGGAACCTCAAAGGTCGATCCAGCGCGGAGAAGACTGGCTGAAACTCCAAGGCTCCTTTCCACTCGGCCTGTTTGAAGTCTCTATCGGACGCGTTCCTGAAACTCAAGATGTAACGCTGGTAAGAAGGGAAGGTGGATGTATTGGTGTAATGCCTGATCTCGAACTCACTTCCAATAACAATGCGATTGAGTGACAAGGTGTCTTTGTTTATCTTCCCCGTGGAGACGCGTGCATCGATAAGAAGGGGTGTTAAGAACTTGAATGTAGTTGATCCGGGATCGGGCAGGGACAGGAGGTTAAGCAGCGGCGCGATGCGCAGGTCGAGCGTCCCGGTGTTGTCGCGGACGCGAACGGGAACATCCATCCCAGCCGCGTCCTTGACCGTCTTGTCCGCTACAGAACTGCTGAACTGCAGGCTCAGGTCAAGGTTTTCCTCGATGGCCCTTTCTCCGACATTGGCGTCGTCGACGCTGAATGGCGTGACGCCATGAGAGGCATTCTCGATGTCAGTTTTCAAAAACGGATGCCGAAGCTCAATCGGGGCGTCGGCCGGATAGGTGAATTTGATGTCAAAAGTTCCTGATGGCGGGTCTTTTGCGAGCGCCAAACATTCAAAGAATCGTTTGTCATCGGTAGGTTTACCGAAAAACGCGAGATCTGATTTAAGCTGCCGGGGTTCAGCCTTTATTGCAGTGTCAGACTCAACCTGTGTTGTCGGGCTGACTCTGCGCATATAGGCGAGGAGGGTCTCGAGCCGCCCCAGTATATAGTCTGAAGGCAGAACGCCGTCCCCGAGCTTCACTTCAAGCGGGAACCCTTCGACGCAGGTACCGCTTTTCTGAGTCAGAGAAGCCGAGATTTCAGAAGACACATCGTCTACGCTGAAGCCAGCAGTCTGTGCCGGTCCGGTCGGGTATCTATGAACGGCCAGCAGCAACGGATCAAAGTCCCCGTTCAAGATACTGATGTCGGTGAGCTTGACGATAAAATCGAACCCCGGCGTGCCAGACACCGCAATCGTCGTTGGAACTAAGCGTCCATTCTGATACACGGAGGCGATTATGTCCTTAGCGACGTCTGCCTGAATTACTTGCCCGGAAACGGGATCCCTTCCATTCCACAAGGGGGGATCAGCTTTGACCACAATGTAGTAGGTCTTGCCGTCTGCCCGCAAGAAGGCGGTGGGCTCGGCGGCAGCAGCCGAACGGGCCGATACCGTAATCACACAGAGGAGCATGTAAAATGAGAATCGCTTTTTCATGATCACTTGGGTGTAGGCTGAAGGGTTGTTAGCCCGATGATTTTGACGGCGTTCCCGGCTTTCGTCTTGGTGCTGATTAGCAAGGCGACGTTGTTTCGCACCTTCTTGGGGACGGTGGTGCCGTCCTCCTTGAGCGCTTTATCAAGCACCGCCAGGGCACAGAGATCTACAGTGTTTTCATTTTCCGGAAAGAAGAAGCCCAAGTCCTTCTTCGGCCAGTTCTCTCCGGCATTTTCAAACTGCTTAGAAGCTCGAGCCGCAAGTTCGCCCGCAAATAACTCCTTCACTCTTGCATCTGTCGCCATATTCACCTCACACCCGGCAATCGAAAGACCTCAGGTCTCACGACAACAAGCTTGAATTTGTCTTCACACCCATGATGTAGATTTCCTGGAAAACATTTCACCGCGTGCGCTGCAGTGGTCTTCGGTACAAGTCGACGCACAGCCGTCACAAGCTTCCTTCAAACGACCTGCGGTCATATTAGCTAGAGACTTGTTGAACGTGGCGCCGCAGACTCTTAATCGCAGCGTTATCGTTTAGTTCACATCTTCATTATTTCAGACGGGGCTCATCGGCCTTGCGAACCCTCAACACCGTAGTGAACTTATCTTCGTAGACCTTCTCGAAGTCACCGGTGTCTTCGACTACCTGAAGGAACTCAGGATGCTCATTGTCCGTGAACACGTACTCCGCGCCGAAGCGGTCTCGAATCAATGGAGCGGGATTCTCTTCGTCGGCGAGGGTGATGTCTTTGTACATCTTCCATAACTCCGGATCGCGATCGTACAAATAAGTCGGATCGAGTCCCGCGATGTACGTGTTCTCCGGGTTGTAAAAGAACAGCATCGGAAAGTCATCCCAGTCAGTGTTGAAAATCCTAGCACCCGCCGGCGTGTTTGCCGCTATCCATGCGCAGGCTCCTCGATAAGCGAACGGGTCACTCTCTTCTTTCACATCGGCGCGAGCTCGCAAAACAGTCCAACCCATTCCCAGGATCAACGATGCCGTCACGATAGCGGCGGCGATAGCCGCGATCACTCGATCTCGAGTGCGAGCGAGCCACGCGAAGCTCACTCGCTCGAGCCTGGGGCTGATCGTGAACGCCGCGAACAGTATCGCAAACGGCGGCCAGTATTCGATGAAGCGCCGATACTTGAACGTCAGCAGCAACATCATCCCCGATACGATCAGAAAGAACAGCGGCTTCAGGTCACTCGCGCGATCGCGATACTCGAACGCCAGCAGCCCCGCGACGTAAATCACAAACACAACGGCGCTCACCTCGAGCATCGACCAGGTCTCGTATGGATACCACTCGATGCCTACGTCCACCGCGAACGTCGCGCCGCTCTTCATCAGGAAGTGCTCGCCAAACAGAGTCAGGTTCTTTGGGAAGTAAGGATTGATCACGAGCCCCGCGCCGATCCCAATGACCGAAGCGAGCAGCCCCCACAAATCTATTCGGCGTTCGGACAAATAAACCGAGATCGAATAAGCCAACGCAAACGCGATCATCAACGGGAACAAGCTGTACGACCAGACGAAAACAAAAGACAACAGCCCGAGCCAAACGTGCTTGCGTTTGAAAATCAGATACGTGCCGACGCCGAGCAGCGCGAGCGATAACGCGGGCGCTCTGGTCATGGACATGCGATACAGAAAGTGCTCGGAGCTTGCGACCAGCGGCGCAAGCCACAGCCATCGATATCGAACTCGATAAACGACCATCAGTGCGAACATCGAAACGATTCCGAGGCTCGAGAAAGTCACAGCCGCCAGCTTCGCACCGACCCGCAGATCGCCGAGCGTGAATGGAATCAGCAGCAGGTGAAACAGGTAGTGATGATCGACGTAGTGATCTTCGTCGAGCGTCGTCAACGGTAAAGCTTTGAACGCTGGCAAATGAGGGAAACTTTGCCGGATCATCGCAGCCCAGCGAATGTGATAGTAACCGTCGTTGTCGAGGATTGCCGGCCCGCTGAATTCGATCCAGCCCATCACCGTGAGGATAAGGACGAGAGCGGCCGTGATTTGCAGCGCTGAGGAGCGAAGGAGCGAAGAGGCAGAGGGGCCGGGGAGCTGAGGAGCAGAGGAGACTGCGCTCTCGCCGGGCGAACTTTCCTTGTCGGCAACTGTATCGACCACACGCCCTCTTCTCCTCTTCCCCTTTTCCCCTCTTCCCCTCTTCTCCTCTTCCCCTTTTCCCCTCTTCCCCTCTTCCCCTCTTCCCCTCCGCCTCTACTTTATCCGTTCGGCGATTTGATCCAGGTGTTTCGTCAGGCCATCCAGTTGCTCGATAAACTTCTTCGATTGATCGTTGTTGATCTCGCGCAGCTCGGCGGTGAGCGATGCTATCCGCTGCCGGATCGAATCGGCTTCGCGGCGCGCTTCGCCTTTGCTGAACGAACGATAGAAGGCCGAGTCGATCCGGCGGTCGAGATTGTCGATGTCCGATTTGATCTCGCCGAAGATCGCGGTGAACGCGACTCGCTGGAGCCGGTCGACTCGTTCCTCGCGCTCCTTGAGTCCGGCGGTGCGCTCGCCCAGTTCTTCGGTGCGAGCTTCAATCTGCCGGGCGCGCCGATCGAGTTCACGCTCGAGCGTCTCGGTGCGAGTCGCAAGCACCGAAGCCTGCTCTTCGACTTTTCCGATTTGATCGGCTGCTCGAGCCGCTCGCGTTTCTACTTCAGTGAGCTTCGCACCAAGTTGTTTCTGCAAGCCCTCGGCTGTCTGTCGCGCGGCTTCGGCCTGACCCATCACCTCGCCCGCGCGGGCCTCCGCTACGCCGACACGCGAGCCCATCTCGGTGAGCTGTCCGGGTAACGTCTGCTCGAGCTGACCGGTCTGGCTTCGAAGCATGCTCAACTCGTTTCGCTGACTCGCGATGATCTTGTATTGCTCCTTGAATTTTCTGTTGCTCTGGTAATCATCTTCGTCGAGCTGTTCCTGGAGATCGACGACACGAGTTGCCAATCGAGCTTCGCGTGATTCGCCCGTCCCCGCGATTCCAACTCGCCGCGGGCCGTTGACGTCATCGCTCGTCGAACGATTGGGTGAGCCGCCAAAAAGTAGATTGCTTCGCATCAGCCCGACTTGGGTGCGAGGATTCGCGCGTTCGCCGGAAAGCGCCCACGCATAGATGGCGATCCAGAAAAGAAATACGAATACGGAACTGAACACCGCGAGTCGCAGAAACCTTCGATGAACTCGCGACAAAGCATCCATGGTTGAATCGTAGAATGAAGGCGTGGTTATGTTGCTCTGCTCGGGAAACGAAATTCGCGCCTGCTCTGAGACACTCGCTCCCCACAACCGCCGCCTGAAGAATGTCGAAAATGATGTTGTAACGTATCCCGCCGAAAAGACGACGATCAAAATTGCCAGCCACAAGAGTCCCCATTTCTTCATCGAGTCGTCAATCGAGCCAAGATACGCACGATATAATCGCTGATCGCGCTCCTTCAAATAAGGCTCGACTTGCCAAACGCCGAGGTAGCGCTCGCCGGCTGCGCTGGTCAACTCCGATACCTCCTGATCGATGCGGTCTTCGGATGAAATTCGATTGCGATCGTAGTAGTACTTCAGCCACTCGCGAAAACCAGCCGGGTCGTGTCCGGTGTCGAGATACTCGCCGATCGTCGCAAGCGCCCCTTGCCAAGCCGCGTCGCTTCCGGAATCGAACCGCGAAGTGATCCAGCGGCCCGGGCCGTTCCTCAGGTAACGCTCGTAGTCGCGCTTGAATCTTGCATCCTTCATCAACCAGTTCGAAGCCAGCCATTCGTCATAACCCGCGGCGTTGACTTCACGATCCTTCATAAACTGTGTGAGCGAGCTTGTGTGACGCACCGGGTTTTGAGCTTCTTTGTTTCGCACAACCAGATAGGTTCCCAGTGCCGACATCAGCAGGATGAGAATCGTAGAAGTCAGCGTTACGCGCCATGCGCGAAAGTATCGGCCTCCGAACACTGCCAACAACGCAAGCATCGGACTCGCGAAAAAGAAGAAGAAGATGAATGCAAACAGGAACGCGGGCTGTTCGTGCGGCAACACCGGATTCCAGAGTTTCGGAACGCGCGCGAATCTAACAAACAAAATCGTCAACAACCAAACAGCCGCAAGCAAGAGCTGCTGTCCAATCACGATCATCAGAAAAATCGAAATGCGAGCGCCCCAGGGCCGCGCTTGAATTCGGCGAAGCATCGAGCGATTCAGCCTGTCGCTGATCTCGCGGCGCAGTTGAACGATGTCGTCTTCGGTGGCTTCCAGTTGCAAGCTGTTCAGCTCGCGTCGCAGGCGCGAGAGTTTCACGGTCGCAGCGAGCCTTGCGAAGGGCGACAACCCTCGCTCGTTTGCGTCCAGCGCCGCGACGTATTCGCGAAGCACATCGGTGTCACGTGTTATTACTGTTTCCATAGATGAGCGTTGGGGGCCGGGGGTTAGGGGTTGGGGACCGGGCCGATGACCAACCCCCCAGCCCCTAACCCCCAACCCCCAACCCCTATTCCTCAGGTGTTGAAATTCTGAACCACTCTCAATTCGTCACCGGTTATCGCGTCCACAAAGACCGTCCACGACAGCGACGTTCCGGCGATCACTTCCCACGCGAGATGTATCTCGACCGCATCGCTCTTTACGATCGGCAATATGACCAGACGTTTGACGTTCACTTCGGCAGGCGAGTTGATCTGCGTGCGCTGTTCGCGTCCGGCGATGTCGGAGTAGGTGAACGTTTTGCCGACCACTTTTTTGCCCGCAATGTCTCGTTCTATCACCGGCTTCAACGGCACATCGACGAGCGGCACAAACCGGTCGTCGAGCTGCATCAACGCTCCACTCTTGCTGAGCACAATTACCATCTCGCCGAAGTTGCCGCCGATTGGATACGCGTAGTTCGACTGTCGAAAAGTCAACCTCTTTGTGTCACTCGATTCGTCGGCGTTTATCAGCGAGATCGTCGCGGGATCGACTCCGAGCAAATCCCGCCAGCGGTCAACGAAACCTTTGACGGCTTCGCGAAGCGCGAGCGACTCATCGCCGGGGTCCGGCTTGTAATTGAGAATCTGGATCGCGTCCGCAACGCCGAGCAGCGAACGAGGTGTGTTGGTAATTGGATAAAAGTCGGGTGGTGTCTGCGCGATTCCGTACGCGTCAAGCATTCGCCGCCACTCGCGTTCCGCCTTCGATCGCCGATCGACCGAGTCTTTGATGACTGGCGGATAGTTCTTGCGCGAGACGTTCGACGCTTGCGGGGGAACCGCGGATCCGGCAAGAAGGACGGCGGCGATGAGATAATTGACTGTCACCAAGATCATACGAGCACTGAAGACCGCGCGCCGTGTGCTCATGTCTGGCGCGAGACGAA
>Ga0134122_10003595_pt1 | contig 11505 bp, 12 predicted proteins | sample KB302_FD_96461 | JGI IMG/M metagenome (GOLD analysis project Ga0134122, IMG submission 96461) | Terrestrial soil microbial communities without Nitrogen fertilizer from Kellogg Biological Station, Michigan, USA - KB3-0-2 | ecosystem: Environmental > Terrestrial > Soil > Unclassified ...
GCGCGGCAAGGAGAAGGTGGCCGCTTGGTGGAAGCGTTTCTACGAGGAGAAAGCGGCACCGTTCTCTTGGCGGCCGGAGGTAGTGGAAGTGCTGGATTCCGGGACGCTCGCGCTCAGCTCGGGACCGGTGTTCGATCCCGCCGGGCGCCAGACCGGAACCTTCAGCTCGATCTGGCGCCTGGAGGCTCCGGGCACCTGGCGGATCATCTTCGACAAGGGCTGCCCGGTCTGCGCACCGCCGGAGAAGCCCTGATCAATCGGGCCTTCAGCCCTTGGAACCGCCGGGCCGAACGCGTACCTAGGGCTTCGCCCTAGGCTATTATAAATTGGGCCTTCGGCCCTTCCATTAACAAACGGACTCCGGTACAACCTCGGGCAGTTCAGTCCTTTTATGCCAAGCACTTGACACCAACGGCCCGGACAGGTCTTCGGCCCTTCTATTAATAAACGACTCAGGTACAACCTCGGGCAGTCAGCCCTTTCAGGGCAAGCACTTAGCGCCAACGGCGCGACCGATAACAGCCTAGGGCAACGCCCTAGGTTACGGCCAAGCCACCCGGTTTCCAGGGCTGAAAGCCCGTCCCATTCTGCTGCCTTAGGCCAGCGCCTTCTTGTACTCGGCCGAGATGAAGTCCCAGTTGATCACCTTGAGCCAGGCGGCGATGTAGTCGGGACGGCGGTTCTGGTACTTGAGGTAATAGGCATGCTCCCAGACGTCGATCCCGAGCAGAGGGGTCTTTCCTTCCATCCACGGGTTGTCCTGGTTCGCCGTCACCGTCAGGGCGAGCGCCTTGTCTTTATCGACCGAGAGCCAGGCCCAGCCGCTGCCGAAGACTCCGGCGGCCGAGGTGGAGAGCTGCTCGGTGAATTTGTCGTACGAGCCGAAGGTCTTGTCGATCGCGGCTTTGAGCTCGCCGGTCGGGCGGCTCGGCGCGCCCGGTGCCATGATTTTCCAGAACAAGCTGTGGTTCGCATGGCCGCCGCCCTGGTTCTTCACCGCGCTGCGCACCGATTCGGGAACCGCCGCCAAATTGCTCACCAGCTGCTCGACGGTCTTGCCGGCCAACTCCGGCTTGCCCTCCACCGCGGCGTTCAGCTTCGCGATGTAGGCCGCGTGGTGCTTGTCATGGTGGATCATCATGGTCTGCGCATCGATGTTCGGTTCGAGCGCGTCGTAGGCGTAGGGAAGCTTCGGCAGGGTGAACGGGCCGGTAGGGGCGGGAGCGGCCGGAGCGGCGGCCGGAGCCGCGGGGGGAGCTGCGGGGGCAGCCGATGTCGGAGCTTGGGCGTTGGCGGAGCGGGAAGAGAGGAGCGTGCTTGCGGCACCTGCGGCGACGATGGAACCAACCAGAACTTCACGGCGGGTGATCATGGGGCGACTCCTTTGGGAGAGGCGCCGGGGCGGGACCTCGGCGCGGTCCGTATCGGTACCGCGCCACTTTACCTTACGCGTGCGATCAGCTCGTCAAAAACCGCTCGGACCTCGGCGAAACCCGGATCGGGGAAGTTGTCGGGATGGTCCCAGAACTCGGCGAGCGCGCCCTGGTGCCAGCTCTCGTAGACCGACACCTTGAGCATCAATTGCAGCTTGTCGCAGGCTTTGACCAGCCGCGCCTCGGCGCTCTCCCCCCGCTCGTACTCTTCATAGAGCGCGCGGGTTTCGGCCGGCAGCGGCGCCAGGATGTCGTCCATCGCGAGCGATTCCGCGGCTTTCTTCGCCCCTTCGGGAAAATAGGGCGCCGCCGTCCGCGGCAGGTCGCCGACGCGGATCTCCGCCAGGTCGTGGACCAGTGCGATGCCCACCGCGCGCAGCAGGTCGAGCCCCGGAATGCGATACCCAAGCGCCCAGACCAGGAAGACGACGTGGAAACTGTGCTCGGTGACGCTTTCGGGTTCCGGGACGCCGCGCAGCACGTAGCCGCTGCGCGGCACCCGGTCGAGAGTCTGCAGCTCCAGGAACAGATCGAGCGGCGACTCATTGCGGCGGTTGCCGCGTTTTGTCCCTCTATTCGCCATCGGCGGCGGCCGGGGAAGATACCGGATCGGTCGGACCTCCGACATCTCCCAACTGCCCCGCCGAGCCCCGGCCCGGCGCTTCGTACGGGGCGCCGCGCACCTCGTCCGACATCCGGCGCGAGGCGTAGTCCATCATCGTCACGCCGATCAGGAACGCCAGCCAGAGCACCGAGCCGATGACCGTCAGCTTGGTGAGCCGCGTACTGTATTTGACGTGCATGAAGAACAGGACGACCAGGGTCGCCTTGGTCACCGCGATCACCAGGGCCACGATGTCGTTCGCCGCTCCTAGATCGAACTTTGCCACCAGGACGGTCGCGGCGGTCAGGACCATCAGCGCGAGAAAGACCAGGATGTACGGCCGGATCGAAGGTTGATGTTCGGACATAAAGTCTCTCCCGGCCGTTTCAGCGCGCGTGGTAGCCGAGCAGATAGAGGAGCGGAAAGAGGAAGATCCAGACGATGTCGACGAAGTGCCAATAGAGCCCGCTCATTTCGAGCGGGTTGTAATAGGTCGAGTCGAACCGGCCCTTCCGCGATTGCACGACCAGCCAGGAGAGCAGACCGATGCCGATGATCATGTGCAGCGCATGGACGCCGGTCATCACGAAGTAGAGCGAGAAGAACATCTCGGCCGGCCGCGCGTGATCGGGCGAAAACTGCGTCAGATCGAAGTTCGGCCCGGGCACCAGATGATGGGTGAACTTCTCCTTGTACTCGAACGCCTTGACCACCAGGAACGTGGCGCCGAGCAGGATGGTGGCGACCAGCCAGGGGACGATCGCTTTTTTCTTGTTCACCTGCGCGGCGTAGATCGCGAGCGCCATGGTGAGCGACGAGCAGATCAGGACCGCCGTGTTGAGCGCGCCCATCGGCACGTTCAAGTGGTGGCTCGCCTCGGCGAAAACGCCGGGGAAGCGCAGCCGGTAGAGCACGTAGGTGGCGAACAGGCCGCCGAAGAACAGGACCTCGGTGACCAGGAACATCCACATGCCGAGCGACGAGGATTCCTTTTGCTGTTCGAGCGTGTCGAAATGGTGCTGTAGGGCGGGATGGTGGACCTGCCCAGCCACCGAAACGTTCCCCGAGCTAGGCGCCGGATTAAACAAGGGCGGCCTCCCCTTTGTGTGCGGTCGTCGGCCGCTGATCGTGGTAGTCGTAGGCGTCGTGGGTGACGATCGGCGTCTCGTGGAAGTTGAACGTCGGCGGCGGCGAGCTGGTCTGCCATTCGAGACCGACGGCGCCCCACGGATTGTCTTCCGACTTCTCGCCGTAGCGCATCGACCAGGCGAAGTAGAACGCCGGCAGCAGGTAGCCGATCCCGAGGATCGACGCGCCCGCGGTGGACAGGACGTTCAGCACCTGAAACTCCGGCGCGTAGCTCCAGTAGCGGCGCGGCATGCCCATGTAGCCGAGCAGGAACTGGGGGAAGAACGTCAGGTTGAAGCCGACGAACACGAGCATCGCCGAGATTTTGGCCCAGAACGGCCGGTACTTTCGGCCGGTGATCTTCGGCCACCAGTAATGCAGGCCGCCGAGGTACGCCATGATCGTCCCGCCCACCATCACGTAGTGGAAGTGCGCGACGATGAAATAGGTGTCGTGCAGGTGGATGTCGATCCCCAGGGTGCCGATCATGACCCCGGTGAGGCCACCGATCGTGAACAGGCCGATGAACCCCAGGGCGTACAGCATCGGCGTGTCCCAGGAAACCGAGCCTTCGTAGAGCGTCGCGGTCCAGTTGAACACTTTGACGGCCGAGGGGATCGCGACCAGCATGGAAAGCAGGGAAAAGACCGTCGAGGCGTAGATCGACTGGCCGGAGACGAACATGTGGTGGCCCCAGACCAGGAAGCCGAGCACCGCGATCGCGATCGAGGCGATCGCCACGATTTTGTAGCCGAACACGGGCTTCCGCGAGAACGCCGCGATCAGCTCGGAGACCACCCCCATCGCGGGCAGCACCATGATGTAGACCGCCGGGTGGGAGTAGAACCAGAACAGGTGCTGGAACAGAACGGGGTCGCCCCCCAGCCGCGGATCGAACAGTCCGAGGTGAAACGCCCGCTCCGCCGCAAGCATCAGGATGGTCACCGCGATCACGGGAGTGCCGAGCAGCATGATCAGGCTGGTCGCGTAGTGCGACCAGATGAACAGCGGCAACCGGAACCAGGTCATGCCCGGCGCCCGCATGCGATGGATCGTGACCACGAAGTTCAAGCCGGTGAGGATCGACGAGAAACCGGCGATGAACACGCCGAGCGCCGCCATCATCACCTGGCCTTGCGCGTAGTGGGTGGAAAGCGGCGTGTAGAACGTCCAGCCGGTATCGACGCCGCCGTGGATCATCGCCCAGAGCGTGAACGCCCCGCCGAACATGTAGAGGTACCAGGAGAGCAGGTTGATCCGCGGAAAGGCGAGATCCTTGGCGCCGATCATCAGCGGCACCAGGAAGTTGCCGAGCACCGCCGGGATCGCCGGGATCAGGAAGAAGAACACCATCGAGATCCCGTGCATCGAAAACACCCGGTTGTAGGTGTCGGCCTGCAGCAGGTCGCCCTCGGGGGTCAGAAGCTCCAGGCGGATCAACATCGCCATGATGCCGCCGATGAAGAAGAACAGGGTGACCGAAAGCAGGTAGAGGATCGCGATCCGCTTGTGATCCCGGGTCAAGAGCCACGAGCGCAGGCCGTAGCCATTGTTCAGGTAGTTGGTACCCGAGCTCGGGGCGTGAATGTCGGTCGAGACTGCGTGGCTCATAGCGTCCCTCGGTCGGCCGCGGCGCCGTTGCCGCCGGCCGAAGCCTGCCCACTCTTAGGTCCTTCGAGCGACTTGATGTACGCGAGCAGGGCGGCGAGCTGCTCCTCGCTGATCTGTCCCTGGAACGTCGGCATGATCGGCTGCCAGCCGGCGACCAGCTTGACGCCCGGATTGAGGATCGACTCGCGCAGATAGGTGTCGTCCGCTTTCGCCGCGCCGCCGTCGGCGAACGCCACGTCCCGGCCATAGAGCCCGGCGAGCTGAGGGGCGCGCGCCGGCCGCGGGTCGTTGGCGTCGCGATGGCAGGTGTTGCAGGCGAAGGTCTGGAACAGCTGCGCTCCCGAGGCGACGGGGGTCTTCCCCGCCGGGCTGCCGCTGAGCCACTGCTGATAGTCGCGCGGCGCCATCGCGATCACCTGGCCGATCATCCGCGAGTGCTCGGTGCCGCAGTACTCGGCGCAGAACAGGTGATAGCTCCCCGGCTTCGTCGCCTTGAACCAGAGCGTCGTGTAGCGCCCGGGCACCGCATCCTGCTTGGTGCGGAACGCCGGCACGTACAGGCTGTGGATCACGTCCTCGGAGGTCATCGTCACCTTGATCGCCTGGCCGACCGGCACGTGGAGGTCGTTGATCTCCCGCACCCCTTCCGGATGCTGGAACTTCCACATCCATTGCTTGCCGACGGCGAAGTATTCCTGGGCGTCGGACGGCGGCCGGTAGATGTCGAAGAAGACGCGCGTGCCCCAGACGAACATCACCAGGCAGATCAGCAGCGGGATCACCGACCAGGCGATTTCGAGCAGCGGCGCCTCGCGCTCTTCCTTGCCGATGTCGTTGACGTGCTCGTCCGAGCCCGGTCGCCGGTACTTGACGAAGAAGAAGACCAGCAGCACCGCGATCAGGAGCGAGAAGAAGACGCTGACCGCCGCCCAGACCAGGTAGAGGGCGTCGACCTGGCCTGCCAGGCTCGAAGCCGCGTCGGGAAAGAATTGGAGCTCGCTCATGGTCAAGCAGCCCTCAGCGAGATGATCTCCCGCCGCCGGAGGATGACGATCATCGACACCAGGCCGAGGAGGGTCAGCGCAGCCGCTACGCGGAGGATGTTAAAGGTCGCGGCGCTGTACTTGCCCACGGCCGGGTCGTAGTGAAAGCAGAACAACAGGAGTCGATCGGAAACCGTGCCGATCCGCAGCGACGCCGCCTCGACCAGGCCGAGCCGCACGTCGCGCGGGGGATAATCGATGCCGTAAAAATAGCGGGAGATCCGGCCCTGGGGCGTCAGCACGACGACCCCCGCGGCGTGGGCGAACTGCTTCGTCGCCTCGTCCCACTGGTAGCGGAAGCCGACCGCGCGGGTGAGCTGGCGGATCGATTCTTCGTCGCCGGAGAGGAAGTGCCAGGCGGAAGCCGTCGCCGCGTCGCCGTAGCGGGCGACCACTTTGTTCTTCGTCTCGGCCGCGGCGCCCGGCGTATCGCGCGGATCGAAACTCGCGACCACGACGTCGAAGTCCTTGCCCGGAGTGAGGCCCACCGCCTTGAGCGTCGAGGCGAGGTCGTCGAGCACTACGGTGCAGAGCATCGGGCAGCTGTAATAGGCGAGCGCGAAGACCACCGGCCGCTGCTGGAAATACTCGCCCAGGCGAACCGCTTTGCCCGTTTCGTCCTTGAACGCTAACCCGAGCGGCAGCCGATCGCCCAGCCGCTGGTCGTACCCCACGCCGGTCAGTTGCGGCGGCAGCTGAGTGGGGGGCGGCGGCGAAAGCTGCGCCCGACCCGCAGAGATAGAGCCGCCCGCCGCCAAGAAAGTCAGCAGGGCGATCCGCGCCGCGCGCGCCAAGCGCACCTCAAAGGACCGGGAATGGCTCAATGCGCGCCTCCGGTCGGCGGGGCCGGCGCAGGAGGGGCGGAAGCCGGCGCAGCGGTCATATCCCCCGCAGGGGGCTCCACCGCGACCGGAGCGGGTTCGGCGGGCGCCGCCTCTCCCAGACCGCGGCGCGCGATCACGTCGAGCGCGAGATCGATCGGCAGGCGCACTTTCCCTTGGGTCTCATCGATCCACGACGGAGCGTCGAGCACCGTCGCCTCGCGCTCGCGCAGCTCCTTCAAGTTCTCCGGCGGCGAAATCTCCAGACGCGGCGAGGGGGGCACCAGCCGTTCCGCCGCCTCGGGGAGCGCCGAGGGTTTCGGGTCTTCGGCGTTCTCCAGTTTCCGGAAGCCTTGGAACAGCCACCAGACCAGCAGCATCGAGACGAGCGTCACGACGACGGTTCCGACTCCGACGTAGACGATCGCCTTGGCGTTCAGCTCGCTGTCGGTCGCGTCGGACGCCTTGGGCGCCTGCGCCGCGTTGTGGGTTTCGGTGCCGAGCGCGTCATTCATGGGCGATCGCCTCCGAGAGATACGGCTCGTGGATCGGCACCAGCGGACGCTTCTGCAATTGGCCGAGGAATGCCCAGAGCCAAAGGCCGAAGACGCCGACCAGCGCCGCGGGGAACAGCCAGTGGAAATAGAGACCGTCCGGATGGAACGTCGGCTCGACCTGCCAGAACATGTCGAAGAAGCGCATTACGAGCATCCAGGTCGCCACCCAGGCGAGCGTCTTCGGCCGGCGCTTCAAGCCGCGCGAAAGGAGCAGCGCGAACGGCACGAAGAAATGGCAGAGCGCCACGAAGATCGCGAGCGGCCCCCAGCCGTGATGGATGCGGTGGTCGTACCACGAGGTCTCTTCCGGCAGGTTGCCCGACCAGATGATCAGGAACTGGGAGAACGAGAAGTACGCCCAGAGCATGGTGAAGGCGAACATCAGCTTGCCGTAGTCGTGGAAGTGGTTCGGGTTGAACAGTTGACTCATCGGCGGCCGGTTCGCGAGCCAGCGGGTCACCAGGATCAGGAATGCCATCGCGGAGAGCGCGTGGCCGCCGAAAAAGTAGACGCCGTAGATGGTCGAAAACCAGTGCGGCTCGATCGACATCAGCCAATCGACCGCGGCGAACGTCGACACCAGGCAGTAGATGATGATGCCGGGAGCGGCGATCCGCTGCATGCGGCGGAACAGGTCGGGATCGGCCTTCCGGTCTTGGCTCACCGACAACCGGTCGAGGCGCCAGGCGAGGAAGATCCAGATCGCGAAATAAGCGCCCAGGCGGATCCAGAAGAAAAACGGATCCAAATAGCCCGACTTCTCGACCAGGATCGGATCGTGCGCCGCTTCCGGCCGCGCCCATTCGTAGAGTTCCTTCATGCCGAGCATCAGCGGCAGCGACAGCAAACCGAGCAGCCACAGGGTGCGGGCCGCGGCTTCCCAGATCCGCCGCGCCATCACGCCCCAGGCGCCGCGCGACAGATGGTGGACCATCTCCAGCGCCAGCGACCCCAAGGCGATCGACAGGCAGAAGACCCAGGCGATCAGGTAGGCGCGGAAGAACACCGGAGCGTTGACGAAGTAGCCGATCGCGGAAAGCGCCAAGCCGATCGCACCGACAATCAGCGCCTTGGACTTCACTCCGGCGATGTCTTTAGGCGGGGCAAAGGTCGCGGCGTCCATCGGCAGCGGGCGCGAGGTTTCGGGGGTCGAGCTCATGTCAGTGTGCGCTCCCTTCACCTTCAGCTTCAGCTTCGCCGTGCTCGCCGTGCTTCGGGGCTTTCGCCTCTTCGAGCGCTTTCCAGGCCGCGTCGAGCTTCTGCTTTTCCGCCGGATCGAGGTCCGCGACCTGCGCGTTCTCGGCGTATTGGAGCACCCGGACGTACGAGGCGATCGCCCAGCGGTCGGCGGGCGGAATCTGCGCCGCGTAGCTCGGCATCTGGCCGAAGCCCTCGGTCATGTTGTTGACGAAGTAGCCGAGCGGCGAGTTGCGCAGCCGCTCGTCGTGGAACGACACCGGCTGCTTGAATCCGCGCTGGACGATCATGCCGTGGCCATCGCCCAGCCGGCCGTGACAGGGGGCGCAAAACACGTTGAACCGCTGCTGGCCGCGGACCAGCAGCTCGCGGGTGACCGGCATCGGTGGAACGTTCGCGAGCTCGCCCGCTTCCGACAGGCCGGTATAGAAGACGGCGTCGTCGCGCAGCTCGCCGCGCGCCACGGTGTGCGCCGGCAGCGGCCGGGCCTCTACGCCGTCGGCGAAAAAATCGCTCTCGCGGTAGGTCTTCGCCTTGGCCTGGTTGTGCATGTTCTGGCGGCAACCGGCGAGCGGCAGCAGAACCAGCAGGCCGACCGCGACCGTCGAGAACATCGCGGCCCTGCTCGGCGGGGACACCCTTCGGGTGCTCATCGGTTTAGGGCTCAACCTCGGACACCTCGCTGGGATTCAGGTCCTGAAGGAAGATCTCCGTACCGCTGCGATCGAACTTCGGATCGGCCGCTTCGATGACCAGGAAGTAGCCGTCGGTCGAGGCGCGTTCGGAGAACCGCGGCACGTTGAACACCGGGTGATACGGCATCGGCAGGCCGTTCAACGCGAACATCCCGATCACCGCGGAGAGGCAGGCGCCGAGGATGGTGCATTCGAACGTCGGAATGATGAACGCCGGCCAGCTGATCAGCGGCCGGCCGCCGATGTTCATCGGATAGGCCACCAGGTTCGTCCACATCTGTAGACCGAAACCGCCGAGGCCGCCCAGGATGCCGCCCGCGAGCACCATCAGCGGCACCTTCGAGTGGTGATGATCGAGCGCCTCCATCACCTCTTCGACCGGAAACGGCGTATAGGCCTCGACTCTGCGATATCCGGCCTGATGGGTCCGACGCGCCGCTTGAGCCAGGCTTTTCGGGTCCGGGAACTCGGCCATCAGGCCCCACAGACCGACGGGCGGTCCGATGACGGCAGGGCTGGAAGCGCTCATTGCGCCTTCTCCTTTTCACCCGCGTCGGCGGGCACCATCGTCCGCATCTCGAAGATCGAGATCATCGGCAGGAAACGAATGAACAGGAAGAGCAGCGAGCAGAACAGGCCCATGGTGCCGATGAACACGCCCCAATCCCAGATCGACCCGCGGTACATGCCCCAGGACGAGGGAAGGAAGTCGCGGGAGAGCGAGACGACGATGATCACGAACCGTTCGAGCCACATGCCGACGTTGATGAACATCGAGACGACGAACAGCGCCACGGGCGAGCTGCGCACTTTTTTGAACCAGAGCGCCTGCGGCACGATCGCGTTGCACAGGATGAGCGTCATCCAGTGGAAGCGGAACGGCCCGATCGCCCGGTTCATCAACATGAACCGCTCGGTATGGCTGCCGCTGTACCAGCCGAAGAAGAACTCCATCGCGTAGCCGTAGACCACGATCAAGCCGGTCGCGAGCATGACTTTCGCCATGTTTTGGAGATGCCGGTCGGTGATGAAGTCCTTCAGCTTGAGCAGCGGCCGGAGCGGCAGGATCAAGGTGAGCACCATCGCGAAGCCGGCGTAGACCGCGCCCGCGACGAAATAGGGCGGGAAGATCGTGGCGTGCCAGCCGGGGATGATGCCGGCCGAGAAGTCGAACGAAACCACCGTATGGACGGAGAGCACCAGCGGCGTCGAAAGACCGGCCAACAGCAGGTAGGCGGTCTCGTAGTTGTGCCAGTGCTTGGCCGAGCCGCGCCAGCCGAGCGACAGCGCGCCGTAGGCGATCTTGGCGAAGCGGTTCTGCGCCCGGTCGCGCATCGTCGCGAGGTCGGGCACCAGGCCGGTGTACCAGAACAGGAGCGACACGGTGGCGTAGGTCGAGACCGCGAACACGTCCCAGATCAAAGGGCTCCGGAACTGCGGCCAGAGCCCCATGGTGTTCGGATAAGGCAGCAGCCAATAGGCGAGCCACGGCCGGCCGGTGTGGAGAATCGGGTACATTCCGGCGCAGGCGACCGCGAACAGCGTCATCGCCTCGGCGAAGCGGTTGATCGAGGTGCGCCACCCCTGGCGGAACAGCAGCAGGATCGCCGAGATCAGCGTGCCGGCGTGGCCGATGCCGATCCACCAGACGAAGTTGATGATGTCGAAGCCCCAGCCGACGGGCTGGTTGATGCCCCAGATGCCGACGCCGCGAACCAGCAGATTGCCGACCGACCAGAGGAACACCATCAAGACCAGGAAGGCGACGGCAAAACCGCCGAGCCACCATTTCGGCGTCTTTTGGATCGGCGTGAGAGGAATCGAGGCGATGTGCTCGGTGACCGTCCCCGGCGTGTGGCCGGGAGCGATCATCGGCGCCTTCTCAGGCTTGGCGGGGAGCGGTTCGAGCCGCGTGTCGAGGGTCGCCATTCCTCAGCTCCTCTCCGCGCCCGAAAGCTGCGGGTTGGGGTTGGTGATCTTGGCCAGATAGGTGGTGCGCGGCCGGGTGTTCAGCTCTTCGAGCAGCGTGTAGTTGCTCGGCTGGGCTTTGAGCCCCGTCACCGCCCACGCCGGATCGTTCTGGTCGCCGAAGACGATCGCCTCGGTCGGGCAGGCCTGCTGGCAGGCGGTGACGATCTCCCCCGGCTTGATCGGCCGCTGGGCGACCCGGGCGTCGATCCGCACCTCGTGGATGCGCTGAACGCAGTAGGTGCACTTTTCCATCACGCCGCGCATCCGCACCGTCACGTCGGGATTCACCGCCAGCTTGAGCACCGGCACGTCGTGGTTCGCGAACCGCAGGAAATTGAAACGGCGCACCTTGTACGGGCAGTTGTTCGAGCAGTAGCGGGTGCCGACGCAGCGGTTGTAGACCATGTCGTTCAGGCCCTCTTCGCTGTGCACCGTCGCCGCGACC